>SXGR01430280.1_pt1 | contig 11802 bp, 7 predicted proteins | sample 3174711 | NCBI WGS metagenome assembly SXGR01 (sample SAMN11356860, study PRJNA531348) | freshwater metagenome | isolation source: freshwater sample F1-60 | place: China: Fuxian Lake, Yuxi | collected 2017-12-25
CCACCTATACAGTCATTCTTGCAATCGTCCTGCCCCAAAACTTTCTCCTCGGCCTGACAAATCTTCTCTTCTATACACTTGGCCTCACACTTGTTTTATTAATAATCGGCTATGGCGGACAGCGCATCACCAGCGAATTCCGCGGACTTTCCAATCCGAATGGTTTATTCAAAAAAATTCTCGGAATAATTCTTCTCGCAACCGGTCTACTGATTTTTACAGGCTACGACAAAGTTCTCGAACAAAAAATCCTCGATTCGGGATATTCTGGCCCAATCGAAATCGAGCAAAATCTCCTTAAAAAAGTAAAATAATTTTACTATTTTACTTTCTCCGAGTAGAGATACTTGCGCTAAAACTCCAAAAACTCTAAAATTGCCCCATGCAACTATTTCTTGATACCGCAAATCTTGATTCAATCAAAAAATTCGCCGCCTGGGGAATTGTTGATGGTGTTACGACAAATCCAACACTAATTGCAAAAGAGGGTGTCAGTCTGGAAAAAAGAATCAAAGAAATTGCCGAAATCGTTGATGGCCCGATCAGCTCGGAAGTCATTGCCACTGATCTTAAAGGAATGCTTCAAGAAGGTCGCAAAATGGCCAAATGGCACAAAAATGTTTATGTAAAAGTGCCGGCAACTCCGGAAGGACTGCAGGCCGTAAAAGTTTTCAAAGAAGAAGGAATTCACACAAATGTCACTCTTGTTTTTTCCGCAGGCCAAGCCCTGCTCATCGCAAAAGCCGGCGCCACACTAGTCAGTCCGTTTATCGGCCGCCTCGATGATATTTCTCAGGATGGAATGGGTCTGATCGAAGAAATTATGGATATTTATTGCAATTATGGGTTTGAAACCAAAGTTTTAGTCGCGAGCATCAGACATCCTCGCCATGTTATTGAAGCTGCACAAATTGGCGCAGACATCAGCACCATGCCTGCAGAAATTTTCGAAAAACTAATCCAGCACCCTCTCACCGACATCGGCATCCACAAATTTCTCCAGGACTGGGAACAAGTTAAGGACAAACAGGTATGATCAAACTGGATTACTCAAACTTATTTCAAATATCCGTAAATCACGGACTCACGGAAGAAGAATTACTGAAAAATTCAGATTCGATTGCGGACTTTTTGGAAAAAATTCACGCTCGAAAACAGGGCTTTTATGAAATCCTGGATGATAAGGCGGCCGCGAAAAAAATTCGCCGCTTCGCAGAAGACAATGCCGGCCGCTACAAACATTTCGTTGTTCTCGGCATCGGCGGCTCCGCCTTAGGAACAATCTGTATCCAGCAAGCTTTAACCCATCTTTACAAAGAACAAAAACTCTTCGTTCTCGACAACGTCGATCCGATCATGTTGAAAGAAATTGAAGAGGTCATCGATCCGGAAAAAACTCTTTTTATCGTGGTAACAAAATCCGGAACAACGCCGGAAACCCTCGCCCAATATTTCTATTTCCGGAAAAAAGCACCGAAAGAAAATTTTGTTTTCATAACGGATCCGAAAAAAGGACTTTTGCGTGAAATTAGTGAACGCGAAGAAATAACGACTTTCGATCTTCCTGAAAATGTCGGCGGGCGCTTCTCCGTACTCACCGCCGTTGGCCTCCTCCCCGCCGCCCTACTCGGCATCGACATTTATGATCTACTCGCCGGCGCCCGCCGCTCAAGATCTCAATTTTTAAGCCAAAACTGGAACGAAAACTTACCCTTCCAACTTGCAGCCATCCAATATCTTCTCAGCCGAAAAAAGAAAACCATCAATGTTTTGATGCCCTACGCCCAAAAACTTATGCGCCTCGCCGACTGGTATCAACAACTGCTCGCCGAAAGCATCGGAAAAACTGAATACATTGGACTAACTCCCACAAGCGCGCTCGGCGCCACCGACCAGCATTCCCAACTCCAGCTTTTTAGCGACGGCCCAAATGACAAATTGATAATCTTCATCGAACTCGCAAATTCTAAACCGGAGATCAAAATTCCCGATCCAGAAGTCGATTTTCTCAAAGGTGTAACTTTCAACAAACTCCTGAAAACCGAAAAACACGGCACTGAACAAGCACTTACAAAACAAGACCGCCCAAACCTCACGATTCAGATCGACCAGATAACCCCGGAAACTCTCGGCGAACTCTTCATGCTCTTTGAAGGTTCAATTGCCTTCCTTGGCGAATTCTTTCAAATCGACGCCTTTGACCAACCAGGTGTGGAGCTCAGCAAAAAAATCACAAAAGAGCTTCTGCAAAAATAACTGAGCCTCAAATCGTAAAATAGTAAAAAAATTTTACTATTTTACGATTTGCCACCAAAAATATCTATACCGCAAAAGAAGTTTCCGCTAAACTGGGCGCATGAATCTACCACAAATCGGACAACCGCTCACAGAAGACCAGATCAAATTCCTTGAAACTTTCGCCCGCAGCGCGCGCAAATCCATTCTCGAAATGGTCGTAAACGCCCAAAGCGGCCACCCGGGAGGATCACTTTCATCTATCGATTACTTAGCGACAATCTACGCCTTTATTCTCGGCCAGACCGGCGAAAAAATCGTCGTTTCCAATGGCCACATCTCTCCTGGCGTCTATTCGACACTCGCTGAAATGGGCTACATTCCAAAAGAAGAAGCCGTAAAAACTTTCCGCAAAATCAATTCAGTCTACGAAGGCCACGTAACCCGCCACGTTCCTGGAGTCTGGTATGGAACCGGTCCTTTAGGAATTGGTGTCTCGGTTGCCAGCGCTTTTGCACAAGCTGAAAAACTAAAACGCAGCGGCAAAAAAGTCTTCGCCCTTGCTGGTGACGGCGAATGCCAGGAAGGCCAGGTCCACGAAATGATCCACTTCGCAAAACAACACAATTTAAACAATCTAATCCTCTTCATCGACTACAACAAAGTCCAATTAACCGCCAGTCTAAAAGACATCATTGATATCGACATATCAAAAACCTTCGAAGCCGGACACTGGAATGTTATCGAAGTTGACGCTCACAATTACCAGGAAATTTGGTCCGCCCTAGACAAAGCTTACAAATCTGACAAACCCGTCGCAATTCTCGGCCACTCAATCATGGGCCAGGGCGTAGATTTCATGGAGGCAACCGGAAAAGCCCACATGGCCGACTGGCACGGCAAAGCGCCAAAACCCGAACAGGTTGAACTGATTCTCGAGGCCTTCACTCTCAATCCAGAAGAAGAAGCTCTTTTGGAAAACTTCCGAAAAACCCAGGTAAAATGGCATCCGGAACCAATGCACAATCCATCCCTCCTCAGCGAAGTCAAAATCGACACCGGAAAACCAATCGTCTACGACACCCAGACTTTAACCGACTGCCGCTCTGCATATGGAAAAGCCCTACTCGAACTCGCACAATTAAACAGCAATATAATCGCCCTCACTGCCGACCTCAAAGGTTCAGTAATGACACAGGCGGTTTCCGAACAGCTTCCAGACCAATACGTCGAATGCGGCATCGCCGAACAACACATGGTCTCGGCCGCCGGCGGCTTCAGTTTAGATGGCTTTATTCCTTTCTGTTCGACCTTCGGCGCCTTCATGTCTAGCCGCGCTAAAGATCAGGCGCGAGTTAACGACATCAACTTTACAAACGTAAAAATGGTCGCCACTCACTGTGGACTTTCCGTCGGCGAAGACGGTCCGACCCATCAGGCAATCGACGACTCCGGATCATTCCTCGGAATGTTCAATACCGGCGTGATCGAACCGGCCGATCCAAACCAGACCGACCGCATCATCCGCTATATCGCTTCCCACTACGGCAACTTCTACGTCCGCATGGGCCGCCACAAATTCCCGGTGATCACCAAAGAAGACGGCACCCCGTTTTACGACGAAAATTACCAATACTCCTATGGCCGCACGGACCTGATTCGCCCTGGAAGTAACATCACCATCGCGGCCACCGGCCCAATGGTCCACGAAGCCCTAATTGCCCGAGAAACCCTGAACCAATCCCACCCGGATCTTTCGATCGAAATCATCGCCGTCAGCTCAATCAAAAAATTCGATGAAACTCTGATCAACTCAATCAAAAAAACCGGAAAAGTCATCACTATCGAAGATCACAACAGCATCTCCGGCTTAGGCGGCCAACTCGCCCGCTATCTCGCAGAAAACAATATCCAGGTCGAAAGCTACAAAATGATCGCCCCGGAGGAATATCAACTTTCCGGGAAAGCCGATGAGCTATACAAAAAAGCCGGCATCGATGCGGAAGGAATTGTGAAAGTTGCTCTAAGTTAGCTGACGAGCCTTTTGTATCTCAAGAATAGTTGATCGGCTTGATTTAGATGTCTTTGAAGACGGATTTTCCAGGTTTCCGGATTTTGAAGTTCGTTTTCAATGAGGCCATTATGAGCGAGTTCGTGGTGCTCTTTACAAAGCGGAACAATCGATTCGTGGCTTTTGGAGTGCGCATATCTTTCCCGGTGATGAATAACGTCGTAGGGCTTTGTGCAATGTGGATAGATGCATTTGCCGTTTGTTTGATTGATGGTTTCTCTTTTTTCCTGAGTGGGCACCGCGCGGGAGGGCGCGTCCGACCGTTTACTGACTTTTCGGGTCTTGATAGTCCCTGGTTCCCCGGGGAAACTTTTTAAAATTTTCCTAAGGGTTTCCTTGTTTGATGCCCCGCCAAGTTTCTTCTTCAGTTTGTTGAAGAGAAAAATCATTTCTTCATCCAACTCAATTTTCATCGTTTCTTCTACTACGATTTTATGTTGTTTTTTGTAGTCACGATTTAGTTGTTCCAATGTTGGCTTGCTCATTGTCTCAACACTTTCGGCGATCATCCCCTGATTTTCTTCGGTAACAATATTTGCGATCGCTGATATCTTGCTGATTCCTACTTTTGGAACAAGTTTTTGGATTGCCGGGAAGTTCTCTATTTTCTTATGGGTCCACAAAATTTTCTTCACAGTTCCGGGAGCCAAACTGGCAAACTTCAAAGCATATTCAAAAATATCTTTTGAATATTTCTTATAGATTTCTGATTTATAGATTTGCGGCAGGAGAATATCGAATCTTTTTTGCAGACTTCTGTGTTCTTTTCCTAGTTGTATAAATTCTTCGTGAAGTGTCATATTTTTGTGGTTATTTTGTGACCGAATTATACCAAAACCAACTAGCAATTCCCAGCTTCAATAAGCCAAAATAACACATTTTTGCACTGCCAACAATCAGCGCACCGACAAAACCCCGTTTAGGAGTAAATTTCATAATGTTTTCGGCGGTTATTTGAGAATTTCCGACTCAAACTTTCAAAAAATCACCAGCATTAATTTAAAAGAAAATTAGACCCCAAAAAATTGCACTGCAAAAAATCGTCAAGCCGAAAAAGGTTCCCTGGGGAAACTTCCGCCGCCAAATTAAAGACTTTGCCCACCTCCCCAAATCCCTTTCAAATACTACTTTAAACCGATTTTTAAAAGTTCCAAGAGTAAAAAATGGCCAGAGAAAATATTTTTTGGTACATTTCCTTTCCTGTATATAAAACCCTACAGCATGTATTTCGGCTGGCAAAAATTCACCATAAAACCAAACAGACTTTTAAATCAAAGACTCGTTATCCCTGGTGAAACTGCCGATGAAGAAGCCTTAATGAAATTAATAAATTCCCACGATCCATCAGCCTGCGGTATTACCGGAATTCAAAGCGGAACAGGAGCAACAAGGGAAGTTATCGAGCTCCTACTCCAGTCTCTCGAAGACAACGACATGCGCGGCGGGGTTATTTATGATGCAAATGGAAATGCTGTTGGTGACGGCGCCGGAATTATGCTCCGCACAGACAACGACAAAAATGGCCGCGGAATGCAGAAGTATCTCCATGGCCTTGTCGGTAGACAAGTGCCAATGACCCACAAAGGAGAAAATCTCCACAGTGGGATGATGTTTATCGACCGCACTCTTCAGCCGCAAGTTGCAGAAATTGGCGAAAAAATTGAAACCATTTTAAAAAAATACGGACTCACCGCCTTAAATTTTCGAAAAGCAAACATCGATGAATCAGCAGTAAGTCCACGCTCAAAAGCGATCATGCCGCTAATTCACCAGCTGACTTATGCCGAAAATGGCTTAAGCGAACAACAACTTCAGACCAACCTTTACTACGCGCGCATTGAAATTCAGGAAACAATTCCGGGCATTAACATTGTTTCTCTCCAGCCAGGAACTATGACCTTTAAATTAATGGGCTCCGGCCATGAAGTAAAAAAATTCTATCCGGACCTCGAATCGCCCGAAATGGAATCTGATGCCGGCATCGTTCACGTCCGCTTTGGCACAAACACTTTGGCAAACTGGTTCCGCGCCCACCCCTATGATCTATTGGTTCACAACGGCGAAGTAAATTCCATCCGAAAAATTCTCCGCGTCCTCAAAAACCTTGAGCGCATGAATGCAATTCCAGGAACAAATATCGCAAAAGGCGGTAGCGACTCTGCGAACATGGATCGCGCGCTGCAATTTTTAAGATCCCGCGGATTGTCACTCGAAGAATCTGCCAGATACCTTATCCAGCCACCGCTCGACGACTTAAAACGCATGCCGCCGGATATCCAGCAATATTTCCGCGCACTTTCAAAGACTATGGGATCCCTGCGTGCAATCGGCCCAATTGCCCTTCTCGGAATGGACCGAAACAAAATCATCGCCGCCGTCGACAACATGGGTCTGCGCCCTTTGCGCATGGTCATGCGTGATGATGGATTATGGATTATCGGTTCAGAAGTTGGAATTCCAACCATCGACCGAAAAAGAGTTGTGGATTCTAAAAGAGTCCATCCAGGCGAACTTTATGTGAAAGGCCGAGATGGAAAACTAGAAGGAAGCGACGACGTAAATGCACGCATCGTCCGGAATACAAAATTAAACTACAAGGAAATTGTTGAAACCCACTCCATAGAACTCACTACCAACGGCGCAGACGAAACCAGGTTGTCAAAAGCTCAGGAAACAATGCGACTAAATCCCGAAACAAAAATCAAACGCGCCCATTCTTTTGGTCTAAACACTGAAAGAAGAAAAAGGCTTTTGGAAACAATCCGCGCCGGCGAAGATCCGGTTGAGGGAATGGGAAGCGATTTGGCAATCGCCCTGCTCTCTGATGAACCCAACTCAATGGGCCGTTATATTCAGGCAAACTACGCCCAGGTAAGCAACCCGTCTCTCGACTACAAACGCGAAACTGGACCATTTACCACAAAAACTCTTCTCGGCGCCCGTCCGGAACAAGAGACTTTTGGCGAAAAATACAAAGCAAAAGTCCAATACAAACTCGACGATCCCCTACTCGATGATGATCAGATGACTGCACTGTACACAGACCCCCAAACCATCACAATATCAAGCACTTTCGATGACCAAAGCGTAGATGCCTGCGAAAAAAGGATTGAAGAAATTAAAAATCAGGTTCTTGAACTCGCCTCAAAAGGTCAACATGCCATCATTGTTTTAAGCGACCGCGACACTGATCCGGACACCCAGGGATATATTCCTCCTCACATTCTGGCGGCCTATTTAAGCCGCGAACTTGATCAGGCCGGAAAAAGCAACGGCGTAAGTCTGGTCTTCGATACTGGAGAAGTTTTGGATCAGCATGAATTCAACACTCTGGCTTCTTGTGGCGCAAAAGCGATATTTCCCCGAACAATTTATGAAGAAATAAATTTCGGAAACATAAATTTCAAAGACAAAGATCCCAAGAAAGGTTTACGCAATGCTTTTAGAAATACGCTTCTAAGATACATGGCAAAAATCGGTGTAACCGACATCGATTCGTACCGTGGTACAGAACACATTTCCACTGTTGGATTGTCCGATGAATTTATCAGAAAATATTTCAATGATGAAGTTTCGTCTAACGAAGGTGGAGCCGGACTTGAAAGAATTCTTAGGGACCAATGGCGCCGCGGAAAATCAGATCATGCAAAATTAAGAGAATCTCAGGAAAAACATGGATACAGCGATTCAATTGTTTTAGCTCTTCAAAGAGTTGGCGGAAATTTAATAAAATCTCCGGAAGATCTAAAAAAACTGGAAGCAATTACCGACGCCAATAGTCCGGAAATGAAAGCAATGGTCGCAGAAGTGCTCCAAAAAGAAAAAGCTTTATATACAGCTTACAAAGCTGAAACAAAAAAAGAAGGCGCTCTAAATGTTCGTGACACTTTCCGTTTAAAAAAATCTGAGAATCCTATTCCAATTGAGGAAGTAATGCCGGCAAATGAGATTATCTCACTAATCCTCCGCGGAGCAGCAATCTCTCTTGGATCAATAAATGACATGTCTCATCGAGCTCTTCATCTGCTCTTTAATCATTACAATTCTTTTGCCAACAGCGGCGAAGGCGGCGTTCCAAAAGACCGCAGCATAGGACAGCCTTGGGAAGATGCTCATTGTAAAGAAATTCAGGTCGCTTCGGGCCGATTCGGCATCGACATTGAAACTTTGGCAAATCCCCAGGTAAAAATTATCGAAATAAAACTCGGCCAGGGAGCAAAACCCGGCGTCGGCGGCCAGCTTCCCGGAAAAAAAGTATTCCCGCTTGTCGCCTCAATCCGCGGTGTGGGACTAGGCCAGGAAACTATCTCCCCTACCACCAATCATGACATCTACAGTATTGAAGATCTCCAGGCCTTAACAGATCGGTTGAGAGCCTGTAATCCAACTGCAGAAATTGCCACAAAAATCACCTCCGGTGCCGGAGTGGGAACAATTGCCGTCGGCTGTGCAAAAGCTGAAGCACAAAGAGTTAACGTCAGCGGCGGAGCCGGCGGAACAGGAGCCGCAACTTATACCGACAAATTCAACACCGGTCTGCCAACAGAATTTGGCGTTGCTTACAGCCAAAATGAACTCGTATCTCAAGGTCTTCGCGACCGGGTAGTTCTCGGTTGTGATGGCGGAATTCGCCACGGCGAAGACGTCTTAAAACTAATGGCATTAGGCGCAGACGAGGTTTCCTTAGGAACTTTAATGCTTATTGCCCAACAAAAATGCATTTTCTGCCAAAGCTGTGGCACTCAAAAATGCCCGGCATACATTACTCGATCCGTATCAAAATTCCTCAGCTCTTCAAAAGACGACAAAACTCTCAAACACGAATATGCCTCAGAAGAGGAAAGAGATCAGATGAACCGTCTTCTTTATAATGGCATGCGCATTCTCGAATTTATGGCTGAAGAAATGCGCGAATACCTTGCAGAAATGGGTATAAAAGATCCAAGAGATATTATTGGTAACCGCAGTTTCTTGGAGTTTGACGAAGCTTTCAGAGATAAAATCGGCGATCTCAAACTTGGAAAATTCCTCGACACACCAGAGCCAATTTTCCAAAAAGATCCGGACACAATCATTGAAGAAACCACTGATAAACCGGAAGAAAGCAAATACACTCCTGACGAGATTGATTACTATCTCAACAGTCCGCGCGTAAATACCGCAAATAGAGAATTGATTAAACAAGTTTACATCAGTATTAAACGCGGTGACAATCCGGCAACAGCAGAAATTCCGGATCTCCGTCCGAAAGACCGCGACTTTGGCGCAACATTGGGCTGTCTAATTGTCCGCGGTCTGATAAAAGTACCAAATAAAGGAATTGAAATCCGCACCACAGGTGAACCAGGACAAGGTTTCGGCACCGGCTTAACTCACGGCGTCACTCTTATTCACACCGGTCAGATTCAAAATGAAGCCTGCGAATTCCAAAACGGCGGCAAACTGGTAATTTTAAGTCCAATCACCACAACCAACAAAGCCGATATAGCAGGAAATACCCTCGCCTACGGCGCCCGCGGCGGCGACCGCTTTATTCAGGGCAGTGTAGGAATTCGTGACTGTATCCGCGAAACTTTCGGTCGCACGATTATCACCGGCAACACCGGCAAATATTTTGCCGAATTTAAAACCGGTGGAACCGACATTGTTCTAGGAGAATTCGGCTACGACGTTGGTGCCGGAATGAGCGGCGGCGCTTCTGTAAGCCCTATTTACGGCCTCGATCCTGAACTGAAAAACAAGCTTTCAAAAGACGCAACAATGGCAAAACTAGTCCGAAAAAGAGATCTTCAAAAAATCAAAGAAGGATTGGAAGAATTCTATGGATATAGCAAAGACTATGATATCAAGGAAATTTTAGAAGATTGGGAAAATCAAAAACACAGATTCCAAAAAGTTGTGGCCAAAAGCGCTTATGAAACGACGCTCTTTGAATATCTTTATTTGAAATTCAAAGAAGAACCATACAGTAGTGACCAGGAAGAAACCCTGTTAGCAGACATTTGCGAATTATGCGGCTACGATATTGACGAAATCGATCCGGCAAAACTACGGGCAATTCACGCAATTCTGGAATCAAACCTTACAGAATTAAAAACCAATATTCTTCCGGAAGGGAAAAGAGCACGAATGGAAGACGAACAACAATTCATGACAATTCGTGAATTTGCCACAACTGCAATCAACAATCTCAAAAAATTACAGATTTAAATTCCTTCTAAAAGAACTTTCTGATATATTAGAAAAAACTTTTTTATCGAACTTATGCCTCAAAAAATCGCAAAAACCCACAAGCTTCAAAAATTCCACGTCTCCCTAAAAGACGAATTAAAAAAACATGATTTTCGTGTCACAATTTTCGGATCTGCCCGCATCAAGGCAAATGAAAAAGTCTATAAACAAGTTGTCGACCTCGCAAAAAAAATCGGCGAACAGGGATTTGACGTCGTAACCGGCGGCGGTCCCGGACTAATGGAAGCCGCAACCATCGGCCACAACCTTGGCGACCCGGAGGGAAAATCCGAAACTATCGGCCTAACCATCGAGCTTCCCTGGGAATCCGAAGACAACGGCCAGCTGGAAATCAAAAAACATTTCGAACATTTTTCCGGCCGCCTCGATCACTTCATGGCTCTTTCAAGCGCGATTGTCGTCACACCCGGCGGCATCGGGACCTGCCTCGAACTTTTCTACACCTGGCAGCTGGTTCAGGTAAAACACATCTGCCCGGTTCCAATTATTCTAATCGGCTCGATGTGGAAAAAACTCATCGACTGGACCAAAAAATATCCGCTCAAAGAAGGCCTGATCAGTCCTCAGGATTTTTCCAGCATCTATGTTGTAAAAAACAATAAAGAGGCAATGAAAGTAATCATGAAAACCTATCATGTTTTCCTCAAAGAGGGAAAAAATTATTGCCTAAACGTCGACAAATATCAGCTTGATGAAGACTAAATCACAAATCGGCATCATCGGTCTCGCCGTCATGGGCAGCAATTTGGCACGCAATTTTGCAAGCCGAAAAATTTCCACACTCGTCTTCAACCGCACCTTCGAAAAAACTGAAGAATTAATCCGCGACCACGGCAACGAATTTCTCCACGGCTCAGCGAGTTTGAAAGAATTCGTAGCAGGCCTCGAACTCCCACGAAAAATCATTCTCATGGTCAAGGCCGGCGACGCTGTCGACATGGTTTTAAAAGAACTCCTTCCGCTTCTGGACAAAGACGACATCGTCATCGACGGTGGAAACAGCTTGTATAAAGACACAGAGCGCCGCCAGGCCTCATGCTCGACAAAAAAGATCCATTTCCTCGGCATGGGTATCAGCGGCGGCGAAGAAGGCGCACTGCACGGCCCCAGCATGATGCCTGGCGGCGCAAAATCCGCCTACAAAAAAATCGAAAAATACCTCCAGACAATCGCCGCAAAAGATTATCAAAACGGCAAATGCGTCGCCTATATTGGCGAGGGCGCAAGCGGCCATTTCGTCAAAA
>SXGR01089712.1_pt1 | contig 11801 bp, 9 predicted proteins | sample 3174711 | NCBI WGS metagenome assembly SXGR01 (sample SAMN11356860, study PRJNA531348) | freshwater metagenome | isolation source: freshwater sample F1-60 | place: China: Fuxian Lake, Yuxi | collected 2017-12-25
CGGTATCAATAACGCAACCCGATCCAGAAACTCGCTTGCGCTCAGTCGCAGTTCAATCGGTCTTTGCTGCCCTACCCTGTGCTCTTGCAACGCCGACCACGGCAACCGGTAGCGCACCTGCGCCCCTTCTCCCGCCCACACTAGCCGCTCGACAGCGCCTGTCGAAACATGATTACTAAGACTGTACCATCATTGCGCACGCAGATCGCACGAAACACTTGAGGTCCAGCCTTAGCTAAGATGTTGATCGTCAGCACTGCGTCGTTGTTGGGTACAGATTTCGGAGCCAGGTATGGATTTTGCCCTTCCTGCAAGTCTCTGCACAAGCAGCAAATCGGTATAATTGTTTTGGCAGTGGAAATTTCCAGATCGCGATAGCATCCAGATCAACTTGTAGACAGTAGACTCTTTGCCTTTTTTACGGAGGACAAATGCCTGAACACTATCAACACTTAGGCGTCTATAGCGATTGGGTAGATGCAGCGCAGCGCCAGGCACCGATTTTTCCCGTTGCTCCGCCGGGCTCGGACACCCAGCGGCGCGTGCGTGAGATGCTGGGCTTCGTAAACGGCGCCGAGATCCCGCTCAACGTGCAGGTGGAGCGCCGCTGGACGCAGGATGGCGTAGCCGGCGAGGAAGTTTCGTGGTCAGTAGGGTTTGGACCGCGCACCTATGCCTATGTACTCAAACCAATGGACGCACCTAGTCCACTGCCTGGTATCGTTGCGCTCCACGATCACGGCGGCTTCAAGTATTACGGCAAGGAGAAGATCGCCGATGGACCTGCCTGCGCCGCGCCTGGCATTGGCCAGATGCGTGAGCTGTACTACGGCGGACGCGCCTTTGCCAATGCGCTGGCGCGAGAATGCTTCGTCGTCCTCGTGCCTGACTGTTTCCTGTGGGGCAGCCGCCGCTTCCCGCTGGAGACGATGATCGACGGTGTGGGCGACCAGCCACCAACACTTTCGCCCTATTCAGACCTCTCCCCTGCCATCACGCACTACAACACCGTAGCTGGTATTCACGAGCACCTGGTCGCCAAGTACTGCAACCTCTTGGGCACAAGCCTCGCCGGAGTTGTAAGCTACGAAGACCGAATCGCGCTCAACTACCTTCTCGGGCGTCCCGATGTGCTGACGACCCGCGTCGGATGCATCGGGCTTTCCGGCGGCGGTAATCGGGCCGCGATGCTGAATGCCACCCATGACCGAATCTCCGCAGCCGCAATCGTGGGCCTCATGAGCACCTACGAAGGGCTGCTGGATCACAACGTCTCCCACTCGTGGCTGCTTTTTCCGTATGGCTGGGCGCGTGCGGGCGACTGGCCCGATCTGGCGGCCTGCCGTGCGCCGTCGCCGCTGCTCGTTCAATATGACCTCGAAGATGAGCTGTTCACGCCGCCCGGTATGCGAGATGCCCACACCCGCTTGGCATCCCACTACCAGCACGCTGGCCAGCCAACAGCGTACACAGGCGAGTTCTACCCCGGGCCCCACAAGTTCGATCTAGAGATGCAGAAAGCTGCCTTTGCTTGGTTGCAGGCGAGATTGGGATAATTATGTCATTTCAACCCACTGAGCTCAGGATCGCTTATCTCGGCGGCGGCAGCCGGGGGTGGGCCCACAACCTGATGCACGACTTAGCAAGCTGCGCCGACTTGACTGGCGTGGTGTGGCTATATGACATCGACTATGAAGCCGCGCAAGTGAACGCGACGCTGGGTAACTGGCTGGCGACCCAGCCCGGCGTGCAGTCAGCGTGGCGCTACGAAGCAGTCTTCAGCCTGGACAAAGCGCTGCTCGGGGCCGATTTTGTTTTCATCTCCATCCAGCCGGGCGATTTGGGTCTGATGGGCCACGAGATCGCGGTCTCCGAGCAATATGGGCTCTTCTTCCCGGTGGGAGACACCACGGGCATTCCTGGCCTCATGCGTGGCGTCCGTGCGGCCATGATCTACACAGAATTTGCCCACTCCATCTCAAAGCACTGCCCCCACGCCTGGGTGGTCAACTACTCCAACCCTATGACCATCTGCACCCGCACGCTCACCAAAGTGGCACCAGGGTTGAAGGTTTTCGGTTGCTGCCACGAAGTATTCGGCACTCAACAAATGTTTGCTGAGCTGGCGCAAGGCTGGCTAGGTTTGCCGGCTCAGCCCCCGCGCGCCGAGATCTGCGTCAACGTGCTTGGTATCAACCATTTCACCTGGCTCGACCGGGCAACTTACGCCGGCCATGACCTGCTGGCGCTACTACGCGACTATCTGGCGAAACCCGGCGTGCTGCGACCCTACACCCAGGCTGAGGTCGAAGCGCAGAACAACTGGTTCTTCGACGGGCGGCGGGTTAAGTTCGAGCTCTTCCGCCGCTATGGCATACTCCCTGCGGCTGGCGACCGGCACCTGTGTGAATTCGTCCCCGGCTTCACTCGCTCGCCGACTGAGCTCTTCCGCTGGGGTATCAACCGCACGCCGATCTCCTATCGCGTCGAACGTTGGCGGCTGGGTACACAGTTGGCCCGAAATCTAGTTGCAGGGCGCGCTCCCCTGCAATTGCATCCTTCCGGCGAAGAGATGGTGCAGCAATTGCGCGCGTTAGTGGGCTTGGGCGACTTCATCACTAATGTCAACCTCCCCAACAGTGGCCAAGTGGCGAACTTACCCTTGGGAGCCGTCGTGGAGACCAACGCCCGCTTCAGCCGCGACGAGGTGCGGCCGCTGGCGGCCGGAAGCCTGCCTCCGGGAGTCTGTGCATTGGTCGCACGACATGTGGCAAACCAAGAGCTGATTGTGACAGGCACACTGGCGCGGGACAAGGACTTGATCTTTCAGGCGCTCTTCTCCGACCCCACCACGAACCTGCCCATTGATCAGGCTTGGCGGCTGTTCGAAGAGATCGGTTTGCCGGCGGAGTTCTGAGGGCAATCGTCTATACTAGGAAAGTTTATTCTGCCAAATCGTAAACCTTGGAATTACCATGTGGCAGAATAATCCTCAAACTTCTCGCTAAAGATGCCCATTCAGATGAGCTGTTCAAAATGTCACGGAATATAGATACCCCCAGTGTATCTATATTCCGTGACCAACGGGGCGACCACGACCTGGGAGTGCTGGGACGGTTTAAACGAGGAGAACGGCTTTCCGAATGAAGCGATGAAGTCGTTCCACCACTACGCTTATGGCTCGATCGGCGTATGGATGTCCGCGGTTGTAGCAGGGATCGACGTCGATCCGGACCGACTGCGCTACAAGCACTGAGTGCTGCGCCCCCAGCCAAGCGGTGGCTCGACGCAGGTGAGCGAGCGACTAAACAACCTGCTCCATAGACTGATCTCGCAACGTCGAATAAACTATGGCGCCTTCATATGGCGCGTATGGTCCCGGCCAATGCCACGGCGACGATGCATGTGCCTGAAGAAATTCGTCAACATCATACTGAACAGCCAAGTGGTCACGGCCCCGCTGCACGAACGTGGAGCGGGCGAGCAATGGTTGGTGGCGAGCCAAGACGACAGTGACCGGATCGCAAAAGCGATCCGGTCACTGTCGTCTTGGTCACAACCTTATCGCCGCCGCGAACCGCCCGAAGAACGGCATAACGATAGGCCACCCGAGCAAGGCATAGATAATGCCAACAATCCACGACACGGCGCCGACGATGTAGGCCATGATTACCAACGCGAACGATGCCGAGCTGGCGATCATGCCGAATGGCAGCCAAGCGGCCACCCAACTGAACGCAAGCCAAACCAAGATAATTGCAAGCAAGAAAAGAAAGAGCCCGATCGATTGGCGCAGGTGGCACATGGCGAATCTGTCCTGTCGCCGAACCAGCAGGACGACCAGCCAGCCCAAGGCCGGAAGGTAACTTAGAGCCGCGAAGACGCATGAGACCATATCCATCGCGCTCAGCATCCAGCCCCGCGCAGGTGAAGTTCCCTAGCAAAGTGACAGGCCACGAAGTGGCCCGGCTCGACTTCTTCGAGGCCGGGGGTCTCCTGATTGCAACGATCCTTGACGTAACCACAGCGCGGGTGAAAAATGCAGCCCGAGGGCGGATTGGCCGGGCTCGGAACCTCGCCTTGCAGCTTGATGCGCTCAACCTTGTTATCCGGATCCGCCGGCGGGATTGCCGAAAGCAATGCCTCAGTGTAGGGATGCAGCGGGTGCTGCAGCAATTCTTCCGTGGCCGCTAGTTCGACGATCCGTCCGACGTACATCACTGCGATGCGGTCAGAGATGTGCTCGACCACTGACAGGTCATGTGCCACGAAGATCAAGGTTAGGCTGAGCCTGACCTTTAACTCCTCCAGCAGGTTGAGCACCTGTGCCTGAACTGAGACGTCTAGGGCGGACACGGGCTCGTCGGCGATGATCAGCCGAGGATTGAGCGACAGCGTGCGTGCCAGGCCGATGCGCTGGCGTTGCCCGCCGGAGAACTCGTGCGGGTAGCGGCGCATGTAGTTGGGGTCGAGCCCCACCGATAGCATGAGATCGCTCACCCGGGTGTCAACTTCTTTGCCTCGCGCAACGCCATGGATCTCGATCGGCTCGGCGATCAGGTCTCGCACGGTCATACGCGGGTTTAGCGAGCTAAACGGATCCTGGAAGATCATGCGCATCTCCTGACGCAGTGGTTTCATGTCCCTCTGGCTGATTCGAGCGATGTCTACCCAATTGCCGGCCTTGGTCCGAAATCGCACCTCCCCAGAGGTTGGGTCGTACAGTCGCAGGATGGTTCGGCCCACCGTAGTCTTGCCGCAGCCGCTCTCGCCCACCAGACCTAACACCTCCCGCTCGCGCAGGAAGAAGCTCACGCCATCGACGGCCTTGACTTGGCCGATGATACGCTGCGCGATACCCTGATAGATCGGAAAGTGCATGCGCAGGTCTTTTACCTCCAAGATGATTTCATTATTGACTAAAGACGCGTTGCCCATTATGTACACTCAATTCTCCACAGACAGGATGCTCTCGGCCATCACAATATCAGGATCACTCCAGCCTTTCTGCTGGGCGAGCTTATCGAAAGCGCGCCGATAGACCAGCTTGGCCTTGATCGTGCCCAATGCGCCGGCGGGCAGTTCGAAACGATAGACGGTCTGGTCAGCAGCAAATGGGAACAGGCGCGTATCAGCGATTTCCGTCGTCGGTCGCCAAAACGCGGTGGCAGGCACCTCGCCGCTCCAATTGTCCCTAAGGATGCGCGCGTAAGCTTTCCCAGCCTGACCGCTGTAATTACCCGTCCATTCCGGCAGCTCTGGGCCATCAAGCAGCTTCAATGGTTTGCCATTGGCATCCTGCGCCTCAATCACTAGCATGACCGAGCGCATCGGTGCGTCGGTTGGGACAGCGTGCCCGGTCTTGTCGTTGATGACCTCGACATTAACGGTAACACTGGTGCCGTCGCGCGTTAGCGTCGGCGTCATCGTCACGGCATTCTGAAGCAGATCAATGCTCGAGGAGCCGGGCATCAAGTGATTGTTATAGGTCACGTAGTCCCGCGCTACGCCACCCTGATCGGGGAAGACAGAGTACAGCGTTTCCTTGCGCGGCATGTGGCAATCCTGGCAAGTCTGGCCGGTATTTGGATCGCTGTACGGGCTGGCCAGCCACTCGCCATATGAGTTGTAGATCACGGTGCCGCCTGTCATTTTCATGTCACTCACCACGCCGCCGAACTTGCCGAAGTGACACGCAGCACAGAACACGCTTTCGGATTGCAGGGGCAGGTAGCTGTCGCGATCGCGCGCGACGTCGGTGATTGTACCGAAGAAGACCTGGGCGTCGCCCTGCGGCCGGGCAAGCTTCAACGACATGATGCCAGGCATAGCGGCCGGCGGCAGGCCTGTGACTGGATCGATGATGACCTCGCGCACTTTGTGGCAGAACTCACACGAGATGCCTTCCAGACCGATGCCTTCAATGCCGACGGGCGTGACGCCGTGCAAGTAGATCTTCTTGGTCTCCGCGCGTTCGGCAGTGGTGCTGCTGTGGCACCCCGACCACGCGCAGGAGTTGGTCGTGGGAATCTTGGCCGCCATTGGTGCATGGCAGGCCGCGCACGCGCCGGCGCTGTCCGGGTTATCCAGTCGGAAGCCAGGGCCTGTGTCAGGCAGGGTGGGGTCAGGGGGCAGCGCCGTGCCATCGCTGGTGAACTGGGTCGGCTGACCCTTCTGCCCGTACACGTCCGTGCCGCGGAACATCATCACGAAGCGCGGGTCGATTGCCGACTGCGAGTGTGCGTCCTGCTTCCACTCGGGGTATTCACGGTGGCACAATCCGCACGCTGCAGCGCCAACCAGGCCATTCTCGGTGAACCAGGCATATTCGTGGTTATCACCCTCGAACAGCGGGCGCAACGTCACGTCGACACCTTCGCCTTTGGCGCCCCAGAACGGCTTGCTCGCGTCCAGGCTGGTGAAGCCAATGAAGTGGCCACCCGACCACGCCGTCACCGTCACCGCGCCGGTCCCGCCCAGGCCCTGGCCGTGCAGCCGGTAACTGCCGTCGGCGGCTGTGGTGGTCTGGTTCGGCGTGCCTTGCACCTGCACGATCGCGCCACCAACCGGGCCATTGGGGCCCTTGACCGTGCCCGTGACTGTGAAGGGGAGCGGCGGCGAAGGTTGAATATCTAGCTGATCCCCGCATGCGGCAAGGGCGACCGCGAACGCCGGCAGAAGGACTAGGGCGACCAACGCTCGTGTCATCCCTGAACGAGCACGAAGAGAAGCGACCACCTTGCTGTCCACGAAAAAGCTGAAAGTTGCACAAAGGTAAAGACAAGAACTGAGCATACTCTTCTTGCACACTCGTAAATACCCATTTATGTCCATTCGCGGTCAATCAACAGCCTAAAGCGAAGCATATGGATCCGCAGCATCTCGCAGTCCGTCGCCGAGGAAGTTGAAGCCGAGCACGGCCGCGATAATAAACAGCGCTGGAGTGAGAACCCACACCTGCTGGCCGAGTGTCTGCAGATTTTGCCCATTGCGCATCATCAGGCCCCAACTTATAAGCGGCTCCTGGATTCCGATGCCGAGAAAACTCAGGAACGACTCGGCCAAGATGACGCCAGGGATGGAGAGTGTGAGAATCACAATCACATGGCTCAACGTGTTGGGGTACAAGTGTCGAAAGATAATGCGAAAGTCAGAAGCTCCCATCTCCTTGGCGGCGAGCACAAAATCGGTCTGCCGCATGGCCAGCACCTTGCCGCGCACCTCACGCGCCAGCGTGGTCCACGACAGCAACGCGAAGATGAAGCACATGACGACGAATACGGTGAACGAGTCGGCTGTCTTGGGGATGATGGCAGCAAGCGCCATCCACAGTGGCAGCTGCGGGAAGGCGTTGACAAACTCAACGAAGCGCTGAATGATATTGTCCGTCCGCCCACCGTAGTAGCCTGAGGTGACACCGATGATCGATCCGAACGCAATGCTGATCAGCGCAGCGAACATGCTCATAGTCAGCGAGATGCGCCCGGCCTGGCAGGCCTTGCCCCACATGTCGCGCCCAAGCTTATCGGTGCCCAGCATGTACAGCCTCCCAGGTTCCTCGACCACGAACAGATGCCGGTCAGTAGGGAAGATGCCTAGCAATCGATAGGACCAGCCTTGCGCCAAGAAGCTCAAATAGTACTTCTTGGTTTTGTCCTCCACGTAGGTCATCTGGAAGGTCTTGGGGTCCATGGTACTGGCTATGCCATATACGAACGGTCGAATGCTGAAGTTGCCACCGGAATCAACAAAATGGACCTGGTTGGGCGGAAGAAAGGCGTCGGCAAGGTTGTCGCCGTAGATCCGGTGTACCGAGAAGAAGTCCGCAAACGCCGCCAACACCATCATTGTCAGCACGATCACCCCGCCGACGATCGAACTCCGGTTGCGCCTAAATCGACGCCATATCAGCTGGATGTAGCTCTCATTCACATTGGTGTGAACGAGCGGAGGATCCTCGAACTGAGATGCGGAAGTAGTTAGGCTTGCGCTGGTCATGAATGCAACTAACTGTAGCGAATACGCGGGTCAAGCACAGCGAGCGCAAGGTCCGAGATCAAGTTGCCGGCGATGATGAGCGCGCCGTAAATGACCAGCAACGAGCCGGCGATGTAGATGTCTTGGCTGACCAGCGATGCATAGAACAATGGGCCGAGCGTGGGCAGATTGAGCACGATTGCAACTTCCATTTCGCCCTGCATCATGTAGGGCAGAACAGTGCCTTGGTAGGCCACAATCGTGTGCAGCGCGTTAGGGACAGCGTGGCGCGTCATTACGAGATTCTCGCGGAGACCCTTCGAACGCGCCGTCGTGACATACTGTGCGCCCAAGACATCCAGCAGATTACCTCGCATGACGCGCATGTTGTAGGCAATGCCCCCGAGCCCGGCGACCACCAGCACAGGCCAGATGTTTGTGAACATATCCAGCACGCGATTGACGCTCCAAGGCGCAATCACATACTCTGGTGAGAAGAAACCTTGGATGCTGGGCTGCTTGAACGTGAACACAAGCAAGAATAGGAACACCAGAGCCAGGGCGAAGCGCGGGATGGATGTAAAAATGAACGCCAAAATCGCTGTGACGTTGTCCGCGATGCCGTACTTGCGAGTGGCGACGTAAATGCCCAAGCTCACCCCGACCACGGTCGATATCAGGTGGCACATTAACGCCAGCGCGATCGTCTTCGGCACTCGCTCAGCGATCAATTCGCCTACATCCTTCCGATAGGCAAATGACCAACCGAACTTGCCTTCGGTCACCATGCCCTTGGTCCAAATCAAGAATTGGATTGGCAGCGGATGGTTGAGGCCGTACCGCTCGCGTACCAAATCAGCCTGGCGCTCGGCATCTTCCTCCGTGACGCCCGGCTGCAACAGTAGGAACGCCTTGTAATTCGTGGCCACATCACCTGGCGGCAACTGGATCACCACGAACGACACAAATGCGATGCCGATCAGCATGAATAAAGCGATAATTACCCGACGGATGATATAGTTGATCACAATGTTGCAGCCCTATGATCCCCCCCCCCGCCATGGGCGGGGGGGGGGGATCATAGTCACTTACCCGCCAAAAGTTGGGATGGTGTCCGGCCGATTCTGCTTCATTTGGTCCGCCTTGGGCGTCCACAAATGATCAAGCAGGATAGCATCCTCCACCCAGGTGTACAGGAACGTCGGCGTATTAACAGGGATGTTCTTCACGCGCTTGGCCAAGCCCAGGCCGTAGCGCCCGCTGAACACGCCTAGGTGATAGACGTTCTCTGTGAACGTCTTCTGGTAATCCGAGATGAGTTTCTGCCTTTCGGCGCTGTCGAACGTCACACGGAACTTCTCTATGCCGTCGATCAGCTTCTGCTCGAAGTCCATCAGGTTGCGCGGCGTGTCACCTTCGCGGTGGATACCGAATGCCTTGGTGATCGGCGCCAATACGGAGGGGTTCACCGACGGCAGCCCGAACGCCGCCACGCCTCGGTAGACACGCAGATCAAAGTTTCCCGTGGCGTTGATTTCGGTGGAGCTGGTACTGTTGATAACGCGCGTGTTGAGCTTGATGCCAACCTTGCCCCACTGGTTGACCAGAGCCTCGGCCACGCTCTGCGTCTCCGCGGCATCCTCGGAACACAACAACTGCATCACGATCGGCTGGCCCTTCTGCGTACCGTCGGCCCACTCGCGCACGCCGTCGCCGTCGGTGTCCTTCAGGCCCATCTCATCGAGCAAGATGTTGGCCGAGGCCAGGTCGTACGGGTAGTAGACCACGTCCTCCTTCTTGAAGTAGGGCGAGCCGGGGTACATACCGCCGGCGTACCCGCGCAGGAACGGGCCGCGCATGATGGCCTGGGCGATACCGTCGCGGTCGGTGGCGTAGCTCAGCGCCTTGCGGAAGCGCAGGTCGCGGTTGAGCTGGCGCACGGCCTTGTCACGATCATCTTGTGCGCCGACTTCCTCGGCGAAGTTGAACTCGACGCCGTAGCCGAGCAGCTCGGGCCCCCAGTTCACGGCGAACTTGGCGTCCGGCTCCTCGGCCTTGGTCATCGTGTTGACGTACGAGCTCGGGTTCTCCAGATTGGTGTGATCACAGTCGCCGGCCATCGTGCACAGGTCGCGCCCAATTCCGCTGGGGCCCTTGCGGTACTGGACCTCGTCAAAGTACGGCAGCTGCTTGCCAGTCTCATCGACCTTCCAGTAATACGGGTTGCGGCGCAGGATCATCAACTCGTCCGTCTTGTACTCGGTCGGCACCCACGGGCCCATAGAAACGACCGGCAGGTTGTCCGGCGGCATCGCGTTCTCAAAGTCCTTGTAGCTCGGTTTCGGGTCCTTGGTGCTGAATTTAGGATGAAAATCGGCGAGTATGTGCTTGGGAGATATCACTAAGGCGCCGTCGGCCAGGTCATAGTACACGCCTAGCGGCTTGGGGATGCCGAAGGTGAACTTGACGGTGTAATCGTCGACCTTCTCCAGCTTGGCGTCCTCGTCGCCGTACTTGAACGAATCAAGCCCGCGCATCGAGTTCACATTGGGGTCGCTGATGAAGGCTTCCCAAGTGAAGATCATGTCATCGGCGGTGAAAGGCTGGCCGTCCGACCACTTTGCGCCCTCGATCAGGTTGACCGTGAGCGACTTGCCGTCTGTCGACCACGACCAGCTCTTGCCAAGATTCGGAAGAGGTTCGATGTCTTGGTCGGTGCGGAAGAGCGGACCGACCTTGAACAACGACTGGTTCTGCGTGCTGTACGACTCGATGCCGAACCAGCCCGCGCTCACGCCGGCCATGCGGTTGTAGCCCGCGGTCGGGCAGGCCGAGAAGCCGCGCCACAGGTCGCCGTACTCGCCGGGACCGTCCTGCATGCCGCTGCTGAGCAATACCTGCGGCTCCTTTGGCAGGCGGTCCTTGACCGGCGGCAACTTGCCCTCGTCCACCAGCTTCTTGATGTAATCGGGCTCGGAATATTCGGGCAACGCCTTGTAGGCCACAATCTCGCTGATCGGTTGCCGCCTGGCCACGCTACCGCCCAGATCGAGTGGGGGGGGATCTGGGTAGGGGATGGGCGGCTTGACAGTGCCGGCGGGCGCCGCGGCTACTGGCGCTACTGGCGCTTTCGTCGCAACGGGGGCTTCGGTTGCCGCCACCACCGCGGGTGCCTCGGATACGACTGCCGCCGGCGCGCAGGCGGCGAGCACTGCTGCGCCACCGCCAATGGCCGTTATCTTGATGACCTCGCGGCGTGTAAACCTCTTTTTGATGTTCATGCTGATGCTCTCCTTAAACTAATTCTTCTTACAATAACAATGGAACTCGATCGTTGTGCATACGCTGATACAAATTTTCTATAGGCGCAACCTCCCAGTGTTCACCACCTTACCTATTTGCCTTCATAAAGCCAACAAGCTGCTGTGTGTCCGGGCTCGACCTCACGCAGCGTCGGTTTCCGATCGCGGCAGATGTTCATCACCTCCGGGCAGCGCGCTGCGAACGGACATCCGACGATCTTCTGTGTAGGCGAAGGAACAATGCCCTTAATCGGGATTAGGCTCTGCTTCTCCTTGCGGCCAAGCACGGGCACGGAATTCAGCAGGCCAACGGTATAGGGGTGCAATGGATGATGGAACAGCTCGCGCGTACTGGCGAACTCCACGATCTCGCCCAGGTACATCACCGCAACCTGATCGGCCATCTGCGATACCACACCCAGGTTATGCGTGATCAAGATGATGGATGAGCCAAAATCGCACTGAAGCTCCCGCATCAGGTCGAGGATCTGGGCCTGAACGGTCACGTCAAGCGCCGTGGTC
>SXGR01623101.1_pt1 | contig 11798 bp, 11 predicted proteins | sample 3174711 | NCBI WGS metagenome assembly SXGR01 (sample SAMN11356860, study PRJNA531348) | freshwater metagenome | isolation source: freshwater sample F1-60 | place: China: Fuxian Lake, Yuxi | collected 2017-12-25
CGAACTGCGCATCAGGGCGCACATCTCGCAGGACGAACGTCTGCTCAACGCGTTCGCGGCGGGCGAGGACATCCACCGCGCCACGGCAGCGGAGATTTTTGGCGGCACGCCGGCGACAGTCGACGGCGAACAGCGCCGCTACGCCAAAGTCATCAACTTTGGTCTCATTTACGGCATGTCCGCCTTCGGCCTGGCAAGGCAACTGGGTTTGGAGCGCAGCGCCGCCCAGCAATACATGGAGCGTTACTTCGCGCGTTACCCCGGCGTCGATGCCTACATGAAAGACACCCGCGAGCGGGCGCGCAATCAGGGCTACGTCGAAACCGTTTTCGGCCGCCGCCTGTGGCTGCCCGAAATCCGCAGCTCAAATCAGGCCCGCCGTCAGGGCGCCGAACGCGCTGCGATCAACGCGCCGATGCAAGGCACTGCTGCTGATCTCATCAAACTGGCGATGATCGCGGTGGATCAATGGCTCACGCGTGAAAAACTTGCCACCAAACTCATCATGCAGGTGCATGACGAACTGGTGCTGGAAGTGCCGCTGGCCGAACGCGATGTGGTCAGGCAGCAGTTGCCCGTGTTGATGAACGGCGTGGCAAAGCTGGCGGTGCCATTGCTGGTGGAATTGGGTGAGGGCGCTAATTGGGACAAGGCGCATTAAATCTGCCTGGGGTGGCCTTTTCCAGGTTGGTTGCGCGGGATACAGAAAGTTCGAATCGTTGTAGCTGCGCTGACCCCGGCAAGTGCCATGAGACTGTGTTGAGGGAGCTTCATGCAAATCAAAATATCCATGGATGATCAAATTCATACGGATGAAGTTCTTGAAATCTATAAAGCCAACGAATGGTCATCGGCCAGCAAACCAGTTGAGCTGATGGCAGCTTTGAGAAATTCGCACGGCCTTGTTACCGCACGTTGCGAAGGTAAGCTTGTGGGTATTGGCAATGCAATTTCCGATGGGCATTTGGTGGTCTATTTCCCGCATATGTTGGTTCACCCGGTATTCCAGCGCCAAGGGGTTGGCCGGCAAATGATGGCTGCGATGCTCAAAAAATACGCAGGCTTTCACCAACAAATGCTTACTGCGGATAGTAAAGCGATCGCGTTCTACGAATCGTTGGGGTTCGCACGAGCGGGAAAAACAGAACCCCTGTGGATTTACTCCGGAACAGAGCATTAACGCCTGCGAATGAACATCTAGCGCGAGTGTAGGGCGGCAAAATAGTTTTTGCCTGTGCATGTTGGTTCGGTTGATAGCAAATGAATTGGTTTTGATGCTGTCCAGTCCGGGGCCAGGTTGTGTTTGTTCGTGGCCGTGGTTTTGTGCGGGTGCTGCATCGCGTTATCCGGTATGCGATCATTCGCCCGTGGAACCTACTGAACTCATTCGCCTTATCAAGGAAATCGGTCGTGGCAAACATGCCGCGCGTGATTTAAATCGCGACGACGCGCACGCATTGTTCGCTGCTGTGCTCGCGGGCACGGTGCCGGATTTGCAGTTGGGCGCAGTGCTGATGGCGCTGCGCATCAAGGGTGAATCGCTCGACGAATTGGCCGGTTTTATGGCGGCGTGCGAAGCAAGTTACCCGCACTTGAGCGCACCTGCGGGCGCGGTGCCGCTGGTGATCCCGGCCTACAACGGCGCTAGGCAGTTGCCGAATTTGACGCCGTTGTTGGCGCACTGGGTAGCACGCGAGGGCGTTCCAGTGTTGATGCATGGCGTGCGTGACGATCCTGGCCGCGTGACTACGCACGACGTGCTGGCAGCGATGGGGATTAGTTCGGCGCAATCGCTGGCCGAGGCCGAAGCGCAATTACAAACACGCCGGTTGGCATTTATCTGCATAGACAGACTGACACCCGCGCTCGCCCGCGTGCTGTCTCTACGCCGGCAGATGGGCGTGCGCAGTTCGGGGCACACGCTGGCAAAGATGTTGCAGCCCTTCAACGGGCCGGCGGTTCGGCTGGTGAGCGTGACGCACCCAGAGTACGTGGTTCGCATGCGCGAATTTTTTTCACGCTTTGACGTGGGGGGTGCAAATGCCCTGCTGTTGCGTGGCGCGGAAGGCGAGGCGGTGGCGCATCCGCGCCGCGAGCCGGCCATCGATTGGCTGGACGGCAAGTCCGTTCAAACCTGGCGCACGGATGCCGAAGACAATCCGCCATTGCCCGCATCGCGCGATGCGCAAGTCACAGCGGAATGGATCGCCGGCGCATTGGCAGGCAGGCATTCGACGCCTGCCGCGATCAAGCATCAGGCCGCTTGTTGCGTTAAGGCTGCGCAGTTATTGAGTAATCGAAGGTGACGTTCATGGCGGGTTGCATACGGGGTGGCTGGCACGCGCTGCTGCTGGCTGCGCTAAATGTCAGTGCGCACGCGCAGTTGGGGTCGCTGCCGCGCCACTCGCCCTACCCGGGCGGGGTGGCCATCGTGAAGCTGAGCGATGCCGATGCACCGGTGCTGGAGGTGACGTACGGCGGTAATCGCGTGCTGACGGTATTGCTGAGCGAAGGCCTGTTCGGCGTGGTCGGCATTCCGCTGGACGCCACGCCCGGCATGCAGCAACTGCAAATCAACGCGGCGAAGGACGGCGTACGTGTGGCGTATCAGACCGCATTTGAGATCAAGACCAAGACGTATGCCACGCAGCATTTGCGCATTGATCCACGCTTTTTGCAGTTATCGCCTGAGAATCAAAAGCGCGTGGAGCGCGACCAGCCGCTGATTGCGACCGCGAAAACGCACTGGAGCGAAGCGCGGCCAGCCAGTTTTGTGCTGGATTTGCCGACGCCCGGCCGTCTGTCCGCGCGCTTTGGTTTGCGTCGAACATTAAACGGCAAGGAAAGCTGGCCGCACGGCGGGCTGGATGTGGCGGTGGGCACGGGTACGCCGCTGCGAGCGGCGGCGGCGGCGCGCGTCATCGCCGTCGATGATTATTTTTACTCCGGCAAGAGCGTGTGGCTGGACCACGGGCAGGGCTTCATCACGCTGTACATTCACATGAGCCGCATCGATGTGAAGGATGGCGATACGGTTGAGCGCGGCAGCGTGATCGGTTTGTCGGGTGCCAGCGGTCAAGTGACTGGCCCACACCTGCATTGGGCGGTGGTGCTGAACGGTGTTTATGTGGATCCGGAATTGTTTTTGAAAACGCCGTGATACTACTCAAGCGTGGGGTGGCCATGCGCGTAGCCTGTGCCGCTCACCCAAGCGGGCGTAACGTAAGTATCTGTTTTTATTGATATTTATTCTGGAGGTTTTTCAACAGCCGCGCGCCACTGCGCCGAAAGCTCTGCCAGCCCTTTGTAAAACCCAGCCTCTTCCTGTTTGGCGAGTGCGGCGTCTTCACCGGCGGGCGTGGCGATGCGCAATGCCAGCGCGAGAAATTCGCGTTCCTTAAGCGCAGCATCGGTTTTTAGAAACGCCACGAACTCGGCGCGGGTTTCGGGTGCGAGCTTCTGCCGCAGCGCGTCGATTTCTGCAGCAGCGGTTGCCACTGCGCCCAACTGCACAAAGCCGGAATTTGCCGCAACAAATTTGCCGCCGATGCGCAGGCTTTCCTCGTAAAGAATCGTTTCGCTCTCGAACAGCACCACGAACTCGCGCCGCGCACGATTGTCCGGCGAACGAAACGCCGCCTGCTCCTGTGCAGACAGCCGGTCGACGCCGATCATCGCTCGCGACAGCGCCCGCGTGAGTTCCGCCGGGTAAAACACCAGAAAGACTTTCTCCAGTTCGATCAGCGCTACGCCCGCAGGCGTGCGATAAAACGCGAGCAGCGTATTAAGCTCCTCCAAAGAGAAGCGCTGCGCGTATTCCCGTGCCAGCGCCTCGTCGATCCACATAAAACTGGCGTCGCGCCCCATGCGCGCGAGGTAATCGGCGTAAAGCTTGCGCCACTCAACATTGATGCGCTTTTCAATGGCGGCCCAATTGGGATGCTGCGGATTCCACGCAGGCCCCTTGCCCACAGCTTTCAGCAGCACCGGGACGTAGGCCCGCACGCGCAGTTCTTCGAGATCGCGTTTTTTGTCGGTGTAGCCGGTTTTTATTGTGATTAGTTCCCGCGCAAGCGGGAGCGTTTCTTGGGCTTGCGTTAGCCTAGCAAAACACAGGACAAAAAGAATGGAGAAAAGCAGCCGAATGCACATCAGATTGCTTGGTAGAACCAACCGGTTGCCCGGTGGTGTTCCATAAGGATGCATTTTTAGATGCTGTAGCCGTTACTCTCAGGCGCACTGCCCGCCCGCAATGCCTGCCCAATCACTGCTCGCGTCAGTGTCGGCGCAAATAGTTCAATAAAATCATATACATATGAGCGTAGCGCCACACCACGCCGGATCGCCAGCCGGGTGATGTTGCTGGTAAATAAATGGGCGGCGTCGATGGCGATGAGGTCGCTGTCGGCTCGGGGGTCGAAGGCCATAGCAGCGATGATGCCGATACCGAGGCCTTCGCGCACGTAGGTTTTGATGACGTCGGAGTCGAGTGCGGTGAGTACGATGTCGGGCGTGACGTTTGCGCGGGCAAAGGCTTCGTCGATGTGCGGGCGGCCGGTGAAAATGACTTCGTAGGTGACGATGGGGTAGCGCGCGAGTTCCTGCAACGTGGGCCTGCGCACGCCAGCGAGCGGATGATCCGGCGGTGCCACTACCACGTGGTTCCACGTGTAGCACGGAAAGCTCAGAAGATCGGTAGCGCGTGCCAGCGATTCGGTAGCGATGCCAATGTCGGCTTCGCCGCTACGCACCGCATCGACGATGCGTTGCGGTTCGCTTTGGTGAAATGCCAGTTTCACGTGGGGAAATTTGCCACGAAAGCGCGCCACTACGCGCGGCAGGGCGTAGCGCGCCTGGGTGTGGGTGGTGGCGACCACCAGCTCACCGGCATCGCGGCTGCGGAAATCGGCGGCGGCGGTGCGCAGATTGGTTTGCTCCTGCAATAGGCGTTCGACGATGGGCACGATTTCGCGGCCGGCGTCGGTGTGGCCGGTGAGGCGTTTGCCGTGGCGGGTGAAAAGCTCAACGCCCAGCTCCTGTTCAAGTTCGCGAATCTGGCGGCTGATCGCGGGCTGGGTGGTGTGCAGCGCCTGCGCTACCTCGGTCAGATTGAAGCGCTGGCGGGCGGTTTCGCGCACGGCGCGGAGCTGTTGGAGATTCACGTTAGTTGGCAGCAGATAGGGATGTCGTGTTGGTAGTCACCAACTATTTCCATTCTCTTTCTTGCTATTAGGGCATTCTATTAAAGTGGTGCTGTAGATTAATCAATATATACTATTGATTAAATTCAATAAAATGGGATTAAAAATGGGCTTCTGTCGCAGAAAAACTACGTAATATACGAAAATAGAATTAACAAATTCATAAATAGACGTTTATAGAATATAAGACTTCAGCGACTATCGCAACCCCGCCAAAAATTGGCGCGTTCAAGCATCTTTAAAGTCGAACAAAGTCAAATAAAACAAGGACTTTCGCATGTATCACTACGACGACATCGACCACCGCATCGTAGCCGAACGAATCGATCAGTTCCGCGACCAGACACAGCGCTTCCTCGCCGGTAAGCTGGCTGAGGACGATTTCCGCCCGTTGCGCCTACAAAACGGGCTGTATGTGCAAAAGCTTGCGCCGATGCTGCGCGTAGCGGTGCCCTACGGGCTGCTGTCGGCGGCGCAGGTGCGCATGTTTGCGCACATCGCGCGCAAGTACGACCGCGGCAATGGCCACTTCAGCACGCGTCAAAATATCCAGTACAACTGGCCCAAGCTTGCCGAGGTGCCGGATATTCTCGCCGACCTCGCCAAGGTCGAAATGCACGCGGTGCAAACCAGCGGCAATTGCATACGCAACATCACCGCCGATCATCTGGCCGGCATCGCGCCCGACGAAATCGTCAATCCGCTGGTGTGGTGCGAGGTGCTGCGGCAATGGTCGACGTTTCACCCGGAGTTCGCGTTCTTACCGCGCAAATTCAAGATCGCTGTGTCGGGCGCGACGGAAGATCGCGCTGCGATTCAACTTCACGATATCGGCCTGCAAGCCTTGCGGGACGACAAAGGCGAGGTTGGCTTCAAAGTTTACGTCGGCGGCGGCATGGGGCGCACGCCGGTCATCGGCCAGGTGATTCGTGAGTTTCTGCCGTGGAAACATTTGATCACGTACCTCGAAGCCGTGATTCGCGTCTACAACCGCCATGGCCGGCGCGATAATTTATACAAGGCGCGCATCAAGATTTTGGTGAAGGAACGCGGCATCGCTGCGTATCGCGGCGAAGTCGAAGCCGAATGGCAAAGTCTGGTGGACGGCCCCGGCACGCTCACCAAAGCTATTGTCGAAGGCATTGCCGCGCGCTTTACTGCGCCGCCGTACCGTCCCTTGCCTGCTTACGACGTGGATCTGGAAACGTTTCTGGAAGCAGACGCGGCCTTCGCGCGCTGGCATAGCCGCAACGAGCACGCACACAAGGTGCAAGGCTATGCCGCGGTCACGCTGTCGTTAAAACGGGCCGGCGTGCCGCCGGGCGATGTGACCGATGCGCAACTCGAAGCCATCGCCGATCTTGCCGACCGCTACAGCTTCGGCGAATTGCGCGTGACGCACGAGCAAAACGTGGTACTGCCCGACGTGGAAAAGCAGGCGCTGTTCGCCCTGTGGCGCGAGGCGCGCACGCTGGGGTTCGCGACACCGAACATTGGCCTTATCACCAACATCATCGCCTGCCCGGGCGGCGATTTCTGTTCACTCGCCAACGCAGTGTCGATCCCCGTGGCGCTGGCGATAGACGAGCGCTTTCAGGATCTCGATTTCATCCACGACATCGGCGAACTGGATCTGAATATTTCCGGCTGCATGAATTCCTGCGGCCATCATCACATCGGCCACATTGGCATCCTCGGCGTCGATAAAAACGGCGAAGAGTGGTATCAGGTTTCCATCGGTGGACAGCAGGGCAATCACGCTTCGCTGGGCAAAGTGATCGGCCCGTCGTTCGCGCGCGCCGACGTGCCGAATGTGGTGCAAAATCTGATCGAGTTTTACGTGGAGCACCGCGATTCGCCCGCAGAGCGTTTTGTCGACGTGGTGCAGCGGCTGGGCATTGAACCTTTCAAGAGACATATCTATGGCGACACTGATAAAAAACAAGCGCATCGCAATCGACAGTTGGCAACAACTTAAGCCGGGATTTGCCATTCCTGCCAGCGGCGACGTGATCGTGCCGCTGGCGGTGTGGACAGCGCAGCGCGAACAACTCGTTCAGCGTGCGGGACGCCATGGCGTGCTGCTCGAAAATACCGAGGACCCCGCTGTACTGGTGGCGGATTTCGACCGGCTGGCACTGATCGCCTTGCGCTTTCCGAAGTTCGTTGATGGCCGCGGGTATTCCACCGCGCGGCTGCTGCGACGTCTGGGCTGGAAGGGTGAACTGCGCGCGGTCGGCGACGTGCTGCGCGACCAGTTGTTTTATATGACACGCTGCGGCTTCGATGCCTTCGTGCTGCGTGAAGATCAGGACCCGCAAGTGGCGCTGACCGCGTTCGCTGATTTCAGCGCGCCCTATCAGCCGGCGATTGATGATGGTGTAAGGCTGGGGGCGTCACGCACAGGCAGCCTGCCGGCACAACTCGCGGTCAACCCCTGGTAAGTGATCGGAGCAGCGCGCCCGTGAACGGCACGGTATTTCTCGTCGGTGCGGGCCCCGGCGCGCCCGATTTGCTCACGTTGCGCGCCGCGCGCCTGCTGGCACAAGCCGACATTGTGTTTCACGACGCGCTGGTGCATCCCGAGACGTTGGCGCTGGCGGCACCTGCGATCAAAATCGCAGTGGGCAAGCGCAGCGGCAAGTTTTCCACCGCACAGCGTTTCATCAACAAGCAGTTGATCGATGCCGCGGGCAAATATCAGACGGTGGTGCGCTTAAAAGGCGGTGACCCGATGCTGTTTGGCCGCGCGCAAGAGGAAATTGACGCACTGATCAACGCCGGCGTCCCCGTGGAAATCGTGCCCGGCATAAGTGCCGCGTTTGCCGCCAGCGCCGATCTGCAATGCTCGCTGACGCGCCGGGCGCTGGCGCGCAGTGTCGTGTTCGCCACGCCGCGTGAAGCGGCCGGCAGTAAACATAACGACTGGGCGAAAGCGGCCGCTGCCGCCGACACGGCCGTTCTTTATATGGCGGCGGGCGAGGCGCAACGCGTGAGCGATGCGTTGATCGTCAGCGGCGTGCCACCTGCACGGCCCGCAGTGATCGTGGAAAATGCATCGGGTACGCAGCGCAAAATCGTTCCCACCACGGTAGGGGATTTACCCGCCGCTGCGCAACACGTGGGTGCGGGCCCCGCACTGGTGATGGTGGGCGACGTGTATGCGGATGTGGATGCTTTGAATCTCAACACCGACGATCTGGCGGCGCTCGCGCGCATTTCGTTGCGCTGACTTGTCCGGCAGCAACGCCTGTCCGGGCACGTGGACGGTAGAATGTTGCAGTGAGACGCTTCAAGAGTCTCCACTGATTCCTGCCGTCGCGCGCGGAAATTTTCGTAACTATATGATTTTATTCAATAACTATGCCAGCCAAAACCAAGCGTCCCACGCAGGACGAAATGAAGGCGCGTATTGCGCGCTTCAAGGATTTGAAATCCACCAAGGCGCAGCACGGTGCCAACAAGGGCATTCCGCCGGAGGTGCTGGAACTGATCACCGCGAAGACGACTTACAACGTCATGTCGCCGGCAGGTCTGGGTGGGCAGTTGTCGCCGAATCCGCCGGTAATCGGCGGCGATGCTGGTGTCTTTCGCCTCGGCATTGTGACTTGCCCGCCGGGCAACGGCGCGGGGCTGCACGTGCACTGGAAAACGCACGAAACGTTCATGGCGCTCACCGGCAAGTGGGAAATGATCTGGGGTGACAAGGGCGAAGAAAAGGTCGTGATCGAACCGTTCGATCTGATGGCGGTGCCGCCGGGTGTGACGCGCACCTTCAAAAATATTTCGGACGCCGATGCGCACATGCTGGTAATTATTCAGGGCAAGCCCGGAGAATTCGATGACGTGGGCCGCGTGCCGGAAACCGCCGAAAAAGTCGCGGCGAAATTCGGGCCGGCGATGGTGGAGAAACTGAAGAGTCTCGGCTGGCAATTCACACTGGATGCGAATGCGCCGCCGGAGGCTATGGTTGATACGAAATAAATGAGTCATGAATTGATTATGTTTGTGGCACGAAGGTTCTTGTGCGTGGCGCCGCACATGGAAATCCAAACTTGTCGTTCCCGCGATAGCGGGTACCTCTAACGCGCGTGCGACTCGCGACTTTTCATGGTTTCCCGCGCCTGCGCGGGGGCGAGTGCATATCAAGAGGAGACGTGCGCACGCCATCGCGTTTACGCGTGCAACGCGATTTGCCGGCCTCTGCACGTTTCGTGCGTCTTCACTGAAATATGAATAAAAACAAATACTTACAAGACAGCAATACCGGGCTGATTTTATTCGCTCACGGTTCGCGCAACGCCGCCTGGCGCAAGCCGTTTGACCGCTTGCTTAAAGACATCCACCGGCGCGGCGAGCGTCACGCTGTCTTGGCGTTTGGCGAATTCATGCAGCCGGGTTTGGCTGAGGCCGCGCAAAAGCTGGCTGCGGCTGGTGTGACAAAAGCCGTGATCTTGCCGTTGTTTCTTGGCGGCGGGCTGCACGTGCGCGGTGATCTGCCGAAACTCACCGCCGCAGCGCGTGCCGCAAGCGGCATCAAATTGCGCGTGGCCAAAGCGATCGGTGAAGATAGCGGTGTGCTCAACGCCATTGCGGCGTATGGCATCGCAAGCATGGACACATTGCGTGGAGATTGATTGGGCCCGTTGTTCTGCGCCCGGGTACGGAATCGCCACGCGCGTACTGAAGATGAGTGCAATGAAATTTTGACCTCGATTGACTAATGTCGAACAACCTCGTGTTAGAAAATCACGTAACCCGATCACTAGTTTCAGCCGCCAGCTACCGTTGGCTGCTGAACGCTTATGCGCTTGTCGTCGCAGTCTTAATGGCCGCAACCAGCATGTCGGTTGCAGCAGAAAATAACAATGGCGCGCCGCTGGTTATCGGCAACCGCACGATTCACGTGTTCCGAGCCACGCTGGGGGCGTTTTCGCCTGCGGAGCGCGCCGAGGGGGCGCGCCAACGCATTACGCGGGCGCTCGATAGCGCGGGTGGGGGTTGGACCTCGGTCAAGTCAGCGGATCAAGGGCTTCTGGTGTTGCTGGACGGCGTGCCCATGTTTACCGTTGCTACTGGCGATGCACGAAAGTTGTCATCCGAAACGCCCGAAGATCTGGCCAATGATGCTTCGCGCAACTTGCAAAAGGTATGGCGCGAAGCGCGAGAGAGCCGGGATCCGCGAGTCACCGCGCTGGCCATCGCCAAGGTATTCATCGCCGCGCTTTTGCTCGCGATCGCGCTGACGGTCACCTTCAAAGGCTTCCAGTCCCTTCGCGGCATTGTTACCGCCCGCTTGACAGCACGCTTGAATGCACTGCCTGTTGCGGAGCTGGGCGCCAGGATGGCCTCGCTTTTTCTGGGCATAGCCTCGCGCTCCTGTGTGTTGCTGGCCTGGCTGGTCAGTTTGTTTCTGATATTTGTGGCGCTTACTTATGGCCTTGAACTGTTCGCATTGACGCGGCCGATAGGCGAGAATTTGTCCGGCCGGCTGACCAGCCTCGTCATCCAGATACTGCATTCTGCGGCCGGCGCGGTGCCCGGTATGGTCGTGGCGGTGGTGATTTTCCTGGCGACTTGGATCGCGACACAGGTCTCATCGGAAGTGTTTAATCACGTCGCTTCGGGGCGCTTGAAGATCGGCATGCTGGATGCGCACACTGCGCCCGCAGCGCGGCGCATTGCAAACGCGTCACTGTGGTTGTTTGCGCTCGCCATGGCCTACCCCTATCTGCCGGGCTCGCAAACCGAAGCGTTCAAGGGTCTGTCGGTGATACTCGGCTTGATGGTGTCCATCGGCGCATCCGGCCTGATCGGGCAAGTCGCCAGCGGCGTGATTCTGGTATACACACGCGCCCTGTCGCTCGGCGAGAATGTGCGGATACAGGAGTGCGAAGGCACGGTGACGGAACTGGGCTTGTTTGTCACGCGCCTGCGCACGGGCCTTGGCGAAGAGGTGGCGTTGCCCAACGCACTGGTGCTGGCCAATGTGACACGCAATTTTTCGCGCGTGACCCAGGGTAAGGGTTTTGTGCTGGATACTGCCATCACCATCGGCTATGACACGCCATGGCGGCAGGTGCATGCGATGTTGCTGGAAGCGGCCGGCACGATACCGGATATTGCCCGCGAACCGGCGCCGTACGTCGTGCAAACGGCGTTGTCTGATTTTTATGTCGCGTACAAATTGGTGGTTTACGCGGGCGCGGAAAAGCCCGCCGCAAGTGTATGCGTCACCAGCGATTTGCACACGGCGATTCAGGACGTGTTCAACCGGAACCATGTGCAAATCATGTCGCCGCACTACCAGCGTGATCCGGTGGCGGTGAAGATAGTGCCGGAGTCAGACTGGTACGCTCCGCCAGCGGTGCAGCCGGCAATGTCGCCTAAGTTACCGCAGTCACCTAAGCCGTGACCGATTGATCATGGCGTTGCAAGCCCTTTCCAATACTTTCAACGCGTTCTTTGATTCAGAAAAATCTGCCGGGATTCTTCTGGTGGTCTGTACCGTTGCCTCAATTGCCTTGGCGAACTCGCCAGCGGGTCACGCTTATCTGGGCTTCTGGCAAACCCACATCGGCGGCCTCAGCCTGGAGC
>SXGR01566557.1_pt1 | contig 11781 bp, 12 predicted proteins | sample 3174711 | NCBI WGS metagenome assembly SXGR01 (sample SAMN11356860, study PRJNA531348) | freshwater metagenome | isolation source: freshwater sample F1-60 | place: China: Fuxian Lake, Yuxi | collected 2017-12-25
GTGCGCGTCATGTTTATCGCCACCATCAAATCGACCATCAAATTCTAGTCGGATTCGGCTGGACAAGGCAAGATAGCATCAGACTACAATCAGCGATAAGTCATTGTTGAAAATAAGATTTGCGAACAATGCCAGAGAGCATGAAACAGGGTGAAGGCGGTCCCTCTCTCCGCCAAGTGCCTAGTTTTTATGTGCCTTTCTGAATGTCATGGTTTAGCACTAAGTCATCTAGGCGTGCCAGCACGGGCTCTGAAATGCGCATGCCGGTGTTGAGCTGTATCAGCGCCGCTAGGCGAGAAGGAATCGGGCGCCAGCGGTAGTAGCTCTTGTCCGTCACACCGGCCTCGCAGCAGGCCGTCAGCACATTCTTGCCTTGCGATAACTTGACCTCGATTTTCCGTAGCTTGGCGGCGGTCGCGGCGCCGGTTCCGCGCCCGGCGCCTGACACCAGCGCAATTTTGTCGGCAAGCCGGTTCATGGACTGGCTCGCTCCCTTGACCCGATCTGCGGCGTCCCGTAGCGCGGCATCAGGTCGCGCACCGCGTGATGCCGGTGTCGAACAATGCGGCGATCTGAGCAGGCCCGTAGCCCGCCTCGCTGAGGATCTCGGCGCTATGCTCACCAAGCGTGGGTTGGAGGCGACGTATGCCCGACGGTGATTTACCGAACCGGGTCGGGGGATCGGTCATGCGCAGCCGGCCCTCGGTGGGGTGGTCCACCATGCGCCAGAAGCCGGTGGCAGTCAGTTGCTCATTCTCCAGAAGGCTGTCCATCGTGCTGACCGCCATCACCGCCACGTTCGCGTCCCCCAGCAGTCGTTGCCATTCGGCGGTCGTGCGGCTGGTGAGTATCTCGGCCAGAATGGCGTAGACCGCTTCAGCGTTTTGCATGCGCGCCGACAAGGTCGAGAAGCGCGGGTCGTCCATCATCCCGGGTCGTCCTGCCAGGGCGAACAGGGAGCGCCAGTTGTCGTCGCTGTACGGCAGCACTGCCAGATACCCGTCCTTGGTCGCATAGGGCCGGCGTTCCCTGGTTAGGATGCGCGGATACCCCAGGCAGTCGATCGGCGGCTCGAAGCTTGCCCCGTAGAGATGCTCGACCATGATGAAGTCGACCATGGTTTCGAACATCGGCACCTCGAGCTCCTGCCCCCCGCCGCCACGCTCGCGGAACAGTAGCGCGGCGACGATCGAAGCCACCACATTGTAGGAGGTGGTCTTGTCCGCGAGCACGGTCGGCACGAAGCGCGGCTGGTCCGAAGTGACGCCGAGCAGGTCGGCGAGGCCGCTGGCCGCCTGGATGATGTCGTCGTAGGCCGGATTGTCCGCGAGCGGGCCGTCGCGCCGAAATCCGTAGGTGCCGCAGTAGACCAGCTTCGGGAAATGCTCGGCGAAGCGCGCGTAATCGACGCCGAGCTTGGCAGCCACGCGCGGGCGCAGGTTGTGCAGGAAGACGTCTGCCGTGCCGACTATCCGCGTCAGCGCCTCAAAGCCTTCGGGCTGCGTGATGTCGAGCACGATGCTGCGCTTGTTGCGGTTAGAGGCGAGAAAGAACGACGCCATGCCGTCGTTGCGGCGCGGGCCGATCTGCCGGGTGGTGTCGCCCTGCGAGGTTTCGACCTTGATCACGTCGACGCCCATGTCGCCGAGAATTTGCGATGCCCAGGGTGCGAGGATGACGGTGGACAGGTCCACCACCCGGATGCCGTGCAGCGCTCCCTGCGCCATCGCTATTTCTTCTCGCCCGGCAGCCGAATGTCGAAGCGCTTCAACAGGGCAGAGAGGCGCTCGAACTCCGAGCGCCACGCGGCGTCGTCCTCGGCAGCGGTGCCCGTTGCGCGCAGGCTGAGGCCCGCCCGCTCGATCCTCATCCGCAACTCCTCGGTCTTCGCCGCCTGCAGCACCGCGCGGTTGAGCGCGTTGACGATGGGCTCGGGCGTCTTGCTCGGCACCGCGACGCCGATCCACGGCTTCCAGCTGGCGGCGGCCATGAATTCGGGGAAACCGGCCTCCGCCATGGTGGGCGTGTCCGGCAGCTGCGCCATCCGCGTCGGCGACGCCACCGCGATGGCAAGCAGCTTGCCGCTCTGCACATGCGGCAGCATGCCGGTGATCGTATAGGTACCGATGGTCGCCCGACCGGCGAGCAGCTCCAGCACTGCCGGCGCCTGCCCTGGGTAGGCCACTTCGATCGCGCTGCCCCGGTTCATCTTCGCGAATACCAGAAACGCGAGCCCAGTAGAGGTGAGCTGCGGCGTGCCGATTGAGGCGAACACGACCTCGTCCTTCTTCTGCATCCGCGCCGCTAGATCCTTCATTGTCCTGATGCCGGAAGCGGCGCCGGTGAAGAAAATGATGTCGAGCTCCACGAACTGGGAAATCATGCGGAAATCCTCGAGCGCCCGGTAGGTCACGCCTTTGTCGAGCAGGGGCAGCGTGACCAGCTGCGTCGCGGCGGCCACCAGCAGCGTTTGCCCGTCGGGTTCGGCGCGCGCCACTGCCTCGGCCGCGATCTTGCCGGAGGCGCCCGGCCGGTTCTCCATGATGACTGGCACGCCGAGGATGCCGCTCATGGTATCGCCCAGCGCACGGAAGACGACATCGGTCGGTCCCGCGGGCGCGTAGGGCATCACGATACGGATCGGCCGTGTAAAGAGCGACTGCGCGCCCGCCGGGAGCGCCGCGCCGAGCATGAGCGCCGCAGCGCAGATCGCGCTGGCGAGCCGTTGAATCCGGTAGTGCTGTTTGCGGGTCATTTGCATCGTCTTCTCCATCGCTCTTGATTGGGTCAATGCGTCGCGTTGTACCAGCTTTGCGCCAGGGCGGCTTGGTTACGGCAGTGTTCCGGCCCGCCGAGAACCTGGCGGTCGAAGGAAATTCTCTTGAACCAGTAGTGCAGTCCCATCAGGTCGGTGAACCCCATGCCGCCGTGGACTTCGGTGGCGGTGCGGGCGACGTGGCGCCCCACCTCGGCCAGATGCGCCTTGGCCAGGCAGGCCAGGGTGCGCCGCTCCTCTTGCGTACCCCGATCCTGTACGAAGGCTGCATACCAGACCAGGGACCGGCAGGGTTCGAGCTCGGCCACCATCTCGGCGCACAAGTGCTTAACTGCCTGAAAGCTCGCGATGACGCGGCCGAACTGAACCCGCTCACCGGCGTACTCGACCGCTTTCTCGATCATCCGCCCACCCGCACCAAGAATGTCCGCAGCGAGCATCACGCGACCCGCATCGAGCACGCGGTGTGCCATTGCAGGCGCGTCGCTGCAATCACGCAGCGGCTCGGCCACGACGTCGTCGAACACGAGGTCGAGCAGTGGTCGCGTACGATCGAGCGTGGGACGTGGCGTTGCCATCACGCCTGGCGATTCGAGCGCGATCATGAAACTGCTGCCGTCAGCGGCAAACGCCAGCGCATGGGTCGCGCCCGCGCCATCCACCAGGCCGTCGGCCCGCCCGGACAGGCGCCCGCACGAGACCTCAAGCGCGAACCGCCCGGTTGCGCCGGAGAGCGTACCGCAGGCGACCGCGACCCGCATCGCACCACTGGCGATGCGCGGCAGCCACTGGCGCTGCTGGGCAGCGCTGGCGGCAGACGTAATGGCAAGGGGGGCCATGACGCATGGCCCCGCGAAAGGGGCCGGCGCTGCCGCATAGCCCAGGGCTTCGGCGACGATCGCGGCCTCGAGCATGCCAAGCCCTGCGCCACCGAATTCCTCGGCGATGAGCAGGCCCGGCACGCCTAGGCTACACAGTTCGCCCCAAAGCGCCGCATCAAAGCCCTGGCGCGTGGCGGCGACGCGGCGCACCTGATCGAGGGGCATGGCGTCGGCGAGGAAGCTGCGCAGCGATGCCTCGATCAAGCGCTGGTCTGCGCTCAATTCAAATCTCATGGTGTTTGCCCTGATCCAGTTTTTCCGGCATGACCGGCTCGCGCGGCATGCCCAAGCCGCGTTCGCTGATGATGTTCTTCTGGACCTGGGCGGTGCCTCCGCCGATGATCAGGCCGATGTCGTACATGTAGTCGATCTGCCAGGTGGTGGACGCATCATCCTGGGCCGACTCATGCGGGTCGTACAGTAAGCCCGCCTCTCCGAGCACATCGACGGCAAGCGCGCTGAGCTGGTGGTTGAGCGCCGTGCCGTAGATCTTTTGGACCAAACCTGGCAGGCCCGCCTCCGCACCGCTGCTCGCCAGCGTCAAGAGGCGCAGGTGATGATATTTTGCGGCGAGCACCTCGGCCTGAAGCTGCAGCAGGCGATCCCGGTATTCGGGTATCTCGATCACCGACACGCCGCCGATCGTCGTCTCACGCATCAGCTTGAGGATATTGTGGAAGCGCTGCATCTGCTTGTTCGGGTCGCCAAGCATGACCCGTTCGTGCTTGAGCGACGCCATCGCCACGGCCCAACCGTCTCCCCGACCCATCACGGTTTGGTCCAGCGGCACCCTGACGTTTTCGAGGAAGGTCTCGTTGAACTCGGCGCGCTCGGTCATGGTGACCAGCGGTTGCACGCGGATACCGGGAGACGTCATCGGCACGACCAGATAGGTCAGGCCGCGATGCTTGCGCGCCCCCGGGTCGGTGCGGCACAGCAGCAGCATGACGTCGGCGTAATGCGCGGAACTGGTCCAGATCTTGTGGCCGTTCACGACGAACTCGTCCCCTTCGACCACGGCCTTGGTCTGGGTGTTGGCCATATCGCTGCCGGCAGCGGGCTCCGAATTGCCGATGCACCAGATCACCTCGCCGGTCAGGGTGCGCCTGACCCAGGTTACGCGCTGCGCAGGCGTTCCCATCTCCAGCAGCGTCGGCACCACGATCAGCACGCCCTGATTGAGCAGGCCGGGTGAGACCCCGCCCTTCGACAATTCGTCGGCGATGATCGCGGTTTCGAGCACGTCGGGCTCCGCGCCGAAACCGCCGTACTCGCGCGGTACCGTGCGCGCCAGATAACCGCGCTCGAGGAGCAGCTGCTGCCATTGAAGCGTCTGTTGGTCGGGCCGCTTGCGCCCGCCGCCGAACCGTGGCGAGAGGTGCCCGTACTCCCGTATGAAGACCCGGACTTCCTCCTGCAAGGCCTGGTGTTTGGGTGAATAGGTCAGGTCCATCCGGGTGTTTCCTTTGCCCTTGTCAGATGACGCGCCTGCTGCGCAGGTCGTCGATCGCCTCGCTGCCGTAGCCAAGTTCGGCTAGGATCGCCGCAGTGTGTTCGCCCAGGAGTGGTGCGCGCCCGCGCATACCGACATCGGTTACCGACATGCGGAACGGCGTATCAGCGACCGGTGCAGGCTGGTCGATCCCGGGATACGCAATGCCTTTCAGATATCCTGCAGCCCGCACGTGCGGATCCTCGAGGGCCTGCTGCGGTGAATGCACCGGCCCGCAGGGAATCTTCCGGTCCTCGCAGGCCGCGATCGCCTCGCCGACGCTGCGCTGGGCGCACCAGCGGGACATGCGCTCGCACAGTATGTCGGCGTGCGTACCACGGCTCGTATCGTCGGCGAAACGCGGGTCCGCGCGCCAGCCCGGCTCGCCCACCATGTCGGTCCAGCGCTGCCACAAGGCGTCGCCGACCACCGACGCCATCAGCCAGCCGTCCCGGCACTTGAACACGTCCACTGGCGCCGCAGCCGGGCTGCGATTGCCGCTTGGGGCGCGACTGACCCCGGTGACCGCTTGTTCCATCAGTTGCATGTTGAAGAAATTGAGCGCCGTGCCCAGCAGGTTGGCACTGACGTGCTGGCCCTTGCCGGTGCGCTGGCGCTCCATCAGCGCCGCCATCGTGCCCACCGCACTCGCGAGAGCCGTGCCGTAATCAACGTAGGGCGTGATGCTGCGCTGCGGATGTCCGGGGTTGCCTGACAGGTAGGTCGACCCGCTCATCGCCTGGGCGATGCCGTCGAAGCCGATGCGGTCGCGGTAAGGACCGTCGTAGCCGAACGCGGTCACCGTGGTCACGATGATGTCGGGCTTGATCGCGCGCAGCGTTTCGTAGTCAAGGCCCATCGCGCTGATGGCCGCGGGCGGCAGGTTGACCATCACCACATCGGCGGTGGCGACCAACTTGCGTGCGATGTCGCGCCCTTCGGGCTTCAAGGGATTGAGGGTCATGCCGCGCTTGCCGCGATTCGATTGCAGGTAGCAGGGACCGCTGCCGTCTTCGGCCAATGGCGTGATGAAACGATCTTCGCCGCCGCCGGGCTTTTCGATGCGGATCACGTCAGCGCCCAGGTCGGCCAACATCGCGGCACAGTAGGGAATCGCCACGTAACGGCCGAAATCAAGTACACGCACTCCCATCAAGGTTAGCGGCATCGCACACCTTTCACCGGCTCCTCGCGCATCGGCGGTCCGCCTCTACTCGGGCTTGATGTTGTTCTCGCGCACCACCGTGCTCCAGCGCGCCACATCTTCGGCAATCAGTTCCCCGAGCCGGCGCGGCGTTGCGCTGGCCGCACGCACGCCGAAAGCGGCGAAGCGCTCGCGCATCTCCGGCGCGTCGAGCGCGCGGTTGAATGCTTCGTTCAGGCGAGCGACCACGTCCGTGGGCGTGCCTGCTGGTGCCAAGAAACCAAAGAAGACCTCAACCACATAGCCCGGCAGCGTACCTGTCGCGGTGGGCGCGCCAAGCATCAGTGGCGTCGGCTCTGCCGATGTCACGGCGAGCAACTTGAGTTTGTTGGCTGCAATCATGCCGTTCATCGCGGTGGAGCCGGTGGTAATCACCAGCCGCACCTCTCCCGCGATCAGTGCGGTGGTCATCTGCGCCTGGCCTTTGTAGGGGATGTGCGTGGTCTTGATGCCGGCCATACGCGTGAACAACGCCCCTGCCAGATGCCCGAACGAGCCAATGCCCGAGGACGATAGCTCGACCGGCGGGTCCTGGCGGCGCGCCCATTCGATGAAGCTGCGCAGGTCGTTGGCGGGAACCTGTGGATGGGTGACGATGAACAATGGCGCCGTCGACGCGAGCGCCACCGGCACGAAGTCCGTGACGCCGTCGAAACCCACATCCTTGACGACGAACGGCGTCACCGACAGGATGCCGTTGTTGAAGAACAGCAGGGTGTGGCCGTCGGGTGCGCTGCGCACGGCCTCTCGCGTGCCGATAAGGCCCGAGGCGCCCACCCGGTTCTCCACTACGACCGGCTTACCGAAGGCCTTCTGAATCGGATCCTGCAGCGCACGCGCCATGAGGTCGGTGGGGCCACCAGCTGGATACGGCACGATGAAGCGGATCGGCTTGCCCGGAAACGCCTGCGCCGCAGCCACGATCGGCAAGGCGCCCAGGATTGCAGCGAACAATAACAAGAGCAACGAGAACAGTCTTTGCATGTTTGTCTTCGGATTAATGCCCTCGCAGCATGCTTTGTTGCTAGATTTTCACATGCGATGATACCATCTAAACAAACCATTAAATGGTCTGACCATTAGATCTTAAGGACTCACCGTCACCATGTCAACACCGCCCGCCGCGTTCGGACTCCATTCCGTGCGCGGGCTGCCTCCTGCGATGCCGACCCCGGGCGACCGGTTCGCGCCGATCCGCACGCGCCGTACCTTCGAGGAAATCTGCCAGCGAATCCGAGAGCGCGTCGGTAGCGGCCTGCTCAAACCGGGCGACAAGCTGCCGCCGGAACGCGAACTCGCGCAGCACCTCGGGGTCGGGCGCAGCGCCCTGCGCGAGGCGCTGCGCAGTCTCGAGATCGCGGGCATCGTGCGCCTCGAAAAAGGTGTCAAGGGCGGCGCCTTCATCCGCGAAGGCGACAGCGGGCGCATGGACGAAGTGGTGCGCGACATGTTTACCCTGGGTACCGTCACGATCGAGTCGCTCACCGAAGCGCGCCTGCACGTGCAGGTCCTGGTGGTTCGGCTGGTGTGCGAGCGCGCCACCGCCGCCGACCTCGCTGCGCTCGATGCCAGCGTCGACCGCCTCGAGGCATTTACCCGCGCGGGGCGCTTTCTCGAGCGGGTTGAGTGCTCGCGCGAGTTTTTCCGCCTGCTCGCCGAAGCCACCCGGAACCCGATGCTGTCGATGATGGTGGCGTCGCTCAACGAGGTGCTGATGCGCTTCGTCTATGCGCGCATCGCCGCAGGCGGCAAGCCGCAGCCGCGGCTGGTGGAAAAGCGGCGCGCGTTCCTGGCCGCCCTGCGCGCGCACGACGTCGAGCAGGCCATCGATCTGATGCGCTCGCACCTAGCGTCGGTGCACCGCTACCTGCTCAAGGAATCCCGCGGCACGAGCACCCGCACTCGACTCGCATTGAACTGAAGGAGGAACACCATGGACCAGGTACGCAGGCCACGCGGCATGTACTGGGAGGATTTCGAAGTTGGCATCGAACTAACCACCCCGCGCCGGACTGTGACGCTCACCGACATCGTCAATTTCGCGGGCATCACCGGCGACTACAACGCGCCGCACTGCGACCACGAATTTTGCAAGACCCAGCCCTATGGCGAGCCGATCGCGCACGGGCCGCTGGTCTGGTCGATGGCAGGCGGCCTGGGCTACGCGAGCGGCATCACGGATGGCACCATCGTTGCGATGCTAGGGGTCGACAACTGGCGCGTGCACCTTCCGGTCAAACACGGAGACACGATTCACGTCGTGCAGCGCGTCACCGAAAAGCGGCCGACGAGCAAGTCGGACAAAGGCATCGTGGTCTTCAAGCGCGAGATCCGCAACCAGCGCGACGAGGTGGTGCAGTCGGCGATCGCCACCAACATGTACCTGCGGCGGCCGGTGGCAAACGCGTGAAGCACAGCTCGCGCGCGAGACTCTTCGCGAAGAATCAAGCCCGAACATGAGCAGGCGCGCCATACGCGGGGCGGTCGCGATTGCGGGGATCGCCGAGACCACCTACTACAGGCACGGCAAATCGCCGGATCCGGAATTCGTTCTGGCCCTGAAGGCGATTGTCGGTGCCGCCGCCGATGCCGGAATCAACCCGAAGGAAATCGACGGTTTCGCTTCCTACTCGAACGACCGCAACGAACCGTCGCGCATTGCGGCGGCGCTGGGTATCCACGAATTGCGCTTTTCCAACATGCATTGGGGCGGGGGCGGTGGCGGCGCGGCCGGCGCCGTAGCGAATGCGGCCGCCGCGATCGCTGCCGGGTATGCCGACTGCGTCGTGGTGTTTCGCGCGCTTGCGCAGGGGCAGTTCCGACGCTATGGCGAGGCGCTTCCCGACAAGACGGTTTCCGGCAATGTCGCCTTCCTGTCGCCATACGGGGTGATGTCGCCGGCGCAGCACTATGCGATGCGGGCGACGCGTTTCATGCATGATCACGGCGTCGGCCGTGGGGCCTTGCGAGCAATCGCAATGGCCTCCTACGAGCATGCGCAAACTAATCCGCGGGCGATCAAGTACGGCCAGCCTCTCGACGCGGCCACCTACGATGCCAGTCGCTGGATCGTCGAACCGGTCAACCGCCTCTATGACTGCTGTCAGGAGAATGACGGCGCCGCGGCGATGATCCTGGTGCCCGCCGAGCGCGCGTGCGACCTGCCGCATAAACCGGTTTACCTGATCGGCGCCGCTCAAGGGTCGGATCACCGCTGCGGCGCGCCGGTACTCAATGCCAGCAACTTCACGTCGTCCTCGTTCACGACGGTTGCGCGCCGCCTGTACGAGTCGTGCGGCGTCACGCCCAGCGACATTGACGTGGTGCAGAGCTACGAGAACTTCACCACTGGTGTGATGATGGCGATTGTCGAGCACGGTTTTTGCAAACCGGATGAGGCCGACGAATTCTTTTGCCTCGAAAACCTGCTGGCGCCGTCGGGCCGGATGCCACTCAATACCTCGGGCGGCAATCTGGCCGAGTGCTATGTGCACGGACTGAGCCTGCAACTGGAGTCGGTGCGGCAGATCCGCGGTCAGTCATGCAACCAGGTGCAGGGCGCAAAGCTCGCGCTTAACATCGCTGGCCCGATGGTGACGCCGGTCAGCAGCATGATCCTGGGCTCGGAGGAGGCTCTGCAATGACAGAAGCGTCCTATCTTCCCGAGGGCATGCCGGCGCCGCTGCCGTCCCGCGATGGCCTCGACCGTCCCTATTGGGAGGGCACACTGCAGGAGCGGCTGCTGGTACAGCGTTGCGGCGCCTGCGGCACCCGGCAGTGGGGGCCCGAGTGGATCTGCCACCGCTGCCACAGCTTCGACATGCGCTGGGAGCAGATCGCCGGCCACGGCTTGATCTACAGCTGGGAGCGTCCCTGGCATCCAGTGCATCCCGCCTTGCGCGGTTGCGGCCCGTATCTCGCCGTCATGGTCGAATTGCCGCATGCTGGCGGCATTCGCATGGTGGGCAATCTGCTCGGGCCGGCGATGCAGGAGGTGACCATCGGTGCGCCAGTGCAAGCGGTGTTCGAGCGCCATGACAACGCCGATACGCCGTATGCGCTGGTTCAGTGGCGCGTGACGTCGTGAGTTGACCGCGCCATGTCAGGATCGATGATGCGACACCCGAGGGGGCGACACACATGCAGATGACGAGCATCGAAGCGCGCGACTGGATTGCGCACCACGCGCAGGCCGCACCGCAACGCGAGGCCCTGCACGACCTCGCTTCCGGACGGCGCTTCACCTATCGCGCGATGAACCAGCGCGTCACGCGCGCGGCGCTGCTGCTGCGCGATACCTGCGCCGTGCAATCGGGCGACCGCGTTGCCGTGCTGTGCCATAACGACAGCGATGTCTTTGAAATCCAGTTTGCCTGCCAGCGCCTGGGTGCGATTTTCCTGCCGCTCAACTGGCGCCTCGCCAACCCCGAGCTGGAATACATTTGCCAGGATGCGGCACCCAAGGTGTTACTGCACGGGACGGAATTCGCCGATGCCGCGCGCCATCTGGTCGCCACCTGCGGCATCGCCACGCGCGTCACCATGGCCAATGGCGCGGACAGCGATTACGAGCGGGGGGTGGGGGCGGCAAGCGGTGCGTTCGGTGCGTGGATGCCGACCCTCGCCGATACCTGGACCATCCTCTACACCTCGGGCACCTCCGGCAGGCCCAAGGGCGCATTGATCACCTATTCGATGGCGCATTTCAACGCCGTGGACTGTGCCATCGCCGGGGACCTGACCTCGCGTGCCAAGAACCTGGTCATGCTGCCGACCTTTCATACCGGCGGTCTCAACGTCTGGGCCAACCCGCTGTTCGAGGCCGGTGGCTGCAACGTCGTCATGCGCAATTTCGACCCGGCCGCGCTGCTCGGTATTTTGAAGGACAAGCAGCTGGCGATCACCCACACGCTTGGGGTGCCCGCCAACTTCCTGATGATGGCGGCCGAAACCGGCTTTGCCGACGCGGACCTGTCACACGTGATGTGCCTATGCGTCGGCGGCGCGGCCGCACCCGAATCGCTGATCCGGCGTTATGACGCGGTCGGGGTGCAGCTGCGTGCCATGTACGGCATGACCGAGATCGGACCCCTCGGATTGTCGCTGGCCAGCGAAAAGCGCCTGGAAAAAATCGGCTCCTCGGGCCTGCCAACGTTGCACACCCAGATGAAGGTGTGCAACAAGGATGGCAGCCCGACCGCGCGCGGCGAGGTCGGCGAGCTCTTGATCCGAGGCCCTTCGGTGACCCCGGGATACTGGAACAAGCCGGCCGAATCGGCAGCGGCCTTCGATGCCGATGGCTGGTTCCATCTGATTCTCCACAAACGGTTCAATCATGCGCTGCTCGCGCGCCATCTTCCGGATCCAGTTATCAGACTTTAAGCCCATTAGATTTTCCTCGGTGATCGAAAAATTTTCGCATTAAGAA
>SXGR01192094.1_pt1 | contig 11780 bp, 6 predicted proteins | sample 3174711 | NCBI WGS metagenome assembly SXGR01 (sample SAMN11356860, study PRJNA531348) | freshwater metagenome | isolation source: freshwater sample F1-60 | place: China: Fuxian Lake, Yuxi | collected 2017-12-25
CGCGCGCCAGGTTCGCCCCACCGCTTGTGCAAGGCGTGCCACCTGCGGAGGCGGCACGGCTGATTGCGCAGGCCCGTTGGAAGTACTTAGGAAATTTTCTGGGCTGGAAGCCGGTCAATGAAGGGCGCGTGCAGCGAGGCGTCGAGCGGATCCGCCGTTCGCTCGCCAAGCAAGACTATCTCTTGAGCCGTGTCACTCTGAACAGCTTCGACTATTCCGGAGCCAATCAGCGCGCCACTCCGCGGCTTACCATCGACCGCGGCCCCAAGGTCGAGATTCGCGCCACCGGAGCCAAGCTCTCCAGCGGACGCCTGCGCCAACTTGTGCCGGTGTTTCAGGAGCAATCCGTGGATCGGGATCTGCTCGTGGCAGGGAAGCGCAACCTCCAGAGCTATTTTCAATCGCAAGGTTACTTTCAGGCGAAGGTGGATTTTGAAACCGAATCGCTGCCCAACGGCCGGCGGAACGTAACTTTCACGGTCGACCGCGGAGCGCGATACCGGCTGGCCCATTTGACGGTAAACGGCAACCAGTATTTCCCGGCCGACACGGTTCGTGAGCGGCTCAGCTTACAACCGGCCACGCGCATACGCTACCGGTACGGCAAGTTCAACGCGGGCCTACTGGAAGCCGACAAGGATTCGATCCGTGAGTTGTATCAGTCCAACGGGTTTCGCGACGTGCGCGTTGAGTCCACCACCGCGGACACCTTCGGTGGCAAAGCGAACTCGCTGGCCGTAGCCATTGCCATTCAAGAAGGCCCACAATGGTTCGTGGCCAGCCAGGCATTAACCGGCGCGGCGCCCGAGCATCGAGCTTTCCTCGAGCCGCGGCTCAGCAGTGGCGCGGGACAGCCATTCAGTGAAGCGAATCTGGCGCAGGATCGCGACACGGTGCTGAACTACTACTACAATCGCGGCTATCCGAACGCCAAGCTGGATTGGGTGGTGACGCCGGCGGCCGCGCCGAACCAAGTCAACCTAAAGTTTGAAGTCGCCGAAGGTCCGCAGCAGTTCGTACGGGGACTCATGGTGGGCGGCCTGGTTGCTACCGACCCGGAGTTGGTGAACCGGCGGATCAGGCTGGCTGAAAATGCCCCGCTTTCGCAGGCGCTTATGGTGGACAGCCAACGCCGGCTCTATGACCTCGGCATCTTTGCGCGCGTCGACATGGCGGTGCAAAATCCGGATGGCGAAGAAGCTGGCAAGTATCTTTTGTACGAGTTTGAAGAGGGGCGAAAATACTCGCTGAACTTCGGCCTGGGCGCCGAGATTGCCCGCATCGGCGGAGGCACGCCCAACTTCGATGCGCCGGCCGGACAGCCAGGTTTCAGCCCGCGCATCTCGCTCGGCCTGACGCGCAACAATATTCTAGGGACAGGGCATTTGCTATCGGGACAGATGCGGCTCTCGAACATCCAGCAACGGATTCTCTCCACCTACCAGGCTCCGCAATTCAAAGGTCGGGACGACGTGACCCTGACAATCAGCGCGCTCTACGATGTGTCGCGTGACGTCCGCACGTTTGAAGGCCGCCGGCTCGAAGGAGCGCTACAGCTCAGTAAGAGGCTGAGCCGCGCCAATACGCTGCAAACCCGCTTCACGTATCGCCGTAACACGGTACACGACCTTGCGATCGCACCCAGTGACATCCCTATCTACTCGCAGGCGGTGCGCGTGGGCGTGCTTTCGACGACCCTATTCCAGGATCGTCGCGACGATCCGATCGATTCGCACCAAGGCTACTACAACTCGGTGGATTTCGGGTACGCCTCGAAGGCCTTCGCGTCGCAGACCGATTACTTCCGCCTGCTGGCGCGTAACGCGACTTATCACCGGGTAGCGCGTGACATCGTCTTTGCCCGCTCCACTACCATCGGAACGCTGACCAATCTCCGCAGCGTCGGTTCGGCGGCGATCCCACTCCCGGAACGCTACTTCTCCGGCGGCGCTTCTACGCATCGCGGGTTTCCGGACAACCAAGCCGGTCCGCGCGACTTGTCGACTGGCTTCCCGATCGGCGGCAACGCTCTGCTGGTGAATAACCTTGAACTGCGGCTCCCGCTGTATGGCGAGAGCCTGGGCGCGGTGTTGTTTCACGATGCGGGCAATGTCTACTCGGGCACGACGGACATTTCCTTCCGGTTTCATCAGCGCGATCCAACCGACTTCAACTACATGATCCACGCCGTCGGGCTTGGTTTCCGCTACAAGACACCGGTGGGACCGGTACGGGTCGACTTTGCGTTTCCGGCTAACTCTCCGAGATTCTCCTTTGAACGGATGACCGCTGGCCTGCCGACGCAGGTAACGCAACGCATCAACAGATTCCAATTCCACTTCTCTTTGGGGCAGACATTCTGATGATGAGGATGCGGACAGTCACTATCTGCTGCTTATGGGCAGCCGCGACGGCAGCCGGCGAAGTAATCGATTGCATCGCCGTGTCCGTCGGGCGGAATGTGATCACGCGAAGCGCGATCGAGGAACAAGCCCGCATCGCGGCATTTCTGAATCGTGAGCCCGCAGCTGCTCTACCGGGCGCCAACTTGCGCCGCACCGCTGAGCGGCTGGTCGATGTGATCCTCATTCGCCGCGAGATGGAAATCTCTCTGTACACGGCCTCAACCGAAGCCGAGGTGGAGAAAATCCTTGCCGGCCTGCGCGCGGGGCGGGAATCAGTAAAGCCAGGGGATTTCGCGCAGGCCCTTACGGCTTATGGGATCGACGAAGCCGCGCTACGCCGGCACTTGGCGCTGCAGACCGCCACGATGCGCTTCGTCGAGCTGCGCTTCCGGCCCGGAAGCACCGTCAGCGACGGTGAGGTGGAATTGTTCTACCGCGATAACTTTGTGCCCGAGTTCGTGCGCCAAAACTCCGGCAAGTCTGCGCCGGATCTGGACGATGTCCGCGACCGGATCGAAGCGAGCTTGCTTGAACAGCGCGTAGACCAAGCCATGGAGCAGTGGCTGAAGGAAGCCCGTTCTCAGGCCAGGATCACTTTCTTTCCGGAGACGTGCAGGGTGGGGCAATGAGACGGGCGATCCTGATCCTGGCAGCCCTCCTCCTCACCCTTGCCGGCGTAGCAGTGTGGAGTGTGAAATCCGGTTGGATCCACGACAAGGTGCACGCCCGCGTTGTCAGTGAGATCGAGAACGCCACCAGAGGCCGGGTCACTCTCGGCGGCTTCAACTTTGATTGGCGCAGCAGGCGCGCCGAGTTGCGCGACGTCACAGTTCGCGGGCTCGAGCCGGCCGGAGCCGCGCCGCTCTTTCAGGCTCGCCGCATCGAAGTTGGCCTCGCGATCGTTTCACTGTGGCAGCGCAAGTTTGAGCTCATCTCGCTCGATGTCGACACTCCCGAAGTAAACGTTGTCGTCGCCCCCGACGGCCGCAGCAACGTGCCTGAACCACCGGTGAGCCGCCAGGCGAATGGGCCTTTGGTGGACCGTTTCCTCGATCTCTCCATCAGGCGTTATCAACTTACCCACGGCTCGTTCCATCTCGGCCAGCGCCGTTGGCCGCTGGAGGCGCGCGGGAAGGATCTCGATGTGCGGCTCGATTTTGAGCGGCAGACCCGCAGCTACTCGGGCACTGTGCGGGCCAAGGCAGTCCGGATCGTCGAACCACTCCGGGCGCCGCTTCAGTTCAATCTCGACTCGGAAGTACGAGTGGAAGTCAACCGGATCACTTTTTCCAGGGCCAACTTCCGGGCTGGCCGTTCTGCGATCAAAGCGACGTTCGGGGAGATCGCACTTGATCGTCAATTCGCCTCCGCGCGGCTTGAGGGGGTGGTGTCGATTAACGAGCTCGGTCCAATCCTGGGGCTGCCGGTCGATCATCGTGGCGAAGCGCGTGTGCTCGGCTTGTTCCAGTGGAACGGCGGACGCAACTGGACAGCGGCGGGCACCGCGCGCGCCACGGGCATCGCCTATCGAACCGGAAAGATTAAGGTGGATGGCTTAACCGCGCGGGCCACGTTTAGGGCTACGCTGGACCGGCTCGATTTGTTGGGTCTCCGCGCACAAGTTCTAGGTGGCGAGTTCCGCGGGCACGCCTCGGTCACTCCCGGCGCCGGCTACTCGGCCGAAGGCGACGTGGAGAACTTTTCGCTCAGCCGATTGACCGCGCTGGGGTGGACAAATCCTCTCCCGTGGGAAGCCACCGTGTCGGGACCCGTGAAAGTTGCCGGCCCCCGACTCGCGGCAGAAGGTAGACTGCGAATCGAAGGTGTAGCCGCGGCGCCGCTCTTGCGTGGAGAACTTATTGGCAGCGTACTGCCGGACGGACAACTGCGCGTGGAGCCCTCCTACCTGGAATTCGGAGGCACGCGCATTAACGTGGCCGGCGATCTCGCCAAGCGGGTCGATTTCGGTTTCACCTCAAGCCAATTGGACGACCTTCTACCGCTGCTGGCATCCGCCGGTATTGCGCTCGGTGAGGCGCCGATCAAGATCCTGCAAGGCATCGCGAAATTCGACGGGTCCGTGACGGGCAGCCTGGCGCAACCTCATGTCACCGGCCGCTTGCGCGCCGGACCGCTTGCCGTACAAGACCGGCGAGTTGAGTCGGTAACGCTCGCGTTGGACGCCTCGGCGACAGAGGTCCGTCTGACCGAGGTGCGGTGGAAGGAAGCCGGCTTTGACTTGCAGGGTTATGCCACAGTGGGTCTGAACGATTGGCGCCCCGCTCCCGACCGGACGATCGCAGCGAAACTGACGCTCTTGAACGCGCCAATCGAGCCGATCCTGGCTGCCGCCAAACTCCCATTCCCCATCGAAGGCGAGCTTGATGCGCAAGTGGATATCCAGGGTACACTCGCCGCGCCCCGCATCGCCAGCCGTGTGACGGCGGCGCCGCTCGAGGCTTGGGGCGAGCGGTTCGATCGCTTTGAGGCAGACCTTCGTTACGAGGGCGATCGGCTCGCGATCGCCAACGGACGGTTGGTCGACCGGGGCTCGGCACTCGAGTTTTCAGCAAGCCATGGACAGTCCGTGACGCGCCTCGAGTTTTTCGCCCGCACCTCCCGTTTGGCGCTCTGGGAACAAGCTCAGCACCTGCAGCCGCAACTTGATGCGCAGATCGTGGCGAAGGGCGTCATCACGGCGCGCACCACGCCCGGCGGGCAACCATCGCTCACCAGCGCGGATGTCGAAGTGAAGCTCCAGGGTGTAACTCTGCGCGGCCGGCACTTTGGAGATCTGGCGTTGCTGGTGCGCACCAAGGGCCGCCTGATGACGGCCGATCTTAACGCGCAACTTCGCGAGTCGCGCCTGCAAGGGGTGGCGGCGTGGAGTCTGGGCGGCGGTGCCAATGGGCTGGGACAGTTCACGGTCTCCAACCTGACTTTCTCGGACCTGTACGATCTCTTCGCCGACCCGGGCCAAAAGCCTTCGCTGCGTGGCACCATGAATGGCGAACTTGGTTTCTCCGGACCCATATTACGGCCGGAGCTATGGACCGGCTACGCGAAGATCAATACGCTGGAGGTGGAACCTATCACTCCGCGCTTTGAAGCAGCCGGCCGTCGCGCGTTAGTCCTGCGGAACAAGGAGCCCATCCTCGCCTCGATCGACAGCAAAGGAATCACGCTGCAGTCGGCCCACCTGGCTGCCGAAGGCACCGATCTGGAAGCATCCGGCACGGTCTCGATCCGCTCAAAGAATCCCTGGAACCTTCGGCTGCGCGGCAGTCTCAACTTGCCCGTTCTCTCGATCTTCGAGCCTGATCTGGTGGCGAAAGGAACGTCGACGCTGGATGCTACGATACGCGGCACGATCGAGCGCCCGAATATCGTCGGGCGCATGGAACTTACGCAGGCGGAACTGAACTTCAAAGGTCTGCCGAATGGCGTGGAAAATGCCAACGGCGTCATCGTGTTCGACCGCACGCGCGCCAACATCGAACGCCTGACTGCGCAGAGCGGCGGCGGCGACCTTGCGCTCACGGGCTTCGTCGACTTCGGCGCCGATCAATTTGTCTACCGCCTCGGAGCCAATGCCCAGCGCGTCCGCGTGCGGTATCCCGAGGACGTATCGACGACGTTCGACGCCAATCTTAACTGGATCGGCACCACGGCACAGAGCGTGCTCAGTGGCACGTTGACGTTCAATAAAATGGGCATCAACCCTAAGACGGACTTCGGCAGCCTGCTGGAATCGGCTGGGCGCTCGTCGTCTTCACCGGCAACCTCGAGTTCGGTGATGCGAGGACTGCAACTCGACATCCGCGTGCAGACCGCGCCCGATGCGGAACTCCAAACATCGCTGGCGCGCGACATTGCGCCGCAAGCGGAACTGCGGCTGCGCGGCTCTGGCGCACGCCCGGTGCTGTTCGGACGTGTCTCGGTGAATCAAGGCGAGATCCAATTCTTCGGCAATCAGTACACGATCACGCGCGGCGATGTCTCGTTCTTCAACCCAGTGCGAATCGAGCCGGTGATCGACCTCGATCTGGAAACCAAAGTACGCGGCATCACCGTAAATATGAATTTCTCCGGGCCGGTGTCGAAGCTCAACGCATCTTATCGGTCGGACCCGCCGCTGCAATCCACCGAGATCATCGCGCTGCTAACGGTGGGCCGCACGCCGGGCACGGGTATTACGCCGAGTCTGCAACAGAGTCAATCGCTGCAGTCGATGACTGGCAACAACACGCTGCTGGGCCAGGCGATCTCGGCGCCGATCAACAGCCGGCTGCAACGCTTGTTTGGCGTCAGCCGCATCAAGATCGATCCCGAACTTACCAGTGTTACTAACACGCCGCAAGCCCGCCTGACCGTGGAGCAACAAATTTCGCGCGACCTGACGATCACTTACATCACCAACCTCAACCGCACCCAGCAGCAGATCGTGCGCATGCAGTGGGACTTCAGCCGCGCCTTTTCGATGCTGGCCGTCCGGGACGAGAATGGTGTCTTCGGCGTCGACTTTTTGTGGAGGAAGCGGTTCTGATGCCATGAAGCTGCGCGCGTCCAACAACCGGCTGAAGATTGAGCACTCGATCATCGAAAGATTGCGCCCGGTGCTCGAGCGCCTGCTCGAGCAGAATCCCGGGATCCGCAGCATAGTACCGGGCGTCATCCGTCGCGTGCGTGACGCCAGGGGGCCGGTCGCCATGCACCTGACCGTACCGACCACGAATGGATGGAAGGGTATTGCACTTGCGTCTGGCTCACGGCAAGAACTCTTCATCTCGACGCCGATGGAGAAGCCCGCGCTGGAGGCGGCGATGGAGAAGGCGCTGGTGCGATGAGCCTGTACGAGGTAGCGCGGCGAGCGGCCGGGTATCTTGAGGGCGCCAAGGATCGGCGGGTTGCTCCCGATGCCGCGGCGGTGGCTGCCCTGGAGACGCTGGCCGGAGAGCTTCCGCAACAAGGCGCGCCCGTGGACGAAGTCGTGCGGCTACTCGATGAGATCGTAGCCAAAGCAACCGTGGTGAATGCAGCGGGCCGTTACTTCGGCTTTGTCAACGGAGGGACCTTGCCCGCTGCCTTGGCCGCAAGTTGGCTAACCAGCGCATGGGATCAGAACTGCGCGTTGAGCGTGATGTCGCCGGCGGGAGCAGAGCTTGAGGAGATCGCGACGCGGTGGGTAGTCGAGGCCATTGGGCTGCCGTCCGAGTGCGGCGCCGGCGTAGTAACGGGTTGCACCATGGCCAGCTTCTCGACGGTGGTGGCGGCTCGTCATGCACTGCTGGCAAGGGCCGGCTGGGACGTCGAGCGAGACGGCATGTTTGGAGCGCCTGAGATTCGGGTGGTAGTGGGCGATGAGGTCCACGTCTCGATGTTGAAGGCGCTCACCTTGGCCGGGTTCGGCACTGCAAAGATGATTCGAGTGCCGGTCGATGAGCAGGGCCGAATGCGCGCGGATCAGGTTCCGTCACTCGATCGCATGACTGTGCTGTGCCTGCAAGCCGGCAACGTCAACACCGGGGCATTCGACCCGGCGGAAGAGCTTTGTGTCCGCGCGCGCGAAGCTGGTGCTTGGGTTCACGTCGATGGGGCGTTCGGGCTCTGGGCAGCGGCATCACCCAGGTATCGCGACCTGACTCGCGGATTCGATCTGGCCGACTCCTGGGCCACCGATGCGCATAAGTGGCCGAATGTCGGCTATGACTGCGGTCTCGCGATTCTGCGGGAGCCCTCCTATTTACGCAAGGCGATGACTTGTTCGGCGGCCTATCTGCCCGACAGCGGCGCGCGTCAGCCAATGCACTACACGCCTGAAATGTCGCGGAGAGCGCGCGGCATCGAACTATGCGCAGCGTTGCGCTCACTCGGCCGCGACGGGTTGGCGGCGCTGATCGATCGGACTTGCGCCCATGCCGCGCGCTTCGCCGAGGGCTTGCAGGCGGCGGGCTTTCGGGTCTTGAACGAGGTCGCCATCAACCAGGTTTTGGTTTCGTTCGGGGCCGCTGAGCGCACACTCTCCGTGGTCGCCAGGGTTCAAGCAGCAGGAATATGCTGGTGCGGGTCGACAGTATGGCAGGGGCACACCGCGATGAGGATCAGCGTTTCGTCGTGGGCGACGACTGCGGAGGACGTGGAGCTGAGTCTACGCTCGATTCTGACAGCGGCCGCAGAGTCGGCATGATCGTCAAGTCGAGATTGCCGCGGTTGTCGACCATGAGCTTCTTGATCCTGGGGAGCACCTGTTCCATAGTTTCTAGGTATAAACGCCGGCCGTTGAGGGCCGCCGCGCGCTGGTACTCGGCCGAAACCTGTACGAAGCGCGCCGCATCGCCGCGGGCTTCATTGACCTTGCGCGAGCGGTAGGCCGAGGCGGCTTGCAGCGACTGGCTTGCTTCGCCGCGAGCCTTGGGCACCACGTCACCCGAGTAACCCAGCGCCTCGTTGACGATGCGCGCCGAGTCCGCACGCGCGCTGGCCACATCATTGAATGCCTCGAGCGCTTCGGCGGGCGGCTGAGCCGACTCGATACTCACGCTTGCCACAAGCACACCGAGCCCGTAGCGATTCAGCAGTTTTTGCGCCGATGCGCGCGCCTCATCCTGAACCGCTGTCTTCTCGGTGGTAAGCACAGCGTCGACGCCACGTTGACCGATTCGGCGAGCCAACTCGGATTCCAATGCGGCTCCCACGACACGATGAACCTCTTCGGCGGTGAAGAGATAGTCACGCGGCACAGCCACAGAGAACTGCACCACGGCTCGGACTTCAATCAGGTTTTGGTCACCCGTCAGGTACTGGCCGCCGGAAGCTCCGGCGCCGACGTTGATCCGCTGCAACTTCCAGACATCGAGGCGCTTGACACGATCGATTGGCCAAGGCATCCCTAGATGAATGCCGGGCAGTGCGCGAGGCTGGCTGACGCGGCCGAATCTAGTCACCACCGCCTGCTGGTCCACCGGCACGATATAGACGCCGGTCAGCAGCCAGAGCGCGGCGATAATCCCAAGCCTTCTCACTGAGCGTTCTCGCCTCGCATCAGCACGCGCAACAATTCAGAGTCGGAGCTGAGAATCGCCGTGGTCTTGTCGTCGAGGATTTTTTTGTAACTCTCGAGCGTGCGGAGCAGTTTGTAGAAGCGGGGATTGCGCGAGTAGGCTTCGCTGTAGATCCTGGTCGACTCGGCATCGCCTTCACCCTTGATCTTCTCAGCGTCCTTGTAGGCGGCCGACAGGATCTCTTCGCGCTGCCGGTCGGCGTTGGCACGAATGGCTAGCGCTTGTTCTTCGCCCTCGGCGCGGTACTGGCGCGCAATGCGCTCACGCTCGGCCCGCATGCGGGCGAAAACCGCTTGTTTGTTGGCTTCTGGCAAGTTGAGGCGCTTGATACGGACGTCAATGATACCGATGCCGTATTGCTGCCTTGCCTCGCGGCCCGTCGCACCGGATACCGTCTCGAGCATGGCGGCCGACCTCACCTGTTTGGGATCGGGCCCGATCAGCGAATCCAGATCGTGGTTGCCCAGAGCCGCGGCGAGGCCGGACCAGACAATATCATGGAGACGCATTTCGGCCGCGATGGGATCGCCGCCGACAGACTCGAGGAAGCGCTTGGGATCTTCGATCCTCCAGGCCACGTATGGCTCGACGACGAGGTTCTTCTTGTCGCGCGTAAGGAACTCGCTGGGCCTGGGATTGTAAAGGCGCAGGCGTCGATCGAAGTAAGTGGCGCCTTGCAGAGGCGACTTGATATGGAGCCCGGCCTCCCGGATTGTATATAGCGGCTGGCCGAACTGGGTCACCAGGACAAACTCGGTTTCGCGGACGGTCAAAAAGCAGCGCAATATTACAACGAACACGAGAAGCCCGAGCAGCCAAGGGCGGAAGATGGACCACGATGGGTGACCGTGAGAGTGCGAGGCGGGGTGACTGTGACTGTGTCGGTAGTGATCCATTTGCATTGGTCCTCAGCGCTGCCCAGCAAAGGCGGGTCCGATCTCGACGCCGTCCTCTACCAGAAATAGGTGCCGGCGGCCGCCATTGGCATCGATGATCATTTTGCGGCGTCCAGGAAGAATCTGTTCCATCGTCTCCAGGTACATCCGTGTTTCGGTGACGGCCGGTCCAGACCGATAGGCGGCCTCCGACTGGGTGAAGCGCGCCGCGTCGCCGCCGGCGCGATTGGAGCGACCCAGCCGGTAGCCCCACGCGGCTTCCAGGCGGCCCTGGGCTTCGCCACGGGCCTTTGGCACAAGATCGCCCGCGTACGCCTGTGCTTCGTTGATCAGGCGATTTTTCTCCTCGTAGGCGCCGGAGACGGCACGAAAGGCATCGACCACTTCGAACGAGGGATGTACGTCGAGGAGCTTGACGGCCACGATCTCGACATCAGCCTGGTAGCGGACCAGCACGCTTGCGATCAACTGACGGGCGCGAGCGGACAGGGCGGACCGATCCGTAGTCAGGGCGCCGTCCAGAGGCGTCGAGGAAAGCACGGCCTGCAAAGCGGACTCGGCGGCCGCGCGGACCGCTCCCTCGCCATCGGCCAAGCGAAACAAGAATCCGTCGGTATGTTTCAAACGAAAGTGAACGGTCGCGGTCACCTCGGCCATGTTCTGGTCGCCGGACAGAAGCAGCGATTCGCCGGGCCGTCGCTGGAAGCGGCCCGAGCGGTGTTGCGCGCCCCAATCGTAGGCGGCAGGTTCGACACCGGCGCCGCCCGCGGGTACGGAGCGGAATCCGATCTCGACCACGCGCATCTGCCGGGCCTTCACTCGCGTCAGAGCCTCGATGGGCCAAGGCAGTTTGTAGTGCAGCCCCGGTTCGCGCTGGGGCTGTAGGCGCCGCCCTAATCTTTCGATCACCCCCACCTCACCATGCTCGATCGCGTAGAAGCCGTTCAGCACCACCAGGGCGGCCGCTACGCACAAAGCGGATCGGTAGTAGCGCTGTCTATGTTCGTACAGATGATGCAGCCATTCGACAGGCTGAAGGCGTGAGGCCCACAACTTCGCCTGCCAGACCAACGGCTGCCACCACTTGGCTGCACGTGGATTGCTCAGCAACCGCAACGAGTTGAGCATCACCAGAAAGGACGCGATCTGATGTGTAAAGGCCGCCCCCAGCGGGCCCAGGATCCCCGTGGCGCCCAGCCCGATCGCCACCACATTGACGATGCCCGCGAAGATGATGATGTTCTGCCAGGCGATCGATACCGCGCGGCGCGAGACATCAAACAGCTCGGGCAACCGGTCAAGCGATCGGCCGAGGTAAACAACATCGGCAGCCTCAGCCGTGATGTCGCTCGCGCCAGACATCGCTATGCCTACCTGAGCCGCCGCTAACGCAGGGGCATCGTTGACGCCGTCTCCCG
>SXGR01511265.1_pt1 | contig 11775 bp, 8 predicted proteins | sample 3174711 | NCBI WGS metagenome assembly SXGR01 (sample SAMN11356860, study PRJNA531348) | freshwater metagenome | isolation source: freshwater sample F1-60 | place: China: Fuxian Lake, Yuxi | collected 2017-12-25
GAGGGTCGTCGCAGAGGGCGTGACTTCGACCGCCTCGCCGCTCGTCATGACGATCTCGCCGGGCATCAGCAGGGCTGAACCGCCGATGAACCGCGCTTCAAGCTTGACCGAATCGCCCAAAGTGACGGCGGCGTTGTTCGCTCCGAACGCCTCGATGTACGGGGCATCCGTCGCGGTCACATTCAGCGCGGACGAGTTGACGATCGTCCCGGCCTGGTTGGCTACCTGCAAGGTGTACGCGTGGTCGCCCGGCGTAGGGATGACTTCGATCGTGCCGTGGTTGGCCGGCAGTCCCGTGACGACGGCGCCGCCGCCGACGTTGACGCCGGACGCACCCGCGACGACGGCCGCGCTGCCCGAGACGGTGTCGATCAAGTAGACCGTCGCGACATCGCGCGTCGACCACGTGAAGCGCACCCCGGAACCGATCGTGACCGCCGCCGCATCCGCGATGAACGTGTGGATCGTCGGCGCCGCAAAAACGGTGATCGTCACCGTGGCGGAGATGCTCGGATCGGCGTTCGCACGGACGGTGACGACATAGACGTCGGGAGCGGTGTCTTCGTTCTCGCCCTGATTCGGCGCGGGATCGTTAGCAGGAGCGGTGAAAACGCCGTTGGCGTCGACCAAACCCGGGATCGGTGAACTCTCGAACGTCACCGAAGTGTCGCTCGCGCCTTGCACCGAGAACGAAATCTGAGTCTGCCCGCCGGCGGTCGCCGAGGCCGTGCCCGCACCAAGCGAGAGCGCGACACCGGATCCGCCCCCGCTTCCACCGCCGCAGCCGGACAAGCCGGCCATGGCCAGAAGCGCCAACACCCACAAACGAGTTCGAATCACCACAGTTCCTCCTTTTTCCTTCAGGCTGAGACGCGTCCGACGCGCCCAAACGACCGGGTCGCGTCCCAACATCGATCCCTCGAGTTGTCAGCGGCGCTTGCGATCGCGACGCGACGACGGATTCCGCGCAGACTGCTGCGACGAAGCCGTTCTCTCATCCGGCCTATCGGTTCGGTCCTCCCTCGCCGCTTTAGCGGAATCCGGGCCCGAACGTCGAACGGATGCATCTCGTATCGCGCGAGCTACGCGGGATGCCGCGCGCTGCAGAAACCGCGGTCACTTCACGAGTCGCGCGCCCTCGCAGAACGTGAAGACTTCGGCGGCGCACGGGCTGTGCCCGACGCTCGGAAGTAGCGAGCGCCGTCTCGACTTGTAGTCCGCCGACTCGAGCGCCGCTTGGGCGAGATCAGTCTGACCGTCGATGCCCGGCGTGTACTTCCCGAGGACCTTCTCGCGGTGCTCGTCCGTTGCTCCGACGATCAGATGAACGTCGGCGCGACGCCCTTCTCGGAGCGGCGTTTCGGAGGCGAGGGCCTGATGAAAATTGGCGCCGGCGAGCACCGCCGACGCCAGCTCTTCCGGGCGTCGCAAAAGCCACCAATAGGTGAGCAAGCCGCCGCCGGAAAACCCCGTCATGTGGAAGCGCGCCTCGCCTTTGAAGCGCTCTTGCACGACCGTCAAGACACCCTGCAATCCGTCTGCGTCGAAGGCGAAACGGCTTGCCTGTTCTGCGTGCGCCGCGAGCGTCGCCGCGGAGTAGAAAGGATAGGTCGCAGCGCTCAGAGCATTGGTGTTCGACAGCGTGCAAGGCACGACGACGATGTACGGAAGATCCTTCCGCGCTCCGCGGAAGTTCCGGGCGGCCCCTAAGAAATTGGAACCGGCGCCCTCGACGGCGACGAGCACCGGCCACTTCTTTTGCGGCGTCCAAACTTTCGGCAACGAGACATAGGCGCGGAACTCGGATCCCGGAATCCGCAGCAGCAGGCAGTCTTCGCGTGCGACGGAGTCTTCCGCTGCGGCATACTTGCCGGCGGCGAGTCCGGCGGCGTCATGGTCGGCGGCGGCTGCGGCGTATCTCGCAGCCCGTGCGAACTGATTCGACTTCACGGCGTCGGCGGCGTATTGGGCGAGCAGCGCGCGGCGCTTCTCGTCGGCCGGGTCGAGCGCGAAACCCTCGAGAAACCGGGCGTCCAAGGCCGCGGCCTCCTCGGACGTTCCGACCACGAGCGGCAACTTGTCGCCGAGCGCCGCCAGACGTTTCTTGATCTCGCCCGACTTGACCTCGACCGCCGGGACCGCGGCATCGGTCTTCAGCGCGGCGATCTTCTTCGCGAGCGGGCCGAGTCGGCGATCCGTCGGAGCCAGAGCCCGGGCCTTCGTCAGGGCTTCGTCGGCGGCGGTTTTCGCCCCGCGATCGGCGGCGAAGGCGGCGAGGTCGAGCCAGAGGTCCGCGGCGGACCGATCCGCGGCCTGCAGCGCCGAGGCCGCCTTCGACGGTTTCGCGGCAGGGGCTTGGGCGGTTGCGTCGAACGCGACGAACGCCGCCGACAGAAAGGCAAAAATGAGGCGGGCCACGCGAGGATCATAATCCCCTGCGCGGCCCGAAAGGAAAGTATCCCGCGGACTTACTGGATGATCAGCGTTTCGCGGTTCGACACGCTCGAGATCCCGGACGGCGCGCCGGCGTCGATCGTGACCGCGGCGAAGTGCACCGAAGTTCCGACCAAACTCGGGCTCGAAGGGACCGCGAAGTAGATGTACGCCCGGCCGAAGCCGTTCAGGGTGCCGCTCAGGTTGTAGAAGTGCGGCGCACCGCCGGTCATGAGCGCCCCGATGAGGAGGTCGTCCATGGCGAGCGGAAGCACGCGCGGATCCGACGGACTGTAGAGCGACGCGAGCGGGATGCCGGTCGTGCCGAGCGAGACCATCGCGAGGTAGGGATCGCCCGTGTGGACCGGGGCGGCCATGTCGATGCGGGTGATCGCGCCGCCCGCCGGAGTGTCGTCGACGGCCTGCAGCATCTCATAGGTGTATGCACCGAGCAGGTCGTCGCAGACGCCGGCGGAGCACACGGTCACGGTCACCAAGCCGACGGCCGTACCGGCGGCCGGGACGGTGCAGGTCACCGTCGTCGGGCTGACCCAAGTCGTGTTCGTTGCGAGCTGCCCCGCGACCCACACGTACATGCCCTGCGCCGCGAAGTTCTGGCCGGTCAAAGTCAAGGTCTGGCCGCCGCCCGCGAAACCCGACGTCGGCGAGATGATTTCGAGCGACGGGACGTCCGTGCCGTAGAGCGATTGAGCGCCCGACACGTCGTCGGCCTCAAGGGTGCGCATCGCGGTCGTACCCGGCGAAGCCGAGGGGTACATGGTCGCCGCGAGGACGGTCGAGTGATCGAGGCCCAAAGCGTGACCGAACTCGTGCGCCGCGACGCTTTGGATGTCGAACTGCGTCGAAGTCGGGCTGGTCGCCCAGACGAAGTCATAAACGCCGCCCGGGGCCGCGGCCCACCGATCGAAGAACTCGATGTCGAACTGCTGCGTGAAGCCGCCGATCGACCAGTAGTAGCAGACCGCCAAGGCGCCGCCGCCGTCCGTGTTTGAGTAGAAGACGGCGTTCGTGCCGTCATAGGCTACGGTCGAAACCGCCGTCGTGCCGAGGTAATTGAAGGAGAACGGAATCTGCGCCTGTTGATTCCAGGCGTCGGCGCCGGCTTGCAGGGCCGCGATCTGGGCCGCAGAAGAGCCCGCCGACGCATCGACGAAGTTCGCATTGATCCGGTATCCGACCGACGAGGCGTTCCAATGAACCCCGGTCGTCGTGTACGCCCGGACGGAATCGGCTTCGTGGAAGAGCGCGCCCGTCGCCAGGACGAGCGAAGCGACCGGCAACGCGATGCGCTTGAAGTTGGAAATGGTGTTCATGGAAAACCTCACCGTCCGAGACGGACGAGTTCCGCCACTTCGCCGCGGAGCGCCGCGACGGTCTTGCCCTTCATCTCCCGAACCGTGTCGCCCGCCACGCTGAGCTTCCCGCGGAACCAGCCGACGGTTTCGATCACCGTCGTCCCGCCCGGTTGCGGAACCGCACGCAGGAAGGTCGTGGTCCGTTCGCCGACGACGAAGGTCGCCGCTTCGCTCACATGGAGCTTGACCGCGCCGATCTGACCGCCCGGAACGCGCACGACGACGCGTTCGACCGGCGAGCCCTTCCAGCATTCGCGGACGGCCAGCGTGACCAACGTGTAGATGGTCTTGCCGTCGGCCGACCACTCGGACCGGGCCGACTCGACGTCCGCCAGTACGACGCAATCCGCAGCACGGACCAATTCCGCCAACGTCATGTTGCGCACGGACACGGCCGCCCCGCCGATACCGGCGAATGCGAACGCGAAAAGCGCGATGGACAACCTCTTCATCTCGGGACTCTCCTGCCTCTTGACGCCTGATGACTGCGGGCGCGGCGACGCCTGAAACGCCGCGCGAATGCGCCCGCAAGCCGACCATCGGCGCATTTAGGGCGCGACTGAAATGCGCCGTATCGTCGAGTGAATACGGCGCGACGCCGCGCCTTCCGATTTCAGTCGGAGCGCGGTTCGTCCACAGGCGCGTCGTACGCCTGAACGAGGTCGTCGCGGCCGAGAGCCAGCGACCGAGCGCGGAAGAAAAAGACCGCGTCTCCGAACCATTCGCGCTGAGCGAAGCCCGCGCCGCCGGGACGCCTGCGGCGCCGTCCGCCGCCCTTCGATTTCGGCGCACCGAGGCGCTCTTGGGCGTACATGATCTGACGCACGATGAACGCGTCGCGTCGAGACATGCGCAACCGGAGCGCAATGGCTCCGAGCTCGTCCTCGGGATCTTCGGTGTCCGCTTTCGGCCGGCCCGTGGCAAGCTCATCTTTGAAGAGCGGCCACAGCATGAAGGCGAAGAGGCGCGCATTGCTCGGCTGCTCCCCCGCGCGCGTGGCCGCATCGAGGTTGCGAAGCATCGCCCAATAAGCCGTCCACGCGGTCTGGTCTTCCGCGGCGCCCAAGAGGTCCAAGGCGTCGGACAGCTCCGGGACCATCACCCACAAGAGGCCCGTCCGGTACATGAGGCGCACCGCGTCGTGCGCGCCGCCCATGTTGGTCAGGCGAAGGAGTTCTTCATGCACGCGCGCCGGCGCCGCTTTGCGGAGTTCGTCGCGACAATCGAGGATCGCGGAATAGACGTCGTCGGCGAGCCGGAAACCAAGCCGGCTCGCGAACTTCACCGCCCGCAACATGCGCACCGGATCTTCGCGGAACCGGACCCAAGGATCGCCGATCGTCTCGATGATGCGACGGTCCAAGTCGCGGAGGCCGCCGACGAAATCGATGACCCGGCCGCACTCCAAGTCGTAATAAAGGCCGTTGATCGTGAAGTCTCGGCGAAGGGCGTCCTCTTCCGCGGTCCCGAACGTGTTGTCCTGCAGGATCAATAAGTCCGGAGAATCGGACGGCGGATCGATCGCGGCGCGGAAAGTGGAGACTTCGAGGATCTTGTCCTGAAAAGTCAGCTGCACGAGGCGGAAGCGCCGCCCGATGATGCGGCTGTTGCGGAAAAGGCGCTTGACCTGCCGCGGCGTCGCATTGGTCGCGATGTCGAAGTCCTTCGGGCGAAGGTCGAGCATGAGATCCCGGACGCATCCGCCGCAAAGGTAGGTGCGGAAACCGTTCCGGGAGAGGCGCGGGATGACCCGCAGGGCCTCCGGGCAGATCTCCTGAATCCGCTCGCCGACGCGCCATTGACGGCGGAGATCGGCCTCGGTCGGTTCCGGCGGAGGGGCGATGATCGCCGTCTCGGTTTCGGACGCCGCTTCGAGGGCCGGAGGGCTGGTTTGGGGGCGGACCTGTTTTCGACGGCCGCGCAGGCGGGAGGGGCGACGCACGTGATCGCGATGGTACCGGCCGGGGGCCGCGATTCCACCGCGCCCCCCGTTTGCCGCCGGGGCGATCGGGATTTTCCGGGCGAAGGTGTCATCTCCCCCCCGATTCGCCCCGCCCGCCTACCCCACGCCGGCCGCCCTTCCGGCCGCCGGCGTCTTCGTCGAATGCGCCCCGTCGACTAAAGGCGTCCGGTTCCTCGACACGGCGGACATACATCTCTCGGCGGCTTCGACCTCGTCCTGAGCGGATCTGCCGGCTATCCGGTCGTCGCCCACGCGGCGAAATCCGCCCACGCGGCCGTCGGCGCGAGCCGCAGGACGGCCGCGTTCGCCGCGACCAGGACGCCGAGCCCGACCGCGAACGGTCGTTCGAACGTGCGCGTCAGAGCGCACCGCACCGCAAAGAGCAGAACCGCGACGACCAAGGTCAGGAAGAAGGGGCCGAACCACCGCTCGGCGACCGTGCCGAGATAGAGAGCGTTCAGCGGATCGATGCGGCTGACCGCCGCGGAGATCGCAGACAGCGACGCCAGCAGCATCATCGGGCGATGAAGATCAGGGCGGAACCGAAAGCGGATGCCCGCGGCGACGAACGCCGCGAAGAGGACCGTGGACAGGAACGGCACGGCCATGAACTGTCGCGGCGAGAGCCCCCAGATCAACGCTTCGGGCGGCGTGTTGCGCACCGATTGCACCGCGACCCGGAGGCCGAAGGCGAAAACGAGCGCCGCCAACGCCGCGCCGACCTTTCCCACCTTCATGTGCGCGCGCTTGCCGCCTATCGCGATCATCAAAGGCTGCACCAGCGAGAGCACGAGCCACGCGGTCATCGCCGCGGCGTGCACCGCCACGACGGTCTTCATCGGCGGCGCGACTTCGCGGCCGGGATACGCCGTGCCGTGAAGGTAGTAGGGACCGAAGCCCGCGAACGCGACTGCGATCATCAGCGCCGCAGCGGCGGTGTAGTAGAAGTGCGCGGCGGCGCCGCCGGCGGACTTTTCATTAGGCATGACAACCCCGTTCGTCGACGCGGAGCGAGGCCCGCTTCGGGCCCGCCGCATCTCAGGCGATCGCGACCGCCTGAATGAAGCTGTAGAAGAAGACGGAAGACGGATCTCGCGCGACGCGGTCGAGTTCGCGTCTCATGCCCTCGACGACGTCGGCGGACACCTTTTTCGCGGCCAAGAGCTCGGGTGCGCCCGAAAGCAGCAGATCCGACCAATAGGCGAGGAACTCCGCGCGCTCGCCCGGGGTGCGATTGTCGAAGTGGAATGTCTTCACCTCGGTACGGACGTCGCGAAAGCCGACCGTCTGCAGGAGGTTGCCGAGCTTCGCGCCGACGAACGGATCGCCGCCGATCTCGATCTGATGATCGTTGAACGCCATCCAATAGCGGAGGGTGGACGGGCTGTAGGGATCGATGAAGAACGTCGCGTTGAGCACTTCGTTCACGACGATCGGCGACCCGGGCTGCAAGACGCGGCGGGTCTCCGAAAGCACGCGCGCAGGCTCCGGAACGTGCTCCAGAATCCAACAAAGAAACGCCGAGTCGAAACTGTCCCGCGGGAACGAAAGCCGGGTGGCGTCCTCTTCCGCGAGCCGATAGCGCAGCTTCGCCCAAGGCACGGTCCCGAGAAAACGCTTCGCTTCGGCCAGTTGTTTCGGATTCCGCTCGACGCACGTCACATGCAAGTCGGGGAAGCGTCGGAGCAGGATCTCGGTCTGCGCGCCGACGCCGGAGCCGATCTCCACCATGTTCTTGCGACGTAGGAACGGCAGCCGGTCGTGGACCATCGGCTCGAGGATGCGGGCTTGGCGACGGAGGCGGTCGCGCTCTTCGGCGGAGTAGCCGTGGAGGTAACCGATCGCCTTCGGTGCGGTCCCTTCGGCGGTCGGCTTCTTCGCCCCGGGTTTCTTTACGACGGTCCGCTTCGCCCCGGCCGTGGCGGTTCCCGGCCCGGCGGGGTTCTTGCGTCCGGAGCCGGCGGCCCCCGCATGTCTGACGGTCATGGCGATCCTCCGCGCGGCCGGTCTCGCCGCGGCGATCGACGCTATCATCGCGGATCTAAGGGTTCCGCCTCCGAGCGGAAGCGGCAACCCACCGGAGAAGACCGTATGAACCGTCCGTCCGTCCGAATCCTCGTCTCGATCGCGTTCGCCGCCTTGCTGACGGGCGTCGCCGCCGCGCAGGAAGCCTCCCCGCGTACGCAGCTCAAAGCGGAGGACGTCATCACGGCCCCGCGCGTGAACGACCCGCAGGTGTCCCCCGACGGCAAGTCCGTCCTCTATCAGGTGGGCGAGCCGTCCCTCGAAACCAACAAAGTCGTCAACCACCTTTGGATCGTCCCCGTCAAGGGCGGCGAGTCTCGCAAACTGACGAACGGCGCGGGCGAGGCCGAAGGCCGTTGGTCGCCCGACGGATCGCGCATCGCCTATGTCGGGCGCACCGCGGAGGGTCCGCAGCTCTTCGTCATGAACGCCGACGGCACGGACGCGAAACAGATCACCAAACTCGTGAGCGGCGCCGGCGGCCCCGTATGGTCGCCGAACGGCGCGCGCCTCATGTTCACGGCCGAGGTCTGGACCTCCGCCGGCGACGACGCGGGCCAACGCGCCAAGGCGAAGGCGATCGAAGACGCAGGCGTGAAAGCCCAAATCTGGGACGGCCTCCTCTATCGCCATTGGAGTTCCTTCACCGACGGTAAGCGCGCGCAGATCTTCGCTGCGGACGTCTCGTCCGGCGCGGTCGTTCAGCTCACGAAAGAGGAGCGCAGCGCCCCGACGTTCAGCCTCGGCGGTCCGCCCGATTACGCATGGAGCAAGGACGGCGCGCACGTGTACTACACGCGCGGTCCGGCCGCGGCGGTCGAGGCGTGGTCCACCAACTCCGATCTTTGCATGGTCGCATCCGACGGATCGGCGACGCCGAAAAACCTCACCGTCTACAACGTCGGCTTCGACGGCGGGCCGTGCGTTTCGCCGGACGGCAAGAAGGTCGCCTATCGTTCTCAAGCGCGCGACGGCTATGAGAGCGACCTCTTTCGCTTGATAGTGCTGGACGTCGCCACCGGTCGCGCGACGCGGATCGGCGCCGAGTTGCAGGACGGCGTCGAGGAGTACTTCTGGAAGCCGGACTCCTCCGGGCTCGTCGTGACGATCCAAGAGGAAGGATCGCACGCCTGGTTCGACGTTCCCCTCGGCGGCGGCGCGCTCGAAAAGATCTGGAGCGGACCGAACGGCTACTCGGCCTCTCCCCTTCCGGACGGCGGTTCTTTCGTCGCGATGCACGCCTCGCTCGTCCGGCCTGCGGAGCTCTATCACCTAGTGCGAGAGACGAGCGCCCCGAAGCGGCTCACCTTCCACCACCGGGAGATCCTCGAGCGACGGAATCTACCGACGGCCCGCGGATTCATTTGGACCGGCGGGCTCGACAAGAAGGCCCACGGCTGGCTGTTGACGCCGCCGGATTTCGACGCGACCAAGCGCTATCCGATGATCGTATTCATCCACGGCGGCCCGCAGGGCGCGTGGATGGACGGATGGTCGACGCGCTGGAATCCCGCCATCTACGCCGCGGCGGGCTACGTCGTCTTCGCGCCGAATCCGCACGGCTCGACCGGGTACGGCCATCCCTATTGCGAACAGATCTCCGGCGAATGGGGCGGCGCGGTCTACGAAGACATCAAGAAGGGCGTCGACGCCGTCCTCGCCGAAGGCTTCGTCGATCCGGAGCGCATGGGCGCGGCCGGCGGCTCCTACGGCGGCTACATGGTCAACTGGATCCTCGGCCACGACCACCGCTTCAAGGCGCTCGCTTCACACGCGGGCGTCTACAACCTCGAATCGATGTACGGATCGACGGAGGAGACGTGGTTCGCGGAATGGGAGTTCAAAGGCCCGCCGTGGGAGAACCGCGAGCTTTACGAGCGCTGGTCGCCCCATCGTTTCGCCGCAGCGTTCAAGACGCCGACGCTGGTCATCCACGGCGAGCTCGACTATCGCGTGCCCGTCGCGCAAGGGTTGGAGCTCTTTACGGCCCTCCAACGCCAAGGGATTCCGTCGCGCTTCCTCTATTACCCCGACGAAGGCCATTGGATCCTGAAGCCGCGCAACTCGCGCCTCTGGAACGCGACGGTGATGGAGTGGTTCGACCGCTTCCTCAAGCCCGCTCGCTAAAGCCCCGCTCCCGATCCGGGCCGCCCCTCGTCGCGGCCCGGGTCGTGCGGTCACCGCGCCGCGGCGGCGACCGGCGGCTCCGGCTATCCGCTCCGCCTCGACGACGACGAGGCTCGGCCGGTCGACCGAAAACGGCTTCGATCTTTCATGCGACGGACGCGATCGACATCGTCGTCAGACCTTGCCGGGCGCTTCGTTGAGTCGTTTGAACACGACGATGTTGAGCACGAACCACACAGCGAACAGCGTCATGCTCAGCGCGAAGTGATCCGACATGGACAGCAGTTGCTGGCCGCCGATCGACGCGAACCACGCGCCCGTCAAGATCCCGTCCGATCGGGTCGGCGCGAAACGCTTGCCCAGTATGGTGAACTTGTTTAACCGCGGATGGCCGAGAAGGCGCGGTGCGAACAAACCAAGAACAATCATCATGGCCCCGTGAAGCACGAGGACCGACGAGATGAAAGCCACGAAGCCGTTGAGGATGTCCATCAGAATCTCCGCCTCGGTCCGCCGTCTGAAAAAGAAGAGGTGAGGGGCCGGCCCGGCGCCGCTCGATCCTCGGCCTTCGCTGCATCGACGCCGTCAATCTACGCGGCATAACAGGCCTCACGTCGGCCGACCCGTCGCTTGGAGGCGCCCCCGGGCACGACTTCACCGGATGCGTGGGGCTGACTACCGTGTCGGGCGAGCGGGGCGACACGATTGAACCGAGACGTCGCCCGCTTCGTTCCGGTACGATTCTCCCCCGATGAACCGCCGGGTCTTCGTCCTTCTCGTCGTCATTTGCTCGACCGGCGCCGTCCTCTCGGCGCAAGGGACGGGCCAGCGGACCTTCCGTTACTTCAAGCAGATTAAAACCCTGCGGCTTGAGACGTCGACGTTCTTAGCCCTGCCTGCGGAGAATGCCGCGCCGCGGCGCGTGCGCGAAGCGCTGCGGCGACGGGCGATCGCGGAATCCGACGTCCGGCAATTCGCCTTGAAGCCTTGGATCGTGGTGCGAACGCCGCTGTCGAAGCGCGCGGACGCGGCCTATGAATCGCTGATCGACGAACTCGCCCGGGATGCGGCTTTCGCCTTCGTGTCCCCGCAATGGCTCGACGCCTTCGGTGGTGCGGTTTCGGCCTTGCCCGTCCTTTATGTCGGTTTCGATCCGCGAAAGTCGGCGACGGAGGCGGGAAAAGTCCTCGCCAAGGAAGGCGCCGGGACGCCCGTCGCCCGCGACGTGTACGGCGTGCCGGGCGCTTGGCGGCTACGGCCGCCCGTCAAATCCGGCGTCTCACTTCTGGCGTTGGCGGCGAGGCTCGGAGGCCTCCCCGAAGTGCGTTTCGCGGAACCGGAGTTCGTGACGTTCGGACGTCTGCAAGGCGGCCGCGACGACGACGATCCGGACTTACCGCGTGCATGGGCGCTACAAGGCGGCCCGACGGCCGCACGCGCGGCGGTCGGCGCCCCCGAGGCGTGGAGGCTCACACGCGGATCCCCCGACATCCCGGTCCTCGTCATGGACTGCGGCGTCGAGAAGGGGCATCCGGACCTCGAAGTCGCCGTCGCGTTCGATGCATCGTCGGCCGACAAGGCGGGCGACGGGGCCCCGGGCTCTCCCTTGGACGGCCACGGCACAGCGGTGGCCGGCGTCATATCGGCGACCGCCGAGAACGACGTGGGCGCCTCGGGCCTCGCTCCCGGATGCCCGCTCCTGTCGGCCCGCGTGTATCGCGCCGATCCGCACCGCGCCTATGTCACGGAGACCGCCGCCATCGCGCGTGCACTCGCCTTCGGTCGGGGCCACGGCGCGCGCGTCTCCAATTTCTCGGCGTACCTAAGCCTCCCGTCCGCCCTGTCCGCGGC
>SXGR01233565.1_pt1 | contig 11772 bp, 7 predicted proteins | sample 3174711 | NCBI WGS metagenome assembly SXGR01 (sample SAMN11356860, study PRJNA531348) | freshwater metagenome | isolation source: freshwater sample F1-60 | place: China: Fuxian Lake, Yuxi | collected 2017-12-25
GGATGCGCCTGCGGGACAACCACCCCCAGCGCCGCGGGGAGCGCCCTCGTTCTCGCATTCGCCCTGTTTGGACGGCTACGGCGGCGCACCCAATAGTCAAGTGATTTACTACTTGAACAAAGCCCGTCGTGAGGAAGAAAGCGTGTGGTAGCCTGAGTCCTACGGGGTTCTGATGCGCCGGTTCACGCCCACCCTCTGCTTGGCTTTGGCCGCCTGCTTTGTCAGCCAGCGTGAGGTATTGAGAGAACTCGACGTTGATGAAGACGGCTATCTGCCGCCCCAAGCCGCGGCCTACGGTGGCCAGTCTCCGTGGGACTGCAAAGAGGGCGACGGTAGCATCCATCCGTTCGCAGTCGAGATCTGCAACGACGAAGACGACGATTGCGATGGGATCACGGACGACGACTGCCTGGCGGACACCGACGTTTCCGACTCCGAAGTCGACTCCGACGACGGCCAACACGCGCCAGAAATCACGATTCTCTCCCCACAACCCGACGATCAAGTATCCGCCAATTGGATTGCCATCGTGGTTCACGTCGACGAGGATGAGCCGCTTTCCGAGCTGGAATGGCTCGTCGAAATCGACGGCAGTTCTGTGGACGCGGAGGTCGTGGTCCAAGACGAAGACGAAGTAAAAATTACGCTTCCGCACGTCAACGGGGCTGAAGGTACGGTCCTGCTGTCCGCCACCGACGCGGATGACCTCCAGGACACGGCGGCCATCGATCTTACCTTCCTCGACCTCGATAACGACGACGACGGCTATGATCCTGAAGATCTCGGTGGCACCGACTGCAACGACGGCCGGCCGTTCGTCCACCCCAACGCGCCTGAAAACTGCAACGGCGAAGATGACAACTGCGACGGCGAGCCCGACCACTCAAATCGCTGCTCGTATTGCGGAGACCTCGGTGAAAACCCCGTCTGGTCATCCGACAAGGAGCACCACGTCGTGTGCGATGTCAGCTTGGACCCCAGCTATACGCTCACCATCGAAAACGGAACCACCGTGAGCATCGACGGGTCCTGGGAGTTTTTCCTGAATGGGGATCTCCAAGTCAACGGCGGCGTCGAGTCCCCGGTGACCTTCACCAGCGGCGTCGGCGACGGATGCGGACTCTGGGGCGGTCTCCTCTCCTCCGCCTCCATCACCGCGAGCTTTTGGCGCGTTGAAAACGGCCCATTCGGAACGCCGATCATCGCCCTCTCCGAGACGAGTCCTGGCGCCCTCCGTGCCGACTACAGCTCGTTTTTTTGCGGCACCGTGGCCGCGGGACTCGGCGGCGCTGAAGTCAACTATAGTACATTCATCGCCGATCTTGATGACTATCCGGCGATCATCGGCCGAGACAACTTGGAAATACTAAACTCCAACTTCATCGGTACCCACGGCGACGGCTCGTATGGCATCCAATGTCTCGACGACGACTGCCTTCTGGCGGCCGAGGGCAATTCCTTCGTCAATGTGGACATCCCCGTTGCCGCAACGGCCGCCGACCTCGAAAACGTCGGATCAAATTACTTTGAGGGGGCATCCTACTTCAAGGCGATGAGCGGCTACGCCATTGATGAACCGGTCTACCTCATCGACCGCGGCCTTCCTGTGGTTTTTGGCGGCACGGTGGCCTGGTGCGACTACCAAGACGTGCAAATCGGGCCCGCCGGAGATCTGCATCTAGACTCCGTCGACGCCTGGTTTCACAGTGGCACCGGAATCAAAATCGGCCCTAACGGCGGAAACCTCAACATCAAAGACTCCCTCCTCACCCAGTTTCCGAGTACCGAATGCGTTACCCAGACCGCCTGGACGGGCATCGCCGTCCGGAACACCGCGACTTTGGCAGTAGAGAACAGCAGCATTGGGTTCGCAACCAGAAGTGTGTTTTTGGACGGCGGGTCGGCGGAACTGACCGACGTGCTCCTCCACGACGCCTCCGACGTCGCCTTGTACTGTACCGGGGGGTGCGCCAGCTACCCCAGCCTGTACGATACGAACGTTTCTTTCGACAACAACGCGCAGGACACCAATTAGTAAATCAAGTTGACTAATTCGCCTCGTACGCCCCCATGCTCGGTGGATTTCCCCAGCACGAGCCCGAAAAGTCCGCCCCCAGGGTACCGATCGCGGTGCCAGCACCCGCAGCCGGGCTCCCGCCGCCAATGGTCCAATCCGCACCGAAGTCAGGATCTTGACCGTAGAGGGCATTGTTCTCGCTGTTGGGCAGATCGGGCTCTGAGGTCGCTGGATTGTCATGGGCATACCACAGATTGTAGGCGAAATCGAAGGTTGCAGGTGCTGTATCGTCGCCGACATTCACATGGGTGCTCAGCGTTGCCGCATTGTACCAGACCACATTGTTCACAAACCGATTGTTTCCCGTAGGTTCAAACTCCACATTTCCAGAGCTGGTCGTCTCCTGAAGGATACGGATCACCCACTGGTTGGGGTCCACGATGGTGTTGTTCGCAACGAGGCAACCCACACACCCCACGAAGGCGATCGGGGCGTCGCCGTACACGAAAACGTTGGCGTGGACGCGCAGATCTCGGGCCTCCGCATTGGGCTGGGAGGTCGACACCGGGGGGCGGAAGTACTCCAGATCCGTCGAGCCGCCGAGATTCAGTGCGCGAACTCCGGCGTTCAAAAACCCATTTCGGGTGATGTCGATGCTGGAACTGCCCCCTTTTGCCTGAACGGCGATCCCCGCCAGATCGTGAAATTGGTTGTTGGCGACAACCCCGTCATGGCAGCCCACCATGTCCACCGCGCTGGCATATTCGCCGCCGCAATCCGTAAATTCGCTGTCCAAGACCGCGAACTCGTTGACGCCGGAGAGCTTGAGGCAATCCTCATTTCCTGAGCTGCCAACGCCATGAATGTAGAGATTGCGGAACACCAAGCCATGACTGGCCTGCGGATTGTCGTAATCTCCGCCATCATCGGCATTGATCCCATTGTCCGAGGTGTTTCGCACCTCCAGATCGTGGATGACGAGGTAGGAGGAAGCCACCAAATGCATCGCTTCGGCGCCCCCCTGAATCACCGGCCTTGCACCCGAAGGATCACCGCCAATCCAGATCGGAGCCTGCGCCGTCCCGCTGAGGTTCTCGATCCACAACCCACCCGAGTAGGTCCCGGGGTGCAGTTGAATGGCCGTGCCCGGCGTAGCCTCCTGGATCGCTCGCACCAAGCTCGCAAACGGTTGCCCGGAACTCCCATTTCCGGTGTCGTCGTTTCCATTGGTGGCGACATGCAGTGTCGAGGTCGGCTGGATCCCTTCGTCGAAGGTCGCGAGATTCGCGCAGTCCACGTCCGTGTCGTTGGTATCCGAGGTGTCCCCTGTGTCCGAGGTGTCACTCGTGTCGGACGTATCCTCGGTGTCCGACGTATCTCCTCCGGAATCGGCCGTTTCGCCGGCGTCTCCGGAGTCGGCAGTTTCAGCGGTTTCGTCGGTCTCACTGGCGGGATCGGTCTCCCCCAAAGCCGGCGAAACCGTACCGGTACACGCCCACCAAACGGACATCCACAACGTCGGCGACATCGGCCCCCCAGAGCAAAGCCTACCGGGGTTCCGGCGTTACATCCGTCAAGGGATCGGAGAAATAGTCAATCAGTTGACTATTTCCGTCGCCGACCCAAGAGCGCCGCGATCCCCAGGCTCCAAAGTGTAAAACTGCCACCGGTGGTGGAACAACTGCTCACCGCCACCCACACGCTGGCGTCCGCGCCGTCGCAATCCTGGTCGATCCCATCCTCCAAGACTTCCACCGCGCCTGCAAAAATCGCGCTGTCCTCGTCGTTGCAGTCTTCCTTTGTGAGCGCCGCTCCTTGATCTTCACAGGAGGTTTGCCCGCAGGCCCATACGCCATCCCCCATCGGACAGTCGACTTCGTCGATCCAGCCCAGCGCGGCCCCCTGACCGTCCCCATCGTGGTCTTCGTAGCAGACCAACTTCCCATTGCAGTCTTGGTCTACCCCGTCGACCATATCCGTGGCGCCCGCGTGAACCGTGGGATCCGACTCGTCACAATCCGTGTTTTCACTGAAGTACTCCAGGGTGCCGTCGCAGGACTCCCCTTGGGTGTCGACCCAGAGGAAATGACCGCCGTGCTGGTCATCGTCCAAGTCCTGGAAACAGTTTCTCCAATCGTCACAATTGCGGTCCACATCGATCTCGGTCGTCTCCGCCTTCGCGTCGGGATGGACCCCGGGATCGCTGTCGTCGCAGTCCCCGTCCGTCGCACTCAATGCCTCATCGGAGGCGTTGTACGCTTCGCCGCACGGCGCACCGTTGGTATTCACTTGCCCCTTCGAGTTATCAGCGCCAAAGCCGTCTTCATCCGCATCCACGTAGCAATTCCGGACCCCGTCGCAGTTGGCGTCAAGGTCGATCTCAACCGACATCTCTGGAGCCGCGAGCTTGGAGATTTCCTTGTCCGTATCATCACAATCCAAATCGTTGTCGGAATACGTGACGTCAAAGTCATCTACGAATCCATCGCAGGACGCGCCGGCCGTCGCTACGTACGCCGGAGCGCTCCCCTGCCCGTCCACATCACCATCCACAAAACACCAGCGTCCTCCGTCACAATCCTGATCGATGCCGCCAACGCCCTCCGCGTACTCCCCCGGATCGGGTGGGGCGTCGGGGTGGACCAGTTCCTCGTCATCGTCGCAATCAAAACAATCGGTCGTGCAGCCATCTACCGGAGGGCCCGTGAAGCCCTCGGCCTCGCTGCAAGGCCCGGACGCATCGCCGGTGTCGGAGGTGCCCCATCCATCGCCGTCCGCGTCGGTATGGCAGGCAAAGACGCCGTTGGCGTCGCAGTCGTCGTTCAGGTCATTGACAATCTCCTCGGCTCCCGGGTGGACCGCGGTGTTGGCATCGTCGCAATCCGCGCCCACCGCATCCAAGTGGTGGCCATCCACATACTGATTGCAGCCTAGGTCGGCGTCATCCGCGATCAGGGCCGTGTCCTTGCCGGCGTGTCCGTCTCCATCGTTGTCAACATAGCACCACAACATGGCGTCGCAGTTCTCGTCGACCGAATTGCCGATCGACTCCACGCCGCCCGGATGGACGTCGGCATCACCGTCAGCGCAGTCCTCCGCCGGGCAATTGCCCTCGTTCGCCGGGGTCGGTACCTCGCCCAAGTCCGATCCAAACCCATCGCCGTCACCGTCCTGCAGGATGTAGCACAACTCATAGCCATCGCAGTCTTGATCGATGTAGTCCATAGCGATCTCAGCGGCGTCCGGATGAATGGCGTCGTTGAAATCATTGCAATCGGAACCTTCGTCGAACCCATCAAAGTCACGGTCCGGGGGAGGACTCCAACCCAGATCCGTAGGGTTCTGGTCATCGGTCAAGCCGGCGTCCTTAAGGGGGCTGGCGCTGCCGAGCAGGAAGGGGTCCAAACAGTCATACTCATCCGACGAATATCCTGGATCACCCTCAACTCCGGTGACATTCCAGACGCCGTCGACCCACACCGACAGCGGGTCGAAGTCGGACCACCGGTTGTCCCGCGCGACGAGTTCCGTACACGCCAATCCGCTGCAATCAAACCCATCCAGGTTCAACGCCAGGTCCACCGGCGACTGCTGCGGATGGGCCGCATCGTCCGGTGCAAATACGCTATTTCGAAGCCGCAGACTGGCTGTGGTATTGTAGTAGGCGGAAATGCTCTGTTCGTGGCCGATGAAGGTGTTTCGGTCGAAATCCACGCTGTAGGAAGCCGCATTCAACCACACGCCATCCCCGCGATCGGGGGCGCCATTTGGCTGGGTATGATTGCGAAAAAACAGATTGCTGACAATGCGTACGTTGGGTCCGGCCGCCAAGTAAACGGCGCCGCCCTTGTCGGCCGTGCTCTCACACCAGCGGTTCTGCAACAACTCCAACGAACCCGCCGCGACGGACGACAGGGCTCCACCGAAGGAATCCGCTGCGTTTTCCCGAAATATGGACTCCAAGACCCTTATGGTCGGGTTTCCCGGCGTGACCCCAAGGGAAACCGCTCCCCCATTTGCTCCAGAGTGATTGCCGAGGAACCACACCCCATCCAATGTCAAGGACCGCGCCGGCCCCGTCAGCGAGATCGCCCCACCGTCGCCGATCGCCCGATTGTTATCGAAGGTCGAGGCCGACACGGACAGCCAGCCCGACGAAAACGACACCGCGCCGCCGTCTTGCTGTGCGTCTCCCGATGTAAACGACGCCCCGTCAATGGTTACCTCGGGATCGTAGGAAGCGCCCTGGCAGCCTCCGACCGACAGGAAAGCGCCGATGTTTGCCGAATGGTTCTGAAACACCGTGCCGACGTCGCCGAGGGGTTGAACGAACAGCTCGCCCCCCTTGATGCAGATCGAACCGCCATTCGCGGTGGCGCTGCCATCCCGAAGCACCCCGCCCTCGACAGTCACCAAGCCCCGCTCGATCGAAAGGTCAGCGCCCACGTCCGCCGAGTTGCCTTCAAAAATGGGGTTCACCAGGCCCAGAGTTCCAGAGGATTCAATCGCACCGCCGGCCAACTGCGAAAACGTCGAGTCGACCAACACCGTGTCGGAAAACTCACCCAACACCAGCGCCCGTCCGAGGGTGTTTCCGAAAAATGCCACAGTTGACCCTGTCAGAACCGAGCCCTGAATCCCCGAAACCACCACGGGGTAGGCCTCGTCGATTTGCACGTCCACATCGGTCAGGCTGACATCCGCCCCCCCCAATCACGCACAGAGGCGAGCCCACCCCCGGTGATTCGGGCGCACAAAACGACAGATAAGCGCCCAGATCCGACAGGCCGACCCAAACCGGAGTCACCGAGGCTGCGTGCGACTGCAGGGTCACCTGCTCGATGTCCACGACCGCTTGATCGTGGACCACCAGCGGTGGAAGGGCCACGTAGTCCTGGGTATTCAGGCCCCGAATCACCACATCGTGGTCGATATGGACCGCCGGCTCGTTGGAAGACCAATCGCTCGCGAGCTCGATTTCCGTGCAAAAGGGGGTGGTGCCCGTTCCGGTATAATCGAGCGCCTCCTGCAAGGTCGTCTGGGCCGGGATCGGGCAAACACCGGCCGAGGCCACGCCCGGAACGCCCAACCCGAGCCCAAAGAGCAGTCGTTTCATTGGCCCCCTCGCATACCATGCCACCAGCGCCAAATGAATCCAAGCCGGAGTTGTAAAACGTCCTGTAGCCGGTAGAATGCGGCATGCCTTTCCAATCTCCCTTCCTGCAGTCGCTCCCCTCCGGCGGTGAACTCACCATCCAAGGGCACCAAGGCGAAGAAAAACACTACCACTTCCCTACGTTTTTCGTCGGCACCCGCGCGACCACGGTGATCACCACCGGTTCGACGTCGGTCGCACGCGAACTTCTGGGGGACACCGCCGATTCCCTCCATCCGGTGCAGGTGCGCCCTGGGCGGTGTCTCATCGGAATCATCGCCTTTCATTATGGGCAAATCACCGATGGGATGAAGAGCTACCACGAATTCGCGATCGGGATCGCGGTGTCACCAGCAAAATTGCCGCTGCTTCCCGCCATCGCCCGCGAGCGGTATGGCTTCGGTCTCTGGGTCCAACATCTCCCGGTCGACTCGGAAGAAAACTGCCACCGCGGAAACGTGATCTGGGGATTACCTAAGGTCATGCGCCGCTTTTCCGATGAAGAAACCGACTCCGTTCGCACGGCAGAGGTCTGGGAAGGCGAAAAGCGCGGCCTCCGATGCGAATTTCCGATCGACGGACCCTACCGCCCCTTCACCGAGGAAAACCGCGTCTATAGCAAAAAGGACGGAAAACTCTGGGTGACGCGCACCCTCCAGTCCGGGCACCGCACCACCCGCTTCGGGCGCAAGTTTTCGCTGGAGATCGGCGACACCGCCGAAGGCCAAACCCTTCAACGGTTGGATCCCTCCACCCGCGCGCTGATGATCCGCCACTCCAAAGACATGGAATCCGCGTTGTATCTCCCAAAAGAACTCACCGCTCGGGAGTAACCTCGAGCGGTGAGTTGATGCATATAGTAAACTACTTTACTTTCTAGCGGTCGCTCACAGCAGTCGGCGACGCCGTGCAAGCGCCATCAGCCCCACCCCTGCACCGAGCAGCGGCATCCCCGGAGCGTCCACCGGATCCGAGCACGAACAGCCGCCTCCCGGCGTATATCCCCCGGTGTCGTTGCCGCCGTTGTCACCGGTGTCCGTGCCATTGTCGCCGGTGTCGTTGCCGCCGCAACCCTCGTCCACGGTGCCGTCGCAATCGTTGTCGACGCTGTCGCACAATTCGGCGACGCCTGGACGCACGGACGCGTTGTTGTTGTTGCAGTCGTCGTCGTTGCTCACGTACCCGGCCGGAGCAGAACAGGCTTCCACACTGCTACTTCCGCCGTAGCCATCGTTGTCGCTGTCGGCGTAGTAGGTGTGCATCACGCCGCCGTTGGGGCATTCGCTCCAATCCATCACGTCTTCCGCCACATCGCAGAAGTCGCTGAACGGCTCGCTCTTGATGGTGTCGTTGGCGACCCCGGCCTGCGGACAGGATTCATCCGCGGTCCAAGCCCACCATTCGGCGGAACGGCCCACACTGGCGGCGTACGCCGTAAACGGAGCATAGGTCCCACCATCTCGGCCCATAAACACCACGGGAGCGGCGCATTCGTCGTTGTCGTGCGCATCTTCCACCAGCTGCTTGTTGTAGTCCATGATGATGTCGTACATCGCCGGCGTGGTGGAATTCCAGCAACACGTCTTGCTTTGGGTGTATTCGAGCTCCTCGAACACATAGTCGTCGATGATTCGATAGGTCTCGTCCGTCTTCTGGCGCGACCAGCCGAACTCCGTCTCCATCACCTCATACAGGTCTTCGAACGCCTGCTCACGCCGCTCACGGTTCGAGCAAGAAGCGGGCTTGCCTTCCAGATTGGTGCGGGCCATCTCGATCTGCTCAAGCAAGGCATCGCGAGTTTCTTCCGGCGTCATCTCACCGATGATCTCTTCGAAGGTGGCGACGCGCGCTTCGAGCGTGGCGTAGTCGGTCGGCGAAATCCACACGTCCAAATCGTCCGAGGTCACCGTGTTCGTCCAGTAGCTGCCGCTCAATTTGGCGGTTCGCCACCGTTTGGCGCCACCACCGTAGTGACTGTAGGCCACATTGGTCGGGCCCATTTCCGCACTCCCGGCGTAGTCACTGGTGAAATAGGACTTCGCGATCGCCGTGTCGTACCACACCGGTTGAATGCGCGGCATGCTGCCATAGGTGATCGCCACATCGATGTTACCACCTGGAAGTTCGTTGACTTCCTTGATCACCATCACGTGGCCGATGCCGGAGGGCTGCCAACGGTGCAGCATGATGTCGCCGGGGCGGATCGCTTCGGCTTCGATGTTCCACAAATTGCGATCGCTGGCAAAGTGGATCGAACCAAAGTCCTCGAGCAATTTGATCAAGAAGTAGCCGGCGCGCTTATTTAGCACCATCTCGTCGACATACGCACCAAAATACGCATTGGCGCCCAGAAACTCAACGGCATCCTCATGCGCGTTCACCAGGCTCTTGCCTTCGAGAACCGTGTCATCCGGCCAGTTCGCCAGGATCTGCGAATTGCTTTGGCCGCTCATGCTTGAGGTGTAGTCAGTGTACGCGGATCGGTAGTTCGATGTCCCGGAAACGCGAACACCGTTGTTGTCCACAATCCCAAAGTGCCCGTAGTGAACGGTCCCGCTGCCGCCGGTCGCGGTCATATAGAACGGGAGGTTGTACCAGCTCGCGAACAGCGCGCGCATGAACATGCCCATTTCGCTGCATTCCAGCCGGGGGCCTGGCAGTTCGCGCCCCCAAGGGGTAACGATTTCGACTGTATCGTGACCATTTTCGGCTTCGGTCTTCACCAACGAATCGACCCAAGCGCTGTACTTCTCTTCCCAGTTCAAACCGCTGTTTGCAGGCCACGCCATGCCCGCCGCATTGTCTTCATCCGTCCATTCGCGGGTCACTTCCCAGACGCGATGGGTGGAAGCCATGCCCGAAGCCAACGGCCCCTGCGAGGAGTTGCGCCCGTCATCCGCCGCCACCCCGAGGATGTGCTTGCCGTTCTCATAGGTGCCGTCAACGTTGATGACCTGCTCGGCGGCAAGTTCCGGTGCAACTTCCTCGGCTTCCACCGATGCATCGGACTCGAGGGTCAACTCCCCCTGGGTTGCACAGCCGAACATCGCCAAACAAGAAAGATAGCCAACGATCGTGCGAGACAAGATTGCTCCAGAACAGATGCCCCATAGGAGGCCCGCCGCCCTATACCTGAGATTTTGCCGGTTGCAAATAACAATCGACTACAACCCCCATTGTGTACCAAAGTGCATCGCTATCCGTTCATTGGGTGTACAATGTCGGCATGCAACTCCTGTTTCTGCTTCCCCTCGCCCTGGCGACGTCCATGAAGAAACCTACCCAATGTCTTGCCACCTGGGAGATCCCGGCGGGCGGCTCCGTTCTTCAGGAGCAACGCTCTACTTCGAAGACACCCTGGTCCGATTTTCCGGAACAGTTCCCCGCGATCGCCACCAGCCCTGCGTTGGCGCCGGTGGAGGTGACCCGAAAGTTCGCCACCGAAAATCAACCGTGGCTGGTGTTTTCGGACGATCGAAATACCGCAGGCGTGGACCAACGGTGGTTTGGTGACCTGTCCGCTGTGGACGTCAACCGCGTGCAGGCCAAAGAGCAAAAGACCATCGGAACCCTCACTCCCGAGGGGATGAAGATCCCTGGCGAACAACTTCTAGAATTCCTGGTCACCGCCGAGATCGTGCGCACCCGTTGGCATGTGGAAAGCACGGTGTGCTTGGAACGCGCGTCCACCGAGCAAGGAACCTTCACCGCGAAGGTGTCCGGCGAACACGTCTACTTCACCAACGAACGAAACAAAGACCCCTTTGTATTTACATTTTGGATACACCCCACCGGCGAGATGGGGATCTCCGGATTGTAAAGTAGTTGACCATTTCGTTGACCGGGATGGTCAATCGCTTGACTACTTACGTCGGCGGAACAGCAGCAATCCGCTGATCAGACTCAGGACTGCTGACGCCGCTCCAGCACGCCAAAGGAGCCCTCGGCCGCCGATGGAACTGGGTCCGGATTCGATACATAGTGGAGCATATCTCCATTTCGAACCAACTCGTGGTTCACTGACGTCCCGGAGCCATTTTCAACGATTTCGCCATAGTTAAATTTATTAGACCATTTTAGAGAAGTCGTATTGTGCTGTAACCGTTCCGCAACCCAAGCCGCCGCGCGAACAGGCACGTGGTGCCCGTCCCCGCACTTTGCGGGGCACAAGGAGTTTCGAATGCGCGCGTTTACTTTTGCAGGATGTTTCTTGGTTGGCTCCATGTTGGTGGGCTGTGGGGTGTCCGAGGAGAAGTTCATCGACCGGATCTGCGCGAAGACGGAATGTTCGTCCGAGGACTTTGATGAAACCACGTGCAAGGACTATCTCAAAGAGTACTTTGGAGAATGTGAATACGACGCCAAACTTGGAGCGGCGTGCTTGGATGCCATTGACGACGTTGAATGCAACGAGGAGCTTCCGGAGTGCGCAGCAGTGTTCGAGTGTGAGTACTATCCCCGTGACCTTGCATCGGTTTGACGTACCAGTCCGTTAGGCAGCCTTTTCAAGTTGTTGTTGGAAACGGTATTCGCACTTGTTCGGGCTGAAATATCCGTTTGAACTGTGCAAACGGACGGGATTGTAGAATTTGTGGATGTA
>SXGR01279395.1_pt1 | contig 11771 bp, 12 predicted proteins | sample 3174711 | NCBI WGS metagenome assembly SXGR01 (sample SAMN11356860, study PRJNA531348) | freshwater metagenome | isolation source: freshwater sample F1-60 | place: China: Fuxian Lake, Yuxi | collected 2017-12-25
AAGTTGTTGATCGCGCCGGTCACCGCACGCATCGCGAACCTCTTGGGGTAATTGTTCGCTGGTTACGACGCCCGCAGCCACAGCATCCTCGAAATCGTGGCAAACATATGCGATGCGATCGGCCCACGACACCACTTCACCTTCAGGCGTTTTGGGTGCTGGTCGCGACCAAGAATGATTTCGTATGCCGTCTAGGGTTTCAAGACACAAATTAAGTGGCACGAGAGTCACGTCGGCACCCCAGACCGCATGGTCGTAGCCGCCTTCTATAAATACCGACAAAGCATCTTCACTGGCGTGCCCGCCTGGGCCGTGGCCACAGTCGTGTCCGAGGGCGATGGCCTCTGTCAACGCAATGTTTAGACCAATTGCCCTTGAGACTGAACTTGCCACCTGGGCAACTTCAAGTGCGTGCGTCAATCGCGTGCGTTGATGATCTTGCGGAAACACGAACACTTGAGTCTTGCCCGCCAATCTTCGAAATGATGCTGCATGCAAAATTCGGTCTCTATCTCGTTCAAAACATGTGCGAAACTTATCGGCCTCTTCTGAAATTGCGCGATTACCGGCATCAAAACTTCTGGTCGCATGAACCGACAAAGTTTTATCTTCTCGTTCTTCGCGCTCGCGTCGTTCAACTAATTGCGTGGCGCCCGTGCCCGCCCACGAGTCCGAGTGAGCGAGTCGTATCTCAGCCGCATCAAGGGAAGTATGTCCATGCATTGTTTTTGCCCAAGACTTGCTGGGCAATTGCGACGTTGTTTCTTCTGCCATCACACAACTTTAGGCAACGGGTGAGTCACTGGTCGTGCTTGTAGCCTTTAAAGGCGCGGTTTTGGCTAGATTTTGAAATCGACGTACTCAAATTGGAGACCAATGAGTGCCTTTGTTGACGAAGCACAACTTAATGTTCGTGGCGGTGACGGCGGTAGTGGCTGCGTGAGTTTTCGTAGAGAGGGCCCGGTTGTCAACGGTGGACCAAACGGGGGCGACGGCGGTAACGGTGGTTCGGTCTGGCTTGTTGCCGATCGAAATGTTGCAAGTTTGCTGGCGTTTCGTGATCACCCTCATCGTCGTGCGCAAGACGGTGTATCTGGCATGGGAAAGGATCTGCACGGTCGACGCGGTGAAGAATTACTGATTGGTGTTCCTGAGGGCACCGTTGTCAAAGATATGTACACGGGAGACGCTCTTGCCGATCTCACACAACACGGTTCGCGGTGGCTGGCAGCCCAGGGTGGCGAAGGCGGTCGTGGCAACGCAAGATTTTTGTCAAACCGTCGTCGTGCACCGAAATTTGCCGAGCAGGGTGAGCATGGTTTTGAACGCTGGCTGAAACTTGAGATGAAACTGATGGCTGATGTGGCGCTTGTCGGGTTTCCAAATGCCGGAAAGAGCACATTCATCAGTTCTGTATCGGCGGCCAAGCCAAAGATCGCCAATTATCCATTCACGACACTTGAGCCGCATCTCGGAGTCGTAAGGCTAAACAACACGACCGAGTTCGTTATTGCTGATATCCCAGGAATTATTGAAGGTGCGAGTGACGGCAAAGGTCTTGGTGATCAGTTTCTTCGACATATTGAACGGGCTCGTGTTTTATGTGTGCTCGTGGATCTTGTGTCAATGAACGAAATTTCACCAAAAGATCAAGAAGAAATTCTGCTACGCGAACTTAAGGCGTATCAACCTGAACTTTTGGATCGCCCAAGGCTGGTCGTCGCTACAAAAACAGATTCTGCTCCTGCAGAAGTGCTCGACGCATGGACTGGAGACAAAATGTCCGCGGTTACAGGTGACGGCGTGCGTGAAGTCCTGAACAAGCTTGCGGTGCTTGTTGCTGATGCTCGCACAACAGAACCACCACCACAGGGCCCGGTGACGTTCCGCCCAGAGCCTCAGGGCACCCGCGTAGAGCGAATCAGCGCAAATGAGTTTCGCCTGCACGGTCGGGATATTGAAAGATCAATTGCACTTAACGATGTGACTAACGCCGATGCACTTAATTACATTGACGATCGCATGGCTCGGCTTGGCGTGCCGAGATTGTTGGCCCGAGCGGGTGCGACACAGGGCGCTGTTGTATGGATCGGCACATTCTCATTTGACTACACACCGGAGTAGCAGATATGCGTGTTGTTGTAAAAATTGGTACATCTTCCATCACTACTGCTAGCGGCAATATCAACTCGTCTGCGGTCAGCGCATTGTGTGACGAAGTTGCGACCTTACGGAAATTAAATCATGAAGTTTTGATAGTTACATCGGGCGCGGTTGCGGGTGGAGTCGCAGCCCTCAAACTTGGTCAAAGACCATCCGACATGTTGACTCTGCAAGCACTCGCGGCTGCTGGGCAAAGCCGTTTGATGCAAGAGTACAACGTGCAACTTGACCGCCATCAGTTGGTCGGCGCGCAGGTGCTGCTCGTGCCGAATGATTTCATTGATCGTCATCAATATTTGCATGCCCGTCAGACTCTTGGGCGATTACTTGAATTGGGTTGTGTGCCCGTAATCAACGAAAACGATGCGATCGCCAGCGATGAGATTAGGTTTGGCGACAACGACCGAATCGCGGCACTTGTCGCCCACAGTGTTTCGGCCGATGTTTTGATCCTGCTTACCGACTTAAAAGGACTGTTTACGGCTGATCCGAGCGTCGATCCAAAGGCAACGTTTATCGAGACAGTTGAAGCCGATGACGAACTACTTTCGGTTCGTGCGGGTAGCTCGCATAACACACGTGGCAGTGGTGGCATGGCGTCAAAACTGGCCGCGGCACGAATTGCTTCCTGGTCGGGTGTACGCACGGTGATTGCTTCAGCAAAACGCGCAAATGTCGTAGTTGATGCTCTAAACAAAGTTAAAGATGCCGGAACCCAGTTCTTGCCACGGCAACGCGAATTGACTGCCCGAAAATTATGGATTGCTTTTGCCTCTCAAGCGACTGGCTCAGTAACGGTTGATGACGGTGCGCGAGATGCGCTTGCTCGTAAAACAGTTTCGCTTTTGCACGCGGGTGTCACCGCAGTGACGGGTGATTTTGCGGTTGGCGACACGATTGAAGTTAAAGATCAACTCGGTGTCGTTATCGCTCGCGGCATGTCGGGGGTAACGGCAATTCAGGCCGCTGCAAGTGCTGGTCTGCACAGTCGCGACCTAGTTGATGGTGTAACCCAGGAAGTGATCCATCGCGATGATCTCGTCATCTTGATGAGCTAAACGACAATGAAAAATAACTAACGCCTCAACAACTTTTGGACCTCTTTGACACGAAGCAAATAGAGCATCGCCCCATAAATAATCACGCCGATTAGCAGTCCGCTCAAGACTTGTGTTGTCGCATCGAGACCTACTGCAGATTTATGGTTTCTAAATCGCGCTAAACCCAATCGCACACAGATCGCCATAACGCAGGCGCTGATCAAGATTGGGATCAAACTGATCAACAAAGATGATGCTCTAAAACCGGGTGATTTTCGTTGCATCATCCACAGTGCGACAAATGCAGAAATCAAATATGCCAGTGAAAAAGCGAGACCCAAACCCAAGACATCAAATTGATCAACTAGCAAAATTGCGAAGACGATATTTAAAAAATTTTCAAAAAGGTTGATCCAAAATGGGGTTCGAGTATCGTTGTTTGCATAAAAGCCTCGCAACACAAATAAATAGACAGAGAAACCTGCCAGACCAATCGCTAATCCAGATAGTGCTCGCGCCGTATTTTTTGTCGCAGACGCATCAAAATCGCCATGTTGCAACAACATTGCAACCAGTGGTCGCGCCAACACGAACATTGCCAATGCAGCAGGAACAGTCACGAGCGCAGTCAGGCGTATTCCGGAGATAAATCTTTCATGAAATTTGGCGACATCAAGATTCGCTGCGGCTCGAGCAAGTTCGGGCACAAATGTTGTAGCGATTGAAACAGCCAGCAGGCCGTGGGGTAGCGAAAAGAACGCATACGCTTTTGAATACGCATCGACGTTTCCACTGCCAGGGCTGGCAAGATTCTTGATTACGACCAACGAAACTTGATTCGCGACGACATAACCCACGGCCCAACCTGAGAGTTTTATTAAATTTTTAACGGCTGGATGGGTCAAATCTAGGTTCCACTTAAGTCTTGAGCCACTGCGTAAAAGCGCGATGGCCATGAATATGGTCATGGCGATGATTCCAGAAGTTGAACCCAGACCGAGAAGCAATTGAAGCGAATTGTTTGCCGCAACTTCACCGACAGTTGGCGGCTTCATTGAGGTCACCCGGGGGATAGCCAATAACGTCAAAATAGTGACGATGTTGGCTATGACTGGTGTCCATGCGGCTGCAAAGAAGCGTCGCTTTGAATTCAAAATCGCACTCGCAATCGCCGTTGATCCATAAAAAAATATCTGGACCATGAATAGCCGTGTCAAATTTGTGCCCGTAGACCTAAATAACGTGGCATCAATATCGCTTGAAGGATTCAGTGAAAAGATATGAAAGATTATCGGTGATGCTATTAATGCCAGAGTTGTGATTGCGGCTAATGCAACTATCGCAAAACTAGAAATTGCGCTGACAGCATCGTCATCACCATCCTGGATGTAACGAGTAAACAGCGGCACCAGCGACGCCGCCAAGATTCCGCCGAGCAACAACTCGTAAACAACGTTGGGTGCATTATTTGCGGCGTCATAAGCGTCCGCTAAAGCAGTTTGACCGATCATTGCGCCGAAGATAATTATTCGAATCAAACCGGTCGCACGACTTAATGCTGTGCCACAAGCCACGGTAAGGTTCGATCGCCAAAGTGTTTGACTGCCTTTGGGCGATGCCATTGCATTCAATCGTATTGCGATTTGTCGCTTGCTTGCACTTCGCCGTAACCAGCCTGAACCGCTAGTGTTATGCGAGTGAAACCTCGATTTAATGATGTCGCTACCGTGCGTAGCGGGCTCAAGAAGGTAAATTACCTCGCAGACGACGGAATCGCGGGAGTTGTATTTTTGGCAGATCGTCTGGGCAAACCAGTCTTAATTGAAGGTCCAGCCGGAACAGGCAAGACACAACTCGCCAAGAGCGTTGCCGAACTCACGGGCGCGAGATTGATTCGCCTGCAATGTTACGAAGGTCTTGATGAGTCAAAGGCTCTGTACGAATGGAACTATAAAAAGCAATTGCTTCGCATTCAAGCCGATAAAAATAGCGATTCGTGGAGTGAAGTTCACGATGACATTTTTAGCGACGAGTTTTTGTTGGCTCGTCCCCTATTGGAGGCGATTACCAGTGAAGAACCAGTGGTCTTGCTGATTGACGAAGTGGATCGAGTTGAACTTGAGACCGAAGCCTTGTTGCTTGAAATCCTCTCGGAGTACCAAGTTTCGATTCCTGAGTTGGGCACGATCACTGCCAAGCAAATTCCGCTCGTCTTTTTGACTTCAAACAACACCCGCGAGTTGTCAGAAGCACTCAAGCGTCGTTGTTTGTATCTACACGTTGATTATCCGGACCTCGACCGTGAAAAAGAAATCGTTCTTAACAAGGTGCCCGACATCAGCGAGAATCTGGCGGATCAAATTGCGCGAATCGTTCGTAGCATCCGTCAACTTGATCTAAAGAAATCTCCGTCGGTTAGCGAGACCCTTGACTGGGCGAGAACCCTCATGTTGCTGGGCATCGAGACGATTGATTCTCAAGAAGCAAAAGAGACTCTGCATATTCTTCTCAAATATCAGTCGGACATAGCAAAAGCAGCCAAAGAACTCTCCGTTACAAAGTGAGCGTGCACAATGCCCGTGCTTGACCTGATGTCGGGTTTCATAGTTGAGTTGCGAAATGCCGGGTTACCCGTGAGTTTGACCGAGAACTTGGATGCAATGGAAGCGGTCAAAGTGATTCCGATTGAAGATCGAGATGCCTTCAAGTATGCACTCGGGGCAACCTTGGTAAAAAATAACGCTCACTGGCGGGTCTTTGAAACTATTTTTGAGGTCTATTTCTCGTTGCGTGGCCCTGAATATGCGATCACTCAAGACGGTCAACCAGATGATTTCTGGCGCGAGATGCAAGAACAAATGGATCAAGTCAGAGGCCAGGGCGAAGGAAAAGGCTCGGGCGGCGGAATGGATTCTCTGACGCCAGAAGAAATCAATGCGATGTTGATGCGGGCTTTAATGAGCGGAGATCAAGCGATGATGCGTGCTCTTGCCAAGCAGTCGGTGCAGCGCTTCGCCGGAATGGAACCAGGTCGGCCCGTGGGTGGTACCTATTATTTGTATCGCACGCTACGCAATTTAGATCTTGACAACATGTTGCAAAAGTTGATGGACGCAAACCGTGAGTCAAGCAAGCAAGACCTCACATCGCTCGAAGAGAGGCTCGAAAAAGATGAGTTCGAAAGTCGAATCGAGCAATTCAAACAAGAAGTTGAGTCAGAGATCCGTCGCAGACTTGTTGCCGACCGAGGTGCAGAAGCAATGGCCAAGACCTTGCGCAAGCCACTACCCGAAGATGTCGAGTTCATGCACGCAAGTCGCGATGAAATGCAGAGTCTGAAAAAAGCTCTCTATCCGCTGACACGCAAACTCGCGGCGCGTTTAGCCCGCAAACGTCGACATGGTCGCAAGGGTCCGTTGGATTTTCGCAACACCGTGCGACACTCGCTTAGTTATGGTGGAGTGCCTGCTGACCCGAAATTTCGCTATCCACGACCCGCGAAACCAGAACTGATGGTGGTAGCCGATATTTCTGGCAGTGTCGCCGCATTTGCCAGATTTACACTGATGTTTGTGTATGCAATTCAAAATCAATTCTCAAAGGTTCGGTCGTTCGTATTCATTGATGGCATCGACGAAGTTACAAAGTTTTTTAAGTCAACCGAAGATATTGGTGAATCCATCAATCGCGTGAACACTGAGGCAGACGTTGTTTGGGTTGATGGGCACAGTGATTATGGTCATGCATTCGAGGTCTTCTGGGAGCGTCACGGCAAAGACATCAATTCAAAAACAACGGTCTTGTTGCTTGGTGACGCTCGAAATAATTATCATGCCGCGCAGTCGTGGGTTGTCAAAGAAATTGGTAAACGAGCTCGCCATGTTTATTGGCTCAATCCAGAGCCTAAGTCGTACTGGAACACGGGTGACTCAATCGTTGGCGAATACGGTGCGCATACAGATGGTGTGTTTGAATGTCGCAATTTGCGCCAATTAGAGAGCTTCGTCGAAAATCTGGCTTAGGTGGTTTTGAGGGTTTTGATTTTGCGGCGCATCACAACGATCCAGCCTGCCAAAACAAAAATTGCAAATATAAACCACTGAAATGTATAACTCAGGTGTGAGCCAGTAGAGAGTGCAGGAGCCATGATCTGCGACAATTCAGGTGAATCGGCTGGCTTAGATTCAAGTACTTCAACAAATATCGGTGCCAATTCAGATGGCATCTGCATGCTTAAACGTTCGAGGTCGATATTGCTCACCTCAAGAAGTTCGCCCTGTGTTGGGTCGCTTATACGAAAGCGTCGACGAACCTCTGGCGCGCGAACACGACCAATTATCTGCACTTGACCACTCGGTGCTGGTTGAACCTCTTTTGACAATTGCATGAAACCACGATTGATCAACAAAAGTTCGTTATTCGCCATGCGGATTGGTGTCAACGGGTCTTTGCCCGAATAGCCATCTTGAGCGCGGTTGACAGCCTCGACCGTCTCGGCATCAAGATATTCACCGATCACGAGAACGGTCCGCCATTCAACTGTTTGCGGCGACTCTGTGCCACTTTCAATTGCACTAAGTAACTGCGCAACAGGCACGATTGGTTCGTTTAAGCGTTGTTGAACGGTCGAATTAAAATCAACTTTTTCGTGATAACGGTTAATTTGCCAAATGGCCAAATTGACCATCAAAACGATGGTTGCAATAACTGTCACATGCAATAACACCCAAATTGGACGAAATAGAAACTTGTACATCCCGCTTAAGCGTATCTAGTTGGATGTTGCCAGTAATCTTGGAACTATGTCACCGGCGAAAATCATTGCAAAAAAATCCTTCTTGATCTGGGATGGTGACTGTGCATTTTGTGCTCGTTGCGTGCAATTTATTCAGCGACGAATTCGTACATCTGCGACAATTGTCGCTCATCAAAAAACAGATCTCAAAGTTCTCGGTCTAACCACTGCGCAATGTAATCAAGCATTGCAATGGGTCAACGGTGACGGTCAAATTCGTTCTGGCAGTCGAGCGGTTGCTGAGTTATTAAAAACTGCCAACGGGTTGTGGCCAGCCCTAGGCGTGTTAATTGATCTGCCGATTATCCGTATATTTTCGTCGGGGATTTATAAATTAATTGCCAAGAATCGTCAACATCTTCCAGGCGGCACAGCGGCATGCGCTTTAGATTCGCCTGAATAACACCCAACTCCAATCGCGTGTTAAAGGTGAGGCTATCCCGCTATCGTTGAGTAGGCAATGCCACGAAAGTGGGAGCGCAAGAAGTTGCATCAGGAGTGGCCAAATTGGTCCGGCAACCGGGGTTTAGAGCCCACGGTGCCAGCTCACCTTCGGGTGGGGATGTGGCTCCGCATTTGCGGAGCAACGGCCGAACTCTGACGCAAGTTTTTGATCTTCTGCTTCTATGTAAACAGTAGGGGATTAACCAGCGATGCGATCAGATTATCCAGCGACAGGTGCATGGTTCGACGGCGCAGCTTTTGGCACCCGTAAGTTTTTGGAATTTCCAAATGATCGGCCGGTCGCTCTTGATAGCGGCAAAACCTTGCAACAGGTCACTATCGCTTACGAAACTTGGGGTGAGTTAAATAGCGATAGGTCAAATGCGATTTTGTTGTGTCACGCATGGACTGGTGACTCGCATGCCGCAGGCAGTGCGCAAGATGGCCAGCCAACACCCGGCTGGTGGGACGGACTCGTTGGTTCAGGTTGCGCGATTGACACAGATAAATATTTTGTTGTCTGCACCAACTCACTTGGCGGTTGCCAAGGTTCGACAGGTCCTGCGTCACCGCACCCATCAGATGGAAAACCTTATGGTTCACGATTTCCGGTGATCACGGTGCGCGACATGGTGCGTGCTCAAGTTCGCGTCAGCGATTTGCTTGGCATCGATGTTTGGCACTGCGTTATTGGCGGATCAATGGGCGGGATGCAGGTACTCGAATGGGGAATCACATTTCCTCATCGTGTTCGCAGCCTCGTGCCGATTGCTACTTGTCTGCAGGCAACCGCACAGCAAATTGCATGGGGAGCGATCGGGCGCAGATCTATTCGCCTTGACCCAAAGTGGCGCGGTGGCGATTACTACGACGCGGCAGTTGGAGACGGACCATGGCAAGGGTTGGCGATTGCGCGTATGGTCGCTCAGGTTACCTTTCGTAGTGATAACGTTTTCACTGATCGTTTCGGTCGAGAACTTGCCGATACCGATGCCGACTACAACGGTCTTGGCTTATGGGACAAGTTTGAAGTTGAAAATTATTTGGATCACCACGGCGACAAACTCATTCGGCGCTTTGATACCAACAGCTATTTGATTATCGGCAAGGCAATGGATCTTCATGACGTTGCCCGCGGTCGCGGCAGTTTGCAAACCGCCGCTTCGCGAATCACTGCGCCAGTTTTATCTATGGGTATATCAAGCGACATTTTATATCCGACATATCAGCAGAAGCAGATTCGTGAGATCATTAACGCATCAGGTGGATCTTGTGAATATGTTGAGATTGATTCTCCACACGGACACGACGCATTTTTGATAAATCTAGATCAAGTCGGCAAACCTCTGATTGAGTTTTTGCGGAAGCATTCGCAATAAACCAGTTCTCAAGATTTGGTGAGAGTATCCAACACGGCAAGGCATTTACTTGTTGCTGGCACGCGAATCAGTGCATTTGATCTTGATTCGTCTGACCGCACAATCGCATAATGGCGACGGCGAGCGTCTTCGATATCAGCCGAATACGAAACTTTCCACTTGCCACTCAGCGCTTTGGCTTTTCGTCCTCGACCCGAAACGATAATTACATTGCCATCGACGAGCACCCTGACTTCAACCCACTTTGCGGTCGTTGAGCTATCTAGACAGATTCTCGCCGTAAATCGAAGCCCGTCACGCGAGACCCATTGTGGTTCATACCGATTGATAAATCGCAATAAGCCAAAACCCACTGCGAAGAATGCGACAACTGAAATAAGATTAAAAATTTCGCTATTCATTGCTGTCTAGTTTGCCATCTGCGTCAGTTATTCGTCACCTAGAATTGAGTCCTTGATGTCCAATTACCTAATTGCCGCTGAAATTGAGAAGGTGCTGTGTCTTTAAAACTTCTGGGACTGTCCATGATATTCATTGGTATCGGGTTGGTAGTTGTGACGGTTTGGTTCTGGAATGCGGCTCGACCCGACCCCGAAGTTTTGGCTCCGCTTGAAATTATGGGTGATCGGGTATTCGTTAAAGCCAGCGAGAAAGAAAAAACACGATTGTTGAACGCCGTAAGAGTTCAAGTCGTTAAGAATCAACTTCCAAACCCCGTCGACAACTAGTTTTAGTCTATGACCGAAGTGTTTGACCCATTAAAAATGATCGCGAGGTTTCGTGAGCGGGCGGCGTCTGTCAAGCGTCGACCGCTACCTCCCGTGGCAGGTGAAGAACGTCAGCATTTTTTGGCCCAGGCACAATCTGACTTTCAGGATTTTGCAATGCTGGGCGACGCAACTGCAACTCTCGAAGACGGAGTATTGACCCTAAGGATTGATCTGCGTCCTCCCGAAAAATCAAAGTGAGCATCCTTGCGTTTGGACGCAAGAAGATTACGGCCTTCCCGATTCTTGCGGTTTTCATAGCGGTGTTTGCATGGGGTGTCGGACCATTGTTATTTTTGGCACCATCAATTTCGATAAATTCAGTTTTGTTTTATCGAGTTTTGTTTTGGCCGCCCCTGCTTTATCTGATTATGCGCCGAAACGGCTCGCACTTTGAACGCGGGTCATTGCGCTCAGTATTGGTGCCAGGCATTCTGTTTGGTGTCTCAACAATTTTTGGTTTCACGGCGATCACGGCTACGTCAGTTGCTAATGCCACGATTATTGGCAACATTTCAACGGCGATGGTGCTTTTCGTTGCGCCGAAGTATCTCAAAGAAAAGGTTTCTAAATTGCAGATAGTTCTTGCTCTGACGAGTTTCGCCGGAGTCTTGGCGATTGTCATCGGAGCAGGAAACACGGGTGGCTCGTCTCTGTTTGGTGATTTTCTTGCCCTAATTAACGCGGTCACTTGGACGCTTTATTTCATTTCCTCAAAACGCCGACGAGATGGTGGCGCTGATACTTGGCAGTTCTTGTTTGGCATCAGCGTTATCCAAGTGTGTGTTGTCGTGCCTTATGCGCTGATCACGAGTAATGACATTCTTGAAATCACTTGGCGCGATCTCGGCTTCCTGATTGCAATGACACTATTTTCAGGCACCATCGGACACAGTGCCATGCTTTGGGCCCAAAAGTATGTTGATGCCTCGGTTTCATCGATGATCATGTTGCTTGGCCCGGTGATCTCATCGGCTGGTGCTTGGCTCGTATATCGACAACAGATTTCATTGACTCAAGTTTTTGGTGGGGCAGTGGTTCTCGCATCACTTGCGGGAGTTGTGCGATTGTCAAGCTCTGTAAAGACAAATCAAGAACTGTTGAGTACTGCTGACCCGTTGCTAAACTCAAAGCCTTAAGTAAGTGAAGTGTTTGGAGTAAATGCGGACGTGGCTCAGTGGTA
>SXGR01439132.1_pt1 | contig 11769 bp, 12 predicted proteins | sample 3174711 | NCBI WGS metagenome assembly SXGR01 (sample SAMN11356860, study PRJNA531348) | freshwater metagenome | isolation source: freshwater sample F1-60 | place: China: Fuxian Lake, Yuxi | collected 2017-12-25
GCGATCATCGGAAAGTTTGGCGCCGTTCCCTGAGTCTCGGCGATGTCTGTGGCCCACTTCGCGTGGTTGTCGAGCGGGTCAACCGAGAGGCCAATCGTCTTCACGCCACGCTTGTCAAACTCCGGTTTGATCGAAGCCATGTAGCCGAGCTCAGTCGTGCAGACCGGCGTGAAGTCACGCGGATGCGAAAAAAGGACGGCCCATGAGTCGCCGATCCAGTCGTGGAAGTTGATTTTGCCTTCCGTTGTTTCAGCGTCAAAATCTGGTGCTGAGTCGCCAATCGTCGGCATGCTTCTGTCTCCTTGGAGTCGATATCGGGGGCAAACTATACAAACCTGATCGTGATTATGCTATTTGGCTACTCGGCGCGGCCCGGCCAGCAGCCCGCTGATCGCCTGCTGGGCCTCCGCTAGCCATGCATCTCGGGCTCCCAGCGGATCGGAACCAAGCAGCGCGAAGGGGATCGCGTTTTTCTCACGCGCCAGCTCCATCTCGGCAACGCCAGTGGCCAGCAGCGGCTCGCCAACAGTCCCCGCAGCCTCGTAGATCACTCCACGCACCGTCGTGTCGGTCGTCTTTTCAAGCATCATTCTCAGCCTTGGGCCGTGCAGCGCAGCGAGCTTCTCCTGCTCGCCAGTGGCGGTGCCAAGCAGCCAGAGCAGCAGCGTCACGTTCTCGAGCGCATATCGCAGCGTGCCGATCACGTCGGGGGTGCCGATCCAACACTCTCCCCCGGCAGCTTCGATCGCCGCCCGGCCCCCTTCTGCCCGCGTGACACAGCGGGCGGCATGGCCTTCGGCTACCAGCTCACGCGCCAGGTCGAGGCCGCGGCAGCCACCGCCCACAATTAAGACCCTCATCAGGTCGCTCCATCCGGCCCACCGAGCAGCGAGCGCTCAAACTCTTCCAACGTCTGCTCCGCCTGACCACGGGCGCGGCGACGCGAATTGCGCGCTTCGAGCAGCTGCCGCAGGTCTTCCTCTTCGAGCTCCGCGTCTTCACGAATGTCGGCCATCTCGCGTTCGATCTCGGCCTTCAGCTCAACATGACTAATCGCGGCCGCTCCGCGAGCTCGGCGCTTCGCGTTGACAGCCGCCTCCATCTGCGCGAGATCATCGATCTCATTGGTGTATTCGAGTTCCGCCGATCGGGTCGGGCGCCAATCTAGCCGGTCGGCTCCCGAACCTGGGTAGAGGATCCCGATCAGCACAACTGCGGAGATGATCAAGGCGATGACAACGATCACGATTAGGGAAAATGGGTCCACGCCAATTCAGTCTACGGCGATGACGGCGAGCAGAGGAATCGGCGCGGCCGGTCGCTGAGAACTGATAGCCTGCCTTGGTGCAGATCTCCCACCGCTCGAGACATCTGCTTGCGGCCGTCTGCCTGGCAGGGCTGGCTCTCCCGTCTACAGCGCTCGCCGCGAAGTCGCCAATCAGCGTCGGCGACAACTCGAAGATGTACAACGAGCGCTACTGCGAGTACCTGTTCGTCCACACCGTTCCCAACGGCACCGGAAGCGGTGCCAAGCTCGTTGGCGACGTTTGGAACACTTTCGGCCTCAACAAGTGCCCAGCCGCTCAATGGGCTGCGTCCGACGGGACGGCGCTGGCGGCGCTCGTCCCCGGCACGTTGGTAGTAAAACTCAACGGCCCTCGCCACTGGCTGATCGACAATGCGACGATCACGTGGGACTCACGGATCGACCCGCGTGGTGGCAAAGTACGTCAGTTCCCTGGGCTCAAGATGCGCTTCTTGACCAGCGTCGACGTTCCCCTCAGCGCTATTGCGAATGGCGCTGTTACGCCGTATCAGGAGATGATCGTCAACCGCAGAACCAACTTCAACTTCTCGCGCAAGTACCCGATCCACGAGCTCGTCTCGCCTGCGGGCAAGGTCTACGCGATGCAGGCCTATTCGCAGATTAAAGACAAGGCGCTGAAGCTGAAGGATCTCGCCGGGCTCGGTTCGAAGCTGGCGCTGCCGGCCGGATGGAAGTACCGCACGCGCAAGCTGAAGGCAGACCTGACGCTGAAGACCAAAGGAGCAACGACTGTGCTCCAAGATGAACTCGAGAACACTTACCAGCTCGTCAGGTAACCGCTCGCGCCAGCGCGTTGCAGCGGCCGCGAGCAGATAAGGTCGAACAATGAACTTCGACCTTTCCGATGAACAGAAGCTGGTTGAGCAGACCGCGCGCGAGTTCACCGGCGGCGAGATCATGCCGGTCGCAGGCGATAACTCGGAGAACCACTTCTTCGACCGTGATCTCGTAAACAAAATCGCCGCCCAAGGCTTTCTCGGGGCGATCGTGCCGCGCGAGTATGGCGGTGCAGGCCTCGATTACACGACCTACGCGATCATCTGCGAAGAGATCGGCCGCGGCTGCTCGGCGATGCGAACCGTCGTCTCAGTTCAAACATCGCTCGTCTGTTCAACGATCCTCAAATGGGGCACCGAAGAGCAGAAGCAGCGTTACCTGCCGCTACTCTGCTCCGGCGAATGGCTCGGCTGCTTCGGCCTGACAGAGCCCGGCACCGGCTCGGCCGCCGCCAACCAGAAGACGCGAGCCGTCCAGCAGGACGACGGGACTTGGCTGATCAACGGCGCGAAGATGTGGATCTCGCTCGGCAATAACGCCAGCCTCGCGCTGATCTTTGCGCAGACAGACCCTTCGCTCGGCCACCGCGGCCTCGCCTGCTTTCTCGTCGAGACCGACCAACCAGGATTCATGCCGTCGCAGATCACCGCGAAGATGGGCCTTTGGGCCTCCGATACAGCCGAGATCGCGCTTGATGACGTGACCGCATCAGCCGACTCAATGCTCGGCGAGGTCGGCGCCGGCTTCAAGGTCGCGATGAGTGCGCTCGACTCCGGGCGTTACTCGGTGGCTGCTGGCTGCGTCGGGCTTGCCCGCGCCTCGCTCGAGGAGTCGATCGCCTACGCCACCGAGCGAACGCAATTTGACCGCCCGATCGCCGGCTTCCAGCTTGTCCAGGCGATGATCGCCGACATGGTTGTGAAGACCGAAGCTGCGCGGCTACTGGTGTATAAGGCCGGCTCGGTCAAGGATGCAGGCAAGTCGAGCACGCTCGAGACATCGATTGCCAAGTACTACGCCACTGAAGCGGCGGTTTGGTGCTCTGACAAGGCGATTCAGGTTCACGGCGGCGCCGGTTACAGCCGCGAGCATCCAGTTGAGCGCTACTACCGTGATGCGCGCGTGACGACAATCTATGAAGGCACGTCGCAGATCCAGCAGCTGATCATTGGCCGCGCCGTGACCGGCCAAGACGCGCTCAAACCGATGACGGTCGAAGGCCCCTAGCAATCTTGATCGCGTCCGGTTCGCGAGCTACCCCAACGTTCTGATGCCTCGCACTTACAAACATCTTCATCGGCTCGAACGGCGACCGCGTAACGATCCCGTTCATCGGCGCGCTAACGGCCGCCAAGTCAGCGATCGCCTCGCTGAACTCCACTGGGCCCGGCACGACTCGCCACTAGGGCCGCTGCTGCTGACTGGCGGCGAGGCTGGGCTGATCGGCGTCAACTTCTTGGACGGCGCCGACGCAGCCGCGCAGGCGGCCGACATCGCCGATACCCGCGGCGCCAGAGCAACAGAACGGTCAACTGCGCTGGCCGGGCTAGTGCGCCAACTCGATGCCTACTTCGCGGGCTCGCCAGAGCGCTTCACCGTAGCGATCGATTGGTCGCTGTTCGAGCCGTTCCAGCGGAGCGTGCTGCAGCGCTGCGCAACGATCGAGTTTGGCGACCGGATCAGCTACGGCGAGCTGGCTGAGGAGATCGGTGCGCCTCGGGCTGCGCGCGCCGTCGGTAACGCGCTGCGCTGCAACCCGATCACGATCGTGATCCCTTGCCACCGCGTCGTCCGTTCCGACGGCAGCCTCGGCGGCTACGGCGGAGTCGACCGCGAGCAACGCAAAGCGACTCTGCTGAGCTTGGAACTGAGCAGCGCTGCCGCTGCGGCCTAAGTCTGAGTGCTGCCGTACTGCTCGGCGGCGAGATTGTCGCCGGTAACGCCGGCCGGGGTTTCGATCTGCGGCGTGTCGCGTAGGTACCACTCGGCGTCAAGCGCGGCTTGGCAGCCGAGCGCTGCGGCGGTGACGGCCTGGCGGTAGGTGTGGTCGACGAGGTCCCCAGCGGCGAAGACGCCGGGGAGTTTGGTGCGCGTTGAGCGCCCCTCTGTGATCACGTAGCCCTCGTCATCGATCTCAACCATCCCGCTAGCGATCTGGGATTGCGGCTCGTGGCCGATTGCGATGAAGGCGCCTTGCGTCGGCAGGATCTGCTCCTCGCCGCTCTCACTGTTGGCAAGCGTCACGCTCTCCAGCGCAGCGTTGTCGCCGGCATTGAAGCTGGCGACGGTAAATGGCGTCGCCCACTCGATGTTCTCCGTCTGCCGAGCACGATTAAGCATGATCTTTGAGGCGCGAAACTCGCTGCGGCGGTTGACGATCGTGACCTTCGAAGCGAACTTGGCGAGGAAGATCGCCTCCTCCATCGCCGAGTCGCCACCGCCGACAATTATCGTCTCCTTATCAACAAAGAAGGCCGCGTCGCAGGTTGCGCAATAAGAGACGCCGCGCCCCGACAGCTCGTCCTCGCCTGGCGCGCCAATCTTTTTGTGCTCGGCGCCCATCGCGAGAATTACGGTGCGAGCTTGGTAGCGCTGCTCGCCGACCCAGACGCTGTGAACGCCGCCGGGCTTGTCGGAGAGTTCGAGTTTCGTCGTCAGGTCGGTGATGAAGCGGGTGCCGAAGCGCTCAGCTTGGTCGCGCATCGTCTGCATCAATTCCGGGCCCTGAATGCCGTCGCGGAACCCGGGGTAGTTCTCAACCTCGGTTGTCTGCTGCAGCAGACCGCCCCACTGCCAGCCTTCAATCAACAGCGGCGAGAGGTTGGCGCGCGAGGTGTAGAGCGCCGCCGTAAAGCCAGCTGGGCCGCTGCCAACAATGATTACGTTTTCGATCTCGGCCATGTGCTTCTCCACTCAGGTTGCAGGTGACTTTACTTTGTATAGCGTAGCCGCTTTGTCGCGGCCTTTGTCGCGCCAGCCCTGAACCGTTCGGCGCAGATGGAAATAAGCGATTGCGCCTGGGATCGTCGGCAGCCAGAACGAAAATGCGCGGTAGCTGAGGACGGCGACGATTGCGAGGCTGCTGGGAACCCCAAAGGCAATGAGCACGCCGATCATGCCGCCCTCGACGCCGCCGATCCCGCCCGGCAGCGGCAGCAGGTTCGCGAACATGCCGACGTAATAGGCCATCACCAATACAGCAAAGGGCGGCGGGTCACCGAAGGCGTGGAAGGCGGCCCAGAGCGTGAAGATGTCGAAGTACCACCAAATGATCGCGCCGAAAACGGCGCCGTCGCGCTCGCGGATGATGATCAGCGCTTCACGCACTCCGATCGCGAGCGCGTCGGGAACCGGTGCCAGCTTTGCAAGCACACGGCCGAACCAGCCTGAGTCCTCGGCCCAATGTTTAATCCGTCGATCGATCTGCTCGGGAATCAGTGTGCAGGCCAGCGCCAAGATGATTGCCAGCCCACCGATGATTGCCGGCACCATCGTCAGCGCAAAGACGCCGCTGCCATTGAAGGCGCCAACGTAGAGGCCGATTCCAGCGATCAGCAGCGTGAACATGTAGACGGCGTATAGAATTACGTACTGAGCGATCATCCTTGTCGCAACAGTGCGGCCGGGCATTCCTGAGCGGCGCAGCGCCCAAGCCGTAAGGATTGCGCCGCCCGCGCCCGCGGCGGCGAACAGCCTCGCCGCGACCAGGCCGGCCATTGTGATCTGGTAGCTGACAGACCAGTTAATCTTCGTGCTGCCGCGCACGAAGACGCCGCGGAAGAGCCAGATGTAACCGCCGAACGAGATCACTTCGAAGGCCGCGCAGACGATCAGCCACTTTGGGTCGCCGTCCTGAATTCTGTCCCAGGTCTTGTTGATGCCAGCGATCTGTGGCAGGCCGAAGTAGAGGAACACGACTACCGCAAGCGCAAAAAAACCGGCGAAAGCGGCATGGCGGCGCGAGAAGCGCCGCGTTGGCATCTGCTCGTCGTCGCCTAGACCCAGGGCAGGCGCCTCAACCTCGCTCGGGGGCAGCTCCATCAGGCTCCCTGGGCGCGATGCTCAAGCCCTTGAATCAGACGGGAGAACCGGTCGGCTAGCGGCGCGAGCCGCGGCGCCGCCGTGCGCAGCCCCTCAACCAGTGCGAGCCCTGCCAGCAGGTCAATCACGTAATGCTCGCCAAGGTAGACGAGCGCGAAGCCAAGCGTGCCAGCGTAGACCCAGGCGACCGTCCCCTCAGCACGACCAACGTCCGAAAGAACGTGCGCGGACATCACCGAAGTTGCGAAGTGAAGCGAGGGCATTGCGGCCAGAGGGTTGCCTGCCAAGCCATCGTAAAGCGTCGGCCAGCGGCCGCGCCAGAACTGCTCACCGTAGTCGATCATCATCCGCCGCAGGCCAAGCTTGGTGCGCGCGACGTCGCCGCCGAGGCGACCATTCTCGGCGGCATACCAAGGCGGCGCGGTCGGCACGAGCCAGTAACCGATCAGGCCAAGGTCGAAGGTTCCGTAGATCATCGCTGCGGCGCGCGGAAACTGCTCGCGGCGCCTCATGAACACGTAAGCGACAGTCGCGTGGGGAACAAGAAACCAAGCCCAGTGTGCCCAGACGAGCAGCTTTTCCTGCAGGCGGATGTTGCCTGGGTCGGCGAGCGCGCGCTGCAAGCGAACGCCGGGCAGCTCTCCCAGGCCGAGCAGCCGATCGACTGTGACCGGGTAGTCGACAAATGCACGTCGCTTTAGCTCTTCAGGGTCGTCGGCCGGCATCTCATAGGTCGCGAAGTAAGCCCACATCTGAAGTATTGAGACTGCAACATCGCGCCTCGGTGAACGCGGCGCGGCGACACAAAGCGCTAGCGGCGCGCTCCAAGCCGACGCAAGTACCGCTGCCTTCGGAAGCTTCACCTTGCGGCGCAGGAGCGGCGCGGCAACGCCAGCGGCGACTGTTGCCATTGCCGCAATCCGTAGGGCTTTCGAGGGGCTCAAGGTTGGCGCAGTATACGGTTGGAGGGTGCAGCTAAGCGAACAAACAATCGCAGTCACAGGAGCTGGCGGCTTCATCGGTGAGGCGCTGTGTCAACGGCTCACTCGCGAAGGCGCGCAGGTCGTGGGGATCGACGTGCGCGCCGACAGGCGTGGCGGAGTCGAGGCGACCGGAGCGCGCTTTGTTGCCGCCGACGTGCTCGATACGGAGGCCGTGGCCACTGCGCTCACCGGCTGCGGCGGGCTTATCCATACCGCGGCGATCGTTGGCGACTGGGGTTCGATGGAGCACTTCATCGAGGTGAATGTGCGCGGCAGCTGCTCCGTTTTTGACGCAGCGCAGAGCGCGGGCATCGAGCGGATCGCTCACCTCTCATCGGTCGCCAGCTGGGGCTACGAGTTCAGTAACGACCTCGAAGAAGCGGCGGCGCCGCGCGCCACAGGCGCCCCTTACGCCGACACCAAGGCAGCCTCCGACTACCTCGCACTCAGACGCGGCGCTGCCGTGGTCAGGCCCGGCGACGTCTACGGTCCCGGCTCAGTTCCTTGGGCGATCCGTCCAATCGAGGCGCTCCGCGCTGGAAGCTTTGCTCTGCCGGGGAAGGGCGACGCGCTGATGACTCTGGTCTACATCGACGATCTCGTCGACTGCATCATCCGCGCGCTGACAAACGAAGCCGCCGCCGGTCAAGCTGTCACAGCCTGGGACGGTGTTCCAGTCACAACTGCGGAGTTCTTCGGCCGCTACGCGCAGATGCTTGGCCAGAAGGAGGTACGTACGGCGCCGGCAGCGGTGATCGAAGCCTTCGCCCGGGCCGCGGAGCTGGTCGCCAAGCTCCGCGGCACGCAGCCGGGCGTCAGTCGCGAAGCGATCCGTTACGTCTCACGCCAGGCCGTATACCCGAACAGACGGGCTCGCGAGCTGCTCGGCTGGGAGCCAAAGATTGAATTCGACGAGGGTATGAGGCGGACCGAGCTCTGGCTGCGCGCCGAGGGGATGCTCAGCTAAAGCTTTTCGGCGCAGACGCGAACAAACGCGCCGATAACGGGGCTGTTGGGGTCACCCTCGGGGTGCCACTGAACGCCGAGCACAAAGCGACGATCATCCAGCTCGATCGCTTCGGGAAAATCGTCGGCGGCGGCCCAAGCGGTGACCGTCAGCCCCTCACCGATGCGATCAATTCCCTGATGATGGTGCTGCATTGCCGAGTGGAGCAGTTCACCGGTGACCGCTGCCGCCAGCGAGCCCTCCGCAAGGCGAACATCGTGCTCGCTGCCTTCAAACGAGCCGGGGTTCGGGCGGTGGTACGAGGGGAGGTCTTGAATCAATGTTCCTCCGCGCGCGACGTTCAGCAGCTGCATTCCTCGGCAGACAGCCAGCAGCGGTAGATCGCGCTCGATCGCGGCTTTGATCAGTGCCATCTCGCTGTGATCGCGTTCGATCCGGGAGCCTTCGTGCTCGGGAGCAGGCTGCGCTCCATAGAGCGAGGCATCTACATCGGGGCCGCCGGTCAGCAACAAGCCGTCGACAGCGGCGAGAACCTGCTCCGCGCCGCCGTCGGCGAACGAGGCGTCAGGTGGCAGCAGCAGCGCAAATCCGCCCGCCCGCTGAACCGCATCGACGAAAAGCTGGGGCACCAGCGCAGCCTCCGTGTCCCAAAGGCTCCAGCGAGCCTGCTCAACGTAGGAGCTGATCGCGATCAGTGGTCGGCGGCCGGCCATCGGGGCAAGGCTAAAGCCACAGCTCGATTCCTGCCTCAAATACATAAGATGCCGCAATGGACAAGTTTGAAATCGAGACTGCATTTGAGACCGTAAATCTGTTCCGCGCTGGAGCCGCGGCGAAGATCGAATTGAACCGGCCCGATTCGCTGAACGCTTGGAACGGGCAGATGAGCAGCGATCTGTTTGCTGCCTACGAACTAGTCCGCGACGACGATGGGATCCGTGCCGTCGTAATTGGAGCGGCTGGCCGAGCCTTCTGTTCCGGCGCCGACCTCAAAGACGGCGCCGCCGGCGGCCTAACGAAAGAGGACGGGCGCCCCGACCTTGAGCGCTCTTTACACGAGCGCTACCACCCGGTGATCACCGGTCTGCGTCGCCTGCCGAAGCCGGTCATCAGCGCCGTGCAGGGGCCTTGCGTTGGCGTTGGCCTCTCGCTCGCGCTCTGCGCCGATCTCGTCTACGCGACCGAGAACGCCTACTTCCTGTTGGCCTTCGTCAACATCGGCCTCGTACCCGACGGTGGGTCATCGGCCTTGATCCCGGCAAGGATCGGGCTTGCACGAGCAACCGAGATGGCGATGCTCGGCGAGCGCGTCGACGCTGCCAAAGCGGCCGACTGGGGTTTGATCAACGGTGTTTTTGCGAACGATCAATTTGAAAGCTCAATCGGTGCGCTCGCTCAGCGCCTTGGTAATGGGCCGACCCGCTCCTACGCGGGCTCAAAGCGGCAACTGAACAACTGGATCTTCGACCCGCTCGACAACCAGCTCACACTTGAAGCGGCGATCCAGCAGGAGATGGCAGGCAGCGCCGACTTCGCCGAAGGCGTGCTCGCCTTCCTCGAAAAGCGCGAAAGTTCTTTTACTGGGCGCTAAGGCGCGCCTCCTCCCGTCCGATTCCTTTATAGGATTGACTGCTCCGTGCGTCCCTTCACCTCCTTCCGCCCAGCTAAGAACAGCATCCTCTTCGGGATCGTTTTCATCTCTGCTTTGCTGCTTCCCGCTGCGGCCGCCTTCGCCGATTTCATAGCGCCTCAATCCGGTGGCGGCACTCCAAACGCCGAAGCGATCCGCTCGCTCTACCTTTGGATCTTCGGACTTGGCTGCGTCGTCTTCTTTGGCGTCGGCGGTCTCTTGATTTGGACGGTGCTGAAGTACCGCTCAAGCAAGGGCGCCGTTGCCGTTCGAGTTCACGGCAACAATCGCCTCGAGATTGGCTGGACGGTCGGCGCCGCGCTGCTGCTTGTGCTGATCTCAGTCATCACGTTCCTCAAGCTCGACCAGATCAAAAACCCGCCCAATTCAAGCGCCAGCGGGCTTTCGACGCCAAAGAACGTCGCCGTCGCCAGCGGGCCAGCGAAGCCTTCGCTGCCGCCGAATGGCCGCTCGCTGAACATTGACGTCAACGGCCAGCAATACCTCTGGCGCTACACCTATGCCGACACCGACACCAACAACCTCAACAACGTCTTCTCTTACGAACAGATGGTCGTGCCCACCGACACGACGGTCAGCCTCAGCATCCGAGCGCTTGATGTTCAGCATTCCTGGTGGATCCCCGAGCTCGGCGGGAAGTTTGACGCCGTTCCCGGTTACACCAACTACACCTGGTTCAAGATCTCAGAGCCAGGCGTCTATAAAGGCCAGTGCGCGGAGCTCTGCGGCCGCAACCACGCGTCGATGATCGCCTCCGTTAAGGCCGTCTCACCCGACCAGTTCGAGCTCTGGTACGCCGGGCAGAAGGCGGCGATCTTGGCTGCAGAAAAAGAGGGTGCCGCGGCCCGCAACAAGCTCATCGCCAAAGACGCGGCGGCGCTCAAGGCGGCGCCGAAGAGTGAACCACCGGCCGCGGCGGCGCCTGTCGCGGCCGCCGATGGCAAGAAGATCTTTGTCGCCGGCGTTCCCGCCACCGGCGCGCTCTCCTGCGGGTCCTGCCACACACTTGGGGCCGCCGGCACGAAGGCCGCCGTCGGGCCTAATCTCGACGTCGTCCTCAAGGGGCAGAGCGCGGCAATGATCAAAGCCTCGACGCTCTATCCGAACAAGGTGATCTCGAAAGGCTACGCAGCCAACATCATGCCTGCCAACTACGGCACATCGTTGACGAAAGCTCAGCTTGACGCACTCGTCCAATACATCGACGAAGCCGTAAACGGAAAGTGATCAGCAGATGACAACCACGACCGCAACCCCGAACAAGCCCGGCATTCCAGAGATCGTCACCAATTCGGCCGCGCCTCGGCCGAGCGGCTGGCTCTCCTGGCTCACCAGCACCGATCACAAGCGAATCGGGATCATGTACGTCGTCGCCTCGTGGGTGTTTCTCGTTCTCGGCGGAGTAGAGGCGCTGCTGATCCGCCTGCAGCTCGCAGTTCCCGACAACACGCTGCTCTCGCCACAGACCTACAACGCGCTCTTCACGATGCACGGCACGACGATGATCTTCCTCTTCCTGATGCCAATGATCGCCGGCTTCGCGAACTACCTCGTGCCACTGATGATCGGTGCGCGCGACATGGCCTTCCCGAAGCTCAACGCGCTCTCACTCTGGCTCTTCATCGCCGGCGGAATCGTCTTCTACGGCTCACTGCTCTTCAGCCCCGCCGAGTGCGGCTGGACCTGTTACGCGCCGCTTTCAGAGACCGCCTTCTCGCCCTCGAACGGTGTCGACGCTTGGATCTTCTTGATCCATCTCGTTGGCCTCTCGTCCTTCATCGGGGCGCTCAACATCTTCGTCACGATCACCAACATGCGGGCGCCGGGGATGAGTTGGGGCCGCCTGCCGCTCTTCGTCTGGACGATGCTGACGCAGGCGATTCTGCTGATTATCTCGCTGCCAGTGATCGCCGGCGCGGTAACGCTGCTACTGACCGACCGGCACTTCGGAACCCACTTCTACGACCCAACCAACGGTGGCTCCCCGCTTCTCTGGCAGCACCTTTTCTGGTTCTTCGGCCAC
>SXGR01199705.1_pt1 | contig 11767 bp, 19 predicted proteins | sample 3174711 | NCBI WGS metagenome assembly SXGR01 (sample SAMN11356860, study PRJNA531348) | freshwater metagenome | isolation source: freshwater sample F1-60 | place: China: Fuxian Lake, Yuxi | collected 2017-12-25
GGGGTTGGGTATTAGAACGACCGGAGGGAGAACGGACGAAGCGGTATACGAATATCAATTATTTATTGCAAACAATCTCATCACCCTTCTTACCACAAACCTCACATGAATTCCCTTGTGATGCACAAGTTCCCTTAAACTCCCCACCCTTCAAAAATATCAGTCTCACGGACATCAAAATAAAAAATAAGGAAACCATCCCGAGAGTAATTAATACAGTCATCATATCAATAAATATCGTCAAAATTTTTCCAAAAATTTTTTTTAACAAATTGGGTCATAAAAAATAGGGGGGTCGTGTTTACAGAAACGGATTTAAAACCACATTGAATAATAAACATCCTTAACGGGTTTATTAGGATATTTTTTCTCAAACCATCGTTGAATCAAACCTTCAGTCTCAGGAATATTCCTTCCGAACAATTCACTAATCGTTAAAAACAAATTCCTACTAACTCCCAAGTGTCCTCCCCTTAAATACTGAAATATGATATTATCATTTTTATCAATAAGGTCGAAGTCCTCCTTTTCCCCATGTTGATGACTTGACTTCGTTTTGATAAGTTCCCCCACCGCCAAAGTAATATACTTATCAATCAAGCTTACAAATCTATCTTCCGAAATAATATAATCCATAATTAATAAATACCAAATATTCCAAAAAAGGGGTTGGGGATTAGAACGACCGAAGGGAGAATAATTGTGTTTCTGTAATAATAATCTTCATAGTCTATACTCTTTCCCAAGTCATTTGAAAAACCTGAAACTCAAGGGGGGTTCCATAGTAAGCAACATCCAAATTGAAATATGATTTGAGGTCATTATATATTTCCCTCTTGGAAAGTTGTGACCAATTCCTATCATTCTTTAGTTTAGTAAAGTCAAAGTAAAATTTGATAGTTGGTTTTTGAATGGAGAAACCTTCATTCCCATAATGAGACCCTTGTTCTCCTATCTCAATCTTAACCAACTTATCCCCAAACTTAACTTTAAAAAATTTTATAATCTTTGGTAGTATACGTTCGATACGAACTTTGTAGTCCTTTATGAATTCGATTCTCTCATCCCTTGAAAGGTCATGAAACTTCTCCACCCAATCAGGGATTTCAGATGTGACAATAAGTGCTTCACGTAATATCTTTCTAATGAGGTCTTTCATATGTTATAAATACCCATGGAAATAAAAAACCCCTCTTTAAGGGAGGGGTTTTTTATTTTTTACACCATCCGAAACAAACTTTACCAAAAGTTATTTTTGTAATGAAATTACAGATGTGTTTATTATGTTGTTTTATTTAATTCCTGGTTGTGGGTCAGCGGTGAATCCAATAAATTCACAAATTACCTGACCACCCTGACCTTGTCTGTTTGTTTGAGACGTATTAATTTGTCCCCACTTATCTGAACATTTCACAGGATATGATGGGTTGGTGCACGGTGGTGGTGGTCCAGTTTGTTTATACCCCCAATCACACTGATATGGATAAACACCGGGTATGTTTAAACACCCTTCAAATGTAGAACCATTTGAAGAACTTTTGAATACTTCTAAATTACCTGTACTATCTTTGTATCCAAAATCCCAAAAAGCTCCAAAATTAGGAGACGGTATACTATCAACTCTTGGCCCAAAAGATGTTACTGATTGTTGTAATATTGAATGAAGTCCATCCACACAAGTAATATCAAATGATTCGACTGAACCTGTAACTTCCCCATCTACCCACCAAGTATTTACTGAAAATTCAAAATTGTTTATACCAAAAGGGTACCCGAGTGCTTGAGCTGCAGTACAAGCATTATTTTGTACCCCCCAAGTTATGATTGCACCCTTAAGAGCTGATGTATCTCCCAAATGATATTTAACCCCTTTTTTTGCCCAAAAACTACCAACATCAGGAACAGAGTTCGAGGAGTAGCTTACAATGTTAGATGAGTCCATACCGAATAGACCGATAATAGATTCCTCTGCTTGAAGGGTTAGAAATACTTGGACTGAATCAAGTTGTGATTTGTTAATCAATACAACGTCTGTGTATTTAGTAGTATCCACTGAAGGTGACGGTGGAGTAGGAGTTGGGTCAATGTGTTTCCAATTCCATAGAATCGCAGCTACAACTAAAAGTATTATAGCGGCCGCAATTAAAATTTTTGCAATGTTTTTCATAGATGTTTTTTTTTATAAGTATTTGATAAAATCAAAAAAATCATTTATTAAGGAGGACTTATAATTTTAATCTTCTTTTTGTCTAATGTGGCGTATTTGATACCCATAATTGTGCCTACAATCGAGAACGCGTTTGTTAGTAAAACACCAAACATATTACTCCGTTTCTAAAAAATAAAAAACCCCCACCTTTATGGGGTGGGGTTTCAAAATAACATTTGATTCAATATCTTGATTATTGCATTAAAACTCTTTGATTAAATTTTTGAATCGCTGAACCTACAGAAGCAGATGTGAGTTCTTCATACGATGGGGTATTTTGTTGTCCAGATTTAATGGAAGAATAACATTGGTAATAAAGTTTTCCATTTACTGAAAAAATTTGAAATATCGATCTGGGTTCTTTTTTACCATTTACTATTAAAGACCATACTAAAGGTTTATTTACATAATCCATTAAAATTGTTGCCTCTTTACCTGTAAGTTTTACATTTCCACCTCTTGCATTTGGATTCGCGGAATCCAGTGCCCAACGTGATACGTATGAAGGCCCTCCTCTATTTATAGAATTCAAAAATTTTTCTAATACTTTATAATCAATTTTTTGCTCAGAAACCAATGGCTTGGAATCACCAAGTTTTGAATTTAATAACTTTGAGAAACTCTCAGTCATAACTTTCATTCCTCCAGTATGTTGCTCACGGATTGAGTTCTTCTCTTCCTCCGATAAATTGTTTAATATGTGTTTCATAATTTTGAGTTTATTATAAATAGTCAGCAATCCGAAAAAAGGGGCTGGGGATTAGAACGACCGAAGGGAGAACGCGGATCCGAACAACAATAAAAAAACCCCCTAAGTTTCCAAAGAGGGTCTTATATTTTATTACTCACAAATATTATTCATTATTCAACATACTTTCCAACTCATTGTCAACCTCATAACCATAATGGATAATCTCATCTGCCAATTCATCAGATATTTCTTCATCAAATTCAACCTCTTGCATTAAACTATAAATTTCATGAATACATCTTTCAAGTTCATCTGAGTCACCTTCTTCCTCCACAGCATAATTTGCAATCATATCTATCATCTTGAAATAATCATCACTTGGGTCATTCATGCTGTCCTGTTCTTTAACTATCTTTTTAACCAATCTTGTTAAGTCAGCTTCGGTCATTCTTATAAATTTTTTCATAACAATAAATACACAAGATTCCAAAAAAAACTAATTTGATTTCCACCAAAAATTTTTTTCGTTGAATAGGGGTGATTTTATTTTGTATTTCATTGAAAAAAAGGTGTGAAGGACTTACCAAAGTATATCGTCTTTGGATTTATGCTATAATAGTTGTTCAACCACTTTCTTATAACATCTTGGGCCTGTTCATATTCTAAACCAAACATTTTCATCAACTGGTCACCGATTTGACTACCATGAACTATAACTTTATTATCCTTATCAAACCAAGTGAAAATGATTTCATCATCTTGAGTATAAATTTTCTTGGTTTGATAAGGATAATAAAAGTCTTGGTATTTTCCACTCCATTCTACAGGAACTGCATCTCCAAAAGTGCTTCCAACCCACGTCACTGCAACATCAATTAATCTTGATTCCGAAATTATTACCTTCATAAATTATAATTATCACGACCAAATTCTTTAATTCTCGTGTAAGTTCATCAACAATAAATATCACGACCCCATTTAATAAAAAACCCCTCTGTATGGGAGGGGAGATATTATTAATTCAATTTCATTACATATTGACCAACACCTGTACTCATGAATCCATTTTTCCTCAACTTACCTTTAATCCTAATACCTGTATCCTTGTCAAACCCCTCCGATTCAAAATAACTTGGACTCTCCACATCCACCACAACATAATTCCACCTATATTTTATTGTTACACAACCCGAATCCATATATGGTTCCAAATCGTCAAGAATATCAATACCCCGACCTTCTTTAATAACCCCTTGTATAATCTTAATTAATTCTGATTCCGTAAGTCTTACAATCTTTTTCATAATCATAAATATAACTTACACCCCTAATATACGGGAGGGGAAATGGTTCATTTTTTCCCCAAAAATTTTTTTGCGTAATATTGGGGATTATCCCCCCAAAACTGACATTCTGACAGGAGGGAAGGGGGGATACGGGGGGTAGGGGGCCCCATATGGGGGGGTGGACCCCATGCCAGAGGGGAGGTCTTAGTTATATTTATTTATCCCCCACCCCCTGTGAGTTATCCACAACTTATACATGTGGATAAGTATTTGTCCCCGACTAACAGGAGGTGGATAACTTGTGGGTATAAACAGAATAATATATTGTGGATAAGTGGTATGACAAGCGGACAGTAATCAAAACCACGTAGGGGTGACAGAAGAATGTTCTGTAGTGGAGTACAATTATATCTTAGAATCGTCTGCTCTATTTAACATAACTGTAGATTATATAACATACTTTCATAACTCCCCCAACCTTTTATTGTATTATGTGGGGAATGTTTAGACACACCTTAAAAATTTAGATAGTCAAGAAAGGAGCTTCTCCTGAATTTCGATTGATATGCCATGACCCAATTGCAATACCACGATTATCGAACTTAAACTCATCAGGAAGGGCGGGGTTCTCAGATACATCTTTGATTGTTCTCTTTATATCATCACGGATTCTCCTGTATTCCTCATACTGCATATCGTTAATAAGGTTGGGGTAGGATAAGTCAATGTACTCCCCCTTATCAATCATCTCCTGAATCCATTTCTTGGTCGGAAAACCATACGTCTCAGAAAATTCATTGGGGTCAAAATCAAAGTTCAAAAAAATTGTTTTATAAACAACCGTGTCCACCTTTCTGACAAAGACATCCTTAATCCAAGGGAACTTCTTTTTTATTAATCTCTTGATTAACTTAAAAGTATAAACATCATATATATCTTCAGGTGAGGTCAAAACCATGGTTTTCTGTTTATTATAAATACTCAGCCTTTATCATCTTTTGACATACCTCCACAATTTCTTTGGGGAATATCTCATAATCAGACACTTCGTATAGTCTCTCAATCTTGGCATCAACACAAACCCAAGCATCCATACCAATAGGCTTTCTAATAAACCCCCTCTTCGCTTTCTCAAAATACAGAGAACCAACCTCTTCCTCATTGAAGGAGATAATAAACCTAATTCTCCCCTCCTCCATCCTGTCCATCGTGTAAATAAAATCTGTCATGTGGATAAATATACATTCGGAACATATAAAAATAAAGTTATCCACATACTGACATTGTGTCTTACGCTGTCCCCATGTGGAAAACTTTTTCCATTGTGGATAAATAAATAGGGGGAAATATTTGGATTTGTCAAAATGTCAGGGGAGCTTTGCATGGGGGATAATGCCTTTGGGGGTGTTTGGGTCCCCCACTCTCTACCACTTTCCCCCACCATTAGTACTGAATTTATGGCTGGTTATAGTGTAATGACCACTTTTTTCCCCCTGACAATAGTGTGAGGACCATATTTTTACTATATGTAAAACCTAGCAAAAAAAGGATTACTAAGTGTAAAATCGCGGGGAACGAACGTAGTGAGTGTTATATGAGTATTCACTCATAGTTTTACCCCCCCTTCAACGAATCCCATAGGTTACTATGGTCCATATGAGATGACCATAATACTCCCCCTTCAACGACATATCGTAGATGGTGGGAGAATGTGGGAAGAGTAAAATTTTGCCATTAGTGGACATTTATGTCCCCGATCGCAAAAAATCACTCTTAAGGACTGTATGTGAAATAATATATGTTAATTCGGAAATTATCCGAATAGGATATTCTTTCTTAACATCTCACCTTCACACAATATCACCATGTCATTCGATGTCCTGTCATTTGGCGGGGGGGAGTTATTTAGGTGGGGACAGTTTGTCCCCATGTATAACTCTCCAAATGTGTGTTAAAAAATGAGATTTGGAAGATTATACAACAAGAGAGAGAATGAGGGACAATCCACGGAACGTAGTGTAGTGGATAATGTCTGTCCCGAGATGAACGAACTTGGTGGATAATCATCACAATTATTTAATATGGTGTGAGTTTATTTATTCTATTTATTGGTATGATAAAGGACTTACTAACAATCGTTATACCTTGTAAGAATGAATCAGAGTTAATTGATTTGACTCTAAGTTTATTAGACAAACAAGAAGATATATCAGGTACAAAAGTTATTATTGCCGATTCGTCTGATGATTCTACAAGAGACATTATATTATCAGGAGACCACAGTAATTTGAACATTACCATTATTGATGGTGGTTATCCGAGTGTTGCAAGAAACAAGGGTGCCATGATGTCCACAACCCCTTATATATTATTCTTGGACGCTGATATATACTTGATTGATAATACCACCATAAAAGAGTGTATGAATATTATACAGAAACAATCATTAAAGTTGGTAACATGTAAGTTTAGATGTGAAGGGAGATATTCATTTGTATTCCCCATCTTTGAATTCTTTAGAGATTTATCGATTAGATATTCCCCTTGTGCTATTGGAGGTTTTATGTTATTTGAGTTTGAATCCTTTATTAGGGTTGGTGGTTTTGATGATGAAGATAAATTTGCTGAGGATTTTCATCTTAGTAGTAAAATCCCCCCTGAATCTTTTAAGGTTATAAATAAAAAGATATATACCACAGATAGAAGATTTCAGAAGAAGGGATTATTTTATATGGTTCGTGTTGCCATTTTATCCATAATGAATAAAAACAATCCTGCGTTTTTTAAATATGACCACAACTACTGGCTATAAGGTCGTGATAATGTCCGACCTCCACTTGGGAATGAAAGACTGTAAACCCAAACGTATTCTTGAATTCCTTGATACCATTGATACAGACCTTCTTATTCTTAATGGTGATATTATTGATATCGATGCTCTTCGTCGTGGTAGCAAGTGGAAGGATAAACATATGAAAGTTCTTATTAAGTTGTTGGATATGTCCCGCCATACAGAGATTATCTATATCAGAGGCAACCACGATAATGATGTGAAGGATCTGTATAATAGCATCCTCGGGAATATTAAATTCATGGATGAATATATGTACTTTGCTGGTGGTAAGAAATATCTCATATTCCATGGTGATAAGATTGATATCACAACCAAATATAAATTACTTACTCAGATTGGTTCCATTGGTTATGACCTCGCCCTTCGTCTTAATACATGGTACAATAGGTATAGAGAATTCACGGGCAAACCATATTATAGCATTTCTAAAGTGATAAAGGAGAACTTTAAGAATGCCGTATCATTCATTAACGACTTTGAGGTTAACTCATGCGAGTATGCAAAGACCCTTAATTGTGATGGTGTTATCTGCGGACATATTCATATCCCCTCCACTAAGGTAATTAACGGCATAGAATACTACAACTCAGGTGATTGGGTGGAGAACTTCTCCGCTCTTGTTCTGACTCAGGATAATGAATGGAAGTTAATCAATTCCTAACCATATCTTGTCAATCTCATTCTTATTACGTACCTTTGTGACTATGAACAAGACCCTGAGACTTAAGAGAGTGATGATGTCGTACTTGGACACCATGTACCCTGAGATATATCTATTGGTGTTGGATCGCTTGGGTGATATCGTACAGACCTTTGATGAAAGTAAACAAAAGGGGTGGTTAGACGACAGGGGATTGACTAGTAATCCTGATAGTTGGTATATGATGAGAAAGAAAATCATCGACAGATTGGTATTGATGTTCTCGGTGGAATACTCATACGCTGACAGTGTATTGAATGATTGGGTAAACTGTAGACCTAAGTATGTGTATGTCAGAAACTCTATGGATGAGCAAGTCCTTATTCGAGTGACTGAAGAATGTAGTATGACAATCTAACTGTCGTATGCCGGTGTCGACTATCCCCCTACCCCCTTTTTGTTTTACTGATATTTATTAACATGAAATATATTATCTCCGAGAATCGACTTGATAGCATCAAGAAAAAGTATTTGGATTTTTTCTTACTAAATAAGAATGTAATCGATGATCAAGGAAGTATCATCGTTTATGATGATGTGGAGTATTATTTAGAATACTTCCCAAGAAAAAGAGAACTAATCATATCAGAGGTAATCTTGGATGAGTTCGCGACTATGTTTGGTCTTACTCGAAAGGAATCATTTAGATTCATTACGGATTGGTTCGAAAATGAATTTCATGTGAAAGTTCAAATGGCTGGGTAATTTTTCTACCCTTTATATTTTTTGCTACTACGATAATATAACTCTTCAAATTTATTTAACAATTCCTTATTAGCATAGATTAAATTACGAAGTCCGTCTTCTAATTCATTCATTTGTGGAACATGAATATCAGCATAATCCATAGGTATTACACTTACAATCCCCGAGTATATTGCTCTATCTAAGTATGTATTGAAATCAGGCATGAATGATGGCATGTACCAATCTGCAGCTTGAATAACTGCAGCGATAAGTTCGGGCATTCTTCTTTTAAGATATGGATTTACGGATCCTTCGTTAATCCCCATCACTTCTTTGATTCTATCTATATCTTCTTGTAAGTTCATATCAAAGATCACTAGGTTTTAGAATCTTTATTTTAATTGGTTTACCTGCAGCAACGGAAGCATAAATTCTAGTGCGACCTCCAATTAAAATAAACTCATCATCAATTTTTAATGCGACAGGACTTTCATATGAATCAGAGACAATCCTATCAAAATTTTTCACGGGGTCATATCCTCTATTTCTGTCTTCACCTTCGTCCCTCTCTCTCATATATCTCTCATATTCGTCTCTCGGATTATCTGTCTTGGAAATCATTCTCATTTTCCTAAGTAATCCTTTGTCGTTTTCTTTATTCTCTATGTTGTGGAATTTTCTGAGTTGGGCATAATCAAATTCCTCAGTTGGTAAATTATCAATTATTGGAATTAACTTCTCCACCGATGATTCATCGTTCTCATATCCTTTATTTGACACAACCGATTTTATAACTTCATGATCTTGACCGACCAATTCCCACGCTTCTTCTTCAGATGTTTCTGAAATAAGAGAAGTCAACTTTTTTAACTGTGTTTCCGTAATAATGTATTTCATAATATTAAAAATTATAAATCATATTCCATCGAGTACGAGATGATTTATTCATATATATTTCGCCGTGGTAATCAAACATTGATTTTATTTGACCTACCAAATCTTTGACATCATCAATCCGAAAGGGACGTTTCAGATATATAATCACCTTTCCATCTTCAATTTGAGCATCATCAACAAAATCTATCTGTTCCAAAAACTTTAAGACAAGTTTCCCCAAACGCTCTTCAGTAATAATGTATTTCATATCAAATTATTTATGCGGGGTGGGCAACAAAGCTTTTTCCTTTTATTTCAGAAATCTTTCCTTGCTCATATAATTTCATGAGAGCAATAAGACGATTCCATCCTTCATCCCATTTATACAAACCATCAACAATTTCAACAACAAAAGGTTCATTGACAGTCAAGCTTTCAACACCATCTTTTAATGCCCGTCTCATTTGAACTTCAATACGTTCCTTTCCACCTTTAACAGATTCTTTCTTCGGAATGAATTTTATTGTGTCAGGATGGATTTGGTCAGGAGTAAGAGAAATTGTTTCCAAACTTATTTTGGAAAACTTATTTTTGTATTTTTCAGCTCTCTCTTCCATTGTGACAAATTCATCAGGACCCACTTGCATATTTTTTGGGTCGAGGTCAATAAAATGGTGTTTAGGATTTTCATCATTCGGTGGAATGAGTGGAAACATCATTTCTTTAACCGCTTCCACAGGAAAATTACTTTCTCCCGCAAAACAAGAAAACATTCTTGAAAGCTCATCCCTTCCATATGTTTTTCCTGGCTCATAATCAGATGGATAACAATCCTTTTCTTCTTCAGGTTGAGTATCTTCATCCTGTTCTCGGAGAATACCCATCAATTCTTTAAGTCGATAAATGTTTTCGTTTAAGTTCATATAAATTAAGTATTTTGAATAATATCTTTGAACCTGTCCAAATAGACGGTTCGTTCAGAATCTACGTTAATTAGTTGGGTGTCAGGAGTAAGATATTCATCCTTCACCTTAATGTAATACTGACCATCGTCCATGATGCCAAGTTGTTGAATGAATGAATCAATAAATTCTTTATCCGAAATTGATTTTGACAACAAACCTTCCAATCCTTTTTTGGTTAAAATTGTGGAGGGGTCGCCCGCATTCTCTGAAGGTATTTCTTTAGTTGCCTCATACTTCTCCAAATATTGACCCAAGACATCCTTTGGGTTTCTCGGATCACCTTTTGGTCTTCCAGCAATGTTCTGTAATAAAATATAAATTGGCGCATGAAGCAAAATATGTTTTACCTCAGGGATATATTGTTTTATTCCTGAATCAATGTCATCAAAAATAACCTTTTTCCATCCACCATGTTTGTATTCTTGTGCCATGTACCAATTTCTGGAATCAACACCTTGAATTAAATCCTTATTATGTGGGTGTAAGTGAAATCCCACAGTTGTCTGTCCTCGTTGGGAACCATAGGGGTGATCCTTTCTTTTATCAGCCATTTCTTTATGGAATTGTTCCCCAGCATCAGGATTGGGACCATCACCCGCGTGGTCGTACTTCATTCTATTTTCTATACATTGTTCATCTTCACAACCAAACATATCACTATCAATCTGAACCCATTGATTTTTATCGGTCGCTTCATAAAAAGGAACCGCATTCAACATTTGCGAGGTCTTGGATTTACCCGCAGATGATGTTCCGTCAATCAGGACTGCAATTCTATCCTCATCCTGTTCTTTAAGAAGCCCCATCAACTCCTTAAGTCGATAAATGTTTTCGTTTAAGTTCATTCTAAATCAAGTTTACTTATATAGATTTGTTTAAGTGTTTGAAACAATTCTCTGTCTCCATTGATTATTCTTAATAAAATAATTTCAAGTTCCCTTAATTCTTCGTGGGTCAAATCATAAGTTTCTACTACATCTCTTATTGAAGCAAAGATTGACCTGTCTAAAAAATTCCTGAAATCATCATCAGAATATTCTCTATCTGCCCTAACATATATTTGGTCAGCGACATCAATAATGGCTTTAAGAAACTCGGGAATTCTTCTCCTTAAATATGTATTGAGAAAACCTTCATTGATATTTTGTTCTTCGAATAACATGGTGTTCGGATCTATCCCAAGTTTTTCCAAGCCCCATAGTATTTGATTATACTTCCCGTCATATAAATCTTGGGTAAAATCTTTTCTGTGAAATGGTGTTGGGTCAGCTTGTTTGGTTATTGCTTTGCGTATCCAACCATCTTCAGAACTGTTTTCAACATTATATAGTGTAATGATGTGTGAACCAGGTTCATCCAACCATTCTTTATATGTTGGTGATTGAGGATCTCCATCCATTGCTGGAGTAATGAATAACACACCAGCATTTATTAGTTTCAAAACATCAAATGGTAATCTATCAGGAACTGTATTTCTTCCTTGCTCATAGTCATATACC
>SXGR01195586.1_pt1 | contig 11766 bp, 10 predicted proteins | sample 3174711 | NCBI WGS metagenome assembly SXGR01 (sample SAMN11356860, study PRJNA531348) | freshwater metagenome | isolation source: freshwater sample F1-60 | place: China: Fuxian Lake, Yuxi | collected 2017-12-25
CCACAAGGCGGCCGCAAGCACCCGCATCAAGAGTTCATTCAAATCGACACCACGAACGTGTTATTTATTTGCGGTGGCGCATTTGCCGGTCTAGATCAAATCATTGCCTCACGAATCGGTCAAAAAGGAGTTGGCTTTCATGCTCAAGTCAAGTCGAAATCTGAAAAAGACCCAGGTGAGCTCTTCGCACAGGTATTGCCAGAAGATCTTCTGAAATTTGGAATGATCCCCGAGTTCGTTGGTCGCTTGCCAATGATTGGTGCAGTGCACAGTCTTGACCGTTCGGCGTTGATCAAAATTCTCACCGAGCCAAAGAATGCGTTACTCAAGCAATACCAAAAGTTTTTTGAATTCGAAGATGTTGAACTTGAATTCACGACCGAAGCGCTTGAAGCGGTTGCCGACCAAGCCCTGGTGCGCGGCACTGGTGCTCGTGGTTTGAGGGCGATTCTCGAAGAGGTACTGCTCGAGACCATGTATGACCTTCCAGGTCGTAAAGATGTTGCCAAAGTTGTTATCGACCTAAACACAGTAAATAAGGTTTCAGCACCAACCTTGGTTAATCGAAGCACTCGCGTCACTCGTCAGCGTCGCGCTGCTTCTTAAAAGAATTTAATAGTCGTGCAATACGCCGACGCCTTGAAGTATCTAGACGAACACTCAAGTTACGAGCGCACGGGTCGAGTTGATTCGCCATCGACTGAAAACATCGAAAAATTGCTTGATGCAATTGGCAATCCGCAGCATTCATATCGAAGCATTCATGTCACTGGCACCAACGGCAAAGGTTCGACTGCGCAGATAATAACCAAGTTGTTGATGGCTCATGGCCTGCGTGTCGGCACCTATTCGAGTCCGCATATCAATCGCATAAATGACCGAATTTGCATTAACGGCGAGCCAATTGATGATGTTGAATTCGGTTTGCAGATTGGAGCGATAGCAGATCTCGAAATTTTGCTTGCCATTCGCCCAAGTTTTTTTGAAATCATGACTGCGGCGATGTTTCGTTGGTTTGCCGATTCGGCTGTTGATGTTGCCGTAGTTGAAGTCGGAATGCTCGGCCGATGGGATGCAACAAACGTGATCAACTCAGATGTTGCAGTGATCACGAACATTGCTCTTGATCACATGGAATACGCGGGTCCGACTGTCGACCACATAGCAAGAGAGAAGGCAGGCATCATCCGGCCTTCGAGTGCGCTTGTTTTAGGCGAGACAGACGAATTGCTGCGTGAAATATTTTTGGCAGAAGACGCTCGAGCGCGTTTAGTTCGCGACGAAGATTTCGCCTGTGAAGATAATTTCTTGGCGATCGGCGGGCGAATGATCACGGTTAAAACACCGCGCACAAAATATGAAGACATAATCGTGCCGCTGCATGGTCAGCATCAGGGAGATAACGCATCGCTCGCAATCTGCGCAGTTGAAGAATTTTTTGGCGACACGATTAATCGTGAAATTTTAGATGAGGGCATGTCGAGTGTGAAGATGCCAGGGCGCTTTGAAGTGCTCGGCCACCGACCGCTAGCAATAATCGACGGAGCGCATAACCCTGCAGGCGCAGAAGTTTGCGCAAGAGTATTCTTCGAAGACTTCAACACGCAAGGTCGCAAAATTCTTGTGACTGGTGCGCTTCGCAGTCGCAACCCAGAAGACTTGTTGCTGTCGTTTCGGGCAAACGAATTTGATGTCGTGATTACATGTATGCCGCCGACGCCGCGAGGGTTGCCAGCTGAAGAGATGGCAAAGGTTGCACAAAGTATCGGTTGTGGTGATGTGCGAGTGACTGATTCAGTTGAGAAGGCTTGTCAATCGGCAATCAATCTTGCGCAAGATGATGATGCGATACTCGTCACCGGATCGCTTTATATAGTCAGCGCCGCGCGCCCTTATCTACTTAGTCATCTAGCCAAGCGCGTCTAGCCAAGCACATCTAGCCAAGCGTTAAGCAAAGCCAATTGCGTGCGAGGCAGGCGATAAACCTTTAGCCTGAAGGCATGTCAAATCGCACACTCGTATTATTGAAGCCAGACGCCGTCGAACGAAACTTGGTCGGTGAAATCCTCAGTCGATTTGAGTCGAAAGGCTTGAAAATTGTCGCCATGGAGCTACGCCAACTTGACGCCACAACGCTTGGCCGTCACTACGAAGAGCACCAAGGCAAGGGTTTTTACGCCGAACTCGTTGCGTTCATGTCGCGTGGCCCGGTTGTTGCCTTGGCATTAGAAGGCCCCGATGACACTTGGGAGATAGTTCGCGCGATGATGGGGGCCACTAACCCTCGCTCGGCGGCACCAGGCACTATTCGCGGTGACCTCGGAACTATTTTTACTGAAAACTTGGTGCATGGCAGTGACTCTGCGGCATCAGCAAGTCGCGAACTTGATATTTTCTTTCCTGGTCTCGCGAAGAAGAAGTCGTAAAAATGGCGGGAGGTAATCCTCTCTCAATGGGTCGCGATGTCGCAGTTGATCTCGGTACCGCGAACACTCTTGTTTATGTCAAAGGGCAAGGGCTGGTATTAAACGAGCCGTCAATGGTCGCCGTCGACACGCGAAGTGGTCAAGTTGTGGCTGTTGGTCATGAAGCAAAACGCATGTGGGGGCGCGCACCAAGAAACATTCGCCTCGTACGTCCCTTGAAAGATGGTGTCATCGCCGACTTTGACGTGTGCGAACAAATGTTGAAGCAATTTCTGCAGCGAGTTTCAACGAGTCGTTGGAGCAAGCCGAGAGTTATTGTTGCAGTTCCTTCAGAAGTGACTGGTGTAGAACGCCGCGCAGTGCAAGATGCCGCCGAGTTTGCTGGTGCGCGACGCCCTGTTTATATCATCGAAGAAGCGATGGCTGCTGCAATTGGCGCCGGTTTGCCGGTGCACGAGCCAAGTGCGAACTTGATTGTTGACATTGGTGGTGGCACAACCGAAGTTGCCGTCATTTCTTTGGGTGGAATCGTTACGGCGAACTCTGTGCGTGTCGGCGGGGACGAGTTAAACGAGGTGATTATTGCGATGTTCAAGCGTGATTTTGACCTTGATGTTGGTGTCAACACGGCAGAAGAAGTAAAAATTCAACTGGGCTCGGCTTGGCCACTTCAAAACGAAATTGTTGGCGATGTTGGTGGGCGAGATACAAAGACGGGCTTGCCTCGCACGCAAGAAATCACAACTCAGCAGGTTCGCGAGGCCCTAGATGACGCGGTGATGAAGATTGTCGATGCAATCAAGAGAACTCTTGAGCGAACACCGCCCGAACTTGCGGCTGACGTGATTAGCCATGGTCTGGTTTTGGCAGGCGGTGGCGCACTGTTGGCTGGTCTTGCCGAGCGTATTACGCACGAAACAGGAATACAGGCATTTATCGCCCCCGAGCCATTGCTTGCTGTTGTTTTGGGCGCCGGCATGACACTCGAAAATCTTGAGGCGATTAAGGGATTAACGATTCAAAGCGAATTTTCATAGAAACGATTTTTTAAAAAGTGGCAGTAGCTCAATCAACCCGAAGACGAGCAATTATCTTGCTAGTTCTTACATCGATCATTTTGATCACGCTTGATCTTCAAAATTCTTCAGCAGTTTCTGGCTTGAGAAATATCTTCGGTATGATTTTTCGTCCGGTTGAAAGCACGACTCGTGTTATCACTAGGCCGATTAGCAATGCTTGGCATGGCATATTTGACTACAACGATGTGCTTGATGAAAACGATCGTCTCCGCGAAAAAGTTGCCCAGCAAGAAGGGGCAACAGTCGCCGCAGCGGCTTCGGTGCGACTTGCCCAAGAACTTTTAGCTCTAAATGGTCTTCCAACACTTGCCGGTATTAATGCAGTTACCGCGCAAGTAATTGGTGATTCACCAACGAATTTTTCGCAGACCATCGAGATTAATCAGGGCAGTGAGAGCGGCATTCGCGTCGGAATGCCTGTGCTTAACGCAGCCGGCCTGATCGGAAAAATCACCAAGATTTATGGCGATCGCTCAGTCGTGATGTTGATCACTGATCCAGATTTTGCACTTTCAGTCAAAGTCGTCAACTCTCCGCGACAGACAACCACTACCACTATCGCGAAAAGTAACGCGGCCGTGCCGTCACCAGTTGTGCCAGTTGAGCCGGATGCAACTCTTGAAAGCGAAGCATCAACAACGACTACAACAACAACTACAACAACTATCGCTGGATTTACGCCGTCAGTTACAACAATTCCAGCCACGCCTTCTGGCGTTTCGTCAATAACTGTGCCGCTTGCGAGTGACCTTGCAGTTCGGGAGACTGGTGTGATTGAGGGGCGTGGGCCGTCGCGTCAGCCAACCGTGCGGTTCATCAGCAATGCCGTGCGATTCGGTGATATTCAGGTCGGTGTACCAATTGTTACTGCCGGTGGTTCTCGAAGTTTGTCGCCACCAGATATTTTGATTGGCACTGTAGCGCGCGTTGTTGAACGACTCGGCTCGGCCGGACCAGTGCTCGAAATCGAACCAGTTGCCGACCTGACGAATCTCTCGTTTTTGCGAGTCTTGCTTTATCAGCCGATCACTGAAAAAGTGACACCGTGATCCGTTTTTTGACGATTATGTCAAGTCGATGGACACGACTTGTTCTCGTGCTCTTAATAGTTATTTCGTTTCAGACGACTTTGTTCGCCGAAATGCGTCCGTTCGGGGTCGCCGCGCAGTTAGTTCTACTTTTTGTTGTTGTCTCGGGATCGATAAATGGCTCTACCATCGGTGCGCTCACAGGTTTGATTGCCGGCTTGATGTATGACTTCATATTGCCAACGCCTGTTGGGCTTACATCTTTGGCACTAGGTCTTGCAGGGGCAACTGCCGGACTATTGACCTATTTTTTCCGTGAGCCAACTTGGTGGATGCGACTAATAACAGTTGGTGTCGTTTCGCTACTTGGAGAAATTTATTATCCACTTGCGCAAACAGTTGTTGGCCTAGATGGCTGGTTCCAGTTGAGAATTTTCAAAGTTGCGCTTGTTGTAGCAGTTTGCAATCTGGCTCTCTCGCCGATCGCAATTCTTGTTTGTCGTTGGACATTGGCTGAAAGAAAGTTGTCAGTTTGATGTCAATGCAGAGGCCTGAGAGTGCGCCGAAACGATTGGTCGCTCTCGGAGTCGTGGCAATTGTTTTGTTTGGTGCGCTTTCGACGCGAATGTGGTTTTTGCAGGCAGTCGGGTCACGCAGCGTCGAAGAAGTGATTGTCAAAGTTCGCACGCGAACAATCAAACTTTTGCCCGAGCGAGGCAGAATTTTTGATGCGGCAGGTCGTGTGATGGCTGATAATAAGCGAACACTTGTCGTGACAATTGACCGCGATGTTGTGCGCAAACCGGCCGAAAGACTTGCACTTGCGCAGCGCTTGTCGGGTCCACTCAATGTGCCGATTGAAACATTGCTTGTACGTATGCAAGATGAGCGCTATGGACCATTTGAGTCAATCCCGTTACGAGAAGATGTTTCTGAAGAAACTGCACTTTTCTTGATGGAGCGCGTGGAGGACTATCCAGGCATCTTCGTGCGTGAAGAGTGGCGCAGGAACTATCCCTACGGCGCACTAAGCGGGCATGTGCTTGGTTATCTGGGAGCAATTTTGAAAGGAAATCTTGCATATTACAAATCAATTGGCTATGACCCGAACGAACGAGTCGGCCAATACGGAGTAGAAGAGACTTACGAAACTGCTTTGCGTGGCACACCCGGGTACGTGCGCTATGAAGTCGACGCGGTTGGCAACGTGCTGCGTTTGATCGAGCGAGTTGAGCCGATCGCGGGCAATGATTTGCAGTTATCGATTGACCTGAAAGTGCAGCAGTTCGCAGAGCAGGCACTTGAAACGCAGTTGCTCGTGCGACGTCGCGTTGAAGCCGGACAAGTGCGATTACCTGATGGCACGCTCGACCCGCAGTATCCAGAGATCAACTATTACAAAGCCCCAGCTGGTTCGGTGGTTGTGTTGAATCACAACTCGGGTCGCGTTGTGGCGATGGCAAGTTATCCGCGATTTGATGTGCGCTGGTTCGGCGGCGGATTACCAAAAGACAAGTTCTCACAGTTGTTTCCACAAACTGATGACCCCGACCTTTCAATTCTGGTTAATCGTGCGATTTCGGGTCGATATAACGTTGGTTCGTCGTTTAAGCCTTTGGTGGCATATGCCGCGTTAAATACTGGCCAACTGCCAGGTGGTGCAAAATATGAATTTGATGATCGAGGCACATACAAATTACAAAGCATCCCAGACGATCGATGTCAGCAGGGTGTTAAGTGCGTTTTCAGAAATTCAATCTGTCGGGCAACTGGTGCACCATGTCGATATGGCGAAGTTAATGTCGAATCGGCTCTCGCGGTTTCAAGTGACACTTTTTTTTACAAAATTGGTGAACAGATTTTAACTGAACGTGGGTTTGCACCTGTTCTTGAAAACGAAGTGAGAACTTTTGGTCTGGGCTCACCGACAAATATTGCCCTGCCATACTAATATGCCGGCACCAGTCCGAGCAAATAATTGAAGAAACGACTCGCCGATATTGGCGCAATCTCGCAAGAGTCTGGACGCGCATATTACGTTGGCGATCAAGTTCTGTTTTCAATTGGACAAGGTTTGTTGTCAGCCACGCCATTACAGATGGCTCAGGCTTATTCGACAATCGCAAATGGCGGCCGAGTTTATGAACCTCGCGTTGGTGTCGCGTTGCTTGCTCCAGGCACACTTGACTCGCGTCCGGGTTTTGTGGATTTCGGTACAACCGAAGTTGTTAAGCGCCTTGTCTCAATTAAACCGACACGACGTATTGCAATGCCCACCGAGACACGTGAGCCAATAGTCAAGGGCATGGCACGCGTAATCACCGGCCCGGGCGTCAACTTCGATTACTACCACAAGGCAACTGGTGAAAATATTTTTCGTGGATATGACTATGAGAAGTTGCCAATCGCAGGTAAGACAGGCACGGCGCAAGGATTCGACAACTTGCCCTGGAACGACTCTTCGGCGTTCGGTGCATTTAGTCTGGATAGCTCTCAGCCCTACACGGTTTTCGCTTATCTCGAAAAAGCTGGATACGGCTCTCAGGCTGCAGCGCCAGTCGTGAAGTGCATCTTTACTGCGTTGGCGGGTAATTACCGCTACGACGAAGTTTTGCCAGCAGACCCACTAGATAAAGCGAGTTTTGAGGTTGCTGCGCCAACTTCGCTGCGTAACCCGCTCTGCCTTGTCGGGGGCGCTTCGGATACCCGAGAGTAGTACTTCGAAAATGTCGCGCTTCTTGCCAAAAATTTCTCTTCCCAAGTGGATGGGCACGAGTTATGACGTTGTGTCGGTCTGGCGCAACGTTGACGTTGTGCTATTGGTTGCCGTGTCGTTGCAAAGCGTGATTGGTGCATTTACTGTCTACTCTGCGACACGTCAACGCATGATCAACCAAGGGTTTGATCAGTATTTTTACGTACAGCGCCAAGTTACATTTTTGATTATTGCCGCAGTTGCAACAGCAGTGATCATGGCAATTGGTCACGACTGGATTCGAGAGCGCGCTGTTTTTTGGTACATCGCATCAAGTTTGTTGCTAATTTTGGTTTTGGTTTACGGCGCGGTAACACGAGGCGCACGACTGGCATTTGACTTTGGGCCGATATCTGTGCAGCCCGCCGAGTTGATGAAAGTTGTCGTACTAATTTTGATTGCGGCCTATACGGCCGATGCTGCCTACGACAAAATTGATTATCACCAATTCTCGGTTTCCCTGTTTATTCTCGGCTTTCCAGTTCTTTTAATTTTGCTACAACCAGACCTGGGCTCGGCAACAGTCTTGGTGGCTGGAGTCGCTGGTGTTCTACTAATGGCCGGTGCAAAGCGTAGGTACATTGCGATGATAACAGGTCTAACAATTGTCTCGGCTGCGGCTGTGACTGTCGCTGGTGTCGTTGACCGTTATCAATTGCGTCGCATTGATGCATTTTTAAATCAAGATTCAAATGAAAAAGATTTACAGCAAATCGTTTTGCAGGTGCGATTTGCTAAGCGAGCAGTTTCGAGCGGAGGGTTTTTCGGTAAAGGCTTTTTGCAAGGTCCTCTAACGAACGGCGCGTTTATCCCTGTTCAATTTTCTGATTTTCCATTCTCAGCAATCGGTGAGCAATTCGGAATGATCGGCGGTTTTGTAGTCTTGGCACTCTTTGCAATAATTTTGTGGCGACTTTGGGTCATCTCGAGATTGGCTCGCACGCGATTTGATCAACTTCTGATCGCTGGTGTGTTCTCTTTGCTTTTGTTTCAGATTTTTCAGAACATTGGTATGACACTTGGTTTGACACCCGTTAGTGGTCTGCCTTTGCCGTTTATTTCGTATGGCGGCTCGCACCTGGTCTCTAGTGCGCTGATGATTGGGTTGGCCCAGAGCATCTATATGCGTCGTCTCCGTTAGGGGTGTCCGTCGTTAGTGCCGCTTGACGGGGTAGCCTGAAGGCACGGAGCGCAAGCTCCACACATTCGATTTTCGCGAAGTCGGTGCGCTCAGTCTCCTGAGTTAGTGCTTAACCGCGATTGACGAACCAGAGTTTGTCGGTTCGTTTTAAAGGTTTAGAAGGATAAGTTAATGAGTTCCCCAGAGTTGCCAGAACACCCACGAGAAGGTCGTTTAGTCTCGCCTCAAGCGGCCGATGCTGCGCTTGTGCGAAAGCCCCAAATTGGTGACACGCGCCCCGCGCCGATAGTTGCATCGGTGCCGCCGAGCGACGGCGAAAATTCGACTGATTCGTCTACAAACCGAAGTGGAGGAGTCTCTAAGCGTTCTGAAAAGTCAAGTCGTGGTGAGAAGTCTGGTCGCGGTGGTAGAAATCGTCGAGGTGGTAAAAATCGTCGGCGTAGGAGTGATCGCACAGGCGACCGTGATTCGGCACGTTCATCTCGATCGGCGGTTGTTGAAACTGACGCCGAACTGATTGAGCGTCGTCGAGGCAAAGAGCGCAATGGTCGACCACTCGGTCGTTACATGATGTGTGTTCAAGTTCGAAAAGACTTTACGCAAGTGGCGATACTTGAGGGTCGAAGTCTTATTGAGCACTATGTAAGTCGTCCGGCAGACGATGCAGATCAAATTCACGGCAATATTTATTTGGGTCGAGTGCAAAACGTGCTTCCAGGAATGGAGGCCGCATTCGTCGACATTGGCACACCGAAAAATGCTGTTTTATATCGTGGCGATGTGCAATTCGATAAAGAAGATGTCGTTGAACAAGGACCTGAACCACGTATCGAGCATGTTTTGCAATCTCGTCAGTTGATTTTGTGCCAGGTCACGAAAAACCCAATTGGTGCTAAGGGTGGTCGGTTGACGCAAGAAGTTTCGTTGCCGGGGCGTTTTGTAGTTTTGATACCTGACTCGCGTACCTATGGCATCTCGAAGCGATTGCCAGAAGACGAGCGACGTCGATTGCGCACGATTCTTGATCGCGTCAAGCCAGAAGAGCACGGCGTCATTGTGCGTACTGCCGCCGAAAACGCAACCGAGCATGAACTTCAAACAGACATGTCGCGTTTGCTCGAACTTTGGGAAGACATTAAAGAGCGGTCCAAGAAAGCTAGTGGTCCTACTTTGTTGTATCGCGAGCCTTCGTTGGCAGTGAGAGTTATTCGTGAAGAATTTAGCAGTGACTATCGGGGCATCATTCTTGATGATCGCGAACTGTTCGAAGAAGTGAGTCAATACATTGGCGACTTCAATCCCGAGTTTTTAGACCGCATTGAGTTTCATGACACTTCGGGTGAGGGACTTTCGCTGTTTGAAAAACAGCATGTGCACGAGCAGATACACAAGGCGCTTGACATTAAAGTTTGGTTGCCGTCTGGAGGTTCGCTCGTAATTGAGCACACAGAAGCTTTGACCGTAATCGACGTGAATACGGGCAAAAATATTGGCAAGACGAACCTCGAAGAAACGGTATACAACAACAACCTTGAGGCAGCAGATGAAATTGCGCGTCAGTTGCGCCTTCGTGATATCGGCGGCATTATCGTCATTGACTTCATCGACATGGACATTCGCGAGAACCGTCGCAAGGTGCTCGAGCGATTCAAAGATGCGTTGTCGCGTGATAAGACACGCACTCAGGTTTTTGAGATTTCAGAGTTGGGTCTTGTGGAGATGACCAGAAAGCGAATTGGCGAAGGCTTGCTAACGAATTTCGCCGACACTTGCCCAACTTGTGAGGGTCGCGGAATCATGGTCGATCACTCGATGCTCGACTGATTTTGGGTAATTTTCGGTAATTTTCGGCAAATCATACAGATAGGATCTGAGTTCAATATGTACGCAATTATTGCTTCTGGCGGAAAACAAGAAAAGGTTGCCAAGGGTCAACAAGTTCAAGTCGAACTGTTGGGTGTCGCAACTGGCTCTGAGGTCTCGTTCACCCCAGTAATGCTCGTCGACGGCGAGAACGTACTTGCGACTCCTGATCAACTCGCAAAAGCCTCGGTCAAGGGCAAAGTTTTAGGCGAAGTCGCTGACAAAAAAATCGATGGCTTCATGTACAAGCGTCGCACGAACCAGCGTCGTCGATTCGGCCATCGCCAGCGCTATAGCCTCGTTGAGATTACTTCGATTGCGAAAGGCTGATTCATGTCAAAAACCAAAGGTGGCGGTTCTACAAGAAACGGCAGAGATTCAAATGCTCAGCGCCTCGGCGTAAAAGTGTTTGATAGCACATTGGTCAACGCCGGCACAATTTTGATTCGTCAGCGTGGCACAAAAGTGCACCCGGGCAAAAATGTTGGCAAAGGCAGTGACGATACTCTGTTCGCGCTTGTCAACGGCAACGTTAAGTTTGCCGAGCGTCGTGGCCGCAAGGTTGTCGACGTCAATCCAGCATCTAACTAAACAGTTTTACCGTTTTGCGAGCGCGGCTCGCGATTGGTGATTAGCTAATTATTTGCTAATGCTGTTCGTAGCATCGTGATGAACTTTTCGCGGTTGACGCGCAATACGACGCGACAGTTATTGCGATTGTTGATGATGTCAAGGTGGTCAACAATTGTTTGGCCACGGGTGTCGCCAAAGCCAAGGTTCACTCGAACATGTTTTTTAACTTCTGAAGTCACGATAGTTGGATCAAGGGCGACTGCCATTGCAATTGGGTCGGGTAAATCGAAACCATCAAGTTTTGTTTCGGTGCGACAAAATTCGCGCACCTGGCGCTGAATTTTTATTGCGAAATTACCAAGCTCGCTGAGTTTGCTCAGGTCGTCGGCGAGTTCATCAGAAATTACCGCGTCGGCTACTGAGACGTCCCAGCCGACCATTTCGAGAGGCAAATCAGAATCGAAAACAATTCGAGCCCCTTCTGGGTCGGCCCACACATTGAATTCTGAAGCCGCGGTTACGTTGCCTGGCAATGCGCCAGTACCGCCCATAATCACGCAGCGTCGCACCCACTTGGCAAATTGTGGTTCGATCGAAAGCGCGAGGGCGACATTGGTTAGCGGCCCCAATGTGACGAGATCAATTTCATTTGGTCTGGCGCAAAACGTGGCGATCATTTCGCTGATTGCGTGAGTTGAAGTCGGCTTTCGACCTTCGAGTTTTAAGCCGATATCGCCCATGCCATCAGTGCCATGCACGTTTTGTGCTGAGGAGAAACTTCGCACGAGTGGTCTATGGGCGCCAACATGAACGGGTGTTTTTGCCCCGCACATTTCGATTGTGTAGAGCGCTGCTTGAACGCCAGAATTAATTGGCACATTGCCGGCGACTATTGAGATGC
>SXGR01203183.1_pt1 | contig 11766 bp, 11 predicted proteins | sample 3174711 | NCBI WGS metagenome assembly SXGR01 (sample SAMN11356860, study PRJNA531348) | freshwater metagenome | isolation source: freshwater sample F1-60 | place: China: Fuxian Lake, Yuxi | collected 2017-12-25
ACAGCGTCGACTTGCCCGAGCCGGACGGACCCGACAACAGAACGGACTCGCCCGCGTCCACGCGGAGGGAGGCGCCCTGGAGCAGAAGCCGCCCGTCGGGCAGCGCAAGATCGAGGCCGTCCACCTGGAGGGCCGGGCCCTCCGTGCGCGCGATGCGCGCCTCGGGACCGCGCGCGTCCGCGGCCACGGCCTCCACCGCATCGAAGAAGCTGATCAGGCGGTTGACGCTGGCCTTCCAATTGGCGAGTTCGGCATAGGCGTTGACGAACCACGACAAGGCGCCCTGCACCTGCCCGAAGGCGGACGCGGTTTGCGTCAACCCGCCGAGCTGGATGGCGCCTGAAAAATACCGGGGCGCCGCCACGAGGAAGGGAAAGACGATGGCGAGCTGGGCGTAGAACGAGGTGAACAGATTCAAATTGAAGCCGCACGCCATGAGGCGGAAGAAGTTCGCCTTGACCGCGCCGAAGGCACCGGACAACGCGCGGCCCTCGTCCGCCTCGCCGCGGTAGAGCGCGATGCTCTCCGCGTTCTCGCGCACCCGGATCATGCGCAGGCGAAAATCCGCCTCGTAGCGTTGCTGCTGGAAGTTGAGCGGCACGAGGGGGCGGCCCACCAGGTGCGCCAGTACCGAACCTGCCAGCGCGTAAACAATGGCGATCCACAACATGTAGCCCGGCACCTCGATCTCGGCGCCGAACAGCGGCACCGCGATGGAGCCGGAGAGCGCCCAGAGAATCGCCGCGAAGGAGGCGAGCGTGACGGCCGCGTTGAGGAAGCCGAGAAACAGGGAGAGCGTGCCCGCGACGAACAGGTTGATGTCTTCCTGGATGCGCTGCTCGGGATTCTCCATCCCGTAGTCCTTGAGCTGGAGGCGGTAATAGGTGCGCCCGCCCAGCCACGTTTCCGACAGATTCTGCGTGAGCCAGCGCCGCCAGCGGATTTGCAGCCATTGCTGGCCGTAGGCGCGCACCGAGGCGGTCACGATGTAGATCGCCGCCAAGCCCGAGAAGAACAGGAGAAGATCGAAGAACGCCGCCTCGTTCTTCTCCTGGATGGCGTTGAAGAACTCGGCGTTCCAGGTGTTGAGGCGCACCAGCAGATAGACGATGCCGAGATCGAGCGCGATCACGCCCGCGAGAAGACCGAGCGCCGAGGCGCGCTCCTCGGACACCCAGTACGGCTTCACGATTCGCCAAGCGCGCGGCAGCGATATCTTGGGCGGGGTGTCGCGTTCAGACGTCATGAGATTCCTCCGGCGTGCGGGCCGCGTCTTTCGTTCCGTTCGCGTCCTCGCGGCGCCAACCGCAGCGGGCGAGCAGCTCGTGCATGTGCGGCGGGACCGGCGCCTTGACGCCGATCGCCTCTCGCTTGGGGTAGAGCGGGATCGAGAGAGCGCGCGCATGCAGATGCAGCGCCCACCCCTTCGCGCCCGGCCCATAGAGCGAATCGCCCACGATGGGGTGGCCGATGTGGTCGAGATGCACGCGGAGCTGGTGCGTGCGCCCTGTCAGGGGGCGGCATTCGAGCCAGGCCACGTCTTCCGCACGGCCGCGCACGCGCCAGGCCGTCTTGGCCGGCTGGCCGTCGGCCGAGACGCGCATCTGCCAGCCCCATTTGGCGTTCTTCTTCTCGAGCGGCGCGTCGATGAGCCCTTCGTCCGCCGTGGGCGCGCCGGCCACGACCGCCCAATAGGTCTTCTCGACCTTGCCCTGGGCGAACAGGCGCCCGAGCTTGGCCAGCGCCTTGCGGTGGCGGCCCAGCACGAGGCAGCCGCTCGTGTCGCGGTCGAGCCGATGGGCGAGCGCGGGGTCGCGCGGCAGGCCGAAGCGCAGACGCGTGAAATGCATCTCCAGGTTTTCGCCGCCACCGGTGCCGGCGTGGACGGGCAGCCCGGCCGGCTTGTCCACAACCAGGATGAGACCGTCGCGGTAGAGCACGCGCTTCTCGATGTCGCGCCCGACCCATAGAGCGGGCGCGCTTGCATCGCCGCGCGCTGCGTTCAACAACGCCATGCCGATCATGTCCTCGCAAGAAATTCTATGGTCTGCACCCAAGATTTCTCAGCCGCCACGCGCGTTCGGCACCGTCGCGTGCCGTGCGGGGAGGCGCCCGTTGGCCGGACTCCAGGCCGCGGGAGGATATCCCCTGCCCGTGTGCCGAGCGAGGCGCATCGCCACCCTCGCGATTTGCTTCCGCCCGACACCCACGCGCGCCTAAGATCGGCGCATGATGCGCCGCCTGCCCCCGTTGAATGCCCTCCGCGCCTTCGAAGCCGTCGCACGCCACCTGAGTATCGCGAAGGCGGCCGACGAGCTGTCGGTGACGCCGGCCGCCGTCAGCCACCAAATCAAGACGCTCGAGGATCACCTGGGCGTGCGTCTGCTGCAGCGCGACGGGCGGACGACGATGCTGACCGAGGCGGGCCAGGCATGCCTGCCCGGCATCCGGCAAGGTTTCGAAAGCCTCGCCGCCGCGATCCAGGAACTCGACCGGCTCGGCGCCTCGGGCATTCTCAATGTCAGCGTGGCGCCCTCCTTCGCGGCCAAGTGGCTGGTGCCGCGCCTGGACCGCTTCACCGAACGCTATCCCGACATCGATGTGCGGGTGGCCGCCTCCATGCAGCTCGCGGATTTCGAGCGCGACGGGGTGGACATGGCGATTCGCTACGGCACGGGACGCTATCCGGGCCTGGCTGTCGAACTTCTGCTGCGCGAGGGGGTGATGCCAGTGTGCGCGCCCGCGCTTCTGTCCGGCCATCCGCCGCTCGACGCGCCCGCCGCGCTCTCGCATGTCATGCTGCTCCACGACGACAGCCCGGAGCAGGACTTGTCCTGTCCCACATGGCCCATGTGGTTGAAGGCCGCGGGCGTCGCGGGCGTGGACGGCCGGCGCGGCTCGCGCTTCAACCAATCGAGCCTTGTCATCGAAGCCGCCGTCGCGGGCAAGGGCGTGGCGCTCGCCAAGGCCACCTTGGCCGCAGCAGACCTCAAGGCCGGGCGCCTGGTCATTCCCTTCGAGGGCACGATGCCGGTCGAGTTCGCCTACTACGTCGTCTGCCCGAAGGCGCGGCTCGAATCGCGGAAGGTGATCGCGTTCCGCGACTGGCTGCACGACGAGGCGAAGTCGAGCCCCTAACGCGACGGACGCCGGCTCACGAGCAATATTCCCGCGGAGATGAGGGCAAGACCGAGAAGAAGCGGCAACCCCAAGGGCTCGCCCAACGCGAGGGCGCCGGCCGCCACGCCGAAGACGGGCGTGAAAAACGAGAACGCCGCCACGTCCGCCGCGGGATAGCGCGCGAGCAGCCACGTCCACGTCACGAAGCCGAAGCAGACGACCGCCAGCACGAGATAGGCAAAGCCCAGCACGGCGGGGATTGTCGGCGCGATCGTCCAGTCTTCGCCCGCCGCGGCCGAGAGGGCGAACAGAATGGGCGCGCTGAACCCCATCTGGTAGAACAGCGTGCGCGCGGGATCGCCTTCGATGAGGGCGCTCGTGCGCATGACCAGCACGGTCGCTGCCCACGCGAAGGCGGCGGCGAAGGCGAGCGCGTCGCCCAGCCAACCCATTCCGCCCTCGCCGAGCCGGTCGGTGAATGCGACCGGCAGGCCAAGAAAGGCGATGGCAAGGCCCAGGAATTGGACGGGACGCATCCGCTCGCCGGGCACGAAGAGATGCACGGCCCCCGCGATGAGCAGGGGGGCGGCGTACATGAAGACCGTGGCGCGCGCCGCCGTCGTGTATTCGAGCGCCACGAAGAGAAGCGCAAACTGGGTCGCCCCCGTGCCACCGATGAGCACGCCCGGCACGCGCGTCTTGTCGCGCCGGAGAAGCGGCCCGCCCCGTGCCGCGACGAACGCGGCCAAGCAGAACGCCGCCACGGTGGCGCGAAGCCCGGCGAGGAACAGGGGCGCGGCTCCCTGGCTCGCGAACTTGATCGCCGTCTGCTGTCCCCCGATGGCCGCCGCCACCACGAGAAGCAAGGCGATGGCTGCGAGATCGAGACGATCCCGACGCCCGCTCACGCCACGTCCCAGGGCCGGGGCTTGGACCTTATTGAGCAAATGACCATCTATTCCTGGGCGGCGGGCCGTGCTAAGGTTTCAGCACCTTCCCCCAGCTTTCCGTGTTCCCTGTGCCATGAGCAAGGCCACCCAGCCCCGACGCCACCCCGCCGACGGTCCCATGCCACGCCGCCGCCTGCCCCCGGCAGAGCGCAGCCAGCGCATCTTGGACGAAGCGGCCGCGTTCTTCGCCGAGCGCGGCCTGGCCACGTCCACGCGCGAGCTGGCCGAACGCCTGGGCGTGGCGCAGGCCCTCATCTACCGCTACTTCCCGTCGAAGAGCGCGCTCATCGATCAGGTCTTCGAGGTGACGTTCGCGCGCCTGTGGGACGACGACTGGGCGCGCCTTCTGGCGGATCGCACCCGATCCATCGAGGACCGCCTTACGACGCTCTACACCGCCTATCTGCACCGGGCAGGGGCGATGTCGGTGCGCCTGTTCGTGCGCGCGGGCCTCGAAGGCGCGGACATGGCACGGCGTTACAGCGTACCGCTGACCGACAGGCTCCTGCGCCCCGTCATCACGGCGCTGCGCGCCGAGGCGGGCCTGCCCGGCTTCGAGGCGCGGCCCATGATGCGCGGCGAGCGCGAGGTGGCGATGTCGCTGCACGGCGCGGTCGTCTTCCTCGCCATCCGCAAGCACGTGTACGGCATGCCGCTGCCCGACGACATGGGCGAGTTGGTGCGCCTGCAAGTGGTCAATTTCCTGCCGGGCGTGCAGCGCGAACTGGCGCGCCTGCACAGCCGCGAGGCTGAGGAGACGCTCACGATCGAGCATCTCGACCCGCACCGCCGACGTGCTTAAGGGAGCTGCGAATGGAACGGCGAACCGAGCGCGCACACGCACCCTATGGTGGCTATCACCATGCCATCGATCCGCCCGAGGATGCCGAGCTGACCCATGTGCGGCCCAGCACGCCGGGCGGGGAATACTTGCGGCGTTTCTGGATGCCGGTCGCGCGCGCCGCGGAGTTCGACAACGGGCCCGTCGAGGTCCGCGTGCTCGGCGAAACTCTGGTCGGTTTTCGGGACGGCCAGGGCCGACCGGGGCTTCTCCACCAGCATTGCATCCACCGGCGCGCCAGCCTGGCCTTCGGCCGCGTCGAGGCGCGGGGTCTGCGCTGCTGCTATCACGGCTGGCTCTTCGCGGTGGACGGCACCATCGTCGAGACGCCGGGCGAGCCGCCCGCCAGCACGCTCAAGGAACGCCTGTGCCAACCGGCCTATCCGGCGCGCGAGCTGAAGGGTCTCGTCTTCGCCTATTTGGGGCCGCCCGATAGGGCACCCGCCTTTCCGCACTTCGATTCCTTCGAGACGCCCGAGACGGAGAATGCGACCTACGACGTGCGCTACGACTGCAACTGGCTCCAGATCATGGACAACTCCATGGACCCGGTGCACTCGTCCTTCCTGCACACGACGATCAGCGGCCCGCAGTTCTCGGACATCTTCGGCGCGCTGCCGGTCGTCGACTACCACGAACGTCCGATCGGATTTTTCTACACCAATGCGCGGCGCGTGGGCGGGCACATCTGGATCCGCACCCACGACAACATCTCGCCCAACATGGCGCAGTCGGGTGCGGTCACGTCGCTCGATGCCACGAAGATCCGCCACTTCGGGCGCGCGGGCTTCTCGCGCTGGATCGTGCCCATCGACGATACGCACGCGAAGGTTCTGGCATTCCGCTATTTCGGGCCGACGAGCGATCCCAAGCGGCCCGAGGACCTGACCGAAACGGCGTTCCAGTCGCTCGAGGCGGGCTCGCCCCGCGAGCGGCCGATGGCGGAGAGGAAGCGCAACCCGAGCGATTTCGAGGCGCTGGAAAGCCAAGGCCCCATCGTCGTCCATGCGCGCGAGAACATGGCGACCTCGGACGTGGGCGTCGCCATGCGCCGGACCCGCCTGCGGAAGGCGATCCGCGCGCTCTCGGCGGGCGAAGCGCCCGCGCAGCCCATGGACGCGGCGGTGGACGGCCGCGTGCCGACCTATTCGGGCGACGTGGTGCTGAACGTGCCGGCGCGCGCGAACGACGACCGCGCGCTCATCCTCGAGGTCTCGCGCCAGGTGGCGAAGGTGTACGTGGAGGAGGAAGCGCGCCCCTTCGCCGAGCGCAAGACGGCCGTCGAGCGGCGCTTGGCCGCTCTGTTCCCCTAGCTCAGTAGACGCCCGCGTAGCTCTTCTGCAGCGAGCCGGAAACGGCGTAGTCGATCATCGAGATGAAGTCGAAGACCGGCACGTCGAGCGCGTCCTGCACCGCCTTGGCGTAAGGCGGCAAGACGGAACATTCGAGAAGGATCGCCGCCAGGTCGGGACGCTCGTCCTTCATCTCGCGGCACTTGGCCACCGTCTCGGCCGTGATCTTGTCGGAATCGAGCGTGCCCGATTCGCGCATGATGGCGTGTCCGAACTCGGGCTCATCCTGCATGCCCCGAATGACAATGGGATTGGGCGGCAGCGTGTGCGTGCGGCGGAGAAAATCCACCGAGAAATTGGTCGAATCGGCCGTCACGATGCCGATGGGCCGGTCGGGCGCGAAGAAGCGCGCCAGCGTCTTCAACTGGAGAAGGCTCGAGAGATAGACGGGAATCGTAAGGGCGGCGGCGACGGCGGGCTGGTACTGGACCATGAAGCCGCAGTCCGAGGAAATGCCGCGCACGCCCGCCGCCTCGAGTTCCTGTGCCGCCGCCACGACCTTTTCCTGCCAGCCCGGCTCTTGCCGAAGGCAGCGCATCGTGGTGAGGCCCTCCACCGTCTTGTAGACGACGGGATAGTCGTAGGTGTGGGCATTGCCCACGTCGCCCGGCACGAAGGGCGCGCGGCCGTCGAGCAAGAGAATCCCGACCGCCTGGCCGTAGCTCTCGGCGCGTGGGCGCGTGCGGTAGACGGGCATGGCGCGCCCTCCTAGTAGGCCGAGCTCTTGAGCTTGGGCTCGCCGCGCCAGAAGGGGCGCTCGCCCTTGGCCGTGATGCGGTGCATCTGGCGCGGCTTGTTGGGATCGAGCGAGTCGCGCTGATGCGCGACCGAACGGTTGTCCCAGATGAGGATGTCGCCCTTTTGCCAAACATGCTCCCAGATGAACTCGGGCTTGGTCATGTGCGTCCACAGCGCGCGGATGAGCGCGTCGCTCTCCTCGACCGCGTAGGGGAAAATGTAGCCGTGGCCGATGCGGCCGAGATAAAGCGCCTCGCGGCCCGAATCGGGGTGCGTGCGCACCACGGGATGGCGACCGCCCGGGCCTTGGGTGCGGTCGCGCACGTCCTCTTCGGTGTAGGGCGGGCGAATCTGACCGTCCGCCATGAAGGCCACGTCGTGGATGGAGAAGGTGCCGCGCACCTTGCGCTTCGTGGCGTCGGGCAACGCCGCCCAGGCCTTCTGAAGGTTCGCGAAGCGCGTGTTGCCGCCCACGTCGGGCACGATCTCGCCGTAAAGGAACGTGAACGACGACGGGTATTCGAACATGGACATGTCCGTGTGCCAGCGCGCTTCGCCCGCGCCCAAGGCGCCTTGCTGCTTGCCGTCGATGTAGATGTTCGAGATGAGCTCCACCTCGGGCGGCAGGTACGCGGGCTTCTCGTACTCGGTCACCTTGTAGACGTGCAGCTCGGCGAAGCGCTTGCCGAAGGCGACGAGCTGCGGATCGGTGATGGATTGCCCGCGCAAGAAGACGACGCAGTGCTCGACGAGCGCGTCGTGAACCGCCTTCACCTCCTCCGCCGATAGCGGCTTCGAGGCATCGATGCCGCGAATCTCGGCGCCGCACGACCCTCCGGAGGGAATCACCTCGACGCGGGACTTGAGACTGGCAATGGCGGCGGACATCGGCGCTCCTCCGTTTTTCGGCGGCGGTGTGGGCGGGGCGTTCCGCCCCTGCGCCAAAAAGCCTAGGCCCGGCCGCCGCCGCCTGTAAAGTATTTAGTGATTGAATGACCACTTAAGCCGCGCAATACTTGAGGCAAGGTCGCCGGTTTCTCCCCGCGCGAGTCCATGGCGCGGGCAGGAAGGTTTGCGGCCACGGACAGGGAGGCGATCATGACCATGAAGAAACGTGCGACCGGGAAACTCGGACGCCGCACAGTGCTCAAAGGTGCGTTGGCCGCGGGCGCGGTCGCGCAGTGGCCCCTTATCGTCACGCCGGGCAAGGCGCAGGCCTCGCAGCAGATCGTGTTCGCCAGCTTCGGCGGCAGCTACGAGGAGTGGCTGCGCAAGATGTTCTGGGAGCCGTTCACCGCCGAGACGGGCATCAAGGTGATCCCCACGACGGGTGCCGGCGACCTGGCGAAGCTCAAGGCCATGGTGACGACCGGCAACGTGGAATGGGATGCGGTCGAGGTGCTGCCCACCCAGGTGGCGACGGCGGCGCGCGAGGGCCTCGTCGAGCGGCTCGACTACAACATCATCAATATGGGCGAATTGGCCGTTGCCTCGGCCAAGCAGGAATACTGGATGTGCCCGTACAGCTACACGGGCAGCATCGGCTACCACACCCAGCGCCACGCCGAGGGCAAGTATCCGAAGAACTGGGCCGAGTTCTGGGACGTGGCCAAGTTCCCGGGCCGGCGCGGCCTGCGCCCGCGTGCGGCGGACAACATCGAGATCGCGCTGCTTGCGGACGGCGTGGACCCGAAGAAGATCTATCCCTGCGACGTGGACCGCGCGTTCAAGTCGCTGGCCAAGATCAAGCCGCACATCACCGTGTGGCCCGAGACCGCGCCGTTGACGATGAGCCTCATCCAGAACAACGAGGTCGACTTCACCAACACCTATGCGGGCCGCATCCTGGGCGCCAACCAGGCCGGCGTGCCGCTCGGCTACGCGACGGACCAGATGATGGTCTTCTTCAGCACCTACGTCGTGCCGAAGGGCGCCAAAGGCAAGACGGCGGCCATGCGCCTGTTCAATCACTACATGAGCAAGCCCGAGGTGCTCGCCAAGTACGCCGAGGCGCAGACCTACATGCCGACTTCAAAGAAGGCCATCGAGCTCATCCCGGCGGATTTCCGCAGGAAATGGATTCCCGACCCCAACAACCCCAAGCACCTCTACAGCGACCCGATCTGGTGGGGCGAGGCGGGACGCATCGACGAGCTTTCCAAGCGCTTCAAGGAATTCCAATTGAGCGCCTGAACGACGCCACGATCCTCGTGAACGGGGCCGCCGGTTTGTCCGGCGGCCCCGTTTTTCCGCCCGCTCCATCAAGAGGTGAGTCATGTACGCGCGCGTGTTCTCCGTGACGATGAAGAAAGACCGCCTGGACGACGCCATCGCCGAATGGCCGAAGGCGACCGGCGTGTTCAAGGGCAAGGGTCTCATCGCGGGCTACATGCTTCTCGAGAGCCGGGAGAGCGCCAAGGTGGTCTCCGTCACGCTGTGGGAGAGCGTCGAGGCCATCGAGCGCAACCTGAACAGCCCCGACATGAAGAACGTCATGGCGCATTTCCGCCAGTTCTTCGCCAGCGAGCCGAACCTCGTGCAATACCAGGTGGCCTCCAAGGTCGTCTGAGCCGAGGCCGTCCCGCTTGACGGGGCCCCGCCCAGCCCCTTGAGTGGACCCGCCGGTGCGCGGCACCGGTTGGGGAATCGGCAGACAGGGGCGTCCTTCGTGGTCCAAGGAAACGGTGCCGCCGCGGCAAGCCCGCGCGGGCGGGCGGTCGTCATCGGCGCGGGAATCGTGGGGCTGTGCAACGCGGCCTACCTCCAGCGCGACGGCTGGCACGTCACGATCGTCGATCCGCGCCCGCCGGGTGAGGCCTGCTCCTTCGGCAATTGCGGCATGATGTCCGACCACACGGCGCTGCCCGTGGCGACGCCGGGCATCCTAAAGCGCGTGCCCGGCATGCTCATGGACCCCATGGGCCCGCTCGCCATCAAGTGGAGCTACATTCCGGCGCTGGTGCCGTGGCTGGTGCGCTTCGTGGCCTCGAGTTCCCGCCCGCGCGTCGAGGAATTCGTGCGCGACTTCGGCACCCTCATCAACCGCGCCAAGATCGCCTACGCCCCGCTCATCGACGAGGCCAAGGCCGATCACCTGATCCGCAAGCACGGCTCCATCGAGGTGTTCGAAAGTGCGGCCGCCTTCGCGCGCGCGCAATGGGGCATCGCGCTGCGCCAACAGCACGGCGTGCCCTTGCGCGTCGTGAAGCCGGAGGAGATCCGCCAAATCGAGCCCGCGCTCGGCCCCGGCTTCGCAGGTGCCGTGTTCCGCGAGGACATGGACCATGTCATCAACCCATTGCGCTTCTCCCAGGCGATTGCGGCCTCCATCCGCGCCAAGGGCGGCGCCTTCGTCGAGGCCGAGGCGCGCGACATCCGCGTCGACGCCGACGGCAAGAAGCGCGTGGAGACGAGCGGCGCACTCCTCGAGGCCGACGCGGTGGTCATCGCGGCCGGCGCGTGGTCCAAGCGCTTCGCGCGCCAGGCGGGCGCGCGCGTCCCACTCGACACCGAGCGCGGCTATCACGCCATGCTGACCGAGCCGGGCGTGTCCATGCGCGTGCCGGTGAAGACGAACGAGGGCGGCTTCTTCCTGACGCCCATGGAGCTGGGCATTCGCGTCGCGGGCACGGACGAGTTGGCGGGCTTGAAAGCGCCGCCCAACTACAAGCGCATCGAGCCCATGCTGGTCCGTGCGCGGCGCATGGTGCCGGGCCTCAACACCAACAAGCTCGAGCCATGGATGGGCTTCCGCCCCTCGCTCCCCGATTCGAAGCCGGTCATCGGCCGCGCGCCGGGTATGGACGGCGTCTATTGCGCGTTCGGCCACGGCCATTTCGGGTTGACGCTCGCCGCTGCGACGGCCGAAGCGGTGTGTGATCTGGCTGCCGGGCGTACGCCCAAGCTGGACCTGGCGCCGTTCAGCCCCCAGCGCTTCTAGCGGGAGCGGCGTTCGTGGCGCGCGGCGCGGCGCTGGGCAGGACGCTGGGCCTTGCGCCCGCGCACGCGCGCACGCTCGCGTCCCTCCGCACGCCCGAGCGAATCCAGGAATTCGTCTCCGATCTGCCGACCAATTTCGAGCGCGCCGGCGAGACGGCTCTCTCGGTCGCAGGCGTCATAAAGGAGGGCCACGCCCACTGCCTAGAGGGCGCCTTCGTCGCGGCATGCGCCTTGTGGCTGGCGGGCGAGACGCCGTGGCTTGTCGAGATGCAGGCCAAAGGCGATGACGATCACGTGGTGGCGCTGTTCCGGCGCGGCCGGTGCTGGGGCGCCATCTCCAAGACGAACCATGTCTGGCTGCGCTACCGCGACCCGATCTACCGCTCGCTCCGCGAACTCATGATGTCGTACTTCCACGAGTACACGCGCGGGCCCAAGAAGACCTTGCGCAGCCATTCACGCCCCGTGGACATGCGGCGCGTGGACGCACGCCTCTGGGTTTCGAATCCAGGCGATTGCTGGGAGGCGGCCGACATCCTGGCGAGCGCGCCGCGCGTGCCGCTTCTCACGCCCGTGCAAGCCCGCGCGCTCACCGTGCGCGACCCCATGGAGATGCGGGCGAACGCGCTGCTTCAGTTCACGGCACCCGACACCAAGACCGCGCTCAAGTACTGAGCGCGGCGTTAGAGCCGCATGTCCTTGTCGAGCGGATAGAGGGGGCGCGGCACGCGCTCGAACTTGAAGAGCGAGTAGTCCGAACTGGTGACGCCCGCGCCCGAGAGCAGCACGACGTGCTTGGCGATGGGCTCGAAGCCCGCGCGGAAAT
>SXGR01425314.1_pt1 | contig 11766 bp, 10 predicted proteins | sample 3174711 | NCBI WGS metagenome assembly SXGR01 (sample SAMN11356860, study PRJNA531348) | freshwater metagenome | isolation source: freshwater sample F1-60 | place: China: Fuxian Lake, Yuxi | collected 2017-12-25
AGGATGCCCAGCGTACCGCCGGCGGCGATGCTGCCGAGAAACAGGCGCTGGTTGTAGCGAAATTTCTCGGCGACCGGCAAAGCAACGGTGCCAACCGTTGCAGCCGTCACGACACTGGAACCGGAAGTCGCCGCAAAGATGGCTGACACACCAATGTTCGAATGCATCAGACCGCCCGGCAGCCAGGTCAGCCACTTCGCCATGGCTTCATAGATGCGCCCGGCAATACCGCTACGCAACAGGATCTCGCCCATTAAAATATAAAGTGGCACTGCAACCAGCAGGAAGTCATTGCTGGTGGCCCACGAAATTTCGCCGAGCGCACGAATTAGCGGCAGCGGCGAATAGAATGTCACCAGCAGGATGGCCAGCAGCCCCAGCACTGCTGCAACCGGTGCACTCGACAGGAACAACGCCATGAACAGCGACAGGCTGGCTTTCAACATGAAATCAATGCTCCGCTCTGATAGGAGATGTGCCCTGCAAGTCTCATGATCTAGCCTTTATCCTGAATCGCAGCAGTTTCACGCTTGACTTCCTCATCGGCCATTTGCGTTCCGGCGAGACGGGCCACGGTGGCAAAGTCTTTATGTACCAGCGCAACCAGCACGCGCACGGCAAGAATGAAAATCGTCCAGCACAGGAAGGCCAAGCCCGAGAACCAGACCGATTGCGGAATCCACTGCCGAATCGACAGGCTGGTATTCGAGCGCGTACCGAAACTGATGCTGGTCGCGAGCACCGCGTAAGCGTGATAGGTGACGGTAAAGATGAAGATTCCCAGCACCAGCAGGCTGACCAGATCCAGCCAGGCGCGTGTTCCGGGCCCGCAACGCACGTACAGCACGTCGAAACGGATGTTGGCACGGTGCAACAGCGTATAGGAGAACGCCCACACCGAGCAGGTTGCCAGCATGTAGCCACCGACTTCCGAGGCGCCGGACACCGCCCCCGAGCCCATCTTGCGCAACACGATCTCGGCGCTGATCATGAACACGGTAAAGATCATGAATGCGCCGGCGGCCCATAGCGACAGTCGACTGATCGCGTGAGTGCGATCGATCAGCCAATCGATAAACTTCATGCGGCCAACTCCACTGAGACTGTACGCATCAATTCCCCCCGGCCTGAATGCCAAGCACCTTGCCAACCGTGGCGTTCCAGTCATTGACGCATTGTTCACCACAACGGCGTGCCCAGTTGGGTATCACGAGTTCCTGAGCGATCTGGTGCGTCAGATCGATTTCCGCCTGACTGGGCTGGTGCAGGGTCATCTTCGATGGCCGCCCACCGATGCATTCGCCCTGCCCGGTATTGCAGTTGATGCCGATCTGGGTCTGGGTCTTGGTCAGCTCCCAGGCCGCATTTTCAAACTTTGCAAATTCGCTCTGCAGCAATTCGCGCAGCGACGGATCGAGTTCCGTCCAGCCGCGCGCGCTGTAACCATAGAAACTCAGACCGCTGCCCACCGGCAGCGTATACAGGCTGTCGGTCACTTCACCCCAGCCCGCCTTGTTGCCCGTGTAGGTGCTGGTGATCGCACAGTCGATCACGCGGGTTTGCAGCGCCGGCACCACGTCGGGAAAGGGGATGATCACCGGAATGCCGCCGATCTTCTGGATGAAATCGGACATCGACTGGACCGTGACACGGACCTTCTTGCCTTTCAGATCGTCAAGCGAGGTGACCTGCCCCGAGCAGTAGAACGCGAATTGCGGAAACGGGAACAGACCGAGCAGCTTGACGCCATGCTGATTGAAGATGCGGTCCAGCACCGGCTTGTAGGCATCCGAGGCGCGATGCATGGTGTCCAGATCGGTAATGACACCGGCCAGATCGATGCCCTCGAACGCGCGCACATCGCCGGCAATGGACGCAAAATCGGTGTAGGCCACATCGAGCGCGCCGGCGCTGAGCAGGCGGGCAATCTGCGGCGGTTTCAGGCCGCTTTCATCGACCGAACGCAGGTCGGCGGTGATCCGGCCGTTGCTGGCGCGGGGTAATTCCTCGTTCCAGAAGGGCTCTTCGAGCGACTTGTAGAGATTTGAATTGGATGCCGAACCGATGACATGCATCCTGACACCGGCCGAACCATCGGCAGAGTCAGCACCACTGCCGCAGCCCACCATCAGCAATGCGCACAGCACGACGCCTGCCGCTTTCCAACCCATCATCGTTCGCCCCCTGTCGCTGCATGTTGATGCGTGACGGCACGGCCCGGTTGCCTGCCCGCATCGTTGATCGAGTCTACCGTGCCGCGTCCCGGACTGTGTCTGCCGGCAGCCAACTTCGAATGACCTCGACAACTATTCGATGGCCCGGAATTGATCGACGCACACAGTCGCCATGACCCCGGGTCGGGAAATATTTTGCAGCAGTTTCCCTGCGGAACGAGAGGAACGACAGGCACACACTTGAATGCTCATCGCGCATGCCCGACTGACACACCGATACCCCGGTGCGCACCCCGGATCGGGACATGTGTTGATGGAATGGTCCGCAATTAAGTTCCACCGGCAAGGCGGCCTGTGCCCAGCTCAGATGCAGGCCGGAGACAACATGAGTTCGACGACGCCGGCAGCGCGCGTGCGTGGACAGTGCGGAACTGCGCCCCGACCTGTGGCATGATCCGGCGGGCTGCGGGGGGTCGTAGCGTCCACAAGGTGCTGTCGTGTCGTCACAAATTCCAACAAATATTGCCAGTCATGCGCGTTCAAAAGCGCTTGCATTCGCCGTCATCCTCGCGATCATCACTTACATCGATCGTGTCTCCATTTCGCAGGCGGCGCCCTTCATTACGGAGGATCTCGGCCTGACCCGCGTGCAGATGGGATGGGCGCTGTCGATCTTCGGCTTCGCTTACGCGATCTTCGAGATCCCGGGCGGCTGGCTGGCCGACCGCATCGGTCCGCGCAAGGTGCTGATGCGCATCGTGCTCTGGTGGTCGTTTTTTACTGCGGCGACCGGCTGGGCGTTCAACGCCATTTCGCTGATCATCATCCGCGGCCTGTTCGGCGCCGGTGAGGCCGGCGCCTTTCCGGGCATCACCCGCATGCTGACCACCTGGCTGCCGAAGAATGAGCGCGAACGTGCGCAGTCACTGATCTGGCTCGCCACACGTTTTACCGGTGCGTTCACGCCGCTGCTGGTCGTCTGGCTGATCTCGGTGCTTACCTGGCAGCGGATGTTCCAGGTCTTCGGCTTGATCGGCGTGATCTGGGCGATCGTGTTCTACCGCTGGTATCGCGACGACCCGGCGCAGCACCCTGCCGTCAACAAGGCCGAACTCGCCCTGCTGCCGCCGGCCAGCGAAGTAGCCGTGGCGCACACCGGTGTGCCCTGGAAAAAGATTTTCTCGAACCGGTCCGTGTGGCTGCTATCCATCCAGTACATGTGCCTGGCGTACGGCTGGTGGTTCTACGTCAACTGGCTGCCGACGTATCTGCGCGAACAGGAAGGCGGCATTCAGCTCGGCAGCCTGCAGCTGGGACCGTTCCTGACCGCACTGCTGGCGGGACTGCCGCTGCTGCTGGGCGGGTTCGGCTGCCTCGCATCGGCCGCTGTGTTGCCGCGCATTGCAAAAGCCGTGGGCAGCGTGCGGGTGGCGCGGCGCATCGTCGCAGTCACGGGCTTCCTTGGCGCATCCGCCTGCATCTATATATTCACGGGCGTCGACAACCCCGTGTACGCGATGTTCGTGCTCGGCTTTGCCGGTTTCTTCAACGACGTCACCATGCCGGCCGCGTGGGCGGGAACCATGGACATCGGCGGTCGCTACGCGGGTACGGTATCGGGTGCGATGAACATGATGGGCAGCATCGCCGGAGCCTTTTCGGTGACCGTGGTTGCCTACATCCTGACCTGGAGCAACGACGACTGGACGCTGACCTTCATGATCTCGTCGGGTATCTATCTCGTGGGCGCAGTGTGCTGGCTGTTCCTCGATTCGCATACGCCGGTCGAGCCGGCATAGTTGCAGACCCGAGTGGTATCGTGATGGTGGGATGCGCATCGGCGCATGCAGCCATCACCCCCGGCAACAGCTGCAGCCTGATTGATCGCAATGGCGCCTGAGCGGCGCTCTGAGAGCGCCAGAAAAAATGATCACGGCACACTGTGTCGGCCGTGATCGATCGGAGTCCCGGTTTCCGGGAGCGTGTGAGGCAGGATGCCGAACCCGGAGCACCCATGGATGGGTTGACGATGCCACGGAGTCGCCGGCGGGGGACGGCGTTCCCGTAAACCGGGACTCCGATCAGTCACCGCAAGCACCCATGCATCGTTGTTGATGCTCATTCTTGTCAGGCGCCTGCTCAGGGATAGCCGCTCGCTGCGGCTCCACAAGAGACCATACTGCCGATAAACACACACAAAAACCTTGTGTGAGCGCATGACCTGCCACCAGGGTTCAGGCAGTCACGCGCCTCACGGTCGGTGAGCAATCGTGAATAGTGTTGTTCGATCTGTCGCTACAGCGCGGAACAACACAATGCAGGACATCTGGTTACACTGCTGACCGCGCTACCGACAGCGACTACAACCTGCAGCCAGATGCCCGCCGGCGTTGCGGGCAGTGTTCCGACAGGTGACTCCGGACACCCAGACAACGAGCGTGACCCATGACTGCTGATACCTCCGCCGCTCCTGTTCCCAATGCACGGCTCACCCTGTGGCTGTGCTTCATGGTCGCTGCACTGGAAGGTTATGACCTTCAGGTGCTGTCGGTTGCCGGTCCCCTGCTGCGTGAAGCAATGCAGCTCAACCCGAAACAGATGGGCATCGCCTTCAGCGCCAGCCTCATCGGCCTGGCATTGGGTGCGGCCTATGGCGGCACGCTCGCCGATCGTATCGGCCGAAAGAAGGTGCTGATCGTGTCAGTCGCCGGCATGAGCCTGTTCACGCTCGCCACGGCCCTTGCGCAGGATTTCCAGACCCTGATGATCGTGCGGATACTGACCGGCGTAGCCCTGGGCGGCGCCATGCCCAACCTGATCGCGATTTCCGCCTCGGTGTCCGGCAAGGGCCGCACGACCAGCAAGGTGACCGCCATGATCTGCGGCATGCCGGCCGGCGGCATCGTCGCCGCTCTCAGCGGTCATCTACTGGCCGCGAAGTTCGGCTGGCACAGCCTGTTCGTGCTGGGCGGCGGGCTGACCATCCTGATCGTGCCTCTGTTGATGTGGGGTTTGACGGAAACGAAGCCGGATATCCAGCAGCAGAGACAACGCGCCTCCTGGCAGCAGTCATTGTTCGGCGAAGGCCGCGCGTCCATGACCCTGATGCTCTGGCTGCTGTTCATCCTGACCCTGTCCATGCTGTCGCTGTTCACCGGCTGGGCTGCCACACTGGTAGTCGACAAGGGCCTGCCCGCCTCTGCCGGATTCTCGGCCATGCTCGCCATCAATATTGGCGGCATTGCCGGAGCACTGATCTTCTCCGCACTGTGCGACAGCTGGAACATACGCAGCACCATGCTGGTCATTTACGCCGGCATGGCCATCAGTCTGTGGCTGTTCAGCAGTTCCAACGCTGCAAGCGCCGTAATTCCGCTGGCCGGTCTGGTGGGCTTTTTCGTCCTCGGCGCCCAATTCACCCTGTATGGCATCAATCCGCAGCTGTATCCCGCCGCCAACTATGGCACCGGTGTAGGCGCCGCCGTAGCCGCTGGGCGCATCGGTTCGATCATCGGACCCATCGTGGCCGGTTATGCGATGAGCCACGGGTCCACCGCCAATGACGTCGTCGTCGGCATGGTGCCCGTGGCGTTGGCGGCGGGCGCGGTTCTGCTGGGACTGGCTGCAGTCAGCGGTAATGCGCTGAAGAAAAAACCTGCTGCGCACTGAGCTTCGATCTCGCTGAAGGGCGTACTGGAAACTGCGCCTGCGTTTCTGGTATTCCCGCTTCCTGCTGGTCGCATTGCTGCGTTAAAACGGCACGAAAAATGCTCACGTACTTGCGTTTACGCTGCGTTTTTTCGTGCCGTTTCGCCTTGCACTGCATCCCTTGATCGAGATCGCGAGGCTCCTGGAAACCGTCAGTCGCGCACCAGGAATATCGCCTCCACTTCGACCGTGGCATCACGCACCAGCGATGCCACGCCCAGCGCTGAACGTGGATGACGACCCGCTTCACCGAACACCTCGATGAACAGATCGGAACAGCCGTTGATGACCTGCGGATGATCGACGAAGGTGGACTCGGCATTCACCATGCCAACGATCTTCACCACGCTCTCGACCCTGTCGAGCGAACCCAGCGCCGAGCGCGCCGTCGTCAGCAGCATCAGACCGCACAGACGCGCACGCCGGCAGGCTTCTTCAACCGTAACCTCTCTGCCGACCTTTCCGGACAACAGCGGACCGCCCGCTTCACGACATCCCTGTCCGGCCAGAAACAGGAACGGACCCGCCCGTTTGAACGCCAGATAACTGGCGGTCGGGGTGCGCGGCGGCGGCAAGACGATGCCGAGTTCTTGCAGACGCGCTTCAGCACTCATGACAACCGTTCTCCGGACACAGGATGCGTGCGCAACGCATTCGCCGCCAGCAACGACAATACTTCGCCGCAACCGGCTTCGATCTTGATGGTGACTTCGTCGTCAGCGCGGGTGCGGCCAATGTTGATTACGCCGATCGGGATGCCCAGCGAACGGGCTTCACGCACGAAACGATGGCCCGACATCACCATCAGTGACGAGCCTGCGACCAGCAGCAGATCGGCGCCACGCACTGCGGCACAGGCGTGCGCCACAACGTGTTGCGGCACATTCTCGCCGAAGAACACCACCGCCGGCTTCAACGGTCCTGCACAGCATTCGCAGTGCGGCAATTCGAAGCCTGTGAAGTCACCCTGCTCCAGCACTGCATCGCCTTCCGGCGCCATTTCGGCATGCAGTGTGACCCAGCCGGGATTGCGTTCGGCGAGCTGCGCCTGCATCGACTCGCGTGGGGATGCGTGCCGGCAGCGCAGACACTCCACCAGATCGATGCGACCGTGCAGATCGATGACCTGGCGACTGCCGGCACGCTGGTGCAAACCGTCCACGTTCTGCGTGATGACTGCATGAACGACATCGGCCTGCTCCAGCCGGGCAAGCGCATGGTGTGCGCGATTGGGCGCAACATCGCGAAACTGACGCCAGCCTGTCAATGCACGCGCCCAGTAACGCTGGCGCGCGGCATGACTGCCGATGAATTGCTGATACGACATGGGTGGCGTGCGTTTCCATGCGCCAGAGTGATCCCGATAATCGGGGAGGCCCGACTCGGTGCTCACACCGGCGCCGGTGAGCACCACACAACGACGACTTGCAGCCAGCAGGTCAGCGAGCCGGGTTAACGCTTCCACCTGCGAAGCATCAACCAGAGTTGTATGTGCGGCCTCAGCCATGACTCATTCAGCACGCGGTTCACCGGCAGGCTCCAGACCACTGGCCCTGATGGCGCTGTAGGCGTCCGGAGATGCCAGAAACTCGATGAGCGCCCGTGCGCCGACGGGCGCCTTGGCGTTGGTGGTCACGCCCGCCGCAAACACGGTGACCTTCTGCGTCTCTTCAGGGATAAGCCCGACAATCCGGATGCCCTTGACGGGCAACAGTTCGCTGTATTGCTGAAAACCGATCTCGGCCTCGCCGCGCGCGACGGTTTCGCCGACCGGCGTACCGTGAATCATGCGGCTCTTGCCGGCTATCTGCTGGTCGATACCGAGACGCTTGAACAAGTCGCCGGACAGATAGACACCGCTTGCGCTGTCGGAATAGGCGATGGACCTGGCATTCAGCAACGTGCGCCTGAGCGCTTCGACGCTGCTGATATCCGGCGCCGGCGCACCTTCGCGCACTGCCATCGCGATTTTCGACCGCACGAGATCGGCTTCGCTTCCTGGAACAACCCGCCCTTTCGCAAGCAGCGGCTCGAGACCTTCACGCGCCATGATGACGACGTCAATCGCCTCACCCCGCTCCAGTCGCACCGGGATCGCCGTAGGCGTACTGCCCATCGAAGCCCCCCAGCCGGTGATCAGACGGTGTTGCGTGCGCTTCTCGAAGGCCACTGACAATTCCTTGTAGGCAGCGGCAAAGCCGCCGGACACGACTACGCGGATATCTTCGGCTGCAGCCGGCTGGCTGAATGCAGCCAGGCTCGCTGCCGCAAGCAACCACAGAAATTTCGAAATCATCGTGAACCCTCCACGGTCATTTTCACCCAACCATTTTGCCGGCATGCAGCGCTGTCGCACATCGCGGCTACTTCGCATAAGCGATCCTGTAGATCACACCGGCCGTGTCATCGGACACGAGCAACGAACCGTCAGTCATCACCAGCACGTCCACGGGCCTGCCCCAGCTTTGCTGGGTCGCCTCATCCAGCCAGCCGCTGGCGAAAACTTCGTGGCTGGCGGACTGGTTGTTCTCGATTTTTGCAACGCTGAGGTCATATCCGCTTTTCCGGGAGCGGTTCCAGGAACCGTGCCTGGCGATGAACAACCGGTTCCTGTAAGACTCAGGAAACATGCTGCCGGTGTAGAACTTGAGCCCGAGGGGCGCCACATGCGGTCCCAGTTTTTCCACGGGCGCAACGAATTCGCTGCAGGCCCGCTGCTTGCCGAATTCAGGATCCTTGACGGAACCTTCATGGCAATACGGATACCCGAAGTGCATGCCGATCTTTGGTGCGTGGTTCAGCTCGCAGTTCGGCATGTCATCGCCCATCATGTCGCGGCCGTTGTCGGTGAACCACAGCTCCTGTGTGTCGGGATGCCAGGTAAAGCCAACCGTGTTGCGCACGCCGTGCGCAACGATCTCACGCCCGGAGCCATCGGCATTCATGCGCGTGATGGTGGCAAAAATCTCATCCTCCGGTTCACAGATGTTGCAAGGCGCGCCGACCGGCACATACAGCCTGCCATCAGGACCGAAGGCGATGTACTTCCAGCCGTGATGTTTTTCGGCGGGGTAGGCATCGCTGATCACCACCGGCTCTCCGGGGTTGCTTAACCGTGATTCAATGTCCGGGAATTTCAGGATCCTGCTGATCTCGGCGACATAAAGATCGCCGTCCCTGAAAGCCACGCCGTTCGGCGAATTCAGACCGGATGCAATGACCCACTTCTTGTCGGCCCTGCCATCGCCATCCACATCCCGCACCGCATACACCTTGTCCTCGTTGCGATTGCCGACGTACACGATACCGGCCGGACTTTGCGCCATGGAGCGCGCATTGTTCACTTCGGCATACACATCGATCCTGAATCCTTCGGGCAGCCTGATCCTGTCAAGCGGCAAGGTCGCAGCATGCTCAGTCAGCGCCGCAACGCCGCCCTGATCGGCAGCAGTCGCGGCCGAAGCGTTCGCCCGGGTCTCCCCCTCCTTGCTCTTGCTGCAGCCTGCCAGCGCGGCGAGGTTCAGCAATGCTGCCGCAAGCAGCATGTTGCGCCCGGCATTCATCATGAGTTCTCTCCGCTGTCCGGCACTGTCATATACGGCCGAATTGATCGACCGCCTCGCTGATGGATCTATATTTCTCGATGAACGGAATCATCGAGTGCTCCGTGTTTTCCAGTTCCTGGGCTTTCCTGAGCACTGCTTCAGCCTTGTCGCGCGGCGCCATCGCCACACCGTCCATGTCCGCAACGATGATGTCATTGGCAGCCACACGCACGCCAGCACATCAGCGCAACCACACACGACAAGTCGGGTATTTTCCCGTTCATCGAGCCCCCGCGAGAGTCACTGGTCCATCGGCAGGATAAACATCCTCCTGCGATGAAGCCAGCGCCGCAATGTCGGCTCGACAGTTCGTCACTTCAGTGTGCGGCTTCACTGCGGCATCACCGCGCCTTCACCTCCGGCTCGAACTTCCAGCTCAGCGTGACTTTCAACTCACCACTGAACCTGGCGCCCGCCGTAGCGCCACCGGCCAGCGATTGTTCCGGCCCCCGGCCATGGTGGTGGTCAGCGTTCCGCTGGCAGGCGCGGCGCGCAATTGCCGGGAAACCCGCTCCAGCGCTTCGCGACTGCCGGACACTTCAGCATCGGGATTGCGTACCTCGGGACGACCACGCTCGTCGTGCAGATACAGCCCGCGCACCGCCGGCACGCCAAAACCGTCGGTGTAAATCCTGCGCTCGCAGGTGTCATAGACCGTGGTCCGGCTCAGGCACTGCATCTTGCGATCCAGATCGGTGCCGCGACTGTCTGCCTGTTCCTTGTGGGTAAACGGCGCCATGCCCTGAACGTCGGCCGTTGCTCCGCTGCCGTTCTTGTCGATCCGGATGTGAATATCGGTGGGGCAGCCTTCGTAGCCGACGTAGCTCAGATAGCGGTAGTACTCGGAGATCCGGGTGTTGCCGCAGTCCTGCGCGTCCTCGACCCTGATTTCCACCGTAAAGCGTCCGGTTTTTCCGGCGCCCGCGGCAGTTGAGATGGCGACTGGCGCCATGTTCAGCGCGAGGAGCGCCAACCCGTGCAGCTTGCTGATGTTCATGCTGATGTTTTCCAGCTCAATGAAAAGGTGGCGCGCAGCTTGGCTGGGCAAGCCGCCTCCGTTTGCCAGGGTCTGCTGACAGTCAGGTGATCGCTGCGACGGAGGTCAAAAAGGCTCAGGACGCGACGCACCGAGCGCGGTGTACTCAACGTACTCAAGCGAGGTGCAACAAAGTCCTGAGCCTTTTTGGCCCCGTCCCTTCGGGTTGGGCCCCAGAAAGCGCCATACGGTGTTGCTCGTCGTTCATCTGGAACGACCAAACTTCACTGCTCGCGCCTTGTCTGGCGCTTTCTGGGACTCCAACGCAACGATCACCTGACTGTCAACGGACCCTAATAGCCACTACATGAATGCTGAAAAAACACTCACACAGCCACCGGTTCAGCCAGAGCTGCAGGCGTGACCCGACGCTGAGGCGCAGCAACATGGATGGCCATGCAGATTGCCTGTCGCACGGCATTTTTCTGAGCATCTCGTGGCCGGCGACATCACTCTGCCGCTCAAGCGTACGTCGGCGCTTCAGGCGATACAAAGCAGAAGCCTGCATCTTGTGGCCTGCCCGGGCCTGTGCAATTTGCCTGATGCAGATAATCTGTCGCGCATTTTTCCCGGAACGCAATCCGGGTTTCGCGCTGGCCTGTCTGTAGCATTCGAATCTGTCTCCTGATACCTGATGGCTTGAGCTCCCCCATCCGGGGGCGCAGAATCGGCGCATCAAGAACCTCGATTGGTGCAACAGGGGGAATCATGCGAATCACTGTGACTCGTTCCGTACGTCTTGCCCTGGCGCTGGCCGCCACGCCGCTGGCGATTTCCGCGCAGGAAATTTCCGACACCGACATCACGCTCGACGAGGTGATCGTCACCGCGCAGAAACGCGAAGAGTCGCTGCGCGACGTCCCCCTGTCGGTCAATGCGGTTTCGGGCGAGAAGCTCGCCGAAGCGGGCATCGTACGCCTCGACGATCTCAAGGCGTATGTGCCGAATCTGCAGATGACCGAAACCGGTATCGCCAACAACATCTACATCCGCGGCATCGGCTCGGGACTGAACCAGGGCTTCGAGCAATCTGTCAGCACCTACGCCGATGGCATCTATCGTGGACGCGGGCACCAGTCGCGCATGCCGTTCCTGGATCTGGCCCGCATCGAAGTGCTGCGCGGACCGCAGCCCATCCTGTTCGGCAAGAACGCCGTGTCCGGCGCCGTGAACATGGTCAGCAATGTTCCGGGCAACACCTTCGAGGGTTTGGCGCGCCTGTCGAACGATTTCGAAAACAACG
>SXGR01298510.1_pt1 | contig 11765 bp, 14 predicted proteins | sample 3174711 | NCBI WGS metagenome assembly SXGR01 (sample SAMN11356860, study PRJNA531348) | freshwater metagenome | isolation source: freshwater sample F1-60 | place: China: Fuxian Lake, Yuxi | collected 2017-12-25
AGGAGTTATAAAGGATGAACGCAAATAAACTGCTGGAACAATTCTTGGGTGCCAATGCGGCTCAAAACCTGCAACAGGCAGGAGGTAATGCCAAACAGAAACTGGATGGCATGGGTGGCGGCGGGTTTACCAGTGGAGCGGCAGCGGGTGGCGTGCTGGGCCTGCTGCTTGGCAGCAAAAAAGTGCGCAAGATGACCGGCGGACTGCTCGGTTATGGGGCAGCGGCCGGCGCTGGCGCTTTGGCATTTCAGGCTTACCAGAACTGGCAACAAGGCCAGTCGGTAGCGACTGCGCCTATCCCGCCCGCTACCAGTCAACCTGCCGTCGACTCCAAATTCCTGCCTGCATCAGCCCCGGCAAGTGATGGCCAGCCCTTTGAGCTGGCACTGATCAAGGCCATGATCGGTGCCGCCAAGGCAGACGGCCATCTGGATGCGGATGAACAGCGCAAGGTTTTCGAACAGGTAGAGAAACTGGGATTGGATGCCCAGAGCAAAGGCTTCGTATTCGATGCCCTTACCCAACCCGCGGACATCAACGCCATTGCCGCCTGTGCCAATGGCATCGAGCAGGCTTCGGAGATCTATCTGGTGTCACGGCTGGCCATCGATCCAGATCATCCCGCCGAGCGCGTCTATCTCGACGCCCTCGCCCACAAGCTCAACCTGCCATCAAACCTGATGGCTCATCTTGATCATCAAGTGGCAGCGGGCACCGAAGCGGTGAGAATCACAGCTGAAACAGGGGGTAGATTTATTGTCGGAAAATAAATCTATCCCCTTTTGCATCCAACTGGAGTAGGTTCACACGCTGGAGGCAATTGAGCGCTATGTTAAATTCAAATTCAAAATCCGGATCACGCCGCACGTTTCTCAAGCAAGCCCTCACTGCTGGCGCGGTGATATCGGCGCCCTCTGTGAGTAGCGCCGCCGAAGCGAACAACAACCAGTCCTCGGGCATAGGGGCACTCGACCACGTCGCGATTCCCATGCAGAACGTCGACGGCATGATCGCCTTCTATCGCGCACTGGGCTTCGTGGTGCGCGAAGGCGCAAACATCGTGTCTATTCACTTCGCCAATCAGAAGATCAATTTGCACCGACCTGAATTCTGGCAAAGCGGCACATTCACCTTGCGGGCTGCGGCCGCTGCGCCGCCCTGCGGCGACTTTTGCTGGGTATGGGCAGGATCGGAAGCGTCGCTGCGCGAGGTGATCGCGCGTGTCGGAGTACCGATTGAAGTGGAAGGACAGCGTGATGGTGGCAGAGACGGTGGCAACGCAGTGGGTCAGAGCATCTACATTCGGGACCCGGATCAGAATTTGCTGGAGTTTATTCGGTATGTTTAGAGAAAAGCTCAGAAAAAAGGGGCTGGGTAAATTTTTGCCTGCCAGTTCAGTAATCATCTGCGCATTTTTCGCAGCTTCGTGCGAAAGCAACAACTGAATCGGGGCGCGCTATCAATAGGCTGCTATCCCGTCATCGAAAAACCCAATTGTCAGAATCTCAAACGGTTGAATCTGAATTGCCATGGTTGGCAGGTCATGGATTTAACCACACAGGGGACACAGGAATCCTCCAAAGCGCGCTATACCTCGGTAGTGTCGACCGGTAATGTCGTCAACAATTCAGCAACTTTATTCTGGTTTGATAAGGGCTTGAGTTATAGACTTCGGAGTATCTAATAAGACATTAGTGCGCTGGCGTGCTAATCAAATGTTAGCTGCCCAGAGCCCGACCTGGCGCTTTGCCGTGGTACTTGAAAGTGGTACCATGGCCGCCATGAAGCGCAAGCACCACAAGACCCTCGTATTGATCTTTGCCCATCCGGTCAGCGCGAACATTCAGTGGCGCGCCATTGAGGCGTTGTTTGTTGAGTTAGGCGCTGAAATCTCAGAGCGAGAAGGCTGCAGGATTGCAGTATTCCTATTCGAGGAAGTTCGCGTCTTCCATCGGCCTCATCCTAGCCCTAACACCGATAAGGGAGCTGTAGCGAGTATCCGCAAATGGCTAGAGCAACACGGAGTAGAACCATGAACACGATGACCTTCAATAATTACCATGCAAGGATTGAGTACGATCCTGACCTGGATATGTTCCGGGGAGAAATTCTTGGCTTGAATGGAGACGCTGATTTTTATGGACGAACTCCCAAGGAGTTGCGTGCTGAATTCAAGAAGTCCTTGGCTGTTTTCCTGGAAGTCTGCAAAGAAAAAGGCATCGAGCCACGCAGGCATTATTCAGGAAAATTCAATTTGCGCATTCCCCCGGAGCTTCACGAGCAGTTGGCAATTGTTGCTCAGGCCAAAGGCAAGAGCATCAACGCAATAGCACAAGAGGCGCTGCAGAGTGTCGTTGAATAAAGCAGCTAACACCTATGAGCCTTCTCTACGTCAATAGGCAATGGTTTTTTTATTGACCGCATCTGCGGCCATTGTTAAATCCCTGAACGTGCGATCTTGCTCCATCTGGTGTAGTTCTCGTGATTGCCAGCGCTGCCCTTTTTGGAACCGCCTACTCGTCAGGCAGCTTCGCGGAGGCATTCTTTCCTGTGTTCTTGTCGGTTTCAGCAGTGTGGCTGCTGTTCTGCTACGGCGCGTACAAAGGTCTCATGAGTCCAAATGTGATCGGCAAAGTCGTTTTCTGGCTGTCTGTGGTGGGACATATTTTTGCCTTTCCGGTTGGCACTGCATTTTCCGGCGTGTGCATCTGGCTGTGGCGCGACCTGTCACTGCGTGCAAAAAACGACGCGGGTCCTGACCTCGCTCAGCAAAGCATTCCGACCGCTGATGCTGATTCGCCGACTCGCAGTTGAACGCGGGTGTTATGCTGTGCAGCTATTAGTTCCTACTGAGGGAATCATATGAGACAAATTCACTACTGTGTTGCGATGAGCCTCGATGGCTACATCGCGGGCCCCAATGACGAGTATGATTGGATACTCATGGATCCCGATATTGATTTTGAATCATACATGGCCCGCTTTGACACGTATGTTATTAGACGTAAAACATTTGAAATTGCGGGTGGTGGACCTTTATCTGGAGGCAAGACCATCGTGGTTTCAAAGACTCTGAAAAACGGGGACTATCCTGATATCACGATTATTCGCGATGACCTGGAAAATGCGATCAAGGAGTTGTGCACGCAACCTGGCAAAAACATCTGGCTTTTCGGTGGCGGCGAACTTTTTGGTAGTTTGCTCGATCTTGGACTGGTTGACGTGGTCGATGTAAGCATAATTCCAATATTACTTGGCTCCGGAGTGCCTTTCCTTCAACCAGGCAGCGAGCGCGCCAGACTGCGCCTGCTCAAGAGCAGAGTGTATGAAAAAACCGGAACTGTCGCTCTTGAATACGCAGTAGACAGGGCTGCATAGTAATCCCATCAACAAGGAAACCCCGCCGTACGGATTGAGCTATTATAGATGGCGTTCGACGCACTAAATGCGCGCTCAAGCAATCCGCAAGGAGAACAAAAATGATAAAGGTGTTGAAGATTGGCTTGATGGTGGTCGGCGTTCTTCTGTTGGGAACGCTCCTGACACTGCGCGTCACCGGCTTGCCGCCTGGACATCCCAGTGCCCAGGAATATGTGTCTGCCAGCCGCTCGGCACGACCGGGATTATGGTTGAAGGGTGAGGTGGTCAAGGAGGCGGTGACAAACTGGGACTGGGTGAATGAATTCGGTGATGCCTTCAGCGAGAACGGATCCGAGCTGGAGACGCGTACCTGGTACGGCATCCCCCACTCTGTCACCGTGCAATTGGTTCCCCGTGGCACCGAACTCTACTTACAGTCCAGCGCACAGACATTCAGGTTGGGCAGGGGTTTTCCCGAATCCAAGGCGTGGTGGCGAAACGTCGAACGTGATCCGCGGGTGCGATTGAAAATTGGCGGCAAGCTTTACGATATGACCGTGGTACTGGTGCAGGACCATGCCGAGGTTGCCCGACTGCGCGACGGGAAACATCCCATCGTGAAAGAAACGGATGCTGCCGGCAACGAACGCACTACGGAGGAGTGGCACTACTGGCGTGTGTTCCAGCGCAATATTCCGGAATATGATAGCGGGGCAATAGTGGTCGCGCCCGATGCAACCACTTCTTGAGCCATCCCGGTGCCAGCGCTTCTAATACGCCTCCAATACTAATGACAGAGGCCAGTGGCAGGAGTATTGAACTTCCATCAGGAATGGCGTCCGCAAACAAGCAAGCACAGCATCCTCCAAATAATCCTCAGTAACTATTTTGCGGCCTCTACGTCAGAAATGGCGATAGTGCAGCGCCTAATTAAGGAGCATAATTATACTTCGTTGCATAGCGTATCCGCAGGGGGAGCACCAATGGCCAAGAAAATTACATTCCTTAAATGGTTGGGACTCCAGGCTCCAGTCACATTTACAGTCCTTCTATACCTTTCCGGTGACTGGGACATTTCGTAAAAGAGGTATTCATGAACAGTACCAACACCCAACCCTATGAACTCATCACGTCAACCTGGCTGAATTCAGACCGGGAAATAAAGTTGCAGGACCTGATTGGTCGGGTTGTAGTTGTTCATACATTTCAAATGTTGTGTCCAGGCTGCGTATCCCACGGTATTCCGCAGGCAATCAAAATACGAAAATGTTTCAACGAAGCCGACCTGGTAGTTCTGGGCTTGCACACGGTGTTTGAGCATCATGATGTGATGGGAGAAGAAGCCCTGAAAGTATTCTTGCATTAGTACCGAATCACCTTTCCAGTAGGCATAGACAAGGCAGCCTCGAAAGGAAATATCACCTTAACCATGCAAGCCTATGGACTCAGAGGCACCCCTTCTTTGTTGATTTTTGACAGGAAAGGACAATTGAAATTAAACAACTTTGGCGTCATTGATGACATGGTTGTTGGCGCTGTAATTGGCAAATTGCTCGTTTAAAACCAGATTAATTACAGAGACCCGCCTCACCAGGCGCACGCGGTTGCGCTTGTGCGCCGATTATCCGACACTGTCGCCGTTGAAGCCCACTAAGAGAATTCTTATGCACCGCATCCGCCTGATTCTGAGCCTGCTGCTTTCTGCAATTCCTGGTTTGCTCACCGCTGTCGAACCAGAACCCAATTCGGCCGAATCCCGCACCCTTGTCACGAATTTCTGGCAGGCGACTTCTGCAGCAGAGAGTGAAGCCGCCGGTACTGCGCTGATTTCAGCAGCGCAGGATATCAACACACTCTATTTCTGGTTGAAAGCAGGGCCCACCTATATCGCCACAGCCGAGAAGGATCGTTATGAGGCTGTGCGCCCGGCCACAGACGGCACGCTGTTCCGATATATATTCGTCCTTCCTGCTGACTATGATCCGGCCCGCAGTTATCGCGTGGAATTCATGCTGCACGGCGGGGTGAGTCGACCGGCATGGGACGCGGGAGGTGAATGGTGGCGACGCGGCTACGATGGCTATGACGAGCTCGATCAGATCACGGTGATGCCGGCAGCCTGGGATGACAACTTCTGGTGGCAGGACAGCCAGGCCGAGAATTTGCGCGCCATCCTGCGTTTTCTCAAACAGAGCTACAACGTAGATGACAACCGGGTCTATCTCAGCGGCGTGTCCGACGGTGGCACCGGCGCGTATTTCTTCGCCTTCAAGCAACCCACCGAATGGGCAGCTTTCCTGCCATATATTGGGCATCCCGGAGTGCTGCGCAATGCCCAGAGTGGCGGTGGGCACGCACTGTATTTTGAGAACCTGATGAATAACGCGCTGTTTATTGTGAATGGTGAAAACGATCCACTGTATCCCGCTGCGTCACTCGCGCCATTCATCGACATTTTGAAAGAGACCAGCATCAATCATGAGTTCACCATCATTGCTGACGGTGGTCATAACACCAATTGGATGCCGGATGAATTGCCTCGTATCAACGCCTTCAAGGCGGCGAATGTGCGCGACCCATTGCCGGAGAGCCTGATCTGGGTTGCAGACAGTGAAGAGCGCTACAATCGAAATGCCTGGATACGTGTGGACAAACTGGTCGAACCGGGACGTCCGGGGTTGCTCAAGGTGGAACGCAGCGGCAACCAGTTCACCGTGAACGCCGAGCGCGTGGCTGAATTCAGTCTGCTGCTGAACCCTGAAGAAGTGAACTTCAATGAATTGATCACGGTGACTGTGAACGGGGCCATGCTGTTCAACGGACAGGTGGCCCAAGAAGCGGAAACTCTGCTGCGTTATGCCGCCAATGAACTCGATCGCGCCCAATTGTTTACTGCCGAGTTGCGCCTGCAAATACCCAACTGACTCTGTTAAATTAAGAAATTAAGAGAAGTTAAGGGTTCGGAGGTATTACTTTTTAATCCCTCCGACCCCTTAACTTTTGGCACCATTGCGCAGTTGATCTCAGGGCCCGGGAGCCGCTGAGACAAATGTCGTCAGAATATTTTCAAACCGGATTGGATTGGAATCCGTCACGTAGGTTGCGCTGATATCGTATAAGTCTGTGCCTACCTGCAGATTATTGATTAGCAAAACTCCCGCCAGATCGTAATTTGCCGTATACACCGGAGTCAGCGCAGTATCCAGATCAGTGTAAGACACAAACTCGAATGTCAGCGGTCCATTCAGCGTGATGCGAATCTCGGCACTGATAAGGCTGCCGTCCCACAGTCGCAGAAAGGGTAGTGACAGCATGGATCCTGTAACGCTCGGCAAAGCATTGAGATCCACGGGCAACGTCGGTGCAATACCAGAAAGCACGCTGTCGCAGACGGTACTGCCTATGTTGGCCAGAATGAAGTTGGCGAACACAGGCAGGCATACTGCTGATTCCGGCTGCGGCATGCCATTCACAGTTACCAGCTCATGATAATAGTCGTTCCCGTTCAATCGCGGCGGGGTGTTGTCGATCTGGATAGGATAACTGAAATTCAGCACTTCGCCTGACACAAGTGCTTCGATAAAATAAGTTTGCCTGCCTAGTTTCTGCAGCGCGCCGCCGACTATCTGACCAACGGTGTTCAGGCTGGCTCCCATCACACCACAGGTGTTATGTGTAATCTGGTAATTCTGTGACTCATTGCTCACTTGCCCATTGTTGAGATGCACAAACGATACATCCAGGTTCTCCAGCTTTTCACCGGATACATTTGTTGTGCGTACCTGAATCTCGGTAAATTCCCCATACAAGGCGGCTGTATTACTCGCCGATTGCCTAATCTCCAGATCATGGTTAAGGCTGGGTGATACCGTGATGCGATCAGGCAGGGCTTCCGGTTCAATTGGAAATTTGTACGGCGTGATTGCACTCACCAGGTGTCTGGTTTTATTGAGGGAGAAAGCCGCATCCGCGCCATTGGCGATGTCACTGCGATCGACACCGCAAGCAACGCTTCTGCAAAGTTGTTGCGGGTTGGAGAACCTGTTCAGCCGCTCTGCTGTTCCGAAGTTATTGCCTCTAACTTGCGCCGTTACGGTCATGAACAGGTCAGTCACCGCGTAACCGGCTGAATAGGAGAACGTGCCACCATTGGGGAACTGCTGACGTGTTGGCGCGATACCCATATTGGTGGCGAGCAAGGGCGATATATCACTTACCCCAGGGCAGTCAGGACCGACATTCAGAATCGAGAGCAACTCACCCTGATGATGGGCCGTTCGGAAATCACCCTGACGGCCAGCGCCAATGAATGCACCATCGCCACAGATGTTGCCAGTGTTACCATCCAACGCATGCAGAATCACCACGATGTCGCCACCCGAACTCGTAACCAATTGATCGAGTGCAGCGAACGCAGGGACCGCATTCGCCCGGATGGACGCGAGCAAGCTCGACAGGGTCACATTGGTGGTGGCATACGGCACTCTTGAGAGCCCTACCCCCTTAAAACGCATGGCGATATTGTTCTCGCGAAAGGTCTGGTTTGTGGCTGTGAGGATTTAGCCAATACGGCTCTGCAGCTTGCCATCCAGATACTGCTCCGTTGCCGGGGTGTACAGAAACAGAATATCCACCACTGCCTTGCGCGCCAGTATTTGTTCAAGCGGTGTGCCTTGCGGCAGATTCATGATGGCTTCATCAATATCCGGTGCTCCGTTGCGATCGATATCAATGGCGATGTCGCGCACGAGCTGGATCGTCAAGCTGAAACCACTGACACGGACATCACCATCTGCCAGGCTGGCCGTAAACGCATCAGGCTCCAGTACTGGCACGGATGAGGAAGTAATCGCCACCGTAAAACTGGGACCTACCGCTTTGGAATTGGGACCGTCGACGAAAAAGTCCAGAACTTTGCTGCCCACTGCTGGCACCGATGGCACCGTGCAGGTCAATCTGCGTATGCCTGAATTGGCGGTCTCCAAACATTCTCTGTCCACATTACCGAGGTTTACGGCTGCCGGCATCGAGATTACGAGTTGCACATTGGTCAACGTGCTTGCTGTGGGATTGTTGATCAAAGCCGCGAAGGTGAGCAGGCCGTTTACTGAGTTTTCGAATACATATCCGCGCTCGGCACGAAAATCGACAGAGGCCGATTGTGCAAATGCTGCTGGACTGAATAGGGCATGACCAAACAGGACAAGGGCAAGCGCCATTCGCGGCAGTGCAGAATTCAGTTTCTGCAGACGATGATGCCAGCTTGGAGATTTGTGCGACGTACGGCTTGGCGACCTAGTTTTGATGCTACTTGGAGCTTATACGAACTGCGCCGCATCGGGCATTCAGTTTACAGGCATCCGGTTTATAAGGCATAAGGTGTGGATACCTTGCAGAACATCGCGATACGTTCTTGCCCAAAGTGTATAGCGGCACTGCCAAGGAGCCTCTTAAGGTTCACAGATTCAATTTATCTGTCTACTTTATCCCACTACAATGCGACATGACTGCACCAACCTCCCTCTTATCTGAACGACTGCTGCTGCGCCAACCGACACTGAGTGACGCTCCTGCAATATTTTCAGGCTATGCCAACGATGCGCAGGTGACGCGTTTTCTGGGCTGGCCGCGTCACAAGCAGCTGGAAGACACACTTGGTTTTCTGCGCTTTTGCGAGCAGAGCTGGGACATGAATGGTGTCGGCGCTTTCCTGATATTCGATCGTTCTGGCTCTGAATTACTGGGCAGTACCGGACTGGAACTTGAAGTTGAGCGACAGGCTGCTACCGGCTACGTGCTGAAGGAGTCGGCATGGGGCAAGGGTTATGCAAGCGAAGCTCTCGGCGCGATGGTTGCTCTGGCCAGGTCGCTGCCGATCCGAGGCATCTATGCGCTTTGTCATACACAGCACAGGGCATCGGCTCATGTTCTGGAGAAGACGGGTTTCAAATTCGATACCAGACTGACCTCACACACAGAATTCCCAAACCTCGATCCCGGTCGCAAGCAGGATGTGTTGCGCTATACCTTGCAATTGCAGTGCTGAGGTTGAGAGCTCTCAGGGCCTGCTGAATCCATTGCATTTTTCAGCGCGCGTGCAATTTACTCTGCAAGCCTGAGCCCCTATAGTTGGGATTGCAATCGATAGTCGAGGCCGCAATCGATAGTTGGGTTTGCAATCGATAGTTGGGGCTACCATCGGCTGACTACAGCTAACAATCAAAGTTGGCAAAGCACCGTCAGTAAATGCCTTCGGCAATTCACTTTCAGCGGGAAACAGTTGGCCATTATCCAGCGGCGCTTGTTTTACCGTCACTTCCTTACAACAACAAGTTCAGGTCAGCAGACCCATGACTTCAGGCTCCAGCTCTGCACCAATCACTGACCAGTCAACCGCCATTCCCCGCAGGGAACTCACGCTTCGCATTCTGCCCGTGCCAGAATGGATACAGAGTGGAATTCATTACCACGTGTAACCGGATTGCCTAGCGTGGTGGATCAATCGTGTTAGTGGCCGAAGTGTTGACGCGAAACCAGCCTGCAACTGCACAACGGTCACATTGTGTTGGTAATACTTCGTGAGGAAATTCTTCGCTGAGGAACAGCACGACGGTGCCATAGCCTGGCATCACTTTCACCAGCTCGGCATTGGTCGCAGGACAAAAAAGCTGCAACTCACCGCCCTGGCCCGGTTCCCAATCCTTATTCAGGTAAACCACCAGCGACAGCACCCGGTTGCTCTCGCCCTTGAAGGCATCAATATGTCGTCGATAGAAATCCCCCTGGCGATAAATCGAGAAATGACTCTCGAACGAAAATAATCCGAGGAACAGCCGCGAGTTCAAATACAAGCGCAGTCGCTTCGCCCATGCCAGCCATTGCTCACTCGCTGGATGCTCTTCTTCTATCCAGTGGATACTGTCGCGTCTCACCAGCGGATTGTGTGATGCCTCTGTCCCGCGCCCAACTCCGGCGGCATGAAACTGGTCCTGTTCCAGCACTGTCAGATAATCCCGCAGACTGTCACACAAGGTTTCTGGCAATGTGGTGGGCAGAATCACATAGCCCTGCTTCTCAATGCCATCAGCCATCGCAGCGAACTGGTCCTGCTCCGGCGTGGTATTTGCCGAACCCGGATCTTTGCTGTGAGTTGGATTAGGAGCCTGCATGTGACATCTCAAAGTGAATGCAGTTGTTTATCGCAGTCAGTGTTGTCAGGCAAGCGGTTTCTTTGCGCTTCGCTATTTTGAAGCCAGAATCAGAGCGTCAAGCTGTTCCCGCAGTCTGGACTTAAGCGATATAAACTTTTACTCTTTGCGCTGCAGCGTAGCAATGCCAGGATGCTTGCCGGTGATTCAGGACAGGATGCGCGGATTGACAACCTTTGCAGATAGTACGAGACTCACACATCCATTTTTCATATCAACCATGTTCTGGAAAGAGATTTCTTTATGCATAGATTCAGATTGATACAAACTGCGGGATTGGCCTTATTCGGAGCCCTGCTCGCTGCCTGCGCGGTATCACCAGAAACCCGGGCCAAGATGGACAAGTATGCCAGCACGATTCCGGTTTGCAGCAGCGCAGAAGCTTGTCAACCAAAGTGGAATGCGGCGCGTGCCTGGGTGGACGCCAATAACTCCTTCGGCATTCGCTCCGCAACGGATGAACGAATAGTTTCTACTACCAATATCACGTCAGACAGCGGCATTGGCATGATTGTCACACGCAAGCCAACTGCCAATCGCCAGTTCCAGATTGTCGTCGACATGGAATGTTTGATTGCCTATGGCTGTCCCGAGCTCTGGGACATGATGCTCGACTTCAACAGCACGGTGAACACAGCTAACTGACTATCGGATGACTGAAACTCGTTGTCAGTCCCGACACCGAATTGGCAAAGCGTAGGTTTTTTCTTCTGCTGATGTCTTCTGACTGTTACTGGTCTTGCTTTGCATACAGATACGGTGGCAAGGCGCAGAACAATCCAATACCAAGATTAAGTGCTATGAATAGCCACGGTTTCGGGTCCCGGTTCGATTGCCGGCTGGTCCATGGTCGGCGTGCAGGCTGAGCCAAGCAACTGCAGCGGTTCCTGCGCTGAAACCAGGCTGGTGGTAAGGCTAACGAGGACAATTACATAGAAGCGATTGATCACGTTTATTCCTTCGTATCACATTTGTTAGTTTTTTCTGGTCTTGCCAGAAGGCACCTTCAGACCCCGGCGCGGCAAGGAATCGCTGCGCCCGCTCCGATAATTGACAACAGACACAGGCGCTACCCTACAAATAATAAACCAGCCTTACCGGAGTTCCCGATAAAGCTGGTTATGTATAGCATCAAATACCGGGGCTTGGTGTAACACCGTCCCGGCAATTTCTCAGAACTGCCACGGTCTCAGAACT
>SXGR01044228.1_pt1 | contig 11761 bp, 9 predicted proteins | sample 3174711 | NCBI WGS metagenome assembly SXGR01 (sample SAMN11356860, study PRJNA531348) | freshwater metagenome | isolation source: freshwater sample F1-60 | place: China: Fuxian Lake, Yuxi | collected 2017-12-25
CGGAGCATTTGATCGGATCACTCCCTCCGCGCTGTTGAGGCAACAGTGCGTACGCGACCTCGCGGGACGCCGCACCATCTCGCCGAGCGATCCTTTCAACGACCTCGCGCACGCGGCAGTCCATGTTGCTCCCTCAATCGCGGATGATATTGATGAGATTTCCGCGCTTTCTGACCTTCCCGTGCACGTCTGCGGAAGCGGATCGAGCCTCTTTGTGCTCTGCAGCGATCCGGCGCACGCGCAGGCCCTCGCGTCGACAGCGAGCACACGACTCGCGATTCCTGCGGTTGCTGTGGCAACGTGCGTAGTGGAATGATCCACTTCGGGGTGGCATCCTATGATCCCCCTCCCATGAAACTCCCTCACAATCTTGACGCAACCAAGTGGCAGGCACTTGCGCCGCTCTATCAAGCACTCACAGACCGAGAGGTTTCCTCTGGCGCCGACCTCGAAGCCCTCATCCTCGATCGGAGCGCGCTTGATGCGATCGCTGAAGAGGCGCAGGCGAACCTGTACATCTCGATGACTTGCCATACCGACGATGAGGCGAGGCGTGATGCGTATCTCGCATTCGTACAGCATGTCGAGCCACAACTGCGCACCGTCGGCGCGGCCCTCGACCGCCAGATTGTGGAGTCACCATGGGTGTCACACCTCGACTCCACGAGGTACGAGACCTACCTACGCGCACTTCGACAAGAGGCAAAACTCTTTCGCCAAGAGAATGTTCCGCTGCAAACTGAAGCGACAACCTGTGACCAGGAGTACAGCCGACTCTGTGGTGCAATGTCGGTGTCATTCGAGGGACGGGAGCAAACGATGCCGCAGATGGCGCGCTACCTCGAAGTTCCAGACCGCGCCGTGCGCGAGCAATCGTGGAAGGCCGTTGCTGCGAGACGCCTGCGAGACCGCGATTCAATCGATGGAATCTTCGACACGCTCATTGGCATTCGACACCGCATGGCGCTCAACGCAGGCTTCGCCAATTTTCGCGACTTTCAGCATGAACGCATGCTGCGCTTCGATTACAAGCCGACCGATTGTCAGAAGTTTCACGCGGCTGTTGAGGCGACATGCGTGCCGCTGATGGGTGAGCTGCATCGGCAACGGGCTTCGGCACTTGGAGTCCCATCCGTGAAACCCTGGGACACCAAGGTCGACCTTCGGGGTCGCGATGCGCTGCGTCCCTTCGCTGACACCACAGAACTCGTCGAGCGCACCTCTCGAGCCTTCCACCGACTCGATCGCGAACTTGGATCGATGTTCGATTCGATGCGTGGCGGGTCATGTCTCGATCTTGAGACGCGCAAGGGTAAGGCGCCTGGTGGGTATCAGTATCAACGGCAACACTCTCGAACACCATTTATCTTCATGAATGCGGCAGGATTGCAGCGAGACCTCGTGACGATGGTGCATGAAGCGGGCCACGCCTTCCACTCGATTCTGAGCAAGCACGATCCCCTGCTCGCCTATCGCGGCAGCCCGACCGAGTTTGCTGAAGTTGCGTCGATGAGCATGGAACTGCTCACATTTCCACAACTCGACGAGTTTTACTCTGCTGAAAATGGCGCGCGCGCGCGCCGTGATCTGCTTGAGAATCTTGCAACGCTCCTTCCGTGGGTCGCCACGATTGATGCCTTTCAACATTGGGTCTACACGAACCCTGGGCACACCCGCGCTGAACGAACAGACTGTTGGCTCGACTTGAATCGGCGCTTCGGCGGCGCGATTGATTGGAGTGGGCACGAAGACGTGCTTGCGTCGCTCTGGCATCGGCAACTGCACCTGTTCGGATCGCCCTTCTATTACATCGAGTACGGAATCGCGCAGCTCGGCGCGCTGCAGATGTGGCGGCAGTCTCGGCGCGATCCCAAGGCGGCCGTAGCGAACTACAAGCGCGCGCTTGCGCTCGGTGGATCGCGACCACTTCCTGAACTCTTCTCTGCAGCCGGGCTGCACTTCGATTTTGGACCCGAGACTGTGAGCGGATTGATGGACGAAGTTCAGGCCGAACTGGCCACGATCCCGGCATAGAGACTCTGCGCATCTCACTCCACACATTTGATTGAAGGAACATCACTCGTGAAAAAGATTGTCATCTTCGGCGGCGGCAAGATCGGAAGCATGGTCGGATTTCTGCTGGGAACCTGCGGCGACTATGAGGTGCAGGTGGGCGACTTGAACGCTGAATCTGCGCGCGCTGCGGCGACGCTCTTCGGTGGACGCGGGGTCGCTGTCGACTTCACGAACCGCGCGCAAGTCACATCGTTCGTGCAAGGCGCATGGGCGGTGATTTCGTGCGCTCCGTTCCATTGCAATCCAATGATCGCTCAGTGCGCTCGAGATGCACGGGCGCACTACTTCGACCTCACTGAAGATGTCGCCGTAACGAAAGAGGTCATTGCACTCGCCGCAAGCAGCTCGAGCGCGTTCATCCCCCAGTGCGGGCTCGCGCCAGGTTTCATCACCATCGCGGCCAATCACCTCGCGAAGCCATTCGCGCAGATCGACTCACTGCGACTTCGCGTGGGAGCGCTTCCATTGAACCCATCGAACCGACTCGGCTACAACCTGACGTGGAGCACCGAGGGAGTCATCAACGAGTACATCATGGACTGCGAGGCTGTCCGCGATGGACAACTCGTGCGCCTCCCCGCGCTCGAGAACCACGAACGCCTGATTATTGATGGCATCGACTTCGAAGCATTCAACACCTCGGGCGGCCTGGGCACACTCGCGGAAAGTCTCAAGGGACGCGTCCGCAATCTTGACTACAAGACCATTCGCTTTCCGGGCCACTGCGACCTCGTGAAGTTTCTGCTGCAAGAGCTGCAACTGCGCGAACACCGCGGCGAGCTTCGAACGATTCTTGAGCGTGCGATTCCAACAACTGCCGATGATCAGGTGGTCATCTTCGTGAGTGCCACCGGAACCCTCGATGGCCGACTCACCGAACGCATTTATGCAAAGCGCGTGCTCGCTCAGAGCATTGGGGGAGTGCACTGGACTGCAATCCAGATCACCACGGCGGCCGGCATCACGGCGTTGGTCGACCTCTTCGCGCAGGGAAAGACCCCACAGAAGGGGCTCGTGCGCATGGAAGATGTCGCATGGGATGAGTTCATCTCGAACCGATTCGGTCGTCTGTATGCCTGATTGGACCAATGCGTAGCGAGGAGTTTCGTGCGCACGGCTATGAGGTGATCGACTGGATCGCCAATTACATGCGCGATGTTGAGACGCTCCCAGTCGCACCGCGCGTGAAACCTGGAGACATTCGCCGCGCCCTGCCCGCCGCGGCTCCTGAGGAACCCGAGACGATCGCTGCGTGCCTTGAAGACCTGAGCCGCTCCATCGTTCCAGGGTTGATGCACTGGCAGAGCCCCAATTTCTTCGGCTACTTCCCCGCCAATAGCGATCCTGCCGCAATGCTCGGAGACTTCCTCTCGAGCGGTCTTGGCGTTCAAGGAATGCTCTGGTCGACGAGCCCTGCGTGCACCGAACTTGAAACGCACATGCTGGATTGGCTCGCGCAACTGCTAGATCTGCCTGTGACTTTTCGTTCACCTGACGGTGGCGGTTCGCGTGGCGGCGGAGTCATCCAGGACACTGCGAGCAGCGCGACTCTCTGCGCGGCGATCTCTGCGCGCGAGCGCGCCCGCGGTGTGGCGGCTGGCGCGCAAGGCGATCCACTTGGACGGCTCGTTGCCTACTCGAGCACCCAAGCGCACTCGTCGATTGAGAAGGCACTGCGCATTATCGGGATTCCGAGCGATCGCCTGCGCACCATTGAGGTCGATGACCAATGGGCGATGCGCCCTTCCGCCTTGCGCGGTGCAATCGAGGCTGATCGTGCACGAGGGCTCATTCCGTGCTTCTGTGTTGCGGCCGTTGGAACGACCTCAACGCTCGCGGTCGATCCAGTCGAATCGATTGGTCAAATCTGCAACGAGCACGGGGTCTGGCTGCACGTCGACGCTGCGATGGCTGGAATCGCGGCGATCTGTCCAGAGTTTCGAGAGATGCACCGCGGACTTGAACGCGCTGACTCGTACTGCGTCAACCCGCACAAGTGGCTCGGCGCAGGATTCGATTGCGATGCGTTCTACGTTGCGAATCGCGCGGCGCTTGTCGGCGCGCTGAGCATTCTGCCCGAGTACCTGCGGAATGCCGCGACGGAGAGCGGCGCCGTCATTGATTATCGTGATTGGCAGGTTCCACTGGGAAGGCGGTTTCGGGCGCTAAAACTCTGGCTGCTCTTTCGTGCAAACGGCGCGCGTGCGCTGCGCGAGATGGTTCGTACCCATGTCGGGTTTGCCCGTTCGCTCGCCGATCGAATGCGAACTGACCCTCGGTTCGAAGTGATCGAACCGCAGACGCTTGGGCTCGTGTGCTTTCGGTTGCGCGGTGGCGATGCCGCGACCGAGTCGCTGCTGACGGCCATCAACGAGAGCGGGCGCGCGTTCATGACCCACACACGGCTCTCATCGCGTTACATCGCGCGCGTCTCGATCGGGCAACGCACGACAACCGCTGCCCATGTCGATGCGCTGTGGTCGCTGCTCAGTGCGCGTGCATGACAATCATCCGCGTCGCACAGTAATGATGACAACCTCTGCGGGGCAGTTCACCCGCAGCGGAAACCACCCGCCCACCCCCGCGGTGACAAAGAGATGCGATCCCCCATCGTGGTAGTGGCCCATGCGCAGCGCCTTCGATGTCGCGGCGCGTGACTGCTGCCGACGCTTTGGCAGCAGCGCGAACTGTCCTCCATGCGTGTGGCCCGCGAGCGTGAGCGGCACGCTGACCTTGGCCGCTTCGCGAAATGCTTTCGGGTTGTGGGCGAGCAGCAGGTGCGGAATGGATCCCTGTTGGACGAGCGACTGCAGCCCCTTGGCGTTCCCTTCGAGCGTGCGCGACCAATCGATGCCAGCGATTCGCAATCCACCACGCACGGTGATCATCTCGCCGCGCAGCGTCTTGAGCCCAGATCCCTGCGCAAGCCGAAGCACGCGCCGCGCGTTGTCGAGCACGTCGTGATTTCCGAGCACGAAGTACCTGCCGAGTGGCGCTCGCAGACCTCCGAGTGCTTCAAAGATCGGCTCGCATCCAGCGACATCGAGATCGACAACATCGCCCGTGCACGCGATGAGATCGGGCGCCTCTCGGCGAAGCAGTTGAACCGCCTCGAGTGCGCGGGGAATCGGCATCAGATCACCCACATGCAGGTCGCTGATGTGTCCGAGGCGCACGCCATCGAATCGTGCGGGCCAACTTGGAATTCGCACCTCGACCTTGCGCAGAGTGATCTCGCTCTGCAAGTGCCGTTTCATCAGTGCGCCGCCGACCAATTGATCTGGCAAGAGCGTGAACGCCGCGTGGCGAAGTGTGGCGCGGGCGAGACGGCCCGCTTGATCGCCGCGCGTCGCGCGTTTGCTCACTGCGAGCAGCGTTTTCAGCGTCACTTTCCGTGGCGACTGCTTAGAACTTGATGTTGGCACCGAAGTACAACCCTTGGACTCCTCCATCAAAGCTGGCTGAGTCATTGCTGAGAGTGAAGTTCTCGAGTCGGTATCCGAATTCGGCCCCACACTGCGGCGTCAACATCAACGTCAACCCGGCGCGCGCAAAGGTGAATTGCTGGCCGTTGGCGAAATTGGTTCCAACACCTCCAGCCGCTTCGATGCGCACTGATGTCACCCATGGAACTCGCCCTTGGGTGTCGAAGTCGAGATCGATTCCTCCGCCAATGCCTGGCATGACTGCTCCGAGTGACCACGAGTCGGATTGCGCACTGGTTGTGTCATCCACGCTGAGCTGCGCGCTGTACCAACGAACTGACCCAATAGCTTTCACGCGAAGATCGGCCTTGTAGTTGCCGTTGGGGGCGGTGTTTCGTTCATTGGGAACCCCCGCGCTCCAGGCTGTCGTCTGATCGGCAAATGGTCGCCAGATCGTGAAATCAAACTCGCCGCCCGCACTTGCTGCAGAAAATGACGTGTTGAGTTGATCGCCCAGTGCGATGCCAACGCTTCCGAAACTGCCCGCGACTTGCGAATTGAGCGAGGCTGAGGTTGAGAAGAACCATCCATCCACCATGACCTCATAGAAACGACCCCAACTCGCAGAAAGTTCGCCGTTGAAGGTCGCTTCATATCCATTGAGTCCAAGCCCGTCGTCAACCACAAAGTTGGGACCGCCGAAACTCGTATCACCCCGAACGCGTGACATCCAGAGTGCCGGGCGCAGCGCAAAGTGCAGTGCGTCCGAGTCGCGCGCACCCCCGACGGCTGGGGTGGCAGAGGCGGACTGGTCTTGCGCGTACGAGGGGGCAGACGACGCCGTCACTGCCAATGTGCAGAGCGCGCTCAACGATTTGCGAGTGAAATGCACATCGTGAGCCTACCGCCATCGACTCGACCTCCCAACGCAATCGCGCTCGGACCCATCGCCTGGGTTCATGCGGCATCGCTGCGATTCACCTATGCAAGGTCAGGTGGTCCCGGTGGGCAGAATGTGAACAAGATCGAATCGAAGGCACAGTTGCGCGTATCGATCGGGTCGATCCACGGACTTGATGAGAGTGCGCGCATGAGGCTCGCCCGACTCGCCGAATCACACCTCTTCGGCGCAGATGCGAGCGACCCGGCGTCGATCGAATCACCTTCGGCCGAGATCGGGTTCTCGGCGGAAGTGCATCGGTCGCAACGGGCGAATCATGATGAGTGCATCGCGAAGCTGCACGAGCTGGTCCTGCGTGCGTCAATGGCACCCAAGCGCCGGCGCAAGACGAAGCCGACGCGGGGTTCCCGCGAGCGACGCCTCGAATCGAAGCGCATCAACAGTGACAAGAAGGATCGCCGCCGCGATCCGTGACCAGCGCTACTTGAATCGAACCTCGCCAGCGCCTCGTTCAATCGTCCCGATCACCACGGGCGACTCTCCTGCCCGCTTGAGCGACTTGATCATGCGGTCGACATGATCAGGGCGGGCGATGATCGTGTAGCCGATCCCCATGTTGAACACGCGAAACATCTCTTCTTCGTCGACTCCGCCATGCTTTTGCAAGAATGGGAAGATCGCAGGAGGAGTCCACGCACGCTTCTCGATCACCGCATCAAACTTCTCCGGCAGCGCACGGTTCACGTTGCCAGGCAATCCCCCACCGGTGATGTGCGCCATCCCACTAATGGCCTTCTTCTTACGGAACGCGCTCACAAGTTTCACGATCGACTTTGCGTAGATTCGCGTTGGCTCGAGCAGTATCTCGCACAGTGTTTTCTCGCCAAGTTCGTGATATGCCTTGTTGAGATCGAGTCCAGCATCGCGCACAATCCTTCGTACCAGCGTGTACCCGTTCGAGTGCACGCCTGAACTCGGCAGTCCGATGATGACATCGTTTTTCTTGACCCGCGTCGCGTCGATGATGTTGTCGTACTCGACGACCCCAACACAAAACCCCGCGATATCAAAGTCGCCAGGCTTATAAATGTCGGGCATCTCGGCGCATTCGCCGCCGATCAGCGCACAACCCGCAATCTCACAGCCACGGGCGACTCCTTCAATCATCGCCGCCGTGTCAGTTGGCTGCAGCTTTGAAAGCCCCAAGTAATCAAGGAAGAAGAGCGGCTCGGCTCCCTGCACAATGAGGTCGTTCACATTCATCGCGACGCAATCGATGCCGACCGTGTCATACACGCGCCGCTCAGCAGCCAGCAAGACCTTGGTTCCTACGCCGTCAGTGCACGCAACGAGCACTGGCCTGCGGTAGTTGCGCTTGAGACTCTTCTTTGTGAAGTCGAGCTGAAACAATCCTGCAAACGCTCCGTGTCGACCGAGCACCCGCGAGCTGTGCGTGCGCTTGAGAACTGGTCCAATGAGATCGACCACCGCATCCCCCGCGTCGATGTCGACGCCTGCAGCGCGGTATGTCAGTCCATTCTTCACGGGTGTGATGCTCATTGTCGCATTACACACGATCCGCGCCGATTGTGGCGTATGCTCGCCGCCCCATGTCGATTCTCATTGATGGCAGTACGCGTGTCTTGTGTCAGGGCATCACAGGCGCCGCTGGCGCATTTCACACCAAGGGCTGTTTGGACTATGGAACACAGATGGTCGGTGGAACGACACCCGGAAAGGGTGGCCAGCGCGATGTGAATGGCCTACCGATCTTCGAAACCGTCCACGACGCGGTCAAGGCGACCGGCGCAGATGCGACGATGATTTTCGTGCCGCCCCCATTCGCAGGCGATGCGATCATCGAAGCGGCTGATGCAGGCATCGCGCTCATCTGTGCGATCACCGAAGGCATTCCAGTGCAGGACATGATTCGAGTGCGTGCAACGCTCGCGAACTATCCCAACACAACGCTCGTCGGACCGAACTGTCCAGGAGTCATCACCCCAGGCAAGAAGGTCGGCGAGAGCAAGTATGAGGGCGGATGCAAGATCGGCATTATGCCCGGGTACATCCACACCCACCGATCTGACGCTCCTTCACGCAAGGCGGTCGGGATTGTGAGCCGCTCAGGCACGCTGACCTATGAGGCAGTCTGGCAATGCTCTGCGCGTGGGATTGGACAATCCACGTGCGTTGGAATCGGCGGCGATCCAATCAAGGGACTTGACTTCATCGATGTGCTCGAACTCTTCGCGGCTGATCCAGAGACAAGCGCGATTGTGATGATCGGCGAAATCGGCGGGAGCGCCGAAGCCGACGCGGGACGGTGGCTGCAAGCGAACACGAAGAAGCCAGTCGTCGCCTTCATCGCTGGCCGCACGGCTCCTGCGGGACGGCGCATGGGTCATGCGGGAGCGATCGTGGGCGGCGCTGAAGACACCGCGCAATCCAAGATCGACACGCTGCGCGCGTGCGGCGTGCACGTTGCTGAGAGTCCTGCCGACATGGGTGCGCTCACGGCTTCTGTGCTTGGACTGTAAGTTGGGACTGTAAGTTTGAGCTGTGACTCCTCACGAGTCCCCATCTACCATCGTGGCATGAAGCTATTGCACGGCTGGTTCATTCCAACGTTCGTCGTGCTCTGCGCAGAGCTCGCCCGCGCCGCCGATCCGACATCGATCGCAGTCGTCACGCCGGGGCACCTCTATGACCGGATTGCAGTTGTTGGAGCGAGCGTTTCCGATGGTTTTGGAGTCTTCGTTGCTCCCGCCCCCTCGACCGCTGGCGCTGGTGCCGCTTCGCCATCGTCGCCCGCCGGAGTGCCCACGAAAGTCGACCTCTCGGATGCCCTTCGCGCCGCCGTCCCAACATCGCCCGGTCCAATCGTGCACCACTACGCAAGTGGGTTTTTCTTTTCGAACCCTGGTCCAGTCGGCACGAGCGAAATCGACCGCGCGCTTGCCGTCAAGCCAACGCTCGTGCTCGCGCTCGATTTTCTCTTTTGGTACGCCTACGGAACGGTCGGTGCAGACGGCGAAGTCATGCAATCTCAGCAGGAGCGCACAACCAATCTCGAAGTTGGGCTTCGTCAGCTCGATCGGGTATTGAGCGCGGGCATCCCACTCATCATCGGTGATATCCCCGACATGAGCGACGCGATCGGCAAGATGCTCTCGGCCAACCAAGTTCCCGATCGTGCGACGCTCGAAGCGGTGAACGCACGAATCACTGCGTGGGTCGCGTCGAGGCCCAGTGTTCGGCTGATGCAGTTACGCACACTGCTCGCATCGCTGAAGACGGGCGGCACGATCGAAGTCGCCGGACGCGTGTGGGATCCTGCACAACTGGGCTCGCTGCTGCAGCGAGATCAACTGCATCCCACCTTTCCAGGCACGCTGATTCTTGCCGCGGGATTGATCGACCTTGCACGGACATACGACACGTCATCGCCTCCCCCGTTTGCCTTCGAAGTCGAACCGGTGGCAACCCGTGCGCGTGACAACAAGCAGCTCAAGTCGGCAAAGCGGCCCCAGACGGCTAACGCGCCGACGCCTCGGTGACCCGCTTGAGTTCGGGCGCCAACCGTGCACGATCAACCTCGGGACGCGTCTTGCGCACCTGCAGATCGAACCATTCGAGGAGCGCGCGGTCGTTGATCGATGCGAGTTGAGGGGTCCACAGATGCCAGAGCATGTCCTGTTCGATCGCGCTGGGATCGCGAATGAGTCGATATGCGGCCAGAAACGCTTGACTCTCTCGTGCGCGAAAGAGTGGACCAACCGCAGCCGCTGCGCAGGCACTCGCGCATTCGACCGATTTTGCTGAGGCCACCGACCAGAGTTGGATCGCCAGCGCATCGTCACCGCAGACCACGACATCGCGCAGCGCGCGCGCGTAGTCGTTGGGGTCGTTCGATGTCTTGGCTGCAACGAGCGCAAGTCGCGCCGACTCCCTCACATCGCTCTCTCCTGCTGATGCGTTGACCGTCACAGTCGTCGCCCGCGGCGGAACTGGTTGCGAGGGAGATGGAATCACCATCAGCGGATCGCCAATCAGCGTGATCCGCCATGTCGCATCAACGGGTGTGCCGCTCGCGCGCGCAGCGATCAGAAAAGGCACGAAACTTGACATGCGTCTTGCCACCAGCCGAGGCTGCACAAACGCCCCAAGAAAAGGTTCGTAGACGCTTCCTGAGTACGCGTAGACGCCGTGCTCGAGCCACCGCCCGCCAACCGTCTCGCGACTCTCAGGTGCTGTAAGACTCCACGAGTGAATGAGGTGCATCGCCATCGGATGATCGAGCAACGGCACATCTTCTGGGTGCAGCGGCACCGCCCCCCACACATTGAAGAAGTCCATGTTGCCCATCGTGTTCATGAAGAGCACGTCGGGCTTGAATCCACCCATCAGCAGATTCAGCCATGCGAATTGAGATGTCTGAACGCCGGAATACTCGGTCGTTTGATACCCATCGGCGTTCAGCATCGTCACCGCCTCGGTCACGCCGTACTGGCCCCACTCACCATCGCTGGGGTACGTGTTCATCATCCACACCGTTCGAGGCGAGAGAAAGAGACTGCTCATCGCCATGTACGCGCTTCGAACTTCGCTTCCAAACACCCATGCAGCGATCGCCCACCGTGAACCGTCGGCATTCCTACACAGCGCATCCGTCACCGCAATCGCCTCTCCCTCTTTCACTGGCGTCACCTTCGGCGGAGCCCACTGCGCACCAGTGGGTGCGATCGCCTTTCCCGGAAGCGCACGGCAGATTGTCACAGCGTCGATCACATCGCCGAGCCCATTGAATGGCAGCCCTGTTGACCGAGCGACACTCTCGACAAGTGCAGAGAGTTCCTGAAGCTGCACAGCTGTCATGGTTGAGTTGGGGGTGCCGAATGCACCATCGATCCAGTTGAGTGCCTGACCATGCCCTGCCGCGAGAGCAACTGCCGCGGGCCATGCGGGATCGTGCATCTCGGTGAGCACGATTCCAAGTGGATCCATTCGCACCGAAGCAAATGCTTCCGCGGGAGTCGTTGGCGTGACATCCCCTCCAGGAATTGTCCACGCGCGCGTCACAGCCATTCGTGCAGCAGCGCGGCGTTGATCTTCGGCGTCTGGCAACGTTCCAATCGACGTGCGGCGGATCACCTTGCTTGGCTTGAATGCGCGCACAAAGAGCGGCGCGAAGAACTCGTCTTCGATCAAGACCGGCCACCGCCCGCGCAGCGACCAGTGACTGATCTCGTCGAGGTAGGTCGCTCCATCGGGAACGAGCACAACCTTGTCGATCACTTGCAACCGCATCTGCACTTGAAACGAGCGAACACCGAGTTGCGCCTGCCACGGAATCTGC
>SXGR01159110.1_pt1 | contig 11761 bp, 10 predicted proteins | sample 3174711 | NCBI WGS metagenome assembly SXGR01 (sample SAMN11356860, study PRJNA531348) | freshwater metagenome | isolation source: freshwater sample F1-60 | place: China: Fuxian Lake, Yuxi | collected 2017-12-25
AGCGCCTCCTTCATCTCGTCGAAGGAGGGCGAAACACCCTGATCATTCAGGCGTTTATTAATGCACAGGAGAAGTTCGTACTGCTTCTTGGTGAGCATTCCCCGCCATCCCGATGAGCGAACCAGATTTAGAACAAAGGCGCAACACAGGCCCACGTTCTAGTTTGGTTCTACCGGGTCGTCAAGAGAATATGCGCGATAGTATACTTTAAATAGCGTGCCAACCCCCTGAGGGCCACGCAAAAGGAAGCGCATATGCCTAAGAAACTGAATCAGAACAATAAGTTATCCACATATCCCGTTAAGAACGGACGCGAACAGATCACGCCGGAGATGATCGAGGCGGGGGTGGCAGCTTACGAGAAGTGGAAGCCTGATGATGTTAGCTGGACAGAGACCGAGTCTCAGCTAGTTGCGGGGGTTTTTCGGGCGATGCTTGCGGCGGCGCGTAAGTGACTTGACGTCGAGGTCTTCCAGCTTGCTGGTGAGTTCGGCGACAGCAGCGGTCCACTGCTCTAGGTCATCGACTTCAAAATTCACGGAGTAGGATCGTTGCTTCGAGCGCGGCTTACTAACCCACACGGCCGCTTCTTTCTTGGTTTTCGACTGCCAGTGCCCGTGAACCAGGTCATTTCGCAGCGACCCCAGAGGCTCCGCTTCGTTTAGAATTGCGACCAATTCTTGCGATGGCTCAGTGAAGAAACTATCGGCAATCACCGCATAGAGAAGATCACGCTTCCCGCCAAAGCCGGCCGTTGTGTAGAAGATCATGTGCGCGCGCTGCGCCGGGCCGTCAATGAACTCCGAGAACAAAAAGGCCATCTGCGTTTCAAACGTTGCCCATTGCACAATAAACCGCCCAAAGGCAGTCATCAGCTCATCGGAAAATCGTTTGGCATAGATATGCGCCATGGCAAAAGCCCCCGAATCCTCAGATCCAAAGGCTAACCCGATCTTTCAGAAGGTCGTGAAGAAGTTTTTGGCGACCAAGCCTGAGCCTAAGGCTTCTTTAAAGCAGCGCGCAAAGCGCGGAACACAGCGCGCGTCAAAGAAGGCTTAGGCTGCGGCCCTGCTGTCAGTCCGCCGATAGGTGAGGCGCTTGCCGGTGATGCCCTTGATCGCCGCTTCGGCGCGCTCTTTGTCAGTCACGCCCAACGCGGTGCGATGGTTGTAGCGGAAGTCGAATTCAGCGAGGTAGCGGGCAAGATGCTGCTCGCCGCAATGCTGATAGATGCCCTTCATGCCGCGTTTGAAGATTGAGAAGAAACCTTCAACGGTGTTGGTGGTGATCGGGCCGCGAGCGTACTCCCCGCGCTTGTGGTTGACCTTGCCGTGCATGTCGAAACGCTTGCCTGCGCCGCGATAGTAGGTCGCGTCGTCCGTCATAAGGATGCTGTCGGACTTGGCGTGCTGGGCGAGAACTTCGGCAATTGACTTCGCCGTAACTTCATCGACCTTGATTGAGCGGGCTTTGCCGCCGCGCTCAACCAGGGTGATGACCTTGTACTTGTCGCGGGTGCCGGACTTCTTCTTCCACTTGTTGGTGCGCGTATCGAGATAGTAGTTGGGCGGACCCATGTAGGTTTCGTCCATTTCGATGATGCCACCGCCGCCGCCCATCGGGGGCGCGGTGTCGTCTTTCATCGCCTCGCGGATACGATGGCACATGAACCATGCGGACTTGTAGGTGATGCCGAGCATGCGGTGGAGCTGGTGCGCGGAAATGCCCTTCTTGCTGGAGGTCAGCAGGTGAGTAGCGAGCAGCCACTTGTGCAGCGGGATATGCGAACGCTCGTAAAGCGTCCCCACGGTCACCGTGAAATTCTTGCGGCAGGAATTGCACTGGAACAGGCCGGGGCGCTGCGAGGCACCCGCCAGCCGCTTGACCTTCTCGGCCTCGCCACAGTGCGGGCAGTAAGCGCCGTTCGCCCAGCGGACGGACTCAAGGTATTCGCGGGCCTTGGCTTCGTCCTGAAAGATCGGATTCGTGAGGTCTGCGGTCATGGCCGTTTCCAATCGTTAACGGCATGATACTAAACAGTAATGCGTGCTATGTCAAGTATACAATTGCCAGAATATGTGGATAACTTTTGGGGGCGGTCTGGAATCAGCGGCTTAAATCGGGGCGCTGAGCCCGCGAAGCAGCACGATCTCGACTTGTTCTCCGGCTTTGGCAGGAGGCGCGTTCGGTTTGCGGATGACCAGGCAATCGGCGCCGGCCATTAACGAAAGCATCGAGCTGTCCTGCTTGTCGAAAGGGGTCGCTACGAGCTGGCCACCCGCGTCAGCGGTCAGCGCCGACCGCAGATAGTCCTCGCGCCGGTCATTGGCCGCGAGGTCGCGGCCGAGGCGGGCCATGGCGTGCTGGCCGTCGCCCGGCAGGCCGAGCATCCGCTCCATGGCCGGTTTGAGAAAGATCAGCGAGCAGACCAGCGACGAGACAGGGTTGCCCGGCATGCCGAGCAGCGGCGTCTCGCCGATACGGCCGAAGATCAGGGGCTTTCCTGGCCGCATGGCGATCTGCCAGAAATCGAGCACCAGGCCGCGCTCGCCCAGCGCCGAGCGCACGAGGTCATGATCGCCGACCGAAGCACCGCCGGTCGTGACCAGCAGGTCGGCGCCGCGCGCCCCTTCTGCGGCCTGCTGCAGGGCCGCCGCGGAATCGCGGGCAATGCCCAGGCTGATCGGCTCGCCGCCGCAGGCGGTGACGAAGGCCGCCAGCGCCGGCCCGTTCGACGACACGATCTGGCTGGGGCCGACGGGGTCGCCGGGCAGCACGACCTCGTCGCCGGTGGCCAGGATGGCGATGCGCGGCTTGCGCCGGACCTTGAGCCAGGGATGGTTCATCGCCGCGGCGAGGCCGATATCGCGCACGCTGAGCACGCGGCCGGCCCTGAGCCGGACATCGCCCTGCTTGAAGTCGAGCCCGGCGGCCCGCACGTAGCGCCCGGCAGTCGCGCCCTCGCGCACGGTGATCGCGTCGCCGGCTGCCGATGTGTCTTCCTGGATGACGATGGCGTCCGTGCCTTTGGGAAGCGGCGCCCCGGTGAAGATGCGCACGCACTGGCCCGGCCCGACCGCGCCGTCGAAGGCGGCACCCGCCGGAACCGCGCCGATCTGGCGCAGGGTTGCCGGCACTGTCTGCACGTCGGCGGCGCGCACGGCGTAACCGTCCATGGCCGAGACGGCGGCCGGCGGCTGGGTCAGTCGCGCTGCAACGTCCTCGGCCAGCACGCGGCCGAGCGCGCTGTCGAGCGACACGATCTCGGATGGCAGCGGGGCGAACGCAGCGACGATGCGCTGCCGGGCTTCGGCGACCGGGATCATGGCGCGCGGAACGTCCCGGACTTGCCGCCGCTCTTGTGCGTCAGGCGGATGTCAGTGAGCCGCATGCCCCGGTCGATCGCCTTGCACATGTCGTAGACCGTAAGGGCCGCGACCGACACGGCGGTCAGCGCTTCCCTCTCGACGCCGGTGCGGCCGGTGACCTTTACGGTGGCGGTGATATCGACGGCGCGGCGTTTGGTGTCCGGTTCGAGATCGAGGGTCACCGAAGCCAGCGGCAGGGGATGGCAGAGCGGGATGAGCTCGTGCGTACGCTTGGCGGCCATGATGCCGGCGAGGCGCGCTACCGCCAGCACGTCACCCTTCTTGATGCCTTTGGCAAGGATCGCCTTCAGCGTGGCGGCCTGCATAACAACAGACCCGACGGCCGTGGCAGTCCGTTCCGTCACGTCCTTGCCCGAGACGTCGACCATCACGGCGTTGCCATCGCTGTCGAAATGGGTGAGCCGCTTCTTCGCCATGGTCAGACCGGGGCGGGCAGGGGGGCCAGAAGGGCGCGAGTTGCCGCGCTGACGTCCGCCTGCGCCATCAGGGATTCACCGACCAGGAATGCACCGGCACCAGCCTTGCGCAGGCGTGCCAGGTCGGCGGCCGTCTTGAGCCCGCTTTCCGCGACCAGCAGCCGGTCACCGGGCACACGCGGTGCCAGCTTTTCGAAGACGGCCAGGTCCACGGTCAGCGTCTTGAGATTGCGATTGTTGATGCCGAGCAGGGCGCCGTCGACGGCCAGGCTACGATCGAGCTCCGCCTCGTCGTGGATCTCGACCAGGACGTCGAGACCCAGATCGTGCGCCAGGCGGGCGAGGCTGCGCAGGCTGGAATCGTCGAGTGCCGCGACGATCAGCAGGATGCAATCGGCGCCGATCACTCGCGCCTCGACGACCTGGTAGGGGTCGACGGTGAAATCCTTCCGCAGCACCGGCAGGTCAACCGCCTGACGCGCCTGCTGCAGGTGCTCGTCGCGGCCCTGGAAGTAAGGCGTGTCGGTGAGAACGGAGAGGCAGGTGGCGCCGCCCTCCTTGTAGGCCCGGGCGAGCGTGGCGGGGTCGAAATCGGCGCGGATCAGGCCTTTAGAGGGCGAGGCTTTCTTGATCTCGGCGATCAGGGCCGGGCGTCCGCTGGCGCCGGTTCGGCGCAGCTGGTCGGCGAAGCCGCGTGCCGGCTGCGTCGCGCTCACCTGGCGTTCCAGCGAGGCAAGAGGTGTGCGCTGCTTGCGCGTTGCGACCTCAACGCGCTTGGCGTCGCAGATCTCCGCGAGGACATCGCGCTCGCTCATTGCCACTCACTCGGCCGGTGCGGCCAGCGACGGCGGCGTGTTGGTGATGGCCACAAGTCGCTGCAGGGCAGCCTTGGCCTTGCCATTGTCGATGCTGGCAGCGGCCTGGGTTGCACCGTCGCGCACATCCCTGGCCTTGCCGGAGACGACAAGAGCCGCCCCGGCATTGAGGCAGACGATATCGCGGAACGCCGTCTTCTTGCCGTCGAGCAGGTCGCGCACAGCCTGGGCGTTCTCCTGCGGCGTGCCGCCCTTGAGGTCGTCGAGACGGGCGGGCGTGAGGCCGGCGTCTTCAGGCTTGATCTCAAAGGTCCGCACGTTGCCGTCCTTGAACTCGGCGACTGCTGTCGGGCCGGTGGTGGTGATCTCGTCGAGCCCATCGGAGCCGTGTACCACCCAGGCATGCTCGGCGCCGAGATTGCCCAGGGTGCGGGCCATGGGCTCGATCCATTTCCTGGCGAACACGCCGACCAGCAGCCGCTTGACCCCGGCGGGGTTCGAGAGCGGCCCGAGGATGTTGAAGATCGTCCGCGTGCCGAGCTCGACGCGCGTACCGCCGACATGGCGCATGGCGCTGTGATGACGGGGCGCCATCATGAAGCCCACTCCCGCCTCGGCGATCGCCTTCTCGATCAGCTTGAGATCGCAGTCGAGATTGACGCCCAGCGCCAGCAGCACGTCGGCCGATCCGGCCTTCGAGGAGAAGGCGCGGTGGCCGTGCTTGGCCACCGGCACGCCAGCCCCGGCGACGACCAGGGCCGAGGCGGTCGAGACGTTCCAGGTGCCAACCCCGTCGCCGCCGGTGCCGACGACATCGATGGCATTGGCCGGGGCTTTGATGCCCGTGACCTTGGCGCGCATGGTGCGCGCCGCACCGGTGATTTCATCGACGGTCTCGCCGCGTACGCGCAGCGCCATCAGGAAGGCGCCCATCTGCGCCGGTGTCGCGTTGCCGCTCATCATGATGTCGAAGCCGAGCCGCGCCTCGTCCTGGGAGAGCGTGCGGCCATCGGCAACAGCGGCGATCAGCGCCTTGAGCTGGGTCATATCCGCGGTCATGGAAATCGTCTCGTTCGCGCGTTTGTCGGAAAGGTGAAAGCTGCCGCGCGGGCTGCGCCGCCGGCTAAAGGCCGGCGCGCCATCGGCCGAAGAGGCTGAAAATGCTGTCGTTTCCGGTCATGCTGGAGCCCGCCCGTCTCCCGATGGAAGCCTACACCTATAGGAGCGGATTGCCACGATCAAGAACTAGACGTACGCCGCAGACGCATCCTGTGATTACAGGACGGGCCCGTGGACTCGCCGATAAAAACGTCGCGCTGGAAAGTGCCGCGAACAGTGGCGTCCCAGCCGCCGGGGCGGACCAGGGCGGTCATGCTGCCATCGTAGTCAAGGAACGTGGTGAACCGCGTGCGCGGGGCGTTGGGCGTTTCCTTGTCGACCAGGCTGCCGTCGACGTTGCCGTTGGCGACCCGGAGAAACCAGAGGTAGTGGGCGGGGCAGGCCTTGTCGCCCTTGGACAACGCGGATTGTCCCTCCCATGTCCCGGTCAGCGCCTGGAGCTCCCGGGGCGACAGGTTCGTTTCATAGATGAATCGCGGATCGCAGCCGGCAAGCAAGGCTGCGGCAAGCAGAACAATGAAAGCAGGGCGGATCATGAACGCTCTTTACCATGCTCTTCGCCGTCCCGCAGCCCGACGTTTTGACGGGCCGTGGATCGGGGGCGTGATGATTCGTCACCCTTGCGATGCTACACTTGCTGTGACGGGCGCCACTGCCGTTAACTAATTGGCTTCCCATAATCGGCGCGGCTCGACAGGGTGGGAGATTCCAATGACGCGCATCTTCGGGGTCGTCGTATTGGCGATGGCAGCAGCGCTGTCCGCTTGCCAGGACGAAAAGCCCGCTGTGTCTCTGGAACAGGCGAAGCGGATCACCGCTTCATTCGAGGGCCAGGGCTTCAAGCCGCCCCCGCGCACTATCGCCGATATCACCGCCATCCTTGATCAGCAGAAGCCCGATCCAGCGAAGGCCGAAGCCGCACGCCGTGCCGCCGACGCCCAGCCGCCGGCCGGTGCCGAACCTGGGGCGCTGGCCCAATTCTATTTCGATCGGGGCCTGGCCGCGAGCGAGCTCGGCCGCTCTGCACAGGCGCTTGCCGATCACAAGGAAGCGGTGAGACTGGGGAGAGAAGCCAAGGTAGCGCCGATGCAACTCATGCAATTCCTGCAGCGCTATGGGTTTGCCGAAGCAGGCGCAGGCAACATGCGCAACTCGCGGGAGGTGCACGTCGAGCGCCTGCAGATGGTCAACTCGGGTCAGGTTGGTGCCGGCTGGGGCTTCAATATCTATCAGAATCTGGGCGTGCTTGCCGCGCGCATGGGCAATCTCGAAGAGGCGCAGACCCTGCAAACCCGGATGGATCGCCTGATGGCTGACTCGGCCGGTTGGCGAAACCGCCAGGCGTGGCAGCGGGACAACGATCAGGTGATGGTCTTGCGCACGCGGGCGGCGGTCGCCGAGGCCTCCGGCCGCTATCCGGAAGGCGAGCGTCTGTCGCGCGAAGCCCTGTCGCTCAACACGCGGCTGGTTGCCATCGAGCCGGAAGCGCAACGGACGGGTGGCCCGCCGATCGGGACCTGGGCGAACATGGAGGACCTGATTCATGGTGATATCGGGCGTTCTCTCTTGCGTCAGGGGCGTCTGGTCGAAGCCGAAGCCGAAGTCCGGCGGTCGCTGCTCAGCCGATTGGAGCGTCGCGGGCGCTATGCGCCGGAGACGGCCGGCGACATCCAGCTTCTCGCCGCGGTGATCTACGAGCAGGGTCGCTACGTGGAGGCAGAGCGTCTGTCGCGCGCTGCACTCGACATCTATCGAAACCTGGGCCAGGACGGAAAATCCTACAGCATGGCCAATGCGCGGCGCGCCATCGCGCGTGCCCAGTCGAATCAGGGGCAGTGGAGGCAGGCCTACGACACCTATCTGGAGCTGCGCCGCGACATTGAGTCCGACCCGTCCATGGTCGAGCAGTTCCTGAATGATGGCGCCTATGCCGCGGTCCTGCTGCGCAACAATGAAGGCGCTGCCGCGATCCCGATCCTGGAGAGGCAGATCGAGCGCAATGCCCGGAACCTTGGCGAAAGGCACTACAACACGGCCGAGACCCGGGCCTTCCTTGGCGGGGCGCTTGCCGCGACCGGGCAGAAGGAACGGGCTGCGCGTGAGTTTGCCCTGGCGATGCCAGTCCTCCTGTCGTCCTCGCGCCAGTCGGACGACGACGAGGGCGGCGGTAGTGTCGCGCGCGGCCAACGGCTCGCGCGGGCCGTCGAGAGTTATATGGGTGTGCTTGCGGAAGTCGGCGGCGCGGGCGCTGCCGAAGAGACGTTCCGCCTCGCCGATGCCGCGCGTGGCCAGTCGGTCCAGCGTGCGCTGGCGGCGTCCTCGGCCCGCGCGGCTGCCGCTGACCCGGCGCTGGCGGATCTGGTGCGCCGCGAGCAGGACGCGCAGAAGCAGGGTGCCGCCTTGCAGGGTCTGCTGGCGAACATGCTGTCGAGCCCGACCAATCAGCAGGACGCCGATGGCCTCAGATCGGTACGCACGCAGATCGATGCGTTGCGCACGGCCCGGTCCGCGATCCGGGAGGAGATCGAGCGGCGCTTCCCCGACTACGTGAACCTGGTCGACCCGCGTCCGGCGACGGTGGAGCAGGCGCGCAAGAATCTGCGGCCGGGGGAGGCGCTGATCGCCACCTATGTCGGCGACGAGCGCACCTTCGTCTGGGCCGTGCCGGCCCAGGGGCCGGCCGTGTTCGCAGCCGCCCCTCTGCGCAAGGCGGAGGTCGGCCGCATGGTGGCCGATCTGCGCAAGGCGCTGGACCCGAACGCCGCCACTCTCGGCGATATCCCGGCCTTCGACGTGGTGCTGGCCAACAGGCTGTACGCGGCGCTGCTGCAGCCGGTCGAGGCAGGCTGGAAGGACGCCGGGAGCCTTCTGGTCGTGCCGCACGGATCGCTAGGCCAGCTGCCGTTCTCGGTCCTGGTCACGGCACCGGCACAGGCGCCCGCCGACCGGGAGGGGCAGGCGATGTTCGCCGGCTACAGGAACGTGCCGTTCCTGGCCAGGACCGCCGCAATCACCCAGCTTCCGTCGGTGGCATCGTTGGGCTCGCTGCGTGCCCTGCCGCCGCCGCGCGGCGAGCGTCAGGCTTTTATCGGCTTCGGTGATCCGTGGTTCAGCCCGCAGCAGGCGGCGGAAGCCGCGCGCGAGACCCAAGTAGCGCAGCTGCAGACGCGCGGCGCCCGTACCCTGATGCAGACACGCGGCGTGCCGTTGGTGCGACGCAACGCGCCGACGACGCAGAGCATCGACAGCGCCGAGCTGGCCCAACTGCCGCGTCTCCCCGACACGGCGGATGAGGTGCGCAGCATTGCCCTGGCGCTCAACGCCGATCCCACCCGGGACGTGTTTGTCGGTCGCGAGGCGAACGAGCGCCGTGTGCGCTCGATGGACATCTCCAACCGCAAGGTGGTGATGTTCGCCACCCACGGGCTGATCCCGGGTGACCTCAACGGGCTGACCCAGCCCGCCCTGGCTCTGTCGGCGCCCGACGTGGCCGATATCGACGGCGATGGCCTGCTCACCCTGGACGAGGTGCTGGCGCTGAAACTCAACGCCGACTGGGTCGTGCTCTCGGCCTGTAACACGGCGACCGGCGACGGGGCCGGTGCGGAAGCGGTATCGGGTCTTGGCCGCGCCTTCTTCTATGCCGGCACGAGGGCGCTGCTGGTGTCGAACTGGCCGGTCGAGACGAATTCAGCGCGCGAGCTGACGACCGATCTGTTCCGCCGCCAGGCGCAGAACCCGCTGCTGGCCAGGGCCGAGGCGATGCGTCAGGCCATGGTCGGTCTGATCGACGGGCCGGGCTATGTCGATCCGGACAGCAGGCAGGCGGTGTTCTCCTATGCCCATCCGATCTTCTGGGCGCCGTTCAGCCTGGTCGGCGACGGCGGCGGCGCGCAGCCCGGCGGCTGACAGGGTGGCGGGAGTCGGCTGACGGCTTCCACCAACCTTGACCTTCTCAGAACGGGAAGGTCTATCTAGGACGGTATGGAAGACTCGGTTCTCGAACGTCCGGCATCCCCGGCACCCGCCACGACGATCTCCCTGCCGATCGAAGGCATGACCTGCGCCTCCTGCGTCGGTCGCGTCGACCGCGCACTCCGTCAGGTGCCCGGTGTCGTCGATGTCTCGGTCAATCTGGCGAGCGAGCGGGCCCAGGTCCGCGCCGAGCCGCGAGCCACCCTGGCGAGTGAGCTGGTCGAGGCCGTGCGGCGGGCCGGCTATGAGACCACAGGCCTTGCCGTCCAGGCGGCACAACCGGACAAACGCCACGGCGCCACCGTCCGGCTCGCCGTCGCGGCAATTCTGACGATCCCGCTGCTGCTCGAGATGGCGGCGCATTGGGGCCTGTTCGGCTTCCACCTGCCGCCGCTGCTCGCGCTGGCACTCGCGACTCCGGTGCAGTTCTGGGCGGGCGCCCCGTTTTATGCCGCGGCCTGGCGCGCGCTTCGCGCCGGCACCGGCAACATGGATCTGCTGGTCGTGCTGGGCACCAGCGCCGCCTATGGCGACAGCGCCATCCGGGCCCTCGCCGATCCTGGCGGCATGCCGGCACTCTATTTCGAGGCCTCGGCTGTGGTTATCACGCTGGTGCTGCTGGGCCGCTGGCTCGAGGCGCGGGCGAAGGCCTCGGCGGCGGCGGCCCTGCAGGCCCTGGCGCGGCTGCTGCCGTCCACGGCGCGCATCGAACGCAACGGCCGGACGGACGAAGTTCCGGTGGAGACGGTGGTTGCCGATGACGTGGTCATCGTGCGGCCGGGCGAGCGCCTTCCGGTCGACGGAGAGGTGCTCGCGGGCGACAGCGAGGTCGACGAAGCGCTGATCACCGGCGAGAGCCGGCCGGTGCCCAAGGGGCCCGGAACCCGGGTGATCGGGGGCGCGGTGAATGGCAGCGGATTGTTGCGCATCCGGGCCACGGCGATCGGCGCGGGGACGACGCTGGCGCGCATTGTCGAGCTGGTCGAGCGGGCCCAGGCCTCGAAAGCGCCGGTCGAGCGGCGGGTCGATCAGGTGAGTGCGATCTTCGTGCCGATCGTGCTGGCGATTGCCATCGCGACCTTTCTGGTCTGGTGGCTGGCTCTCGGCGACGCTCCGGCGGGCCTGGGTGCGGCGGTGGCCGTGCTGGTCATCGCCGGCCCGTGCGCGCTCGGTCTGGCCACGCCCGCCGCGATGGTCGTCGGGACCGGCGTCGCCGCCCGCCACGGCATCCTGATCCGCGACGCCGAGGCGCTCGAGCGGGCGCATCGCGTGACCACGATCGGCTGCGCCAAGACCGGCACCCTGACCGAGGGCCGGCCGGTCGTCACCGAGATCACCGTGACGCGGAGCATGCCGGTCAACGACATGCTGGCTCTTGCGGCCGGAGCACAGGCCGGCAGCGAGCATCCTCTGGCCCGGGCCGTCCTGGCCGAAGCCCGGAACCGCTGGCTGTCGATGCCGCCGCCCTCGGGGTTTCAGGCCCTGCCGGGTCGCGGCATCAGCGCGACGGTCAACGGCCGCGCCGTGCTGGCGGGCAGTCGACGGCTGATGGACGAGCAGAATGTCGCGGTCGCTGCCGGTCCGGGGGCCCAGGCCGAGACCTGGGAATCCCGTGGTGACAGCGTGATGTTCGTGGCCGTCGATCGTCGCCTGACAGGCCTGATCGCGACCGGCGACCGGCTCAAGGCAAACGCGCCGGACGCCGTGGCGCGGCTGCGTGGCGACAGGATCGAGACCGTGATCCTGTCCGGCGATACAGCAGGGGCGGTGGCCCGGGTGGCTCAGGCCCTTGGCATCGAACGGGCGCTGGGCGGCGTGCTGCCGGAGGACAAGCTGGAGGAGATCCGGCGGCTGCGCCAGGCGGGGCAGGTGGTGTCGAAGCGGGAGATCCTGGAACACGTGTGGGACTTCGACTTCGAGGGTGATCCGAACATCGTCGAGGTCTACGTCCGGCATCTGCGCAACAAGCTGGACCGGCCGTTCGGGCGGGAAGCGATCGAGACGCTGCGCGGCCAGGGCTACCGCTTGGATGTCCAGGGTGGCTGAA
>SXGR01487500.1_pt1 | contig 11761 bp, 8 predicted proteins | sample 3174711 | NCBI WGS metagenome assembly SXGR01 (sample SAMN11356860, study PRJNA531348) | freshwater metagenome | isolation source: freshwater sample F1-60 | place: China: Fuxian Lake, Yuxi | collected 2017-12-25
CCCGCAAACTCCGACTCCAGCGAAACCCCACCGCTCGTCAAATCTCTCATGGTGGCGCCAACATGAGTTCCATCCGGCCCACGTCAAGATGTGCAGGATCGTGAGACACAAGTGCGCTGCGTTCCTCGCTCCTCGTCGCCTAGCAGCCGGACCCTCTTGGGGCGGAGGACTGCGCTTAGGGCACGAGACCGACTAGCGCCCGACGAGGAACGCCACGTAGGCGGCTTCGCTCGGCTCACGTCCGAGGAACTCGCGCAGCATGGTGCGCTCGTCGCGCGAGCCGCCGCGCGTCAGCACGTGCTTCTTCCACGCCGCCGCGGTCTCCTTGTCGAAGAGCCCGGCCTTCTTGAAGCGGTCGAGCGCGTCGTACGCGAGCGCCAGCGACCACTGGTAGCCGTAATACCCGGCGTCATACCCGATGAGGTGGCCGAAGCTCGACTGGAAGTGGGTGCCCTTCACGTAGCGGAACGAGAACTCCTTCTTGTGCACGCGCTCGAGCACCTGTGTCGTGTCGAACGGCGGCGTCGTCGTGTGGTAGGCGAGGTCGAGGTTCGCCAAGAAGAGCTGCCGCTCGGTGTGCAGGGCGATGCCGAAGCGTCGCGAGCGCTCCATCGCCGTGAGCATCGCCTGCGGCAAGGGCTGCCCGGTCTTCGCGTGGCGCGCGAACCGGCCGAGGGCCTCGGGCGACCACGCCCACTCTTCGAACATTTGCGACGGCGCCTCGACGAAGTCGCGCACCGTGTTCGTCCCGGCGAACGACGCGAGCTCGGCCTCGGTGAGGATGTGGTGCAGCACGTGCCCGAACTCGTGGAAGTAGGTCACCACTTGGTCGTGCGGCATCGGCTCGCCGGGCGGGGGGAAGTTGCAGACGAGCGCGGCGATCGGGGTCTGGCGCGTGCCATCGGACAGCGTCTTGCCCGTGCGGATCCCGAACATCGCGGCGTGCTTGTACTTGTTCGCGCGCGGCGCGAGATCGAGGTAAAACCTGGCGATCGACCGCCCGCCGGAGCGTACCTCGTAGCCCTTCACGCTCTCGTGCCACTGCACACCCTCGAGCGGCGCGTACTCGAGCCCGTACATCTCCGCCGTGATCGCGAGCAGCCCCCTCGTGACGGCATCGACCTCGAAGTAGTCGGCTAGCAGCTTGCTATCGAGCGACAGCCGCTGACTCTTGATGCGATCCGCCACGAAATAGCGGTCCGCTTCGATCATGGCGCGGCTCGGATCCGGCACCGCCTTCTGGAACTCGGCTCCGAAGTCGCGGAACTCGGTCGCGATCGCCGGCTCGATGGCGCTGTGGACGCGCGTGAGAAATCCGAGCGCGCTCGCGGCGTTCTTCGCCATGCGCGGCTCGGTGGCGTAGTCCGCCCAGTGCGCGTAGCCGACGAGCTGCGCCTTCTCGTGGCGGAGCGCGAGGATGCGGTCGAGGCGCGCGACGTTGGCGTCCCCGCCGCGATTCGTGAACTTCACGAAGAGGTCGCGGGCGAGGTTGCGATCGGCCGCGTAGGTGACGAACGGGTAGTAGTCCGGGTAGTCGGTGTTGACGACGACCTTGCCGTCGCTGCGCGGCGGGTGCGCCTTCTTGAAGGACTCGGGCAGGCCGCGCAGCTGCTCGGGCGCGAGCTCGATCTGATGCGTCGTCGCCCCGATCTCCGCGACGAACCGCTGCCCGAGCTCGGTCAGCTCCTGGTTGAGCTCGCGAAGGCGCGCCTTGCCCTTCTCGTCGAGCTCGGCCCCGCGGCGGCGCAGCTCCCGCACCACATGCTCGAGGAAACGTTGCCGCTCCTCGGACAAGCTCTCGCCCTTGGCGGCATACGCGACGACGACGCGCGCGAGGCGTTCGTCGAGGTAGAGGCCGGTCTCGACCTCGTCGGTCTTCTTCTCACACTCCTGCGCGGCGGTGCGCACGTCTTCGCTCGGATGCGCGACGCCCAAGAGGTACGGCAGCTCCGAGGCATTGCTGATCGAGAGGAACGCGTCGTCGAGGTGTCCGAGGGTCCGCTCCCACGTGAGCGTGGCGGCCGCCGCAGGATCGAGCGCCGCGACCTCGCCCACGATCCGCGTGGCGAGCGCGAGGTTGTCGGTGCAGAGCGCGCGCACGCCCGCCGCGTCCTTGGCGACCGCGAGCGGCTCGACCACGGTGAGCGCCACCTGCGACGGCGGCGCCGCCACCGCCGGTGTCACGGGAGGAGCGTCGACGATGGGCTTCTCGGTGGCGACGGGCGGCGGCGGGGGCACCGCGGGGCGGCAGCTCGCGCTCGCCGCGACGAGGGCGGCACATAGGACGAATCGAGGCGACGGCATGGCACGCGTCGATAGCACGTCGCGCATCACGGCGCGCGAAACGAGAGAGCCCGGCGCCGCCTCCACGCAGGAGAGGCCACCGGGCTCTTCGTCGTCGCTACCCTCCAATGGGGTGAGCGACGTCGCTCGTCACGGCTCGCGCCGCGCGAGGCTCGTCACGGCGTGATCGCGTGGGCGCCGCACAGGTAGTGCGTCGACGCCGCGCCGTTCATGATCATCGAGGTCGCGCTGATCTTCACGTAGTGGGTCCCCGCCACCGGGGCGATCGGGGACGTCTTGCTCGCGTCCGGCGACGCCTTCGACCACACGATGTCGGCCGCGTCGGTCTCGGTCTCGCTCTCGAGGGCGGCCTTGGTCGGATCGCTGAAGACCTCTACCTTCATGTCGGCGACGCCGGAGCCGGCGCGCTGCGACGAGCACACGATGACGATCTCGTCATTCTTCGCCGCCTCGAACGACCACCAGTCCGTGTCCGCTCCGGCAGCGCCCAGGGTGCCGCCAAGGAAGTGGAGCGTGGCCGCGGGATCCGCGCCGGCCTGCGCCATCGCGACCTCCGCGCCCATCGCCGTGTCGTTCGCCATGTCGTCCATCTCCTGCGGATTCACCGTGTCGGTCGTCGCGAACTTGAAGAAGTAGGAGTCGTTCGCGCCGGCCATCGCCCCCGCGGGGCGCGCGGCCTGGATGTAGATCGTGCTGCCCGGAGTGATCGGGAGCGAGCTGATGCCGTCGCTGCCCTTGGCGTAGTCGAGCAGCCCGATGAGCGAGTTCTGGCCGGAATACACCTTCACGGGACCCGGGGCGCCGGTCGAGCCGAAGCCGTCGGTGCCGCTCGGCGTGAAGTACAGGCTCATCGCCTTCACGCCCGCGGGCGCGGTGAACGAGAACGTGTCCTTGTCCGCCGCCGGCGAGAAGACGCCGTAGAGGTTGGCGAAGTACTGGCCCGTCATCGCGTCGACGCTCGGGTTCTCCATCTTTTGGGCGCCGGAGGGGTCGACGAGGTCGTTCGGCTCTTTGTCCTCCTCGTAGCCATCGTAGAGCGCGGCATCGATCGGGAACATGATCGCGCGGTAGGTGAAGCTCGGATCGCCCTCGGCGGGCATCCCGGCCCAGGTGCTGAACTCCTGGACCTCGAGGCAATAGGTGCCGTCCTGCTCGACGCGATAGAACATCTCGCTGTCCGTGCTCGCGCGCGGGAACGAGTCGTCGACCTGGGCCAGCTGGGTCTGCCCATCCGCCGTGAGCAGCGTGAGCACCGTGTCGATCCCGCTCGGATCGTCCATCGGGTTCGCGTCGGTCGTCAGCGCGATCCACTGCCCGGCCTTCACCGTGAACTTGTAGTAGTCCTTGTCCTCGGCGGGGTTGATGACGCCCTTGCCCTCGTAGAAGAGGCCGCCGGCCGAGTTCATCAGCTCGGCCATGTCGACCGCGTCGCTGCAGCTCGTGCTCTCGTCGGCGACCATCATGCCGGTGCTCGTCGTCGCGACCGTCGAGGTCGTCGGCCCGGGGCCCGCCGTGGTGCTCGCGGTCGCGCCTCCTGCGCCGCCCGCACCGTCCTCGATCACCTTCGTCTCCACCGAGCAGCCATACGCGGCGACGAGGGCAGACACACCGACCCAACCCAAAGCTTGGATGCGCTTCATGGCGTTACCTTTCGAGCAAGAATGGACAGGACTGTCCGAGAAGAATGAAAGCCACCCCAGGAGCGACCCCCGACCTAAGGGGGGGGCTCGGGACGCGCTTATTTACGGTGTCGCCTGCGCTTGGGCAAGGCGAATCGCAGCAACAGGCGAATCGCAGCAACAGGCGAATCGCAGCAACAGGCGAATCGCAGCAACCGGCGAATCGCAGCAACGGGCGAATCGCAGCAACAGGCGAATCGCGCCGTGGCCGGGGCTGCGGGCGGAGCGGGCGGCGCGGCGCCGGAATGTCCGGGGGGGGTGCTGCTCTCGTGCGGCGACGGCTTCCTAGCGCCGGCCGAGCCGGTGGAACGCAGCCGGCGCGCTGCCTGGTGGCGCGCGCTGCTCGCCGAGGGCCGGACGCCACGAGCGCTCTAGCGCCGGCCGAACCGCCGCTCGTCGTCCGCGGGAGGCGTGGGCACCGGCAAGGTCGGCGCGGGCGGCTCTTTCTTCGCCGGCTCGTTCAAGAGGTACGGGTGCGCGAAGCGCGACGTGCAGGCGAAGTACGGGTCGCGGTAAAACTCCCAATGGAGATACACGCGGCCGTTCGGCGACACGATGACGGCCGGCGGCTTGCCATAGGGTGACGCTTCTTCGAGCGAGCGCAGCGCGGCGACCTCGAACGCCGTCACGCCGCTCGGCTTCACGACGCCCGCGTCGACGAGCTTGCCGTTCTCGCCGTCGAGGACGATCTCGACGTGCGTGACGAGCTTCAGATCGGCCAGCTTGTCGCCCGCTGCGGTCGGAAACGTCTGCAGAAACCCGTCCGCGAAGATCGGGTGAATGCGGTTGTGCATCTGGTTGATGTACGTCGCAAACGGCACCCTGGCGGCGTTGAGGTTCGTCTGGTTGCCGAGCTTGACGACCGGATCGTAGTTCTCGATCGCCGCGCGGTATTTCTTGAAGTCGATCCCCTTGCGCGCGCCCCGATGCTTGGCGAGCCGCACGTTGCGCGCGCGCTCTTGCTCATGGCGGAGGTTGTCCCCGCCGAGCGCCGCCTGCAGGCCGAAGGCGTCGATGCTGTGCCGGCTCGCGAGCTTGCCCGGCACGTCGAGCCCCGGGAGCTCGAGCCGCGCCTTCTTGCCGCGCCTGCCCTGGCGCGCGCGCTGCGCCTGCTTGCCGTCGCCGCCCTCCGGGCTGATGTCCCACGCGGCGCTCGGGCGCTCGACGGTGCCCGGCAGTTTCTCGCCCTGCCCCGCCTCTCTCTCGCGCGCGCCCTTCTCTTCGGCGACGCCGCGCTGACCGATGCGCTCCTCGGGCGCCCGCGGAGTTCGCGCGACCGGGGCGTCCTCTTTCTCGGGTCCCGCTTTGCTGCCGGGGCGCGGCGCTCCCTCGCCGGGCGCATCCACGCTGTGCCCGGGCGCTGCCTCGTCGGCGTTGCCGGGCTCGGGGTGCGCGCCGTCGTGCGGGTTCCCGCCGCCCGTCGGCTTCGGCGCGTTCTGGTCGTAGGAGCGATGGCGCGCCATCGTCTCCTCGTCGGTCTTGTTCGCGTGCTCGGCGATGCGCGCCGCCGTGGGGTTGTCGGCTTGGTCCGGCTCGAGCGTCGGATCGTTCTGGATCGCGATGCGCCCGTCTTTCGGCAGCGGCGCGAGCTTCTCTTCGGGCTTCGGTCCCTCGGGCGGCTTCTCCTCGGCCTGCGGTGGCGGCACCATCGGCAGCTCGAGCGGCTTCGGCAGGTCGGCCTTTTTCTCGTCGGGCTGCTTCGCTTCGGGGCGGGGCGCGCGCGGCTCTTCTTTGGGCGCTGGCACCTTCGCGTCGTGCTTCGGCGGCTCGAGCTTCTCCGCGTCCGGCGCGTCCTCGTCGCTCGGCTCCGCCTCGTCGTCGGCGGTCTCCGCCTCGGGCTCGGGCGGCTCTTCGGGCGGAGTTTCCTCGAGGATCTCGATCTCGGTGCCGTCGCGCGCGCGCCCGACGGCCGAGCGGATCTCGCCGCGCACGCCGCGCGAAAAACGAAGGATCGAGATCCGCCCGTCGAGCTCGCGCGCCACCTCGGTCGCGCCGCCGCCGCCGACGAGGTGGAACAGCACCGCCGCGGGAAGCCACAACAAGATCGGAATGTGGGCTTCGCGCAACATGGGGCGGGAGGACGCTCGGACGAGGCGCGCGAGGCGGCCCGGCGGAGGGACGGTACTGTGCAAACGTTACGCTAGCATTCGACCTCCGGCCCATCAACGCGACGTTCGCACGCGAGGCTCGCGGGCGCCGTGTCTGCGGCGCGGCCTCAAGGCGCGCGCGAAGCCGCCGTTCGTAGCGGCATGGCCGCGTCCTCTCCCTTCGAGCGCGTGCTGCAAGCGGAGCTCCTCGGGGACGCGGTGCGCTCGCAGGTCCGCGCCGAGACCGCCCCGGCGGCATTTCCGACGTACGGCTGGGCGAGCTTTCGCCGTCCTCACGCGAGCGACCCATGCGCGTCGGGGTTCGGTGCCGCGACCGAGTCGCGAGCTGCGGAGTCGCCGGCCGTCGAAGCGTCGCGCGAGGCTAGCCGGCATGCGAGCGAGCCACTTCCCCGGTCGCGCACACGCCGCCAGGTCGCGCTCGAGCGGCTCGGTCTCGACGCCGCGGCGACGGCGGCGGAAGTGCGCCGCGCGTTTCGGCGGCTCGCGCTCGCGCAGCATCCCGATCGCCAGGGCGGCTCGCACGCGGCGTTCGTCGCGCTCGGCAGCGCGTACCGCGAGGCGCTCGCCTGCGCCGGTTGAGTGGCGCGGAGCGGGCGCCTTCAGCCGCGCCACGAACCGCGGCGCCGGCGCCTCACTTCACGATCGCGTCCCAGCTCTCGCCGATCTCCGCGGCGGTCCACGGCGCGTCGCCGTCCTTGAACTTGCCGCGCGTCTCGATGACCTTGAAGGCGTACATGCGCGCGCCGCTGACGGCGAGCACGAAGCCCGTGCGGTCCTCGCAGAGCGGGGACGCGAGAAACAGCGCCGCGGGCGCGATGTGCTCGGGCGTGAGCGTGTCCACGCCCTGAAACATCGGCAGATCTTCGGTCATGCGCGTCTTGGCGATCGGCGCGATGGCGTTCACCGTGATGCGGTGCTTCTGCAGCTCGATCGCGGTCGTGCGCGTGAGGCCGTAAATCCCGGCCTTCGCGGCCGAGTAGTTCGCCTGGCCGAAGTTGCCGAGCATGCCGGACACGCTCGTGGTGTTCACGATGCGGCCGCCCTCCCCCTGCGCGAGCATCTGCGCGGCCGCCGCCTGCGTGCATAGGAACGTGCCCTTCAGGTGCACGGCGATGACCGCGTCCCACATCGCCTCGGTCGTCTTGAGCAGCGTCTTGTCACGCAGGATCCCCGCGTTGTTGACCAGCACATCGACGCGCCCGAACGACGCCACCGCGGCGGCGACGATGCGCTCGGCGCCCTCCTTCGTCGCGACCGAGTCGAAGCACGCGACCGCTTCGCCGCCGAGCGCGCGGATCTCGGCGGCGACCTCGTTAGCCGCCGCGTCGCCCGCGCCGACGCCGTCGCGCGCCCCGCCGACGTCGTTCACCACGACCTTCGCTCCTTCACGCGCGAGCGCGAGCGCCTCGGCGCGACCGATGCCGCCGCCCGCGCCCGTGACGATCGCGACCTTGCCGTCCAAGAGACCCATCGCTGCTCGCTCCCTGCGTGAAAACCCTGAGAATTGCGGCGAATGCCACGCGCGCGAGGTGGGATGACGTCGCGGCGCGAGCTCTCTCTATCGCAGCGAGGGCGGGCAACCAAGCGCGGCGAGCCAACAAGAGCCACGCGGACGCGAGACGAGGGTCGCGGTGGCTCGGGTTCGCGACTATTGAAGGAGGGTCGCACGAGGCGCAATCGCAGCGCCGAGCCCGCCATGCAGACCTACTACGTCACGACGCCCATCTATTACATCAACGACGTGCCGCACCTCGGCAGCGCGTACACGACCGTGGTGGCGGACGCCCTCGCGCGCTACCGGCGCCTGCGCGGCAGCGATACGTTCTTTCTCACCGGCACCGACGAGCACGGCCTCAAGATCCAGCGCGCCGCCGCCGAGCGCGGGATCGAGCCGCAGGCGCTCGCCGACGAGGTGAGCGGGGTCTTTCGCGCGAGCTGGCCGAAGCTCGGCTGCGAGCCCGACGATTTCCTTCGCACGAGCTCCGAGCGGCACAAGCGCGGCGCGCAGGCCATGTGGCAGCGCATCGCGGATCGTGGCGACATCTACCTCGGTCACTACGAGGGGCTCTACTGCGTGGGCTGCGAGGCGTACTACACGGACAAGGAGCTCGAGCAGCCGGGGGGGATCTGTCCGACGCACAAGAAGCCGGCCGAGCTCGTGAAGGAAGAGAGCTACTTCTTTCGGCTGAAGCACTACGGCGAGCGCCTCTTGCGCTTCTACGACAGCCGCCCCGACTTCGTCTTGCCCGAGAGCCGCATGAACGAGGTGAGGAGCTTCGTCGCGGGCGGGCTCGAGGACTTGAGCGTGTCGCGCACGACGTTCAAGTGGGGCGTGCCGGTGCCGGGCGACGCGCGGCACGTCATGTACGTGTGGTTCGACGCGCTCAGCAACTACTTCACCGCGCTCGCCGAGCCGAGCGAGCACAAGAAGTATTGGCCGGCCACGGTGCACCTCGTGGGCAAAGACATCCTGCGCTTTCACGCGGTCTAGGGGCCGGCGTTCCTGATGGCGGCGGGCTTCTCGGACAGCGAGCTGCCGCGGCACGTCGTGGCGCACGGGTGGCTCACCTACGGCGGACAGAAGATGAGCAAATCGCTGCGCAACACCGTCAGCCCGGTCGCCCTCGCCGAGGCGGTGTCGCCGACGGTCGGCGTCGACACGGTGCGCTACTGCCTCTTGCGATCGATCTCGTTCGGGCAAGACGGCGACTTCTCGATCGACGACGTGCTCGCGCGCTACGGCGCCGATCTCGGCAACACGCTCGGCAACCTGTTGAACCGCGTTCACCCGTTCGACGGCGACGGCAGCGTCGCGGCCGCGCCCGACGGTCCGCTCGAGGCGGAGCTCGTCGCGGCGATCGACGCCGCGGCGGCGCAGGCGGCCGAGGCGTGGGATGCCGTCCTGCCGACGCGCGCGCTCGAGGCGATCTGGACGGGCCTGCAGGCGGCGAACGGGTACTTCGACAAGGCCGCGCCGTGGGCGATGAAGAAGACCGAGCCGGCGCGGGTGCCGACGATCGTCCGCAGTGTGGCGCGCGTGCTCGACGCGGTGAGCGTCATGGTGGCGCCCGTGATGCCGAAGGTCGCGGCGGCGATGCGCGAGCAGCTGGGCCTCGTTCCGCTCGCGTCCGCGGTGGGCCGCGACCAGTGGCCGGTGCGGGTCCCCGAGCGACCGCCGGGTTCGCAGCTCGTGCGAAAAGAGCCGATTTTTCCGCGGTTTTCGCCCGAACACGCGGCGCTCTTGCGCGAGAAGTTCGCCGCCCCGCGTGCGCCGCTCGAGGCCGCATCGGGTGCACCGGGTGCGACGGGAGCGGCATCGGGTGCGACGGGAGCGGCTGAGGCTGCGCCAGCGAGCAAGTCCGAGATCGGCTACGACGACTTCGCCAAGCTCGAGCTGCGGGTCGGCGTCGTCACGAGCTGCGAGCGCATCAAGGGCAAGGACAAGCTGCTCCGGCTCGCGGTCGACGTCGGCGAAGCGGAGCCGCGCAGCATCGTCGCGGGGCTCGCCCTCGCCTACGCACCCGAGGCGCTCTTGGGCAAGCGCGTCAGCGTACTGTGCAACCTCGCGCCGCGGAGCTTCGGCAAGGGGCTCGTCTCGCACGGGATGTTGCTCGCGGCGACGGACGCCGCGGGGCTGCGGCTCGTCGCACCAGACGGCGCTACCGTCGCGGGCGCGCCCATCAAATAGGCGGCGCTCTTCAGCGAGCGCGGCGCTCTGCATCGCGGCGGCTCGTCGTCGAGGCGCCCATCGCATAGGCGGCGCTCTTCAGCGACGCGGCTCGTCGTCGTGCGTCCCTTCGACGCGCGCGTGCACCCGGCCGCGCTCGAGGCGGACCTGCAGCACGTCGCCGGGGCGAAGCGTGGCGGCGTCGGTGAGCACGTGGCCCTCGCTCGTCGTGGCGATCGCGTAGCCGCGTCCGAGGACCGCGAGCGGACTGAGCGCGTCGAGGCGCGCGGCACCGGCTGCGAGCACCCGCTGCTGGACGGCGAGGCGGCGGCGCATCGCGAGCGCGAGCCGCGGCAAGAGCCGCGCGACGTCGGCGCGTGCCTGCGCGAGCACATGGCGAGGATCGCGCGCGTCGAGGCGGCGCTTGTCCGCGACGAGCCGCTCGCGGCGGCCTCGCATGCCGCGCAACATGGCGCGCTCGAGGCGCTGCGTGAGCTCGTCGAGGCGCTGCTCGGCTTCGTGCAAGCGGTGCCGCGGCTCTCCGAGCGCTTGCTCGAGCCGGGCGAGCCGGGCATGGCGACTCGCGAGCCGGTGGCGCATCGCGCGCTGTGCGCGTGCCACGAGATGGGCAAGCGTAGAGGTGCGCTCGCTCTCGCTCGGTACCAGGCGCTCGGCCGCTTGCGAGGGCGTCGCGGCGCGAAGATCGGCGGCGAGATCGCACAACGAGACGTCGACCTCGTGGCCGACGGCGCTCACGACCGGCACCTTCGCCGCGGCCACGGCGCGCACGACGCGCTCGTCGTTGAAGGCCGCGAGATCTTCGGCCGAGCCGCCGCCGCGGGTCACGATCATCGCGTCGAGCCCGGGCACGCGGGCGGCGAGCTCGATGGCGCGGACGAGCTCCTCGGGCGCCGCGGCGCCTTGCACCGAGGTGTGCACGAGCAAGAGCGTCACCGGCCCGCGCTGAAAGGCGACCTTGCGCACGTCGCTGAAGGCCGCCCCCTCGCGGCTCGTGACGACGGCGATCGTGCGCGGATCCGTCGGCAGCGGGCGCTTCTTGCCGGGATCGAAGAGCCCCTCGTCCTTGAGCTTCGCCTTCAGCTTCTCGAGCGCGGCGAGCAGCGCTCCGCGTCCGGTCTCGTGCACGCGCTCGACGACGAGCTGCAGCTTGCCGCGCGGCGCGAAGATGGTGGCGCGGCCCGACACGACGATGCGGTCGCCGTCCCGCAGCGGCGCGCGCAGCCGTGACGCCGCCCCGCGAAACATCGCGCAGTCGATGATGGCGTCCTCGGTCTCGTCCTTGAGCGTGAAGTAGAGGTGGCCGCTCTGCTGCTGCTTGAGGCCGCGGATTTCTCCGCGCACGCGCACGTCCGCGGTCTTGTGCTCGAGCAGGCGCTTGAGGCGCAGATCGAGAGCCGCGACGCTGAGCACCTCGGGTTCGGTCGCTTCGCGTGGGCCCCCCTCGAGAGGCCTCCCCCCTTCGGGGAGCGGGAGCTCGATCGGGGCTGGAGCGGCGTCCCGCCGAGTCGCTGCCCCAACGGGCGGAGGGAACTCGAGCGGGGGTGGAGCGGCGTCCCGCCGAGTCGCTGCCCCAACGGGCGGAGGCAGTTCGATCGGGGGCGGAGCGGCAGCGGCGCGCAGGAACGGCAGCTCTGCTTGCGGCTCGGGCGCTGGGCCGCTCTTCTCGCTCGGCCGCGCGGAGGGACCCCTCTGGCCCTGCTTGTCGCCGCTCGTCATCGGCGGCCATTCTATACGCGCATGCGAGGCGCCGTGGTCCACATATCGCGGTCTGTGTCGCGCTCAATCACTTCCAACGACTGCCCGGTGTGATGGCCCAGAATGCCGTTGAGCTTGGTGCGCAATCGCAAAATTTCGCGCGCCTGAATTTCGATATCAGAGGCTTGTCCCTGCGCGCCGCCCAAAGGCTGGTGCAGATGGATGGTTGCATTGGGCAGTGCGTAGCGCAGTCCTTTGCGGCCGGCGGTAAGCAGCACAGTGCCAAA
>SXGR01320537.1_pt1 | contig 11759 bp, 11 predicted proteins | sample 3174711 | NCBI WGS metagenome assembly SXGR01 (sample SAMN11356860, study PRJNA531348) | freshwater metagenome | isolation source: freshwater sample F1-60 | place: China: Fuxian Lake, Yuxi | collected 2017-12-25
CGGCCTTGTATGACCCGTACTTGGTAGGCATCCCTTCCCGTCCTTCGTTATGTGACTGGCGGACAAAGACCGCCGCGCCAACTGCTTACACCATGTCCGGCGCCGCCCCGGAGTAAACGCGGCAATACTACCCGCTACGCAGCGACCGTGCAGCACCTCGAACGGCGACGCGGGCAGCGTAACGATGAAACGGTAACGTGCGAGTGTTACATCTGTGTTTCAAGCGGCAGAATCGCAAGCTGTAAGACCACGCCGCACGTGCGCCTCGTCGGGCAATTATCTGGCTATGGATGCCTGTCAGGCACGGTAGGTACTCAGGGCTCGCGGTTTTGATGTTCAGCAGACCAAGTCTGGCTGCGGCTACGACGGCCTCAGTGCGGTTGTGTGTGCGCAGCTTCTCGTAGAGGCTGGTGAGATACCCCTGTATGGTCTTCACCGAGAAGTTAAGGGCAACTGCTATTTCGTCGTTGTTCTTGCCGTCCGCCAACAGCTTCAACACTTCGTGCTCGCGAGGAGTAAGCCCGTGGGAGCCACCGGGCTGTAATGACCTGTGCCCGAGCGCAAGATCAAACAGACTCTGGCCGATAGGACCGGAGAACACAACGCTCCCGGACACGATCAGTTTCAACGCGCGGAGGAGATCGTCTTGCGGAGTGTCCTTCAGGAGGTAACCCGACACTCCCGACTCCAACGCGGCGTGAAGGTATGCGCCGTTCTCGTAGTTCGTGAACAGGACAACTTTTGCTTCCGGCAGCACTGCTTTCAGGACCGGCAGGAGATCGAGCCCCCTTGTCTGTCCCTTCAGTCGGATATCAAGGACTACCAGGTCCGGCCGTAGCGACCTTACGAGGCGTTCGGCCTCTTCTGTGGTCTCGGCCTGTCCAACCACATCGAAACCTTCGCCGGGGGTGAGTACGTTTGCCACGCCCAACCGCGTCATCGGGTGGTCATCGACAAGGAGGACGCGCACTCGCTTCGGTTTATCAGCGTACAACTATTCGCCTTTCAGGGGAGTGGTATCTCGGCGACCACGGTAGTCCCTGTATGCTGGCCACGGGACGACACGGCCAGCTTTCCGCCAAGTTGCTCCGCCCTCGCGTGCATGCTCCGGAACCCGAAGCCCGGCTTCTTGCCAGCATCGATCCCCACGCCATCGTCAGATATGCGGACGATCAGTTCCGTGGCCAGGACCTCGATCGTGATGTCAACGGAAGATGCATTCGAATGCTTCCGGCAATTATTCAGCGCCTCCTGGGCGATTCTGTACGAGTTCAGTTCCACGGCCTCAGGGAACCGTTTGAGCCTGGACTCTCCATCATACGAGAATGACACCTTGATGCGCGTGGACCGTTGCAACTGACGGCCCAGGTCTTCCACTGCACGGATCAGGCCAAGGTTCTCCAGGATGCTCGGGCTCAACGTTGAGCTGATCATGCGGAGCTCGGTTACGGTTTCTTCCAGGGTCTTAATCATTTCGGCGTTCAGGCCTGCCTGACGGGCGCCTCCCAGAACATGAGTCACACGTTGGAGTGGTGCATCGTGCAAGAACCCCGCTATCTCAGACCGCTCCTTCTCCTGCAGATTGATGAGCATGGCATAGGTCTGCCGCAGATCATCGGCATGTCGCCGCAACTCTTCCAGCAGTTCGATCTTCGAAATGGCAGTAGAAAGCAGGTGACCGACTGTCTCGATCAACCGCACGTCTTCAGCATTAAACGGTTCTTCAGATGTCCTCGGGCCGAATGCGAGATAGGCGGACATGTCGGCCTCGTTGTTGATCCTGTCAACCAGGACCATCGACCCATCAGATAGCTGAACAATCTCGGAACTGCCAGGCCGGACCCTGGCGTCGACTACCTTCTTCTGCAACTCGTCGCCGGTGGTCCGGTCGAACGACCCCGCACTAACAGGAGCGACGGCGATCAGATCGTTCGGTTCAAGAAGCGCCGCGTACGATAGGCGCAGGCCACGATGCAGTCCGCTGACCACATTAACGATGAGAGCCTGTTGTTCCGCCGCGGCCGCAGCCTCCACGGTCAGCGCCTGGACGACCCTTGCATAGTCGGGCGGGCCGGGATACAGCACCTTGTCAACAACCACTTCTGCGCTCCGGCGCACACCGGGAGCGAATACGACGCCGACAATCAAGGTAACGATCAGTCCGAGTTCTACCGGCCCGGCGGAGTCACGGTCGAAATCAACGAAGTTGCTGAGAATTACAATCAACGCGCCAAAGACCACCACGGCCGCACCCGTCATGAGCGCGTAGGCGACACCGCGGTGAATTACGCGCCTGTACGAGATCAACTCCGTCCGGAAGAAGGCGTAACCGATGGAAAGCGGTATGAATAGCGCGCCGAGCGCAGTGAGTTCGGGACTGACTTCTGTCCCGTAATTGACCACTGTTGGTACCAGGCTGAGTATTACGAACGGCAGCACGGCAAGCGCTATGCCGGTGATGACGATCCGCAGCCGTTCCTGGTCCGATGGTTGGGTAGCAGCGCGGTAGTTTTGGGCGGTGAATGCAGCACCCAGCAGTAACCCGCCCGATAGGAAGGCAATATCAAGGACTCTCGATATACCGTTTAGCTCAGGGTCCAAGGTCAGGGTAGCTACCCATAGGAGGTCGAGGGCAAGCGCGCCAGCCGCGGCGCACAGGAGAATTCGCCGGTGAAATCGCGTGTCCGCGGGGTTTGCGCGCCGACCAAACGCCATGGCAAAGCCCAGGAAAGTGACCGGAACCCAATGGATTAGGAAGGCTTCAAAAGCCAACGCCGCGACGCTCCAATAGACCGTCGCGGGAACCAGAATCAGTGCGGCCGCGACTACCAGTCCGAAGTATGAGAACCCGGTCGATGCCGGCGTCCGGCGGGCACGGAGAAATACAGCGGTACTTGTAGCGGCGAAGAGCACCGAAAGAGCAGCGGGGGCTATGAAGGCCGCAATTCCAAACGCGGGCCGCTCAACAACGAGGCGAGCGATTTCGGAACCACTTGACCCCGAGCGCCACATGAATGTTGCTGCATCGTCGCCACGGATCCGCCAGTTCGCAACTGTAATCGGTTCGCCATCCACTTCGAGCAGCGTATCGCCGGCGCGCAAGCCATGTTCCCATGCCATCCCACCGGGCGCTACCCTCGTGATCGTCGCGCCGCTGGTGTCGAATCGGACGCTAACGCCAATCTGGCTGCCCCTGGAGACGCCGAACAAGCCAACGAGAACTGCTGCGCCGTAGACGGCTGCAAGGGCAAACCAAAGAAGTGAGGCGCGTCTCATAAGGGACATCTTGGGGCTATGCCGGACGCCGAGATGCGACGATTTTAGGTTCAGGGGATCAGGCTTGCAACAGCGCGCCAAGCCTGGACGCGGGGCGCACCTCCTCGATTCGCGCGGCAATCTGTGTGGCCCTGAGTTTTAGCACCGCAGCCAGGCCCCACGTGTAGTGGACCGCTCCGGAACGCCAGAACATCTGACGCAACTGGAGTCCAGACACGCTATGGTGCCGATTGCCGGCCAGATTGACCAGCGTGTCGGCGCTCTCGTTGACGCCTCGCGCAATTGATTTAACAAGAGCCAGGGGCACAGTCGGGCTGTCGGTCGCAAGGTCGGAGCAGTCGCCCGGCCCTGACCACACCGATGCAATGTCATTCATAAGCTGGTGTATCGTGCCTAGGACTTCACCAAAATCGCCGTGCAGCCTCACAAAGTCCTGGTCCGCTGTTCCGAGCGCTGCTCCGATCTCAGCCGCGCACCTACCAAGCGCCCCAGACTTCTGCCGGGCGATGACCAGCGCCTCGTCTATGGAGACGGCCGACCGACGGTCATGGGACGCGTCGCTCCACTGCCCGCCAAGCGCCTTGAGCGAAAACCCTGAGAGCCGTGCCGCGGCCATCCCACCTCGTTCCATCGTAGTCGACAGAACCCTCATGCGGTTCAAAGTATGGTGAGAGAGCGCCTGTAGGGCTGCAACCAGCGCCACCGCTTCCGAGGCGGCTGCACGCCCCACTTCCGTGCCCGGGTCGTCCTGAAGGTCGTCGAGGATGTCACCAGCCGACAACAGGAACTGGAAACTTGCCGCCGCGGGCAGGGCGGGGGCTGGCTCTGCCCCGCTGGCAGCTTCGTAAGACAGCAGCAGGAGCAGCGCCAGTCCGGCAGACGACTCGGAGGTCAAGAGCCGTCCATCTCGTTGCATGCTCCGCCTGATGCGTTCAATCAGGCCAGCAGGCAGCGGCGCTTCAGAAATGGCCTCTTCGATCGCGTACCTAGCGTCGCTGAGTAATTCCTTGAGCGAGCTGCGGTTCGACGTTTTCTGATCGAGTAACACTAGCGCCAGGTTGCCATTTTCACGATCGATGGCGAAGCGATGACGGGCTGGTCGATGTTACCTACTCGTCTGGTCAGGTCTGCCAGCGACATTTCGATTGCGGCCTGCTCGCGGCAATCGACGGCGAACGACTTGAAGTACGGAGCCATGTCTACTGATGGTGATGGGTCTGCCTTTGTCGCTTGCGCTACGGCGTTCTGCTCGCTTGTGGTCTCAGTCCGCATGTCAGGACCTCCCGGCAGTGGTCTGCCCCAATGAGACCCGCGCAACACGCGCGGGAGCTACACGAGGCATAGTGCAACCGAATGCGCGACATGTCAGGAGGAGTTGTACTGGGATCCCGGGGAGAATGTACCGCCAATATTCAGGCGAACCGGGAGCATGCAGGGCCAGACTGTCCTATGAGACCGCGACCGATACCCCGCGAAACCTAAGGGCTTCTCCTGACGAAGTTCAGGTATTCCTCTCTAGCGTCGCGGCGCGGGATTCATGACCGTCCATCCAGAGCGTCATTGGGTTGCTACGCGCCCTGGTGGGCGACAAGGTAGCGCACCGTTCCTAGAGAGACGGTGACGCGCGTCGATCAGTCGGGCGGAAGATAGCGGTCATAGAGATAACATGCTAAAGCCAGACCTCAGGCCATCTCGCGACGAGCCCATTTGCGCACTGTTACTGGATGTCGAGGGAACCGTCTTGGCTTCGTCGATCGGTTCCGGGATTCGGTCCATAGTGGCAGTGGAAAATTTTGGCGCGCCTGGCTGCAACTTGATCACTCAGTGTGATACCGCGGCAAGAGGAGGCAATCCCTGGGTTGCGGAACTGGGCGCGGGCTTGCGCGACGTTATCGAGGGCACGTCTACTCACCGGTCTTACGACATCGGCATTGGTACCGGTGGCCCGTACGGCACAATGCATGCGATTATCTCGAGGGTCGGTTCGGCTCATAGTTGGATCATAGTGGCTGTGAGCGCGAGATAGAGACATCCGCCTGCTGTCATGCCGGTCGATGCGCGATCGGACACGTGGCGTCGTTCAACCATTCGCGCATCGAGCCGTCGTAGTCCCGTACGGACGGGTAGCCGAGCATTTTGAGCACCCAGAACCCGTGCGCCGCACGGATGCCCCCCTGTCAGTAGGTCGTCATCTTCTTGTCGGGCGTAACACCCGCGGCGATCAACTTTCGCCTCAGGTCAGCGGCAGGCAACACAGTCGGCACATCGCCCGCGGTCAGGAACTGCTTCCATTCGAGGTGGACTGCGCCCTGCAGGTGTCCGCCGCGTACGTTGTCGCGCTTGTTCGTGCCGTCCCACTCGTCGTCGGCCCGCATGTCCAGCAGGACCGAGTCGGACCGGCCAATAGCTGCCATGACATCGTCGCGGCTGGCGAATATCGAGCGGTCTCCCGCCTTTGCTGTGAACTTGCCCGACGCGAACACTGGCCTGGAGCGCGTTAGCCGTCTGCCCTCGGCGAGCCACTTCGGGAGGCCGCCGTCGAGCGCCTTTACCTTGTTGTGCCCGTAGTAGTGAAGCGCCCAGGCGAGCCGGAACGACAGCAGGCAGCCCTGTGAGTCGTACCCGACCACGAGCGTGTCGTCGCTGATGCCCAGGTTGGACATCGTCTTCGAGAACTCTTCGGGCCCCTGGATGTGCGTGCGGTTTTTGTCCGCCGACTTGTAGTAGTGGTCGGTGACGGGCAGCGAGTTCGGGATGTGGGCGCGACCGTATTCGACCACGCTGTCGACGTCGAGGATGCGGACACTAGGATCGTCCAGGTGCTCGGCCAGCCAGTCTGTGGTGACAAGGATCGAGTGGTCGACGTAGCCGCGCTCTTCGGGCGGCGGGATGTTTAGAGATGGCATAAGTGTCCTCGTACCAGGCTGGGCCGATTATGTCATTCCGAGCGAGCCGAGGCGACGAGGAATCTTGGGCGGGGCGTAGCTGTGCCCGTCATTCCTGCGAAAGCAGGAATCCACGTTCACAGTATTGACTGCCACAAGTCAAGCCAGTCAGGATTGGCACGCTCGATTAGTTCGATCTTCCACGAGCGTTTCCACGTCTTGAGCTGTTTCTCTCTGGCTATCGCCGATACCATGTCGTCATGCAATTCAAAGTACACGAGTATATGGACGCCGTAAGTCTGGTGAACCCCGCAACCAGATCGTTTTTGTGTTCCCAGACCCGTTTGACCAGGGCGCTCGTCACGCCGACGTAGAGTGTCCCGTTGTGTTTGCTGGCGAGAATGTAGACCGCAGGCTGTTTTGTCATGGGAAGCAATTTCGTGGATTCCTGCTTTCGCAGGAATGACGGCCCCAGCGTCGGCGATGATGCCCCACCCGCTCTCCCAGACTAATGTGAGAAGAAGCAGACGAGGATCCCTACGCCTCGCCGCGCTTCTTGTACTCTTCGTACAGCTTCCAGGTCGCATCGTTGAACGGGTAGTACCTGCCCGGCGAGCCAGGGTTGCGCGCCAGCTCCTTCTTGATGACCTGCTCGACCGCCTCGCGCTCGTGCGCCACCTTCAGCACTTCGTCGGCCATGGCGGCTGGGACAACGACCACTCCATCGTCGTCGCCTATGACTGCGTCGCCCGGGCGCACGACGACCCCACCGCACGTGATCACTTCATTGAAACCCCACGGCTGCATGACTGCGGGGCCTTGCTTCGCAGTGGTTGAATATGCGAACACCGGGAAGCCGTACTCGCGCAGCGTCGTGCTGTCACGGACAGAGCCGTCGGTGACGAGTCCGCCGACCTTGCGTTGGAAAAGGCGGAAAAATTTGATGTCCCCGCCGATCGACTCCCACGGACCTACGGACGAGGCCACCAGCACCTCGTTTGGGCCACACGCCTCGAATGCGAGGTACTCGGCGGACAGCTCGCCTTTCGGCTTGTCGGCCGCGATGTCCGGCCTGTGAGGCACAAAGCGCAGCGTAACGGCTCGCCCTGCCATCTTCTTGCCAGGGAAGATGGTGCGCGCGCCGTGAATCATCGCCTGAGGCCAGTTCTTGACCCAGAGGCCGTCGATGAGCGTCTGGGTCGGTAGTTCGGCTAGCTTCTTCAGCGTCTCGTCGGAAATGCTCGTGGCTGGCATGTCTTGCTGGTTCTCCTGATCTTGAGTGTCTATATCACGGAGACAGTATTTCATTTCCTCTCAGAGCAGGGGGACACCAGAGATCATCCAGAAATGCGTCCTGCTATTGGCGACACGGATCCTCAAACGAGTTCAGGGCGACTTTTTCTGGATGCGCTCCATACCACTGTCCGGCAGTATGCTCCACGGTGACTCGGCGACTGGCACCGGTACGCACGCGGCGTACAATCCCGCAGTTGTTCGCAGTACACCGCTCACAGAGGACAGCCACAAGCATGAAGATCACAGACATCCGGAGCTACCGGCTTTACGACTCTTCTAGCCCGCCGTTTCAGGACTCGACTATGTCGAAGGCAGCGAACGGCCTTGCCTGGATGTTCGTCGAACTGGTGACTGATGCCGGGATTACCGGCGTGGCCTACTCCGAAGGCGCAGGCCCGGTACGAGCCTTTATCCACGAACAGCTGAAAGACCTTGTCATTGGAGCGGACCCGTTTGAGACTGAGAAGCTCTGGACCTCTATGTTCTGGCGTGTCAGAGGCAACGGCCGCAAGGGCGCGGCGTTCCAGGCAATCTCGACCATCGATAACGCAGTCTGGGACATCAAGGCAAAGGCGCTTGGAGTGCCTTTGTACAGGCTTCTTGGCCCGGCGCACGACAGGGTCCCTGTGTATGGCTCGGGCGGGTGGACAAACTACTCTACGAGCGAACTGATCCGAGAGCAGATGTCGTTCCTTGAACGTGGCTTCACCCGGACCAAGATGAAGGTGGGCCGAGAATTCGGAAACGCTGAGCAGGAAGACATCGCCCGCGTCGCCGCTGTTCGCAAGGCTGTGGGGGCATCGAACGCGCTCTACGTCGACGCCAACAACGGCTACTACGCAAAGCAGGCTGTCAGGGTCGCCGAGCGCCTGAACGACTTCGACATCGGCTGGTTCGAGGAGCCGGTGCTGGCGGACGACATCCCCGGACTGGCGCAGGTAGCTCGTTCCACCTCCATCCCCGTCGCAACAGGCGAGCACGAATACACGAAGTACGGCTTCCGTGACCTGATTACCGCGGGGGCTGCTGATATCGTCCAGGCCGACATCGGGCGCGTAGGTGGAGTGACTGAGTGGATGAAGGTGGCGCACATGGCGGCCGCGTTCAATCTGCCCATGGCGCCTCATGCCTACTGCCTGTTGCATCTGCACCCTGCGATGGCGACGCCGAACCTGCTGGTCGTCGAGATGCTCGATATCGAGTGGGCGGTAATGAGCAAGTGGCTCGTGGACCCGGCGTTGCCGAGCGGCGGCTTCTGGAAGCCCGACCCGACACGGCCCGGTAACGGCGTCGAGGTCGACCCTCACGCCGTCAAGAAGTACAAGATCGACTAGAGTCCTGGGCGATGTGACCGCTCCTCGCGTCCTCTCCGCAGGGGGAGAGGCGATGAACGGCAGGAGCCGACTACTTCCGGCTCCCGCGCTTGAACTTCTGCAGCGTCATTACGAGCGCCGCGCTGGCGGGCACGGGTATGCCCTTTGCCCTGCCCTTGCTGACGACCGCGCCGAGCAGGTCGTCGATTTCCAGCGGCCGGCTGTGTTCGAGGTCGAACTGCAATGACGACTTGAATTCAGCGGCTTCTGCCTTGATGCCGGCGACCTTCTCGTCGATGATGCCCGGCTTGTAGCGCACTCCGTGCGCCTGCCCGACCGCCACTATCTCGCCCATGACGTTCCGTATCGTGTGTTCGCCGTCTGCGGTCGCCAGCAGTTCTACGAGGCTCGCCCGCGCCGCCGTCATCGCCGTGCCTACTGCACCGACCGATACGAGCTTGGACCACAGGGAGTCGACGATGCTCGTCGAAACCACTACCTGGATACCCGGCTTGGACAGGACGCGCTCTATCGTCTCCGTCCGGAGCGTGCGCTTGCCGTCGCGCTCGCCGAACTCTATGCGCGCAGTAGAACCTGACTGTTCGATCTGACCGGGGCCTGGCTGCGCGGCCTCGATGTACGTCGCGCCCTGCAGGACGCGTTCCCAGCCATAGGCCACCGCCAGCGTATCGCCGCTCGTGACGCCGTTCTGCATGGTGAGGATGGTTGTCTTCGGCCCAACCATAGGCTTCAGCGCGGGTACAGCTACAGCGTTGTGGTAGAGCTTTACGCAGTGCAAGATGAGGTCGACGGGGCCGACCTCTTTCGGGTCAGCCGTCGCCTTCGGCTTGACCGTGTAGTCGCCCCAATGGCTGCGGACGCGCAGGCCGTCTTGCAGGATGGCATCGCGGTGTGCGCCGCGACAAATCAGCGTCACGTCTTCGCCGCGTTTCGCCAGCACGCCGCCGTAGTATCCGCCCACTGCCCCCGCGCCCATGACTGCGATTTTCATCTGTGATCTCTCCATACCTGCGAAATTGGAATGCCAAGCCATGAAATGTCATTCCGCGGGCGCGGAATCTAGCTCACAGTGCCACGCTCCGAAGGCTAAACGGGATGCCTTGTTGCGGCTCAAGTGGTAAAAGGCACCGCGAGCATACTAGAGCTAGATTCTGTGCCTGCGGGCACAGAATGACATATACCCCGCCCAAGATTCCTCGTCGCCTCGGCTTGCTCGGAATAACAATCAGCCGTCCCTTGCGCCTCTTCACTTGCAACCTGAGCACGATACAACATGGCTGACGGATGGGGCGATGCTATACTCCGGCCAAGATTGAGCCAAGATCGCGTTGAGTTCAGTCGTGCGGACTGAGGGGATGGATTGCCGCCCTGCCGCAACTCACGTCTCCAGGCTCCCGGGGCACAGGATTTGACAGTCATTCGTAAGGACGGCCGCGCACATCACCAGGCGCGCCCTCTTCGGATAACACCGGGCTTCCTCCCGAACGCCGAAGGATCGGCACTCATCGAAACCGGCGATACACACGTCATTTGCGCAGCGAGCGTAGGCACAGGCGTGCCGTCGTGGCTCAAGGGAAGCGGCAAGGGTTGGGTGAGCGCCGAGTACGCCATGCTGCCGCGGTCTACGAGCGAGCGGACCCCGCGTGAAGGCCGCGATGGCCGCGGCGCGGGCGGACGGACTCAGGAGATACAGCGTCTGATAGGCCGCTCACTCCGCGCTGTCACCGATCTCAAGGCTATGGGTGAAATGACGGTGACGGTCGACTGTGATGTGATCCGCGCCGACGGCGGCACTCGGACTGCCGCGATCACGGGCGCGTACGTCGCACTGACACTCGCGTTCCGGAAACTGGTCGCAGCGGGAAGGCTCACGGCCGTCCCTCTGACCGGCCAGGTCGCTGCCACGAGCGTCGGCATCGTGTCCGGCGTGGAGATGCTTGACCTGGCCTACGATGAAGACTCTACCGCAGAGACCGACCTCAACCTGGTGATGACTGACACGATGGGGTTTGTCGAGGTACAGGGGACTGCTGAGGGCAAGCCGTTCAGCAGGCCGCGGCTGGACGCGCTGCTATCGTTGGGAGAGGCCGGCGTACGCGACTTGCTCGCTGCGCAGCGAGCCGTTCTAGGGATAAAGGCATGACCGGCCACAAACCTGCATCCCACACCAAGGTCTTCATATCCGTGATCGGGACGGGAGATACCGCGTCTGCGCGCGAACTGACGCTCGCTGAGGAGGTCGGCAAACTCCTCGCGCAGCGCGGCGCAACGGTGGTCTGCGGCGGACTGAACGGTGTCATGGAAGCGGTCTGCCGCGGCGCCAAGTCGGCGGGCGGCACGACGGTCGGGCTGCTCCCTGGCACAGAACGGCTGGAAGCGAACGCCTTTGTGGACATCGCGGTCCCGACCGGCCTCGGGTATGCGCGGAACAGCCTCGTCGCGAAGGGCGGAGACGCCGTGATCGCAGTCGGCGGGGCATTTGGCACACTGTCCGAGATCGGCCATGCGCTGGCCGACGGCAAGGTAGTCGTGGGCCTCGAGACGTGGGAGCTATCGCGCAAGGGGCTGCTCGACAACCACATCGTCCGCGCCAACACACCTGCCGAGGCGGTCGACAAGGCGCTCGCCGCCGCCGCGGAGAGGCTGTCTCGACATGCAGTGAAGCCCGAGGGTCCATCCACAAGAACTGCGGGATAACATTTAGAACATGAGCAAGATCAAGTCTGTCAACGCAAACGAAGTCCTCGATTCGCGCGGCAACCCCACTCTCTATGCCGAAGTCCAGCTAGAGGACGGCACGCGACACGGCGCGTTTGTGCCGTCTGGCGCGAGCACTGGCGAGCGCGAGGCGAAAGAGTTGCGGGACGGCGATAAGCAGCGCTACGGCGGAAAGGGCGTCCTGAACGCCATCGCCAACGTGAACGGCCCGTTGCGGAAGGCCGTAGTTGGCTTAGACGCGACCGACCAG
>SXGR01428574.1_pt1 | contig 11757 bp, 12 predicted proteins | sample 3174711 | NCBI WGS metagenome assembly SXGR01 (sample SAMN11356860, study PRJNA531348) | freshwater metagenome | isolation source: freshwater sample F1-60 | place: China: Fuxian Lake, Yuxi | collected 2017-12-25
GGGTAGGTGCCCTCCTGCTCCACGGGGTTTTGCGTCGCCAGCACGAAAAACGGCGGGTCGAGCCGCGAGGTCTTGCCGACGACCGTCACCTTGTGCTCCTGCATCGCCTCGAGCATCGCCGCCTGCGTCTTGGGGGGCGCCCGGTTGATTTCATCGGCCAGGACGATGTTGGCGAACACGGGGCCCGGCACGAAGTGGAACTCGCGGCGGCCGTCGGCGGTCTCCTGGAGGATGTCGGTGCCCGTGATGTCCATCGGCATGAGGTCGGGGGTGAACTGGATGCGGCTGAAGTTCAGCGAGACGGTTTCCGCCAGCTTGCTCACCAGGAGCGTCTTCGCGAGGCCGGGCACCCCCATGAGAAGCGCGTGGCCGCGGGCAAACAGACAGATTGTCAGCCGCTCGATCGTCTCCTCCTGGCCGATGATCACCCGGGCCAACTCCTGCCTGAGCCGACCGTAGACGGCACGCAGCCGGTCGAGAGCGGCCACGTCATCGGCATTCAGGTTGGTCGCGGAGGATGACGCCGATGCGGTTGCCATGGAGTGCCTCTGTGGTCTGCGGGGCGGGAACCGGCCGTGAGTCGGCCGCCGCCACCCGGTCGGGGAAGTATGACCGAAACAGAGGTCAATTTCCCGCGGGCCGGAGACCACCTCGCGAAACGGCCGGTTTTACCGACTACGCAGCGGCGCGGATCGAGACCCCATCGGTCGCTCGAGCGGCCGGCCGCGGCCGTGCGTCGGGAGGAAAGAGCGTCCGCTCACGCCGCCGGCCCGACACCGCGGCCCACGCATCGAGGAGCCGCTCGAGCGTCCGGTCGGCGAACCGGCGGCGGCGGCCGTAGACGAGGATCTGGCTCGGGTTGAGAAACAGCCGCGACCGGCCGCGGACGATCAGTTCGCGATGGAAGGTCGCGTGCTCGAGATCGTCGGCGGCGTAGCGTCCCGCCCGGTAGGCGTCCATCGTGTAGATACCGAGGCCACCGAAGCACGACGTGACGGGCACGAGCGGCGCGCCGCGGTCGTAGACGAGTCCGCCGGCGGCGGAAGTCGTCAGCGGCGTGAGACGGTCGTCGAACCGCAGGGCCCAGGTGTCGTACTGCCGCAGCGCGTTCATCGCGAGGCCCTCGCGACGGTAGATGAGGCCGTTGGAACCGACGAAATCCCAGCCATGGTGGCCGAAACTGTTGGCGATGCCGTCGATGCTCCACCCGCCGAGGATGTCGAGATCGATCAGGATCGTGAAGTCGAAATTGCCGCAGCGGGCGAGCACGTCCTGCTGGCAGCGGTGACGATAGAAGGCCATCCGTTCGGCCCGCGCGAGGCAGCGGGTGGCCGGATTGACCGGGTCGCTGAGATCCTCACAGGCGACCCGCACCCGCGGATTGGAGCGCGTCCAGGCCTGCAGGAGAGGCCGGGTGTCGTCGATCGAATCGTTCTCGTAGACGAAGACGCGGTAGTCGGCAAACCACTGGCCGAGGCTCTCGATCCGCCGGATGGTCAGCGGCAGGACGCCGCCGACATTGCGCGCGAGGCCCGCGATCGCGACCCGCGACTCCCCCATGGTGGCGAAGCCGCGGCGGCAGGCGAAATGAAAGTCGTCGGCCGTGCCGACCGCCGGCGGGAACGCATGCTCGGGAAACACGCCCCCCAGAAAATCGACACCATCGGTCCGCCTGGGCGTGGCGTGGTGAATGCGGCAGCCGCTTGGCGGGTTCATCGGGACACCGGCCGGGTGAGCGTGAGGTTCCTGGCCGATTGGCGTGCGAACCATCGCAGCCGCTGGATCGGGCCAGGCTGCCGGAGCACGGCTGCGGCGGCAGGCGTCAGTCCGAGATGCCGGAGCGAGCGGTGGCCGCCACCGCCGGCCTGACGGTCGAGAAGTGTCTCGGCGAGCTTGAGATACCTGCCGGCGACATGCCGGCCGCTCCAGTCGGCCTCGGCCCGTGTTCTGGCCTGCACGGCGGCCGCTGAGACGGCCCCGCCATCACGGGCCAGTCGCGCGAGGATTCCGCCGGCGGCCAAGGCGTCTCCGAGCGGCACCAGCCAGCCGTTGACGCCGTCGTCGATCATGTCGGGCACTCCGCCGACGGCCGTGCCCACCACGGGCACGCCACAGGAGAGCGCCTCCATGACGGTGTTGGGCAGATTGTCTTCGCGGGTCATCGTGAGGTGTATGTCGCTGGCGTGAACCGCCTCGATGACGCTCGGTTCGTCCAACGGTCCCAGATGCCGCACCGCAACGCCCTCGATCGCCACCGTGCCGGCACCACAGGTGAGCACGAAGGGCGCGGGGCCCGACCAGCCGGCGTCGCGGAGGATGGCGTGCATCGCCGCGATCGCGGCCGCAGCCTCGCGGGCTCCTTTCCGGGCTTCGTCGAGCGACACGCTGCCCAGCAGGATGCCGAGCCCCTCCTCGGGCAGGCCGAGCCGGCGCCGAACCGCCCGCCGGTCGGGTGTGGGGGCATAGCGTGCAAGATCGATCCCATTGGGAATCACGTGGCTCTCGTGGGCCAGTGGATCGAAGATTTTCGACCGCACGACCTCGCCGGCAAGCCAGCGACTGCCGCTCACGAACACCAGCGGCACGCCCCGCAGCCGACGGGCCGCGAGGGCGAGCGTGCGCCGCGGTGGCTCCGCGAAGGCCGGCGCGAGTTGCGGGCACGACCCGCAGCCCGTGGTGAAGCCGTTGCACCCCGAGGTGTAGTGGCAGCCGCCCGTGAAGGGACGCTGGTCGTGCAGCGTCCAGATCAGGGGCTTGCCCGTGGCGACGAGCCGGCGGATCGACTCAGGTCCGAGGAATCCCGCGACCCAGTGGACGTTGACCACATCGGCCGCGGCCACGGCGGGATGGGCCGACACGTCCCAGGCCGGCCAGTCGACGCTGAACATGGTATTGCTGACGTCGGACCGTGCCCGCTCGACCAACCGTCGGATCTTTCGCTCCAGCGGCACTCGTTGGGAAGTCACCGCGGCACGGGTGACCACATCGACCTCGGCGCCCCGCAGCCGCATGCCGGCCGCGAGACGCTCCATCGCGATCGCCGCGCCGCCCGCATGGCCGGCATGCGTGCTCAGGCAGACGACGCGCATCGCCGCCGGGTCGTCCGGGCCGGAAATGGATCGAGGGAATGCCGGCGAGATCATGGCCGCACCGCCTCCATGAAGAGGGAGTCGGGCTTGTGCGGCCGCGCCTGGGCGTCGGCGTCGAGCTCGTAGGCCGAAAATCCCGGAATCGCCGACTCCACGGGTCCGACGCGACGGGCCGCGGTGAAACCCGTGGCCGTCAGCAGGTCGGCGAGGGAGACGCGGTCATACATCCATTGGTGCCGTTCGCCGCGGCCGGCGAACCGCACCGCCGCTCCGGTTGCCACGGGCTCCGCCATGAGGATCGCCTCGGGCGCGGCGGGGGGCGTGCCGTCGCGGGCCCGCGCATTGGCGAGCGCCGTCATCGCGGCGGTCGCCTCGGCGCCCAGCCGTGACTCGATCAGCGTGCGGCATGGAATCGGGTCACACGACCACCAGCGGCGCATGACCCCACCCGACCGGCCCCGGACGAGCTGATCGAGCAGTTCGACGATCATCCATCGATGACGCCAGCGTGCTTCCTCGCCGCCGCCTGCAGCCGCGTCGATGCTGGCCAGATAGCCCCGCGCGATACCCTCGAGATCGGGCACCACGATCCGCAGGATGCCTCCCGGCGCGAGCACCCGACGGGCCTCCCGCAGCAGGCGGTCGGCCTCGACTGGCACCAGATGCTCGAGCACATGCGACGCATAGACCGCCGTGAACGATGCGGCGGCGAACGGGAGCGGCCGCCGGAGGTCGACGGCGAGGACATCGGCGGCGGAGGGAGCGAGGTCGGCGTTGGTCCAGTCGGGATGGCGGCGGTGACCGCAGCCGAGGTTGAGCAGTGGCTTGACTGCCACCGCCGGTCGGCGGCCCCGCATCGCGATCTTCGATAACTGCAGCATGGCGTCTTTTCCGGGATCCAACGGGTGGGTGATACCCTCAGGGATCGATCTTCACGCCGATCCGACCCGTCGTGTCGATGCGGTTGAGGAGCATCCGGCCGCCGTGTCCCGCGAAATACTCGTCGACGGCCCGCCGTGCGCCCTGCCAGTGACCGTAGTCGTCGATGATCAGCACGCCACCGATGGCGAGCCGGGGATAGAGATGAACCAGTTCGTGGCGCGTCGATTCGTACCAGTCGGTGTCAAGCCGCAGGATCGCGATCCTGTCGGGCGCCTGATCGGGCAACGTCTCCTCGACGCGGCCGCGGACGAAGTGCAGGTCCGCCTCGGGATAGCCGCTGGCGAGCACGTTGCGACGCACCTCCTCCAGCGGGCTTCGCGCCCAGACGCTGCCCGTCTCCCGGTCCTCGGCGGCCATGAGATCGGCTGCATGGGCTCCGGTGAGGTCGAGATCCTCCGCGCCGGGAGGGGGCATGCCGTCGAACGTGTCGAAGAGATGCAGCCGCCGCCGCTCGCCGAGCTCGAGGAGCGTCCGTGCGACGGCCAGCATGCTGCCCCCCCGCCACACGCCGCATTCGACGATGTCACCGGCGATTGCCAGACGGGAGACATACCGCACGGCCTCGACGAGCGCCGCGATCCGTTCGGGGCTCGTCATCGTCAGCGGCGCGACTTCCCGACAGATTGCCGCCGTGCACGGATCAAAGTCGGCGGGCAGGCGGCGAGCCCGGTCGGCGGAACGGAGGAAGCGCGGCAGCCGGATCATGAATCACCCGCAGGACGAGCGGCAGGACGAAAAGCCCGACCGGGGCTATCCCACACCGGGCCCCTTGCTCGCAAGCCCGATGACGGCCCGGAGGAGCAGGCGGCCGAGCCAGATCACCCAGTCTGCGCAGGCCCTGCCCACGATCGAGCCTTGGCAGCGCACCCCCGGCCGGCCCCCTCCAGATGCCTTTACGCCGGGCGGCCGCGGCGCCAGGCCCAGCCCACGGCGAGGGCGAGCGCGGAGGCGACGGGAAACCAGCGGCCGAACCGGGTCGCCACGGTCTGCCCCTCGAGCAGCGGCACATCGGCGATCAGGAAGCCGGGCTTCCCCGGTGGCAGCCGCGCGTCGACGGTACCCAACGGCGAGATCACGCAGGTCTCCCCGGTGGCCGAACAGCGGACGAGGGAGCGGCGGTTCTCGATCGCACGGCACTGCGCCAGGAGTCGATGCTGCGTGAGCGTGAGCGTCGCGGTGAAGGACGATCCGTTGATGAGCGAGACGAGCACGTTGGCGGAGCGGTTCACCAGCGAAGACGACGCCTCCGGCACCATGTCCTCGTAGCAGAGCAGCGTGCCGAGCCGGGCGGCGCCGCACTCGAGCACCGTGCCGGTCGTGCCCGCCGCAAACTCGTCCTCCATCGGAAAATAAAGCCGCAGGCTGGGCATCAGATCGGCCCCGGGCACGTACTCGCCAAAGGGCATGAGGTGCCGTTTGTGGGAGCAGCCCACCAGCCGCTCCGCCGCGTCGATCAGCAGGGCGGCCTGGAAAATCTCCCGGGGTTTTTCCGGGTAGCCGCGATAGATCTTGCCGCCCAGCAGGAGCGGGCAGGGGGGGTCGGGCAGCGGCCGCAGGCCCTGCAGCGGCGGCCGCGACCGCCGCTGCACCGTCTCCTCGTCGGCAAACGACTCGAGCCCCTCCTCATAGGATCCGCCGCTGCACTCGGGCCAGCAGACGAGATCGGGCAGCCGGCCGGCCACCGGCTGGCAGGCGTTCCGGGTGAGCCGCCGGAGGTCGTCGATCCCGGACGTGTCGTCGGGATTCGCCTGCACGACCGCCACTCGAAACGTCGGCGCCAGAGCCGCCCGTTCCGCGGTGGCGGCCATGGCCCACCAGCCATAGCCGAGGTTCGCCGCCGATAACACGACCGCGGCGATGCCGATGACCGGGACACGCCGCGGCACCAGGCCCGCGGCGAGACCGTAGAGCACCACAAGGCTCCCCGCATGCGCGAAGAGAAAAAATGTGGGGCCCTCCGGTCCGAGCAGGTCCGCCGACTGCATCGTGATCGGCCATGCCATCTGGCTGGTGCCGAACTTCCAGGGAAACACGCTCGGAATCATCCCCTCGGCGACCACGGCGACCAACGCCGCAGGCAGCCATGCCACCCGGGGATCGCGGACCGTGCGGGCCAGGAAAAAAAAGGGCAGCGCAAGCCGGCAGGCGTCCCAGAGCACGATCGGGGCGGCGAACAGGAACCCCGTTTTCACGTCGGCCCGCATCGCCTCGGCCAGCGCCCAGGGTGCCCAGTGGAACGCCTGTGCGAGGCTGACGATGGCTGCCAGGAGAATGAGGAGTTCGTGCCGCCACCCATGCCGCCCGGTGGCGAGGACGAGCGCCGCCGCCATCGCCAGCCAGCCGCTCCAGACGAGCCTCTGATCAAGCCACGGAGCCGCCGCGAGCACGGCAACGCTGACTGCGGCGACGATGCCTGCGACGCGAGTCACCGCGGTGGACAACCGGAAGGAGAAGACCGGCCCGGAGAGAAGGCTGCCCGGTGGCCCTCGATGACCCCCGTTGACCGTTGCTGACCGTTGCTGACCGTTGCTCAGAACTTCACGCCACCCGGTGCACCGACCAGGGTGGCCGTCGTACCGTCCTGCGAGGCGTAGAGATAGATCGTCTTGAACGTGCGGCTCTCGAACGACCGCACCTTGTTGACGACCGAGGGGGCCGACGGCTTGGCGGCGGCTGCGGTGAAACTACCCGGCCTCACCATGAACTGCGAGACGGCGTTGGGGGAGATGTTGCGGCCACCCGTCAGGAGTTTGGACGACGACGGCGCACCGGAGACGGCGTTGACGCCGACCGCAAGCCGGCCCACGTTCTTCATCCGAACCGGAACGGTCGCGCCGGCACCACCAGCGAACGCGGGCAGGGGGAGAACCAGGCCGGCAGTGACAGCGACGGCGACCATGACACGACGAAGGATCATCGGAAGGTTCCTATTTTGAGGTGTGGAGGCTTTGAGCAATGGAGGCGTTGAATGGATGAACTGTGTGAACTGGTGGACGAACGGTCGTGCCAACAGGTGGATCGGAACAGGAGCAGTTGACGACCGGCGGAGCCGAAGAACGCAGGCGAAAAACGTCTTCCCGACGTCCACGGTTCGACGGAAGAAGACGCCCCGAAAAAGACTACAAGACCGGGCAATGCGATGCAAATATGGGCTAGATGCGGCAGATGAGCCCTTTTTTTGGCCTGGGAAGGCTGGGGCCTGCGAGCCGCCCGGGTGCCTCGCCGGCCCCCGGACTGCGAAGGCGGGTTGCCCGAGCGAGACACGGCGGTCATCGACCGGGGAAACCCCGGGCGTTTCCACTGGTCGATCGCATGGACCAGGGTTGTGGGGGACTTTGTCCAAGAACAGTTGAAACCGTCACGGACGGCTTCGTCGTCGCGCAAAAAAACGCCCCGCACGCGGGGACGTGCGGGGCGCCACATCGAGATCTGGGAGTCGGGCCGCGATCACTCGGGAAGAATCACGGCGTCGATGACGTGGATCACGCCATTGCTGGCCTTGATGTCGGTCTTCGTGACCTTCGCCATGCCCTTGGCCGTGCCTACCTTGACGCCATCGTCGGTGGAGATCGTCACCGTCTTACCACCCGCGGTCTTGGCTTCCTTGAGTTTCACGACATCGGCCGCCATGACCGAACCGGGGACGACGTGCAGGAGCAGGACGGCCTTCAGCTTCTCCTTGTTTTCCGGCTTCAGCAGGGATTCAACCGTTCCGGCGGGCAGTTTCGCAAACGCCTCATCCGTCGGCGCGAACACCGTGAACGGGCCTTCTCCCTTCAACGTGCCGACGAGTTCGGCTGCCCCGAGGGCGGCTGCCAGAGTCTTGAATGTGCCGGCTCCGACAGCCGTTTCGACGATGTCGGCGGCCTTCAGGACTGCCGTGCTGGAGAACATGAGGACGGCCGCGGTGACCGCGACGTGAAAACTGCGGAACAACATGAAAGCTCCTTCAGAAATGGTGCAGAAGAGTGCCGGTGGAACCGGGGGAACTGTAGCGGCGTGCAACCCATCGGCAAGCCTCACCCGGCCCGGATGGCCCGATGCGCCACAACGCTCCGGCGACATCGGGGGCTGTGTCCCGACCATGGCCGCCGGACGGCGTGGACTTTTGTGTCGCCTTCAAAAAACCGGGCCTCCGCCCGTCATTCCGCCCCGGCACCAGCGGTCCCGCATCCAGCGACCGACTCCTCCGAGCGATTCCGCGGCTATAGTGGCAAGGTCCTCATCCCTCTCGGAGACACACTCGTGCCAGACAACCACACGAACACATGGCCCGATCTCTTGATCGGCCTCTACGACAACCTGACCGGTCGCCGGGCCGAGATTTCGTACGAGTTCGACAACATGCACATCAAGATTCCGAGCGGGACCGGCCCCGGTGCCGAGCATGCCGAGTGGGTGCTGCACGGAACCATGAAAATCCGAACGAGGGACACGGGTACGTCCCCAAACTGATTCTGGCCGGGCGACTCACGGGAACGCTCGATGGTCGCCCGGTCGTGATCGAAGCAGGCGAATATGGGCTGCTCCTGACCATGTCGTCGCTGCGGACCGCTTGGGCCGCACGGCGGACGGCGGCCCCGTTGATACCGTTCCTCCGGGCGCTCAAGCAGGCCCACGTGCCGGTCAAGCTCCGCCTGGCGGGGTTCGTATCGGTTGATCTGCTGCCGAGGCCGAGCGCCATGGTGAGGTGGCTCTCGCCGGAGCTCGCCGGACTCGGGTGAGGGATTGCCGGTGGATGGCTGGTTACGCCGAGCGATCCCCCGCGGTTTCCCCTGCACAGGAGGCCCACCGATGGATGCTCATTTCGCGGAATATCTGGCCGTCATTCACGCAGTGCATGAGACCTACGGAGAGCAGCCTGAAAGCCTGCCCTCGGATTTTCATGAAGCAGCGGAGCAGGCCGCTCCGGCAACGGTCGTCCACGAGTATCTTGGCGTCTGACGCCTGACTTTCGTGAAACGTTGCGACGATTGTCACGCCCTCGACGCTGTGACGCCGGGAAACTGGGAGCGGGAGCAGCTTTCTTGCTGCGTTTCTGTCGGCGCGCTGAACTGCGGCGTGGCGGCTTGACCGGCAGGACCAAACGGTCCGCTCCCGTCCCCGATTTCCTGCTTCTTCATGCCCGCCTTCCGTGCGGTGACTCGACACCGCCCTCAGCCTCGCCGCCGGCCATGCGTTTTGAAAAGCCTTGGCTGCTACCGCAGGCGGCGGCTTGCACTGCCGCCATGCTACAGATACTGTACGCATGTACCATTCCTGCGTTTTCCTCGCATGCCCCCCGCCGGAGACTTTCGCCGTGGATGCTTCTCCTTGCGGCCACCCGCCTCGCTTGCTTGATCAGGTCGCGCATGCGGCGATGGCCCGACATCTGTCGGCCAGCACGCGAAAGGCGTATGTGCGCTGGATCCGCCGCTTTGTGCTCTTTCATCGAAAACGGCATCCACGTGACCTGGGCGTGACCGAGGTCAACGCCTTCCTGACACATCTTGCCGTGGAGGCGCACGTGTCTGCATCGACGCAGAATCAGGCGCTCAGTGCCCTGCTGTTTTTGTATGGTGCGGTTCTGGAACGGCCGCTCGGTGCGCTCGAGGGCGTGGTGCGGGCGAAGCGTCCGCGGCGGCTGCCGGTGGTGCTGACACCAGACGAGGTGTACCGAGTGCTGGCACGAATGCAGGGCGTGCCACTCATGGTGGCGCTGCTCCTCTATGGCGCAGGCATGCGGCTCATGGAGGCCCTGCGGCTGAGGGTGAAGGATCTCGACTTCGAGACCAACGAGATCACAATCCGCGAGGCCAAGGGCAACAAGGACAGGATCTCCGTCCTACCGCACCGCGCGAAATCGTTGCTGCAGGAGCACCTGGAGTCCACCCGCATGCACCATAACCGCGAGGTACGGCGTGGGTTTGGTGAGGTGCGGGTGCCCCACGCGCTCGAGCGAAAATATCCTGGCCTTGGCCAGAGTTGGGTGTGGCAGTGGGTGTTTCCCGCGAAGGGTTTCTATTTTGACCAGCTCCTCGGCCGGCACTTCCAGCACCACTACCACGAAACGCAGATGCAAAAGGCGATGCGGGCCGCAGTGCTTGCCGCCGGCATCGAGAAGCACGCGGGATGTCATTCACTCAGGCATTCGTTTGCGACGCATCTTCTGATGCAAGGCAGCGACATCCGCACCATTCAGGAACTCCTCGGTCACACCGACGTGAAGACGACGATGATCTACACGCACGTGCTCAACCGCGGTGGCCGCGGGGTGACGAGCCCGCTGGATGCCCTCGAGGGCTTTGGCGGACAACCGGCCCGTGACTGATGGTGAGCAAGTCGCTCGGCCGATCTCAGCAACTGAACTGGCCTCCGCTGCTACGCAGCATCTCTGGCTGCATAACACACCTCGCCAACATGATCGTAACCCCAAGCCATAGGAAGCTTTGCGTCGCTCTTCGTCCACGGGGCATAATCCGTATATCGGGGTATACTCCGCCACTACGCTGATCCGCATAAATACTGGTTCTACCATGAATACCAGAGCCAGAGCCAGAGCCGAGGTGGCATGGCGCCAATCGTGATGGTACCGTGCCGACCATCGTCACTCTGTTGTCCGTGAGTGGCTCAACTGTTTCGTTTTGCCATAAGGAGATGGAGCAATGGGCGCCGTCCCCGCCCCGGGGCTGAACTTCGCTGGCATCTTCTATGCGTGGTCCCTGCTCGGCAACCTTATGGTTCAGGGAATCGCCGTCTGCTTTGCCATTGCGTGCGTGGTTGCCTTGCTCAAAAATCCACCGGCTTGCCTCGTGGGTGGCAATCTCGCCGCATGGTCTCTGTATTCCGCCCTATTCGCGTTTGCGATTCCGGCTTGCATGGGCCTTTTCATTACCTGCGGGTATTGGTCCGCTCGTCCTGAGAAAAGCCGCGAGGCCTTCATGGCTGCTGGTGCCGTGATTTTGCACGCTGCAATCTTCACCAGCCCAACATTGATCATTGGAGGAGCCGCGTGGATTGGTTCCCGCTACCGTCTCCGCTCCGTGCCTCGCGGCCCATCGCCCACATTGTGGTATGGTTCGTCCGGAACGCTTGTGGCCATGATGCTTCTTATGCCCATATTCTTGTTGGTTCTGGGCTTTCTTAGTGGCTTGTTGCTCATTTGGCGGTAGGGCATTCACCGAAGAAAGTGGCGTCAAGCCGATCTCGCGGAGGCGGTCCCTTTGCCGTCCCAGTCGAGCATTCCGGCAAGGCAGATTTCCAAAGTCCCATCTTTCGCTCTCGTGGCGATCCCGGACATGACAAAACCAGGAAGGCAGAACCAGGCGTTGGAGCAGACTCGCGATAGCGTCCTGCGGTATGGTGAGTCTGTTGGCTGCGAGCTGCTCAACTCCATCGTTCCACTCGCCCCGTGCCCCAACGAAGGAAGCGATCCCGGCTCTTCCGCCATCGGGCGACGTCAACTCTGATCGCCATTGAGATAGAGATGGTGTCGGGGCTGCGTTGGGCGGCGATGGGCTGGATGGTGGGCCTGTTCTGAAGGGCCGAAGGGGCTGATGCGGCGTCGAGGCGCCTGAAGTCAGCCGTGCTGGTCGTGCCTCCCGATGTCAATCCGTCGTCGCTCTCGTCAATCGGCGGCGTAGCCGCGAGCGGCGGGCCCGCCGCGGTGGCGTGCCGCCCTGATGCACCGGTAGGATGTACGTGGGCGGAGTGGTTCGTCCATCCATCGTGGATACAGCGTGTGGAA
>SXGR01125820.1_pt1 | contig 11756 bp, 10 predicted proteins | sample 3174711 | NCBI WGS metagenome assembly SXGR01 (sample SAMN11356860, study PRJNA531348) | freshwater metagenome | isolation source: freshwater sample F1-60 | place: China: Fuxian Lake, Yuxi | collected 2017-12-25
GCCGCGGCCACGATGCGGCCGTCTTCCACGAGGCACGCGGCCGAGTCGTGGTAGTAGGCGGAGATGCCGAGAATGCGGGTGGGCACGGACTAGAACAAGGTGTAGATGAACGGGGCGACGGCGCTCGTCTGCGAGAAGACGATCAGCATGCCGAACAGCACGAACACGATCACGATCGGCAGCAGCCAATACTTCTTCTCGGCCATCAGGAACTGCCAGAACTCTTTGAGCACGCGGCTTTTTGCCATGGTTAATACATCCTCGAGTAGTGATTCCGATCCCGGTAACGCGGAGGGTATGTCTGCCAACCTTGCCAACTCGAACGGCGACGGCCAAGCGGGTCGCGGCCGATCAGCCGCCAAATGGCACTGAGCGGCACGAAGACGAGGGCGAACGCGACCGTCAAAATGACTCGCGCGTTGATGTAGCCAAGCGCGATGGCCATGCGCCACCAGGCCTTGCTCGGCCAGTACAGCCACCGCGGCTTCAGGTAACCAAGCACGACCAGCACGGCGCCGAGGCCGCCCAGGATCTGGGCCGCGAGCATGCGCTGCCGCCACAACGCGAATGCGGCAATCAGCAGCAGGACCGTGCCGACCGAGAGACCGAAGGCGCGTTCTGGATTCGCCGGGCCCTTGGCTTTCATGGCCGGGTCTCTTTCAGGGCGGCCACGACCTCGGCCACCGGGCCGGCGAGGGCCGCTGCCACCATGCGGTTGCCGTCGACGGTCAGGTGCATCTCGTCGAACGAGTGATCCTCGTTGACAAGATCGACGGTCGTGCCCGTCGCCACGTACTTCACCCGGCGGTCGCCGGCCAGCTTGAGCTGCAGCATCTTCTCGAGCTCCGCCTGCTGGTGCAGGTGACGCGCACTGCGCTTGTTGTTGGGCGGAAAGAACGGTTGGCCCACGACCACCACGTGCTTGCCACGCGACAGCGCAAATTCGATCGCCACCAGCTGCGACCGGCAATAGGGCGCCCACGGATGCGCGCAGCCGGTGGCCGCATCGTCGGGAATCGACCGCGGCGGTGCATCGGACAAACCCTGCAGCTGTTGTTCGAGCGCCTGACCGGCGCCGGCGGCGACGTTCAACAAGCCCGCCGCTCCCCTGGCAGTCATGCCGGGCCGGAACACCGTCTTCTTGTCATAGGCGTAGGCCTCACTGGGCGCCCCGTCATTCAGGAGCGCCGCCGCCTTCTCGCGAAACACCATCGGGAAGATCGGCAGGTAGCCGGTCAGCCGGTAGATCGGCGATTCGTGCCGGAACACCTGCGTGTTGGCGTCTGGGGGATTGAAGGGCACGTCGTTGTAGCCCTCATAGAGGAGGACCACGTCGTAATCCATCCAGAGGTAGTCTTCGAGCGTGTAGCGGAACGAGTAGGCGCCCTCGTTGTTGTAGGCGAGATTGGCGACGGTTACCGGCGGCAGGCCGGGACGCTTGCGCAGTTCGCTTTCGAGCACGGCGGGAATCGCCTGTTCCCAGGTGACGCCGTAGCCAAACGCGGTGCTGCCGCCGAGCATCGCCACCCGCACCTCACCCTCGCGCTTCGACGGCAGCGAGGGTCCGCGATAGCCCCAAATGTTGTAGCCGGCCGACTTCTCGAACCGGCTGTGCATGACCACATCCACGGCCAGCAGGGCGCTGCCGGTCAGGAGCGACGCGATTGCGATCGCCGCGGCCGCAAACAGCAGGCGCTTGCGGCGGGTCATGAGCCGGCTTTCTCCAGGATCACGAAGAACGGATCACGATCGAGTTCGGGTACTGCGTAGACCGGCTTGAGCTGGTGCGATTCGATCAGGCCTTCGATCACGCGGTCGCCGCGGTTACCCAGCACCAGGCTGCCCGGGGCCACGGCGGCGAGGTTGTCCGTGTCGAGGGCACCCGATTGCGCGAGCAGGTCCTCACGGTGGTGCTTGATCAGGTAGAAGCGCCAGTAGGCATCCATCCAGTAGTTGCGGATGTCGGCCAGGCCGCTGGTCGATTGCAGATGCGCGAAGTAGACCCGCGAGGTCGCGCCCTCAGGACGGCGTTCGATCATGGCCTCAAGCGCACCACGCAGGTTGCCCCCAAGCCACGAGTTGAGGCGCACGCGGTAGTCGCCGAAGTAGTCGCGCGAGAACGACCCGAACTGCATCACGACCAGCACGAGCAAACCCATCGCGACGACCGGACCGTGCGGCACGCGCGCTGCCATCACCGCAAAGCCGATCAGCATCGCGCCGAGGCCAACGAGACCGGCGGCCGACCCGCTCAGTCGTCCTTCGGTGGCCAGCGTCCACCCGGCATACGCCACACCGAGCGCCAGGGCCGCAAGACCCATCGTCCCCGCGGCCGGCCGGGCAAACCGGATCGTCGTCAACGTGGCCAGTTGTTTCACGCCAAACGCCGCCAGCAGTGCGCCGAATGGCAGCATCGCCGTCGCCCGATTGATGGCGCCGGCCTCGGGCACCAGCACCGCCGGCAACGGCGCGATCAGAAAACCGGCGAGCAGCAGCAGGTTGAACGGCGTTCGTGACACGGCGAGGATGCGATAGACGCCAATGGGAATCAGCAGGACGAGCACTTGCGGGAAGACGCCGGCGGCGCGGGTCGAGAACGTCATGCTCTGATCGCCGCTCAAGAACAGGAACGCCGGGTTGAAGAAACTCCAGTAGAGCGATGTCATGCGCTCGACGTTGGGAAAGCCGAGGAGTTCCTTCAGGCCTTGCAACGCATTCAGGCTCTGCGCGTCATACAGCGCATAACGCTGGGCGGTATCGCCGAACGCCGACGGGTGCGCCGCGAACCAGAAGGCAAACGGCAGCAGCGGCACGCCAAAGGCGAGCACCGACCGCGCGCCCGCCCTGGCGTCCCCGGTCTCGGCAAACCACACCGCCCACGACAACACCAGGAACACCGGCACCAGCAGCACGGCGGCGGCGTAGCTGTAGAACCCGACGCCCAGGCACAGGCCGGCGAGGGCCAGCAGGCGCGGCGCCCGATCGGTCACGGCTCGCTGCAGGCAAAGCAACCACAGCAGGATGAACGGGACCGGATACAAGTAATCGAGCGCGTAGCGGCTGAAGATGAAGTGCGCCGGCGACAGCGCCAGAATGCCGGCCGCTCCCAGAGCGAGCCACCCGCTGGCAAACAGCCGGTTCGCCAGCGCGTAGATCAGCAGCACGTTGACCAAGCCGACGAACACCGACGGCATGCGCACCGACCACTCGCTGAACGGCAACACCTGGTAGAACGCGGCCGACAAGTAGAAGATCACCGGCGTGAACCACCCGAACCGCTTCTCTTCAGGCATCTGGATGTGGAAGTAGAGCGGCAGGCTCGTCCCCGTGACGTCTCGTCCCGTCGTCGCCAGTTGGTAGGCGTCCACCGAAATGATGGCTTCATCCGGCGAGAATACGTGGGCATGGCGTCAAGCCGCCAGGCATAGAGCGCGCAGGCACCGACAAACAACACCGCGGCGACAGCACGCGTCACAGGGCGACCGGCGCCCTCTGGCGCAGCCAGGCGCGGCCCATCAGCACCAAGGCGATCACGGCGGCCGCGGCGGCCGGCGGCGCGAGCGTGATCGACATGCGCCCGGGGTAATTGTGGGTGTGCACGAAGACGCCGCTCGCCATGGTGCCCGCAATCAGCAGCACGACCGCCACGGGCAGATTCCTCAGCACCGGTGCTTGCAGCACCGCCAGCACCGCCGCCGCGACGCCCGTGACGACAAAGGCGGCGCGAATGTCAGGCTGCGGTGGCTCGTTGACCCAGACCAGCGACAGCAGGCTGTGCCCAATGCGCGTCCAGACGTCGGCCGACGCCACGGTCTGGAGGCGCAGGCCGGTGTCGTTGTTCTTGAGGCTGGTGCCGTAGAACAAGCTGAACGCACCGGTGTACCACCACGTCCGCAACATGAAGAGCCCGACTCCCGCCGCGACCACGCCGCCGTAGGCCAGGGCCAGCCGCACACGGGCGCGCGCGAGCGCGGCCATCACGGCTGAGGGAATCGACGACGCGCGCAGCGGCAGCAGCAGGACCACCAGCGATGCCGCGAAGATCAGGTGATTGAGCCGGGTGTAGAACATCAACACCGCCATGGCGGCGCCGGCGAGCAACGACGACCAACGCCCGAGGCGCGCCCGCAGCAGGAAGAACGCTGCGAGGAACGAGAAACCGGCCGCGACAATTTCCGAGAGCCCGCGTCCCGGGAAATACCAGATGGTGCCGATGGTAAAGGTCGCCAATGTCGCCACCGCGGCGGCGACACCCGCGCGGTAGCCGGCGCGAGCCTTCGCAAGGTGAAACGCCAACAAGCCGCCCGAGAGCAAACAGGCGGCGTCGAGATACGTCTCCCCCACGCTGGAGTCGCCAAACACGAGGTGCAGACTGCCAGTGACCCAGCGATAGAGCGGCTGGTAGTCGAACGCGAGGCTGCCGCCTTCGAGCCAATAGCCATGCATGAAGATGCGATAGCCGGCCACCTGGTATGCCAGCCAGTCGTCGCCAGAGTACGCAGTGAAGCGGCCAATGTTGACGAAGCTGTGCGCGGCGAAGAAGGCCAGCCACGGCACCCCGACCAGCAGGAATGCGCCACGCAGGTTACGCCAGCGCAGGCTCATTGGCACCGCGAGGGCGGCCGCCAACGCCACTCCAGCAAAGCGCTCCAATCGCGGTTCGGTGCCAAGCCACCCAAACGCAACGGCGGACCCAGCGACCCAAGCCAGCAACGCGGTCTCAGACTGCAGGGAACGAATGGCGAACGCGATCCACCCGATCACCAGGCCGATCACCAGCACGCTGGTCAGTGCGCCAATGACGCCGGCGGCGCGATCGAATGTTCCCGGCATCCCGGTCGTGAACGTCGCAGACGACCAGGCATCGGTGCCGTTCCAGAGAGGCATCAGCGACCATTGGTCGCCAGTCAGTGTGGCATGCAGGGCGACGCCATGGACGCCGGCCGCCAGCGGCACCGACAACGTTCCGCCCGGAGCGGCCGTCACCGGCTGCTGGCCGACGGCGCCGGTGATCGTCAGGCCCTCGGCGGCTGCCAGTGAGAACGTCCCCGGCTCGTTGACGCGAACCTGGCCGCCCAACTCGAGCGCGAGGTCAGGCCGTCCCGGATGGATGAAGTCCATCAGGTTGACCCACCACGCGGGAAACTCCGACGTCGCGCGATACGAACGATCGACGATGGCGGTGCACGCCGGCGAGTCCGCCCGCCAGTCGGCGCGCACGTCCCAGCTGCGGAGAACACCCAGGGGCTCGGAAATCCCGATCGTCGCAATCTCACCAGTGAACGGCGCCGCCGTCGAGAATCGCGCGCACAGGCCCTGCGGCGTCAGCAGCAGCCCAGAGGTTTTGAGCGCGAGCAGCGCCACAATCGCTGCGCGCGCCGGCCACGTCGCCAGGAATCGTCGATCGAACCACCACAGCGATGGCACGATCAGGCCAATCACGATCGCCTCGCCCGCGCCCGACAGCGGGGCGCCGTCGAACATTCCCAGCGCGCGGCCGGGCCACAACAGGGCGCCCGCGGCCAGCAGTGACCAGGCGGCGGTCAGCACGCGGCCCACGCTCGCGCGGTGACGGGATGGTAGAGTGAACCACCGACCGCATGCGCATTCTCCGCGTGATCACACGCCTCAACATCGGTGGCCCGTCGATCCAGGCGCTGGCCCTGACGTCGCGACTGGCCGCGCGCGGCGCCACCACCACCCTGCTCCACGGCCGGCTGGGCGACGGTGAAGGCGACATGCGCTACCTGGCGGCGCCGGATGCCAGCCTCCAGTTCGTGCCGACGCTGCAACGCCCGATTGCGCCGCTGGACGATCTCCACACGCTGGTCGCGCTGTATCGCGCCATGCGCGAGTTCAAGCCGACGCTGGTGCACACGCACATGGCCAAGGCCGGCCTGCTCGGCCGCGTGGCGGCGTTCGCCTACAACCTGACGCGCGGCGAGGCGCCGAAGGCGTACGTCGTGCACACGTATCACGGGCATGTACTGGAGGGCTATTTCAGCCGCGTCGTGACCGGCGTCTTCATTGGCCTCGAGCGGCTGATGGCCAGGTTCACCGACGCCATCATTGCCATCTCGCCGGCGATTCGCGCCGACCTGCTGGGCACCTACCGCATCGGCTGCCCCGAGCAGTACCACGTGGTTCCGCTCGGCTTCGATCTCGCGGCCTTCGCAGCCGTGGACGCCCTGGCCCGTCAGCGCGCCCGCGCCGAACTGCAGATTGCCGTTGATACGCCGGTCCTGGCCACAGTCGGCCGGCTGACGGGCATCAAGAACTACGCGCTGTTGCTCGATGCCGCTCACCTCGTCACGAGCGGCTATCCCAACCTCGTGGTGTTGCTGGCCGGCGACGGCGAACTGCGCGCGGACCTGGAAGCGCAAGCGGCCAGGCTTGGCATCACCGCGAACGTACGCTTCCTGGGCTGGCGCCGCGACCTGCCCACCATCTACGCGGCCACCGACGTCTTTGCGCTGACCTCGCGCAACGAAGGCACCCCGGTGGCGCTGATCGAAGCCATGGCGTCCGGCGTGCCCGGTGTCTCGACCGATGTCGGCGGCGTCGGCGATGTGATTGCCAACACCTCGATGGGCATCAAGGTGCCCCTCGACGATCCGCGCGCGCTGGCCGCGGCGGTTGAGCGGCTGTTCGCCGACATCGAGCAGCGCCGCCGCATGGGCGACGCCGCCCGCGCGCATGTCCTGGCGCGCTACGACATCGCGCGGCTCACCAACGACATCGACACCCTCTACCAGACACTCCACGCGGACCGGGCTTGAGCACCCTCGGCTAGAATGATGGCGAGCGTGAAACGCCCTGCCCTGCTCGCGATTTGCGGGATTGCCCTCATCCACGCGGCGCTGTACATCGTCTACCAGCAGCCCGATTGGGACATTTCGTGGACCGATCAAGCCGGCTACCGGCGCCTCGGCGCCGTGCTGGCCACTACTGGCATGTTCACGCGCTATCCCGATGCGGCGGTGTTCGTGCCTGAGGTCATTCGCACACCCGGCTATCCGGCTTTCGTCGCGGCCGTGTACCGCGTGGCCGGCGTCGGCAACGACCTTGCGGTCACGTCGGTTCAGGCGGTAGCGTTCGCGGTCTTGTGCGTCCTGGTGTTCCTGGTCGGCCGCCGGGCGCTTGGCGAACGCGCGGGCCTGAGCGCTGCCGCCCTGGTGGCGCTGTTCTCGCCGCTGCCGTACTTCGGTGGCCTGGTGCTCACCGAACTGTGGACCGCCTTCGTCGCCACGGCGGCCGTGCTGCAGTGCTTCCGGGCCGTCCAACGCCGGGGGCTCGGTGACTTCATCCTGGCCGGCGTGCTGCTGAGCGCGACCACGCTCGTGCGACCGGCCTTCTTCCTGTTGCCGTTCTTCCTGGCCATTGGGATGCCGCTCCTCGTGAAGCGCGAGCGCGAACGGCAGGCCCTGGGCCGCTGGGCCGCGCTGGCCCTCGCCGCAGCCATCACGATGCTGCCGTGGTTCACCTACAACTACGTCTATCTCGGCCAGTTCACGCTCTCCCCGGCCGGCGGCGTTGGCCGCGGCCTGTGGGAAGGTTCGTGGCAGGGCCACTGGCCGGGCCGGGTGCAGGCGCGTCTGACCCAACTGGCCGGCGAAACCACCGCGCGGCCTGAACTCGACGCTCACGTTCGCGCGCTCGCGGCCGAGGCCGGCTACCCGGACGACCTGATGCTGCAATACGTTCATGAGTGGCGCGACATCCGCGCCATTTGGGAAGCTCCGGTCGATCCGGTTGAGCGCGCGCGGGCCCGTGTGCTCGCCGATGTTGAATACCAGCGGGCCGCGGTGGCCCACATCACCAACGACCCGATCGGCCACGTAATCCGCCGCGTCCGTACCGGCACCTTCGTGCTGTGGGCGGCAGATGTGCCCATTCGCTACTCTGACATCAACACCACTCCGACAATCGTCATTCGCGGTCTGTGGCTGCTGCAGGCGGTGCTGGTCGTGCTCGCGGGCGTCGGCGCCTGGCACCTGGCGCGTCGGGGCCACTGGACCGAGGCGGTCCTGCTGACGCTGCCGCTGATTTACGTGACCGGCGTTCATCTCCCGCTGCTGTGCGAGGCGCGGCAATCGCTGCCGGTGAAGCCGACGATGCTGGTGCTGGCCGCCATTGGCATCAATCGCGTCACTTCCCTGCGAAGCGCAAGTTCATGAACGCCAGCATCTCGGTCTTCCAGGCGCGGCTGTCGGCGCCTTCCGGACGGTTGATGTGGTCGGCAATCTGCAGCCCGAGCAGGACGTTGTCGTCCATGCTGTTGTTGAGGAAGAGCCCGTGCCGGCCGAGCGTGAGCAGGTTCGGCACCTCGTGCACGCCGTCGAGCACGGGAATCAGGTGATCCTCGAAATTGAGCTCGTAGACGGGGTACGCCGTCGGGATATCGGTGATGTGGTACTCGAGCACTTCCTCGGGCGTCACGCCGTAGCCCATCTTCATCAGGTCGCGTAGCGCGAGCTGGTAAATCTCCTCGTCGCTCGCCTGCCAGAGCGGCTCGTCCTTCCACAGCGACAGCTCGATACAGAGCACCGTTGAATCCGGCGGCACCATCTCGGCGCTGACGTTCTTCTGTTCCGACAACCGGTTGACCCGGAACTGCTCGTCCAGCAGGTAGACCCAGTGGTAATCGGTCATCCGCGCGCGCTTGAGGACGATGTAGATCAGTTTCAGGCTGCGGTACTTCAGCTTGGCGGCGTGCGCGACCACCGGAGCCGGCAGCGCCGGCGAGGTCATCGACACCAGTGACGGCAGCGGCAGCGTCGACAACAGGATGTCGCACGGCAGCTGCTTGTCTTCGCCGTTCTCGCGGTAGTGCACCGTCGTGATGCGGTCGCCCGTGCGCTCGAGGCGCGTGGCCGGCGCGTTCAGCTTGATCGCGTTGCCGGCGGCGCGGACTTCCTCCGCCATACCCTCGTAGAGCAGGCTGATGCCCTTGCGCGGGTACATGTACTTCGTGACGTAGGTCGCCGGATCCGCCTTGATGCCGAGCGTCCGCAGGATGATGTTCTTGAGGTTCAGCTTGGCGACGCGCTGCGCCTGCTTGGACGAAATCTGCGAGGTCGGCAGCCCCCACACCCGCGCGGAGTAGATACCAAAGCACAGGTCGTAGAGGGTGCGCCCGAGGTTGCGAACGCCCCATTCCTCGAACGAGTCTTCCTTCTTCGCCGGCGCAAACGCCGACTTCAGCGTCGCCACCAGGTAGTCGAAGATGATGCGCGCCGACAGGAACGGCGAGACGCCAGTCAGCACCTGCAACATCTCCAGCGGGTAGACGTATTCCTTGCCCCGCAACAGCACGCGGGTGCCGCGCGTCAGGATCAGGGGGTCGGCGCCGAAGAAACGCTGAATCGACGCCAGCACCTTGCGGCTCTCGTCGGTTTCCCTGATGTGGAAGGTATGGGGACCGAAGTCAACGGCGTACTTGCCCACGTTGATGGTCCGTGCCATGCCGCCGACGGCGTCGTCTCGCTCGAGTACGGTCACGGGATAGCCGAGCTCGCTCAGCCGCCAGGCCGCCGTAATGCCCGCCGGTCCGGCGCCCAGAACCACTCCCCGCTGCTTTCCGCTCATCGTCTCCTCGCGCTTGATTGGTCGCCGCCGGCCAGGAATGACTGCAGGCGCTGCAGGCCGGCCTCGAACGACACGTGCGGCACGATGCCGAACGTGTCCCGCACCGTGTGATCGACCGAGCGAAACTCGATGTACTCGGCCACCTCGCCCTCGTGGCGAACGGTGACGTCCACGCCGAGCGTCTTTGCCATCGTCTGCACGACGTGATTGACGCTGACCGGCGCGCCCGAGGCGAAGTCGAGTGTCGCCTGGATGCCGCGGGCCTGGACCAGCGACAGCATGCCGTCAACGGCATCATCGACATACATGAAGTCGATCAGGTTCTCGCCGTCGCCGCGGACGACGAACTCGCGCTGCCCGGCGGCCATCGCCCGCAGCCACTTGGTCGTGATCTTCCGCTCCGCCTCGTAGGGACCGTAGGCGCCGAAGAAGCGCACGTTGACGTAACTCGACACCTTGTCGCGGCGCTCCGCGAAGAACCGAACGTACTGCTCGGCGGCCAGCTTCGAAATGGCATACGGCAGCCGCGGCGAGACCGGGGTCACCGGCGACACCGAGCCGAGCAGGCCGTCGTAGACCGCGCCGGACGACAGGTAAACCACGTGATCCGCCGGGCAGTGCTCGAGACAGGTCACGAGCGCCACGGTGTTTGACTCGAGGTCCCACCGCGGGTGGAGGGCCGATGCGGCCGGGTCGCCGTTGGCCGCCAGGTACAGCATCGCGTCCGGACGGGTGCCCACCTTGCGGGCGAGAGCCTGCACGTCGTTCTCGTCGAGCAGGTCGCAGCGAAGCGGACGCACGTTGGCGAGCCCATGCGCGGCCACGAAGGCCTCGAGCCCCGGTGTGCGGTGGTAGACAGCGAAGATCTCCCACTCGCGCGGCGCGCGCAGAAGGACGTTATGGCCGATGAAGCCCGACGCGCCCGTGAGCAGCAGTTTCATTCGCCCTGATCCCCGATCCCTGGTCCCTGGTCCCTGATCTACTTCTTGCCGCTGACCGCGTCGTAGTTCTCGCGATACCAGGCGATGGCCTGCGCCACACCAGCCTCGAGCGAGACGGTCGGTTTGTAGCCAAGCAGCGACATCGCTTTCTCGATCGAGGGCACCCGCAGGTCGACCTCGGGGCCGGGATGCGGCTTGAAGACGATCTCCGACTTCGAGTTGGTCAGCCGGATGATCAAGTTGGCGAGCTCGAAGTTGGTCGCCGTGCCCTGGGGGTTGCCGATGTTGAACGCCTGGCCGATGGCGGCGGGGTTCTCGGTGCAGCGCAGGACGCCATCGACGAAATCCGACACGAAGCACCACGAGCGGATCTGGGTGCCGTCATTGAAGAGCGTGATCGGCAGGTCGCGCAAGGCCTGCAGCGTGATGCCGCGAATGGCGCCGTCGCCGACCTGGCGCGGCCCATAGACGTTGAACGGCCGGATAATCGACAGCGGCAGGCCGTCTTCGCGGTAATGGGCGTACGACAGGTGTTCCGAGGCCAGCTTGCTGGCGGCGTAGACCCAGCGACTCTCGCCAATTGGCCCGATTGGCGTGAAGTCGTCTTCCTTGCCCTTGTGGATGAACGCGCCGTAGACCTCACTGGTGGAGAATTCGACGAAGCGCTCGACCCCGGTCTTGAGCGCCGCTTTCACGACCTGGTGCGTGCCCAGCAGGTTGACCTCCATCGTCCGCACGGCGCTACGGTCCACGGTGTAGACGCCGGCGAAGTCCGCGCAGTGAATCACGAGCTGGCAGACGTCAATGGCCTTGCGCGTCGCCTCGTAGTCAAGCACGTCACCCTGGATGAAATGCAGGTGCTTGTGCCCGGAGAGGTGGGCAAACTGCAACGCGTTGCGGTGCAGGTTGTCGTAGACCACGACTTCGTTGTCCGCGACCAACTGTGAGACCAGATGCGAGCCAATGAAACCGGCGCCGCCGGTGATGCAGATTTTTTTGTTCTTTATAGCCATGGGAAACGGACCTCTGGAGGCTAGTGCTTACTGTTGATAGTGCGCGCGCGAACGGAGACGGACTTGTGTTCGGGGGCGGGTTCCTGGCGCAGCGGAAACAGCTTCTCGCGCGAGACGCCGGCGTCGAGTAACTCCTGGAGGTGACGCCCCGAATGATCAAGCGTGGCGACGATGATCAAATCAAACTCGACGGTGGCATGTTCAGAGAGGGCCA
>SXGR01194928.1_pt1 | contig 11755 bp, 9 predicted proteins | sample 3174711 | NCBI WGS metagenome assembly SXGR01 (sample SAMN11356860, study PRJNA531348) | freshwater metagenome | isolation source: freshwater sample F1-60 | place: China: Fuxian Lake, Yuxi | collected 2017-12-25
CAAACGCTGCTGTTCTCGGCCACCATGCCTCCTCGAATTCGTCAACTCGCGGCCGTTATCCTCCTAAATCCTGCTGAGGTGACCCTTTCGGTGGCCAAGCCAGCCGAGAAAATCGACCAGCGGGTATGCAAACTCTACGATCAGCACAAAGAACCACTGCTTCTGGAGATCTTAAATGATCCGCAATACAACTCCATTTTGGTGTTCTGTTCAACGAAAGATAAGGTCAAGGAACTTGGTCATTTGCTGAGGAAACGCCAAATGCCGGCAAGGCCGTTCCATTCCGACCTCGAACAGGCAGAGCGTGAGGATATTATGCGCGACTTCAAATCGAGCAAACTGAGGATTCTGGTGGGCACCGATGTTTTGTCGCGCGGGATTGATGTGGATGGCATCGATTTGGTGGTGAATTTCGATGCGCCTCCCGATGCAGAAGATTATGTGCACCGCATTGGGCGTACCGCCCGTGCCGAACGCAGCGGTACCGCCATCACTTTTATTAACCCCAAAGACGGTAGGCGACTCGATGCCATTGAGCGCCTCATCGAGCGGAGCATCCCTCTTATGGATTTGCCCGAAAATATAGGAACGGTGGGTGTGTGGGTGGCTGAAAGCAGCGGAGGCGGAAAGCGCTCCGGCCAAAGAAAAGGAGGCGGGGGCGGCAGACCCGGAGGAGGGAGCGGTAGACCTGGCGGGGGCGGAGGAGGCGGCAGACCCGGAGGAGGGAGCGGTAGACCTGGCGGGGGCGGAGGAGGCGGCAGACCCGGAGGAGGCGGCAGGCCTAGTGGCAGCAGAGGCGGAAGGCCTTAGGCGAAGGAACCGCCATTTCGACACCATGTGCGGCCCAAAAGCTTTGGGCGTTCGCCTAATAAGGCCTCGTGGCAAGCTGTTTATCGAATAAATACAGGAGCGGGCAGCACAATCAACTACCGCAGGCCTCGCACGCGTCCGGATTGTCGAGCGAGCACGTCATCTGTGCACGCGCTTCATCGATCGTCATAGAGGGGCCCGCAGGCAGGTCTTGCCCGGCTTCGGCAGACATTTGCGTGTCGACCGAAACGCCAGAAGCCACCACCTCCACCAGCTGAGGCTCCGCCTGTGGCTGGGGAACGGGCGATGGACTCGCGGCAGGTTCCGCATGTTGTTGAACGGTAAACTTCACCGCCTGAGCAGCCGCCTTCGTACGCAAATAATACATACCCGTTTTCAAGCCCGCCTTCCATGCATAGAAATGCATCGAGGTGAGCTTCGCAAAATTCACATCCGTCATAAAGACATTCATACTTTGGCTCTGGCAAATAAAGGCACCCCGATCCGCCGCCATATCGATGATGGTCTTCTGCTTGATCTCCCAAGCCGTGCGGTACAATTCGCGCAGGTGCTCCGGGATCTCCTTGATGTTCTGAACCGAGCCGTTGGCCGCCACAATCTTGTCCTTCAGCGCCAAATTCCATAGACCCTCGCTCACCAGATCATGCAGTAGGTGCTTGTTCACCACCACAAACTCACCACTCAACACCCGACGGCTGTATATATTGCTCGTGTAGGGTTCGAAGCACTCATTATTACCCAAAATCTGACTGGTGGATGCGGTGGGCATAGGGGCCAAAAGAAGGCTGTTGCGGGCGCCGTATTGGGCCACACGAGCGCGCAATTCATCCCAATCCCAACGCTTGGAAGGCGTTACCCCCCAAAGATCAAATTGGAACATACCCCGCGACAGCGGTGAACCCGCATAACTTTCGTAGGCCCCCTCCTCGCGCGCCATGTCGCAGGATGCCGACATAGACGCGAAATAGAGCGTTTCAAAAATCTCACGATTCAACTTGCGCGCTTCAGGCGATTCGAAGGGATGGCGCATGAGGATAAACACGTCGGCCAAACCCTGTACGCCGATTCCGATCGGTCGATGACGCATATTGGAGCGACGGGCCTCCTCAACAGGGTAATAATTCACATCAATCACCTTATTCAGGTTGCGCGTTACCGTGTAGGTAATCTCGTACAATTTCTGGTGATCGAACTGCAGATCGGAGGTCACGAAGCGAGGCAAAGCCACCGATGCGAGGTTACACACAGCCACTTCGTCGGCCGAGGTGTATTCAATGATCTCCGTGCACAGGTTACTGGAGCGGATGGTACCCAAGTTTTGTTGGTTACTCTTGCGGTTGGCTGCATCCTTATAAAGCATATAAGGCGTACCCGTTTCAATTTGCGACTCAAGAATGGCAAACCAAAGCTCTTGGGCATCGACGGTTTTGCGTGCGCGGTCCTCCTGTTCATAGCGCCGGTAGAGGGCTTCGAACTCATCGCCCCAGCAATCGTGAAGACCCGGGGCTTCATTCGGACAAAACAAACTCCATTTGCCATTTTCCTCAACCCGCTTCATAAACAAATCAGGAATCCAGAGGGCGAAGAACAAATCGCGAGCGCGGAGTTCCTCCTTGCCGTGGTTCTTTTTGAGGTCGAGGAAATCGAAAATATCTGCGTGCCATGGCTCGAGGTAGATGGCAAACGACCCTTTGCGTTTCCCGCCGCCCTGGTCGACATAGCGTGCCGTGTCGTTGAACACACGCAACATAGGAACCACCCCATTGCTTGTGCCGTTGGTGCCGCGGATGTACGATCCTGTAGCCCGCACATTGTGGATGCTGAGCCCGATGCCCCCCGCGCTTTGTGAAATTTTCGCCGTTTGCTTGAGGGTATCGTATATGCCATCGATACTATCCTCCTTAAGGCTCAGCAAGAAGCAACTCGACAACTGCGGCTTGGGTGTACCCGCATTGAACAAGGTGGGCGTAGCATGGGTGTACCACTTTTCGCTCATCAACTCATAAGTTTTGATAGCGGCCGCGATGTCGCTTTGGTGGATGCCCACCGCCACGCGCATCAGCAGGTGTTGGGGGCGTTCGGCGACCTTGCCGTTCATCTTTAGCAGGTACGAACGCTCCAAGGTTTTAAATCCAAAATAGTCGTAGTCGTAGTCGCGCGAGTAGATGATGGCCGAATCGAGTTGCTCGGCGTTTTGGTTCACCACCTGCATCACCTCATCAGCCAGAAGCGGAGCCTTTTGCCCGGTTGCCGGGTCGATGTAGTGATACAAGGCCTTCATGGTCTCAGAAAACGACTTCAGAGTTTCCTTGTGAAGGTTTGAGATGGCAATGCGCGCAGCCAAAAGGGCGTAATCGGGATGCATGGCTGTGAGCGAGGCCGCCGTCTCCGCGGCCAGTTCATCGAGACGCGTGGTGGCAATACCGTCATACATCCCCACGATAACTTTCTTAGCCACCTCAACCGGCTGCACATAATCGCGATTCAAACCATAACATAATTTCTCGATGCGGGAGGTGATTTTATCAAACAAAATCGTCTCCCGGCGGCCGTCTCTTTTCACTACATACATAGCATACTATTTAAAAGTGCAATCAAAATAATCCCATTAAAAATCCTCTTCGGTGCTGAAGGTCTGCTGGTTGCGGTCGGATGTCACCCCAGCCTTCTGGTACTCGCCAACACGGCGCTCGAAGAAATTGGTTTTGCCCTCCATGGAAATGAGCTCCATAAAATCGAAGGGATTCGTGGCCCCATAATAGGCAGGCAACTTGAGGGTCATCAGCAGGTGATCCGCCACAAACTCGATGTATTGGCACATCATATCGCTGTTCATGCCGATGAGGCGCACAGGCAAGGCATCGGTCACGAATTCCTTTTCGATCTCCACGGCGTCGGTAATGATTTGGGTAACCAAAGCCGGGTCGAGCTGATTTTGAAGGTGGTCGGTGTAGATGAGGCAAGCAAAATCGCGGTGCATGCCCTCGTCGCGGCTAATCAACTCGTTGCTAAAGCTAAGCCCAGGCATAAGGCCCCGCTTCTTCAGCCAGAAAATACTGCAAAAGCTACCGCTGAAGAAAATGCCTTCCACCGCGGCAAAAGCAATGAGGCGCTCCTGGAAATTCCCTTTGTCGATCCACCGCAGGGCCCATTCCGCCTTTTTGGTGACGCAGGGGATGGTTTCGATGGCGTTCAGCAGTTTATGCTTCTCCTCAGGATTCTTGATATAGGTATCGATCAGGAGCGAATAGGTTTCTGAATGGATGTTTTCCATCATGATTTGGAACCCATAGAAGCAGCGCGCCTCTGGATACTGCACCTCATTGAGGAAGTGAACCGCCAGGTTCTCGTTCACAATCCCATCACTGGCGGCGAAAAAGGCCAATACGTGCTTGATGAAGTGCCGCTCATCGTCGTTGAGCAGGTTGTTCCAATGGTGGAGGTCGGCCGATAGGTCGATTTCTTCAGCCGTCCAAAAACTGGCCTCGGAATTTTTGTAGTAGGACCACAAGTCGTGGAAGCGGATGGGGAAAAGGACAAAGCGGTCTTTATTCTCGAGGAGAATCGGTTCAATCATGGTAGAAATAGGTTTATATTTGTCATCATCATCGGGTTAGTCGCGAAAAAAAAGCCTGCCAAAAGAACAGACATCCAGTTCGGGAAAAGGCCCGATCGCGTGACCAATCGGTCAACAAAAATTGAAAAGAAAGCGGCAAGGAAATCCACAAAAAGTGAGAAGTTTTGCACAATCGGTGGGCGGCTTGTTGAACACCAAGCAGGAGCTGTTTTTATAAAACGTACCAATCCATCGCCACAAGCCATGCGAAGCCCAGAAAGGAAAAAACAGAAGGTCAACAAGTCCTAATTTTCGGTCGACTTTACACAGCCCTTGTGTATTTTTCAATAGACAGTTGTACTTTTATCCCTTCGTAAACTAAGCACCCGACTATGAACCCCTTAAGACTTCTATTCGCGTCGATCCTAACCGCTACCCTGCTCACCGCTGCACCCACTACCTCTGAAGCGGCCCCCCCCCGCTTTTCGAAGGAAATGAAGCAATTGCTCACCTGGATGACCGGCGATTTCGACAACCGCAATATCGCAAAGCGCGACACCACAGTAGCCGTTCGTGAGGCACACATTGTGCGGGTGTGGGAAAATTTATACTCCGATGCGGCCTGGCTCTACGAGGAAATCACCGACGGCAACGGAAACCCCATCAGCCAACGATTCTTTCGACTCACCGACGGCATCAACGGCACCATAGAAGCCGTCCTATTCACGATGTATGATATATCCGCCGTGGCGGGTGAATACAAAAAGAAAGTACCCTTCGAGGGCTATGAACCAAGGCAAGACCTCGATGAATTGCCCGACTGCAATCTATTCTTTCAGCTCAAAGGCGAATCGCGTTTCCAAGGAGGCAGTGTCGACAAAAACTGCAGCTATGCCGTGAAAGAAGACGATGAATATGTAATGTACTCCTATACGGTTTATGAGAATAAGGTGGTTATCGCGGAAAGAGGCTACAGCGACCGAAATGAACCCCGGTGGGGGCCAACCGATACGGAGAAAGGGCTAGAACTACGCCGGCGCGACCCTGAGGCGGCACCCAAACCCGCCGCAGCAGCTGCCAAATCGAGCAGCAGTGCCAAAAAGAAGTAGCAAGAAGCTGTTTACATTTCTCTGTGCCTACGGCCTCCTGCTGCTGGCAGGTGCGGCGTTGCTGATATCCACCACACAGGCGGAACTTTTCTTGTGGATGAATGCCCAACATGCCCCATGGGCCGATGCAATCGCTCCTTGGCTCACTCTGTTAGGGGATGGACGCACCGCTGCCTTGCTCCCCGTGGTTTTGTATGTGATCAACCGCCCTTTAGCCTGGCGAGCTGCGATGGCCCTCACCCTAACCCTGCTTTTGGTACAAGCAAGCAAGCAGCTTATATTTCCCGATGCCCTCCGACCCGCCGCCTACTTTGAAGCCCTGGGCACACAGATCGAACACCTTATACCGGGCGTAGAACAACACCGACACCAAAGCTTCCCGTCCGGACACACAGCCGCTGCTTTTGCAGTGGCCAGCCTGCTGTGCTTAATCGAACCGTTGAAACCACTGGCCCAATATTCGGCAGGGGCACGCCAACTCTTTCTACTGACCTTGGCCTTTGTGGTGGGCTACACACGCGTTTATCTGTCGCAGCATTTCTTTGAAGATGTCCTCGCCGGATCCTTTTTGGGGGTGTTCAGCGTAGCGCTCACCATCGGTCTTTGGCCCCTATCGGCCCAAACAAATACTCAGGAGGCGAAATACGAGGGCTCGGAGGCGAAAGACGGGGGGTCGAATCATGCTGGATAATCCCCGAAAATCCCGAAAGAATCCCCGAAAATCCCCTCCTCAAACGAGACCTTACAGGTGGATGACCTCACCGTAGGCAGCCGCCGCCGCCTCCATGATGGCTTCGCTCATGGTAGGATGGGGATGCACCGACTTTATGAGTTCAGGCCCAGTGGTTTCCAACTTACGCGCCACCACCGCCTCAGCGATCATTTCCGTTACGTTAGCCCCAATCATGTGTGCGCCCAAAAGCTCGCCATACCGCGCATCGAACACCAATTTCACAAGACCATCCTTGTGGCCGGCCGCGCTGGCCTTGCCCGAAGCAGAGAAGGGAAAGCGCCCCACCTTCAACTCATAGCCCGCATCGCGCGCCGCCTGTTCGGTCATCCCCACCGACGCAATCTCCGGTGAGCAATACGTACAACCTGGGATATTCCCATAATCGAGCGGTTCGGGGTGGTGACCTGCAATCTTCTCCACACAAATGATGCCTTCCGCCGAAGCCACGTGGGCCAATGCAGGGCCCTTCACCACATCGCCGATGGCATAATAGCCAGACACCCCAGTGCGGTAGAAGTCGTCGACCACAATCTTACCCTGATTGGTGGCGATTCCGCATTCCTCCAAACCAATACCCTCAATATTAGCCACCACACCAGCAGCCGACAAAACCACCTCCGTTTCGAGCGTCAATTCGCCCTTATCCGTTTTCACCTTCGATACACAAGCCTTGTCGCCCACCACCACCGACTCCACCGAAGCACCCGTATGGATGTCGATGCCCGCCTTCTTGTAGATCTTTTCGAGGGTTCGGGAAATTTCCTCATCCTCCACCGGCACAATCCTCGGCATGTACTCCACCAAATGAACAAGCGTGCCCATGGCATTATAAAAATAAGCGAATTCCACGCCAATGGCTCCAGAGCCAACGATCAGCATGCTCTCAGGCTGCTTTTCGAGGCTCATGGCCTTGCGGTATTCAATCACCCGGCGTCCGTCGATGGGGATATTCGGCAATTGACGTGCCCGTCCACCCGTTGCAATGATGATGTGCGGCGCCGAAAGGATTTGCTTTTTCCCCCCCGCATCGGTCACCTCAACCCGACCACCGGGCAAGGCTCGACCGGTCCCCATCACCACGCTGATGTTGTTTTTCTTCATCAAAAAGCCCACCCCCTTACTCATTCCGTCGGCCACTTTTCGGCTGCGCGACACCACTGCACTGAAATCATGCTGAGCATCCGCTACCTTTATGCCATAATCACCAGCGTGCTTGATGTATTCAAAAACCTGAGCGCTCTTCAGCAGCGCCTTTGTGGGGATGCATCCCCAATTCAGGCAAATCCCACCCATGGCTTCCTTTTCCACCACAGCCGTTTTGAGACCCAGTTGGGCCGCACGAATCGCGGCCACATAGCCACCAGGGCCTCCGCCCAACACAATCAAATCATAATTACCCATATCTCATCCGATTTTATAGACTTAGGTTCATTTTAACGACATATTTATAAGCTTAGGTTCATGTTAAAGGCTAAAGCTGGGTTGAGCCAGACTCGATTCCCCCTTAAAAAACACATAAAGAACGTCGGTCAAAAAAACATGCAAAGATACGGCTAAAAACAGAACCCTATTGCCCTTCTTGGGGTAGTTTCGACTTGTGGGCTCCGTATGTTCCCCTTGCTTTTTGTAGGCCTTTTATGAAATAGGGGATTTGGCTCAGCAGCAGCGCCACCAACAAACAAAGCAATAGATAATGGCGTGGGCGCACATCGCCGAGGAGGCTACCCATTGCGATGAAGCCCAGGTTCACGGCAAACAAGAGCAAAGACGCCTGGCGGTGACTCAGTCCAATATCGATGAGGGTATGGTGGATGTGGTTGCGGTCGGCCCGAAAAGGTGAGTAGCCTTTGAGGATGCGCACCACAGAAACCCGCAACGTATCGAACAGTGGAATAATCAACAAGTTAAAGGCATAAACAGCACCCGCAATGCTAAAAAAATAATTAGGCTCAAACTCGCGGCTTTGTTGGATGAAGCGTATGCTGATGACCGAAATCAGGTATCCAATCACCAGAGAGCCCGAATCGCCCATAAAAATATTGGCCTTCCGCACGAAATTGAAGCGCAAATAGGCCAGTAAAGAGCCGATTAGGGTAACGCACAAGAGCACAAAAACCAAGTTGTCCATTCGGTAGAACCAATAGCCGTAGGTCGACAAAACAATCACAGCCACCCCCGCTGATAGTCCGTTGATGCCGTCGATCAAATTAAAGCCATTCATGATGGCCAGGATGGCCAGGGTACTGATGGCAACCGTCACCAAATAAGGCAAATCATGCAGATCGAGTAAGCCGTATAGGTTGGTGATGCGCACATCGCCCTGCACCACCACAATCAAAGCCGCCACGATTTGAGCCCCCAATTTTACCCACGACTTCAACGGATAAAGATCGTCGCGGATGCCCACCACAAACAAAATGATCAAAGCCGATAAAATAGAGTGGAAACTCCGCATGTGCAGGTCGTAGCCCCAAAACACAAAAGAGAAGAAAAAGCCAACGAAGAGCGCCAATCCGCCGAGGGTTGGAATGCGGGATGAATGCTCCTTCCGGTGGTTGGGCTCATCGTAGAGCCGCTTCAACCGTGCCAACTGAATGATCCCCGGGATGCTGAAATACGTGATGGCAAAGGCGGTTAAACCGGCCAGCCACAACTCTACGGATGGATGAATGCCGAACAAAGCGTGTTTTGGCCCAAATCTAATGCAGTTCAGGCAAACTTTTCACCCGCGTCTGCGTTTTTAAAGCGAATTAAATATACCCCATATGCGCCAGCCTCTCCTATTGCGCCAGCTACTCGCCCAACTGCTGTTGTGTGTGATAACGCTGTCAGCCGCCTGCACCAACGCCCAAACCCCAAAAAAGATGTTCCACGACTACAGCTTTACATCCATTGAAGGAGAATCCGTCAAATTATCCCAATTCAAGGGCAAAAAAGTGCTCTTGGTGAACACTGCCTCCCGTTGCGGCTACACTCCACAATACAAGCAACTCCAGGAGCTCCACGAGAAATTCGGCAAAAAAGTGGTTGTAATCGGTTTCCCGTGCAATGATTTCGGTGCTCAGGAGCCCGGCGATGCCGAGAGCATAGCCCAATTCTGCGAGAAAAACTACGGGGTTGACTTCCTTATGTCCGACAAAGTGCAAATCAAGGGAAATACCCCGCATCCCATCTACCAATGGCTCACTCAGAAATCACTCAACGGACAGGCCGATGCCACGGTGCGGTGGAACTTCCATAAGTTTCTGGTGGATGAAGAGGGCCGTCTGATTGGCGACTTCTCTAGCAGCGTTTCGCCCACCTCAGCAGACATCACGGATAAATTGTAGGAGGCTCGAAGCGTTAGAGTTTAAAGATCCGAATACAAAGTGGGGGGTAGCTCCCGAATACAAAGTGGGGGGTAGCTCCCGAAAACAAAGCGGAGGGACGGGCCCAAAAATAAAGCGGAGGGAAGAGTCCGAAAACAAAGCGGAGGGAAGGGTCCGAAAAAAATGCTCTAAAATCGATACACAACAAAGGCGTCGAGCACATACGACCAGATGTTGTAGTCGTTGTCGCGCCGAGGGGGTGCTTGCCGACCCGGTCGGTAGACCCACTGAAAATTATAGGTGCGCATGAGTCGGTGTGTCGATCCTATGATGATCCCCCGCCACCTTGTTTGCAGACTGAGCGCCGGGCTGATGTCAACAAAACGCTTGGTGTAGTTTGGCTTACCCGGAAATTGGGGCTGATTGTTGAGAAAGGGCATTCTTCCGCTGAGAAACATATCTTCTGAATAAACCACCCGCTCGATGTGGCCGCCGAATTGCTTGTGCCCTCGAACCCAAAGCACGCCCAGGTAGTGGCGGTTGCTGCCAGGGGGCATGCCCTCACCCATGATTTGTCCGCGGTGGGTCCACCCAAGTCCTGTATTATGTGTATAGAAGCTATAGCCAAAGCCCCTGGCAATCATACTCGCGGGGTTTTGTGTACGGGTATATTCTACAGTGACCTCCACGAATCGGTTGGGGCGGTGACCCCCATATATTCTGCGCATCCCCAAAAGCCATGCCGTGGTGTGATCAGGATCGTTGATGAAGTCGCGGTGGTCGAACCACCAGTCCTCACGCCCGATTTCGGCATAGACCTCAGCATTCGACTGGTGAAACAAATACCGTCCGAACACACTCACCAATTGATTGCGCCGACCAAACTGACCTTCATCGCTGTATTCACCCTCGGTGTCGGCGGGTAGAAAGGCACTGAGATAATAGAGCGGAAGCCGCCGGGGCTTGTCGACCATCTGAACACCCCGTGTGGCGCCCACGAACAAGCCAGGAATAAAAGACGGTTGCCATGTCACCATGCCCGCACTCACCCAGCTGTGGGGCGAGGTGCCCAGAGAGTCGTTGGGTTGGATGTCGGGCGCCCTGGGGGGCACACTACTGGTGTCATAGGTGGTAGCATAGCCATAAAAGCCCGAGTACTGCGGGCGAAAGCCCATCAACTGGAACTCAACATGACCGATGGGCGTACGAATGGGTCGGTTGCTGTGAATGGTGGCATGACGAACACCCGGAGCGTTGTTGCTCATGAGCATGGCCCCGCGCAATCCGGGGCCCCACCACACATTTTCCGAACCATAACCGAGGGCAACCGGGCCAAAATGCAATTTTGCGAACGATTGACCCCAAAATGCTGCCCGATAAGGCTCGGTCCCCATCCGATCGGGGTTATCTATTTTCACTACCCGAACAGGGGGATTGTCGAACTGCTGGTTGTCGGCCGTCACCCACTCCGGCCTGAGCTGAACCTCCAGTCGACCGTAGCGCAAGCGTGCGCCCATTGAGCTAAGCTGTTGCCAACCCTTGGCCGGAATCATGGGGCCATCTTGCCAGCCATAAGGGTGGTGACCACTATACCGCATTCGTCCCACCAGAGGAAGAAGGTGCCATTCACCCTGTCCTCGCTTACCAAAAGGCTGGGGCTCCATTAGGGGCGTCGCAAAGCCTTCAGTGGGGAACAACACCGAATCAAGGCCATAAAAGCGCGCGTGGCCTGCCGCCCTGCGGAGGTCGACCGGGTTCAGGCAAAAGGAGATGTTCGTGTCGACCTGGCCCAGCAACTGCGCCCTGCGCATAACCTGATCATAATAGGGCAGGCCGAGCGTCACCGTTTGGCTGTGGGCCGTTGGCACAAGAACAGCCGAAAAAATCAAGCCAAACGCCAACCGTTGCCACAGCGGGGCAGATCGGGCGGAAGAAGGACAAAAGGAAAAAAGACCAAATAACATGCAAATAAAGATATTGAGGTTGCTCTATGAATGAGCCTGGTGGATGTCGTGAATGAAGCGCACCACCTCCATGGCCTCTTCGGGAGGGAGGAGTAGTGCTTGCTGATCGAGAATTACCCCACACAGGTGGTCCCACATCAAAAACTGCGTAGTAGGCGGGTCGGTCGTTGCACCAGAAACGAGAGTTGGTTTGAAGTCGGTCGTTGCTCCAGAAACGGGAGTTGGTTCGAAGTCGGTCGTTGCTCCAGAAACGG
>SXGR01023978.1_pt1 | contig 11753 bp, 11 predicted proteins | sample 3174711 | NCBI WGS metagenome assembly SXGR01 (sample SAMN11356860, study PRJNA531348) | freshwater metagenome | isolation source: freshwater sample F1-60 | place: China: Fuxian Lake, Yuxi | collected 2017-12-25
CCGCAAGCCGTCCAAGCGCGCCCTGCAGCTCGCCTTCTACACCGGCGTGCTGACCGTCAGTGCCCGCTCCGGCTTGCTCAAGACCTACGAGCTGATGGAGCGGCATTTCGCCTGGGAGACGCCGCCCAGGCCGGCGAGCGAGAGCGAGATCCGCGAGTATCTGCTCGAGCGCAGCCTGCGCGCGCAGGGCATCGTGTCACTCGATTCCATCTGCTACATGGACGCACCGCGTAAACAGGCGATCCGCAAGCTGATCGGCAGCCGGGTGCGGCGCGGCGAGCTCGTGCCGGTGGCGGTCGACGGTGCGGGCAAGAGCGAGCACTGGGCGAAGCCCGAGGCGCTGGCCGCCCCTGAGCGGGCGCAGGAGACCGTGCATCTGCTCTCGCCCTTCGACCCGCTGGTCATCCAGCGCAAGCGGCTGCAGCTCTTCTTCGACTACGAGCACCGTTTCGAGGCCTACGTGCCCAGGGAAAAGCGCGTGTACGGCTCTTTCGCCCTGCCGGTGCTGGTGGACGACGCGATCGTCGCGGTGCTCGACCTCAAGGCCGACCGGGCGGCGCGCAAGCTCCTCGTCCAGCAATGGACCTGGATTGCGCCGCGTGGCGCCCGCCAGCCGCACAAGCGGCGCATCGAGGAGGCGCTCGACCGGTTCGAGCGCTTCCAGCTCTCAGGTGCGTAGGCCCAACAGGGTGTAAAGCGGACACCAGCGGATGAAGGCGGTTGCCAGCGGCACGATGCCGAGCAGGGCGAAGAACCGGTCGTCGCCGGGCAGCACGAAGTACAGCGACAACACGGCGGCGCCGATGATGAGCCGGATGATCCGATCGAGATTGCCGATATTCTCGTTCATTCACGGTCTCCTTGCGCGATGTGGACCGATGTTAGGCCCGCCCCGCCCTGCGGTCGTTGACCTGAATCAAGGGCCCCGGGCCACCGCCGTCCCACACGCCATCCGGTCCGGGCCAACAGTGGACTTGCCGAGCCGGCGGAGGCAGAGTCCGCCATCGGCCCGGCGCCAAGACCGGAAGCCGCAACAACCTTCGGGAGGAACGGCATGACCGTCCGTAACGTGCTGCTCAGCGCCGCCGCCGGCGTCGCCCTGTCGCTGGCCGCCTTCGCCGCCGCGGCCCAGACCAACTATCCGGCACCCAAGGAAGGCTCCTGGGTCGCCAAGGACTTCAAATTCCATACCGGTTACGTGATGCCGGAGCTGCGCATGGCCTATCGCACCGTCGGCGAGCCGACGGGCGAGCCGGTGGTGGTGCTGCACGGCACCTCGGGTTCGGGCCTCGGCCAGCTGACGCCCGGCTATGCCGGCAACCTGTTCGGGCCGGGCCAGGCGCTCGACGCGACCAAGTACTACATCATCATTCCGGACGCGATCGGCCACGGCCGGTCTTCTAAGCCTTCCGATGGCATGAAGGGCAAGTTCCCGCTCTACAACTACGACGACATGGTCGCCGGCTATCACCGGCTGGTCAGCGAGGGGCTGGGTATCCGCCATGTGCGTCTGATCACCGGCACCTCGATGGGCGGCATGCACACCTGGGTCTGGGCGGTGAACTATCCCGACTACATGGACGCGGCAGCCCCCATGGCCTCGCAGCCCACCGCCATGGCCAGCCGCAACTGGATGATGCGCCGCCTGATCGTCGACTCGATCCGCAAGGATCCGGCCTGGATGGACGGCGAGTACACGACGCAGCCGCAGGCCTGGCGCGTGGCCAACGTGTTCTACGGCATTGCCACCAACGGCGGCACGCTGGCCTACCAGAAGGCGGCACCGACCTCGGCCCTGGCCGACAAGCTGCTCGACGGGCGGCTGGCGCAGCTCAGCCCCGCTGACACCAACGACTTCCTCTATGCCTGGGAATCCTCGCGTGACTACGACCCAGAGCCCAAGCTTGATCGCATCAAGGCACGGGTGCTGGTGATCAACGCGGCCGATGACGATCGCAACCCGCCCGAGAACGGCATCACCGAATCGGCGCTCAAGAAGATCAAGGACGTCAAGCTGCACCTGATCCCCGGGAGCGCCGAGACCAGCGGCCACGGCACCACCGGCAACGCCAGGTTCTACGCCAGGGAACTCGGCGAGCTGCTGGCGAGCGCGCCCAGAAAGACGATGTAAGCCGGCACGAAAAACGCCGGCCGGGCGAGGTCCCGGCCGGCGTTTTTCTTTTGCGAGGCGGGTTCTCTTGACGTCGTCGCCCTCGAGCAGGCATTGACAATCCGGTTGTCAATCCCGGCTGGAGAGTCCCTGTGTCCAAAGCATACACGGCGCCCCGCGCCCGCACGCCCCAGGGCGAGGCGCTGTTCGAGCTGATCCTCGAATTGCTGCCCACGTTTTTCCGCCTGCGCGCCGCCGGCAGACGCTTCGGCGCCGTCACCGCCTGGGGCGGCGGCTCGTGGGGGCTGGTGCGCTCGCTGCGGCTCGACGGCCCGCAGACCGTGCCGCAGCTGGCCCGCAGCCGCCCGGTGGCACGCCAGCGCATGCAGAAGCTCGCCGACGAGCTCGCGGGCCAGGGCCTCGTCGAGTTCATCGCCAATCCCGCGCATCGCCGCTCGTCGCTGGTCCGTCTGACGGCCAAGGGCATGCGCTGGCACGATACGGTGACTTCACGCCTGCTGGCTGCGCTGGACGGGCTGGCGGAGGGGCTGGCGGTGCGCGACCTGAAATCAGCGGCCGAAACCCTGGCTGAACTGCGCCGGCGGCTGGGGGTTAAATCCCATATTGACAACTAGATTGTCATTTTGACATAATGGTTGTCATATAGGAGGTGATCCATGCGCTGGCTTCGTCTTGCTCTCTGCTCCGCGGTCGTTCTCGCAGCCATCGGTGCCGCTGCCGGCTGGGCGGGGACCAGGCCCGGCAGCCTCGCCTGGGGTGGCGGCACCCGTCATGGGGCCGGTGCCGAGCATTGGTGCGACCCGAGGCGGCTCGACGGCGCGCTCGCCGATATACGCTCGATGCTGGCGCTGAAGCCGGCGCAGTACCCGGCATGGGACGGCTTTGCCGCCGCGGTTAGCGAGGCGGCGCCGCGGATCTGCGCGGTCGGTCGGTCGACGAGCGGGGGAGGGCTGGTCGAACTCGAACGCGCCGAACTAGCCCTGGAAAATGGGCTGGTAGCGCTGCGTGCGGTGCGTCCGGCCTTCCTGACGCTGCACGAGACGCTGGGCGAGGAGCAACGCCGCGTCCTCGACACGCTGTTCGCCCGCCGCCGCGGATGAGCGGCGCGCCGCAAGAGACCGGCACCGCCGGCGTCATCGCCCGGCCGCCGCTACTCTATGGCGGCTTCCTGCTCGCCGGGCTGGCGCTCGAGTGGCTGTGGCCGCTCGAGGCGTTCTCCGCCCTGCCGCGCGAGCGCAGCCTGCTGTTCGGCGGGGCGCTGATCGCGCTGGGTGGAGGGCTGCTCGTCGCCGCCTTCCGGCGCTTTAAGGCGGTCGGCACGAACATCCCGACCTGGCAGCCGACCACGGCGCTGGCCACCGACGGCATCTATCGCCTGTCGCGCAATCCGATCTATGTCGGGTTGAGCCTGCTCTATGCCGGGCTGGCGATCGCGGCTGGAAGTTTCTGGCCGCTGCTGCTGCTGGTGCCGCTGCTCCTGATCATGCGTTACGGCGTGATTGCGCGCGAGGAGGCCTATCTCACGCGGCTGTTCGGCGACGAGTACAGGGCCTACATGACGCGCGTGCGGCGCTGGTTCTAGCCCGGGCTGTTTTTTCCGCGCAGCCTCTCGGGCATGCCGCCGTCCAGGACGTTGTGACCCCAGTAAAGGATGCTGGTCAGCGCCGGCTCCAGCGCCTTGCCGGTGTCGGTCAGGTGGTAGGCAAAGCGCGGCGGCCGCTCCTGGTAGAGCTCGCGGCGCACCAGCCCCCATTCCGCCAGCCGCTGCAGCCGGTCCGCCAGGATGTTGGTCGGGATGTTCTCGGCACTCCCCTGGAGGGCGGCGAAGGTGTGCTTCCCGTGCCAGAGCAGGTCGCGGACGATCAGCAGCGTCCACTTGTCGCCGACGATGTCGAGGGTCCGCGTGATCGAGCATTTGGAGCGGAAGGCGGCGTCTCCCCGCTCACCCGGCAGGGATTTTAAGCCTTTGGAAGATTTTGTTTTTCTGACCATTTCCAGAATTCTAACATAGTAACTTGCAATTTTAAAGTGTCTCGGCTATCTACAGACTTGCGTTTTGCAAGTGACTGGAGCGCAGCCATGACGAACAAGGTCCTGCTGGCCAATGCCGCCGCCGCTGCGGCCTCTCTCAGCGCCGGCGCGTCGATCGTCGCCACGCGGTTCGTCATCGGTGAGTCGGATCCCGGGACTCTTGCCTTCTATCGCTACATCATCGGCGCCGCCTGCCTGGTGCCGGTGCTCTATATGCTCTGGCCGCGCCACGGCCTGCCGCTGCGCGATGTCGCCAGGATCGCCGCCCTCGGCGCGTTGCTGTTCGGCTTCTTCCCCTGGGCCTTCAACGCTTCGCTGGGCTACATCCCCGCCGCGCGCGGCGCCATTGGCCTCGCTACCATCCCGATCCAGACCCTGCTCATCGCCGCCCTGTTCGGCCGCGAGACGCTGACTTTGCGCAAGCTGACCAGTGCGGGCCTCGCCTTCGCAGGCGTGGCGATCGCCTTCGGGCCATCAGCGTTCGGCGACGATCCGCAGTATCTTATCGGCGATGTGCTGATGCTGCTCGGCGCCTTGAGTGCCGCCATCTACTCGGTGTTCGGCCGGCCCACGCTGGCCCGGCATGATCCGTTCTTCGTCACCGCGCTGTCGATGATCTTCGGCGTCCTCGCGTTGCTGCCGCTTGCCGCCGTCCACGGCGCTCTCGTCGTGCCGCAGTTCAGCGCAGAGGGCTGGCTCGCGCTGCTTTTCCTCGGCACGGTCGCCGGCGCCCTGCAGTTCTCGCTCTTCGCCTGGGCCCTGCGCTGGCTGCTGCCGAGCCGCACGGCCATCTATCTCGCGCTCAACCCCATGTCGGCCATGCTGCTGGCGGTCGTCATCCTCGGCGAAAGCCTGAGCCTGGGCCTGATCGCCGGATTGCTGCTGGTCGTCTCGGGCATCGTCGTCACCAATATGCCGACGGCTGTCCCGGCGAAATGACACCAGCCTGTCAGGGATCGACGAGCGCGATCGTCTCGTAGGCGCGGTTGCCGTCGAGCAGCAGCAGGCTCACCTGGTCGAGCGAGGCGGGCGCTTCCGGTGTCGTCGTCTCCAGCGGCAGGCGGAACACAGCGGAGCGCCGGTCGGCGGCGAGGCTGACGCGGGCAGGGCCGTAGTTGCGGCCCGGTCCGGCATCGACGAAGAGGTCTGGTTTCAGCAGGGTGCGGCCGGCGATCTCCACCACCAGGGTATCGCCGGCGCGCTGCACGCGGGCCGTGCCCGGCGCGAGGGAAGCGGGTACCCGGGTCAGATGATCCTCGAGCAGCTTGGTCGATTTCCCCTGATCCGGCCCCGTAGCCGGCAGCGTCAGGGCGAGCGCCACCTGGCCGCCGGTGCAGAACTCGCCGCAGATGCCGTATTCGAGCACGAGCTTGAGTTCCAGGGGTGCGTTGGCGCGCTCCGGCCGCACGCGGATGGGCAGCACGGTCTCGCGGTCGTAGCCGATGGCGCTGTCGCCGGTTTCCCTGACCAGCACCAGGCGACGCGGCGTGGGCCAGCGCAGCTCGCGGCTGGCGACGTTGGCGGAATCCGGAAACTCGACGCTCGGCCGTAGCCCGTACTGGCCGGGGGCGCGCCAGAAGAACTTGAAGCCGCGCTCCGGCCGGACCTGCAGCCCGAAGAGGAGCTCCGAGCGCTCGCCGACACCGTCCTCACGCGAGACCAGGCGGAAGGTGACACCTTCCTCCTTGATCCAGCGGCTTTCGGCCGCGCTGGCCGGTGCTACCGCAAGCAGGAGGAGGGCGGCGAGAAGGCGCTTCATCCCTTCTTGGCCATCAGTTCCCGGATCTTCGGCATGATCTGGGTCTCGAGCGAGCCGGCCCTTGTGTTCAGCATCACCTTGTCATCGGCGATCAGGATGAAGCGCGGCGTGCCCGAGGCGGCGTAGGTCTTCGTCCGGACCCAGCGGATATCCTCCGGCCAAAGCTGGTCATAGGAGGTGTTCATGTAGTTGGCTGCGCCGAGCTGGCGGAAGGTCACGGCCTTGGCCTCGGGCGTATCGAGGAAGGCATATTTGGATTCGCGCGGCTTGCTGGAACGGGTCTGCTCCCAGCGCTTGCAGGTGCCGCAATTGTCCGCCCCGATATAAATCAGCGTCAGCTGCTTGACCCGCATCTCCTGCTCGACCGGCCGCGAATCGTTGCCCGTCAGCATCAACCGGGCGGGAAACTCCTTGCCGTCGGCCTGGGTCAGCGTGCCGACGAAACGGTCGGGACTGGCGGACTTCACCAGGATGCGGGATTTGACACTGTTGGTGAAATCGAGGGTCACGATGCCCTGCTCGACGGTGATACTCATCGGCGCCGGCTTGGGATCGCCATTGGTCCAGCCATAGACGGCGTCGGCAGTGAGCTTGCCGGTGCTCTCCTCGATCGAACGGATTTCGAGGTTGCGGGTCATGCCGCTCTGACCGACCGTCACCAGCCATGTGCCGTAAAGCATCTCTTCGAGGTCTGCCACCTTCACCGGTGCTGCCGGCGCGAGGATCGCCGTCGGTGTGTTGGAGACCCGGCGCCATTCCGTGCTGGTGCTCATCCGCTCTATGGCAATGGGAAGTGGCGCGCCGGTGGGTGCCTGGAACGTGCCGTCGAGCCGGCTCTCGCCGGTCGTGCGCGCGGTGATGGTCGAGCCTGCACCGGTGGTGAGCTCCAAAGCGACAACCCCGTTTTCGACGCGCGCCGCGCCGGCCGCCTTGCTCGGACCGCTGTCGCTGAAGGCATAGAGCGCGTTGAGCACGAAGCGGTCGCCTTCCATCTTGCCATCGCGCACCACCATCTGGCGGGTGCGCTGCTGGCCCTGGACGGTCACCAGCCATGTGCCGCGGAAGAATGCCTCCAGCTTGTCGGCTGAGGCCGGACCCTGGATGACGGCCACCGGTGCCGCCCCTTGTGCGTAGCCGGTGCCTGGCAGTGCGCCCAGGCTTCCGGCCACGAGCGACGCAACGATCACTGTTGCCGTCGCGAGTCTCTGCTTCATGTCATCTCCCCGTTCTTGCCCCTGTGGGTTTCGTCGTGCTCAGCCCCCGTCGCCGACCACCGAGAATGGCGCCCAGAAGATCGGATGCGCGTAAGAGAACATCGGCTGCTTCGTCGCCTCGTCGATGGCACCCGGGCCGTCGATGAGCGCCACCTCGGCCTGGCGCATGGCTTCGCCGCGCGCCAGCTTTGGATCCTCCGCCTGGCGGCGGAACAGGTCGGTGGTCAGCGTGCGCGCCGACACGGTTTCGACCGGCCAGGTGGAGACCAGCAGGGCGCGCGTCCCGGCGTAGAAGAAAGCGCGGCCGAGGCCTGACACCGCTTCCGCTCCCGCCCCTGAGCCCGTCGCCGTGTTGCAGGCCGAGAGCACGACCCAGTCGGCGGTGAGCTTCAGTGCCAGCACCTCTTCCATGGTCAGCAGCCCGTCGCCGTCGACCTTGGCGACCGCCGGGGCCGTCATGGCCAGGGCCGGCTGGGTCAGACCGTTCAGATCGCCAGGGACGAGACCGTGCGTGGCGAACATGATGATCTTGCGCTTCGACAGGTCCATGCTCTTGACCGTCTTCTCGTTGGCCGCCTCGCCGATGAACACGTCCTTTGACAGATCGGCCTTGAGGGCGAGGGCGATGCTCTTCACCTCTTCGGCGGTGTCGGGCAGGCGCGGCAGCTGCGCCAATTCGGCGCTGTCCACCCCCTCGGTCTTGGGCGCGTTGCGCCGCACCAGCTTGCCGCGAGTCTGCAGCGTGTTCATCGCCACCTGCTGCTTGGCCTCGGTCGCCTGCTCGGGGCTGAACCACGGGTCACCGAAGGCGGCGAAGGTCTCGCGGTTGGCCGGCGGGGCGGGCAGGGCGCGTAGCGTGGCCAGCGAGGCGACGGACGGCAACTGCGTCACCGCCACCTTGCGCGCCAGGAACGGCACGTTCTTGTATTCGGCGAAGAACACGCCGCCCTTGGCCGGCTGCGGCACCTTCTCGGTGACCAGTACGGCGGTTGGCAGCTGTCCCAAGGCCTTGTGGGGCACGACCATCAGGCTCTTCGCGTCCTTCCAGCCGGCCTCGACGGGCTTGAGCAGCAGCTCGTAGAGCTTGTTGGCCAGCGCCACGTCGAAGGCCGGCACGGCCTCGAGCGTGTCGGCATTGGGGTCGAGCGCCTTGCGCAGCTCGGTGACCATCGTCTCGATCTCGCGATCCGTCACCTTGGAGGAGGCGTAGGCGGCAGGTCCCTGGTGCGGGATCGCCCAGACGAAGAGCCGTTCGCTGCCGGAGTAGGTGGCGATCAGCGCCTCGCCCGGCTTCAGGCTCTTCTGCGCCTGCTCGACGCTGGCCGGCTTGGGATCGATCAGGTTGACGTAATCGGGGAAGCGCCGCTCGATCTCCTCGCGCAGCCGGGCGCGCGCGGTGCGCAGGCTGTCGATATCCTTGCGCAGCTTCTGCACCGCACCGGCGTCCTGCTCGCTGGTCGGGCGGGTCAGGATGTTGGTCAGCAGTCCCTGCAGCGCCGCGGCCTGCTTCTGCGCGTCCTGCTCGTAGCGCACCAGATTGGCGAGCGCCGGGTCGGTGGCCGAGGAGCGGGCCGCCGAGGCGGCGAGGGCGCGCTGCACCGATTTGCCGCGGATGGCATCGGCCAGGCGGAAGGTCTCCGCGGCCGCGGCCGAGCCCCTGGTGTCGGCCAGCAGGCCGAGATAGGACTCGACGATGCGCTGGATCTGCCGGTCCTGCTGGCCGACCGAGGCGCCGTCATCGTCTGCATCCTCGGCCTGGCGCGAGGAGGAGAGCAGGATCTCGGTCGCCGCCGCGAACTCGCTGGCGGCGCGCGCCGTGTCGCCCTGGCGGGCCAGTGCCGTTGCCAGCCAGCCGCGCGCCTGTGCGGTGGCAAACGCCTTGTCGCCGAGATTCCTTTGGCTCTTTGCCGCGACATTCTCGGCAATCCGCGCCGCTTCGGCGGTCTGGCCGGCAAAGAGCAGGTTGATGGCGTAGCCGATGTTGCCGTCAAGGGTGCGGGCGCGCAGTTCCGGGTTGTCGCCCACATCTTCCGCCAGTGCCGCGTAGGTCGCCCGGGTTTCTGCGATCTTGCCCTGAGCCGATTGCGCACGCGCCACGAAAGAGCGCGCATTGGCGAGGGGGCCCGAGCCTTTGCCATGACCGAGCCCGCTCAGTGTCTCCCGCGCGGCCTCGGCCAGCTTCTCGGACTCGGCATAGCGTCCCTGGTCGAAGAGGATGCCGGACAGCGCAAGCACGTCGCTTGCCGTATTCGATGAGTAGCGACCGTTGCGCTCCAGCCGGTTGAGCAGGGCGCGGCGGATTTCGGCCTCGGCCTCGACCAGCCGATTCTGGCGCGCCAATGCCGTGCCGATATCGATATGGAGATTGTCGCGGAAGCCTAGGATCACCTCTGCCGGGATGCCGATATTGTTGGCCATGGGGACGAGCCCGGCGACGATAGCCTGCGTCTCGCGATAGGCTGCCTCGGCTTCCGCCGCGCGGCCGGTCGCCAGGGCCAGGGCGCCGCGCGCCCGGAACGCCTGGGCCTGCGACAGATCCTTGAAGTGCTTGGGCATACGCGGCGGGGCGTTGGCCACCATCTTCTCGGCCGTCGCCACCGACTCGCGCGCCGTGTCGATCTGGCCGATGCGCGAATAGTAGGCCGCCAGCAGGGAATGGGCGTTGACGGCCTGGCCGAAGCCGCCATCCATGCGTTGGGCCAGCTGGATGCGCTGCTGCTGCGTGGCGATGCCGTTCTTCATATCGCCCACGGCCATGTAGGAGAAGCCGATGCTCTGCAGGTATGACGACAGCCGGGCGGGTGCGCTGCTGGCGGCCGTGCCGATCTCGTAGGCCTTCCTGTAATCCTCGAGCGCCTGCTGGGCGCGGCCGAGCTCGGTGGCTGCCAGTCCGCGCTGGTAATAGAAATCCGCCAGGTCCTGCGGTGCGAGGCCGGCAGCCGGCTGGCTGTCGGCGCGGGCGGTGCTGGCCGCGCGCTTGACCGGGTCGGGCTTCTGCCTGTCGAGGATGGCGGTGATGTCGGCCACGGTGCGCGGGGGTGCGACGAAGGAGACCGGGGCGGCGTTGCCGCCGCCCTTGGTGTCGCCGCGGAAGGCGTCGATGACCTTGATGGCCTCGTCGACATTGCGCTGGGCAGAGGCCGGTCCCGCCAGGGCGAGAGTGATCAATACAACAACAGCGGCGCTGCCGCGCGTCGTCCTGAGATTGCGCATGAGGTTCCCCGGCTCCTTTCGGTCGAACGAGTCTGCTAACCCCTGCCTGCAAAAGAAGTGATGGGCATCACTTTGCCGGCGAGCGCTGGTTAAGATCAAGTCGCGGACCAGCCGCTGGCCTTGGCCGCCCGCTCCGGGGTATGACTCGGGGCGGGGGAACCAGATGACTTTGCGACAGCGCCTTCACACGGTTCTCGACAACGAGAGCCGGAGCCCGGCAGCGCGCCGCCTGCGCGCCGCGGAGGCTGTCGTCATCCTGGCCGGCATCGCCGCGGTGGCGGTGGGCACGCTCGACGAGCTCAGCGCGGCCTGGCGGCACGCCGCCGAGGCGGTCACCGGGATCGTGGCCTTCCTGTTCCTGGTCGAGTACGCGGCGCGGCTGTGGAGCGTGCCCGAGGCGCCCCATCACGAGGACAGCTCGGCGCTGGCGGCGCGGCTGCGCTGGATGTGCAGCCTCGAGGGCATCATCGATCTCCTGGCGGTGATGCCCATCGTCGTCCTGGCCTCGGGCGGGGTGAAGCCCGGCGCTGATTCGGCGGCTTTCTTCGTGCTGCTCTGGGTGTTCAAGCTCGGCACCGACGCGCCCGGCGCCTCGCTGGTCGCCCGGGTGGTGCGCAACGAGCGCTCGGCGCTCGGCGCGGTGGCCGCACTTTTCCTCATCGTACTGCTGGCCGGCGCCACTCTGGCCTATTTCGCCGAGCAGGAGGGCCAGCCGGCGGCCTTCGGCAGCATCCCCGCCTCGCTGTGGTGGGCGATCGTGACGCTGACCACCACCGGCTACGGCGATGTGGTGCCGCAGAGCCTGCTCGGGCGGATGATCGGCGGCGTGCTGATGGTCTCGGGCATTGCGGTGCTCGCACTCCTCGCCGGTATCCTGGCCACGGGCTTCTCCGAGGAGATCAAGCGGCGCGAGTTCGTGCGTATCTGGGAGCTGGTGGCGCGCGTCCCGTTCTTTGCCGAGGTCGGGGCCATCGCCATCTCCGACATCGTGGGCCGCTTGCGCTCGCGCACCTATCCGGCGGGGGCGGTGGTCATCCGGCGCGGCACGCCGGGCGATGCGATGTACTTCATCGTCTCGGGCGAGGTCGAGGTGCGCATCGGCACGCGGCCGATCTACCTGCGCGACGGGTCGTTCTTCGGCGAGATGGCGCTGCTCGACCGCCGGCCGCGCGCCGCCGACGTGGTGGCGGTGACCTCGTGCACGCTGCTCATCCTCAACGTCGCCGAGTTCTACCAGATCGCCGGCCAGCAGCCGGCCCTCGTCCAGGCGATCGAGGCCGAGGCCAAGCGCCGCCACGCCGACAACCGGGCGGCCTTCCGCGGCGACGAGACCTGAGGTCTCTTAGCGCGTGGGGACCGGCTTCTCGCTCGAGTAGTCGTAGAAGCCGCGCTTGGTCTTGCGGCC
>SXGR01530460.1_pt1 | contig 11752 bp, 8 predicted proteins | sample 3174711 | NCBI WGS metagenome assembly SXGR01 (sample SAMN11356860, study PRJNA531348) | freshwater metagenome | isolation source: freshwater sample F1-60 | place: China: Fuxian Lake, Yuxi | collected 2017-12-25
GACTTTGGTTATTGAAAGTATTTTTAATTTTTGCGTTGCCGACGAAATCCGGCTCTTCCAATACTTCGGTAGAAAGTTCAGTAAATTCAGCGGCAGCCAAATCATTGGCGCCATTGGCGCTCAGTGTCAGCTTGTGGTCATCACCTAAACGATATTGGTATTTGAATTGATAGTCGGTGTCTTCAGGTGCATCCTGCACTTTAATACCTTCCTCCTCTTCCAACTCATCACCATCAAAAAAATATTGCAACAAGCTGCTGCGGCCCGACAAATAAAATGCCGAATCTTCAGTCACCTCACCTTCAACAAATACACCTGCACGCAATAGTGATAGATCAACCTTGGTGCGAAGGTCCTGTGCTTTTGGATCGCGCAGTTTGATATCAAAAATCCCGCCGATCGCATTGCTGTAGCGCGGGCCAAATCCCGCCGAAAACAATTCAAAATCCTGAATGATATTTTCGTTAAAAATCGAGGTGGAAAATGCATGGAAGACATAAGCAGCGGGGGCGCCGTCCACCAGATAGCGATTATCGCTCGGCGATGAACCACGCACTGCGGGTGCGCCGCCACCGTCGCCCTCGCTGATCACGCCGGGTAAACTGAATGCCGCCATCAGTGGGTCGCCGAGGGAGCCGGGCACATCGATAATTTTTTGTGCGTTTTCGGTAATCACCGAGTAATCGCTTTTACGCCCCTGCACCATCATCTCTTCAAGGGGAGGCTCTGCGCTGGAGATTGTATCGCCAGAGGCTGTATCGTTAGAGGTTGCATCGCTGGCGCTGGCGGGTAGCACCAACAAGGGAAGAATCAATAGTGGGAAGGTAAACGATTGGGGGCGCATAGCAGTTTCCTTTTTAGGCGGTGTCATTGCGGCGGTTGATAAGAAAGCGCACAGCCTAACCACGGGTGACCAGCTTGGGTGTAACAGAACGCATGCGTCTGTATCAATCTGTAACAAATTTCCATGGTAAATACCGATTATTGCAAAAACTCCATTGGTCCAGAGAGCGAATTAGCAAAACGTTCTAAAGAAGTGGCGCCTAGAATTCGAACAGCACCTATACTCAGTTGATAATAGGGAAGGACAACAATGAAATTTCTAAAGCCAGCCAGCCCTTTGGCGCCCCACAAAAACACGCAAATCAAACCCTGGAAAGTCGCCATTATCGATGACGAACAACAGGTGCATGCTGTGACGCAAATGGTGCTCAAAAACACCCAGATTGATGAGCAGCCCATTGAATTCCTTAATGCCTACAGCGCCGAAGAAGGCCTGCGTCTGTTTCAGAATCACCCCGACATCGCACTGGCGTTTATCGATGTGATTATGGAAACGGATAACGCAGGGCTGGAGTTAATCCACCAGATTCGCAACGAGCTGCAGAACCATGCCACGCGCATTGTGTTGCGCACCGGCCAACCCGGCACTGCGCCAGAAGAAACCGTTATTCGCTCCTATGATATCAACGACTACAAAAGCAAAACCGAGTTAACCGATACCAAATTAAAAACCTGTGTCTACTCCTCCATTCGCTCCTACCGCGACATAGTGACCATTGAAGCCAGTAAACGGGGCATGCAAAAAGTCATCGCCGCATCGGATTCCGTATTGCGCAGCCAAACCCTGTATCAATTTGGCAACGCCATCCTCAGCCATACCGTGCACCTGCTCGGCATCAAAACCGCAGAAATGTATTTAGTGAGCCAGCATGTGGATCTCTTCGGTGATGCAGAATTAATTTTATTGGCCGCTACCGGTGATGCAGTCAAACTCAATACCCAATGGGATACCGATATTTTGCCCGGCGATGTCAAACAGGCGATTATCGATACCTTAACGAGTCAACAATCAACAGTGACCGACGATGTATTTATCGGCTATTACCACACCGATGAAAATACCCGCAGCGTGCTCTACACCCGCTTTCATGAAGAGCACAGTGCGATGCAAGATGAAATTCTCAAATTATTTGCCGCCAATATCACACTGATTTTTCAAAATCTGCACAACCGCGAACACATTCAGGAAACGCAAAAAGAATTGCTACTGGTACTGGGCGACGCAATAGAACAGCGCTCCAAAGAAACCGGAGCCCATGTGCGGCGCGTTGCACTCATGTGTGAACTCATGGCCTTAAAATTGGGGCAAAGCAGTGAGTATGCTGAAATGATCCGTCACGCATCTCCCTTACATGACATTGGCAAAATTGGCATCCCAGAAACCATTTTGCACAAGCCCGGCAAGTTGGATGACGCCGAGTGGGTGACCATGAAAACCCACGCGCAAATTGGTTTTGACTTATTAAAAGACTCCACCCGCACTATCGCGAAAATGGGCGCGCGTATTGCGTTGAGCCATCATGAACATTGGGATGGCAATGGCTACCCCAACGCATTGAAAGGTGAATCCATTCCGTTGGAAGGCCGCATCGTTGCCATCATCGATGTGATTGATGCGCTCGGTTCCGAACGCGCCTATAAAAAACCCTGGCAAGAAAATGAGATTATTCATTACATCAGCGAACGCAAGGGAAAACAATTTGACCCTGCGATGGTCGATGCAGCGCTCGATTTGTTTGACGCGTTTCGTGATATTCGACGCAACCTGCCCGATGGTTTTCATCATTAATAATTACGGTAGTGACGACTATGGCTAAATCGCTCTACGATATTTTGCTCGATGTTTCCAAATCCTCGATGATCGACAACGGTGACCTGCATGCCGCCGGGCTGCTGATACTCAGTGCCGCCATCGATGGGTTGCGCATCAATCGCGCGGGTATTTGGCTATTTAGTGAAGACAAGCAAGTGATTTGCGGGAAAATGTTAATCTCCGGCGATAGCTGCGAACTGGATACCAGCTTATGTTTGGCGCGGAGCGATTTTCCACGCTATTTCGACAGCCTTGATTCTGAGCGCGCCGTAGTGGCTAACGATGCGCAAACCAATGAAAATACGCTGGAGTTCAGCGACAGCTATTTAATTCCCCTCGGCATTACCTCAATGTTGGACGCCCCCATTCGTCACCGAGGCGAGATGCTCGGAATTATTTGCTGCGAACATCAGGGCGATATGCGCCAGTGGAATAATGAAGAGATCGCCTTCGTTAGCGCACTCGCCGATACCTACGGTCGCGCCATTAGCGCTTCACAGCGCAATGATTACGAACAACAATTAAAAGAAATTAATGAGCAACTCGAACAAAAAATTAACGAGCGCACCAACGTGCTACAAGAGACGCTGCACAATTTAAATCACACTCAGGCAAAACTCATTGAAAGCGAAAAACTCGCCTCACTCGGGCGGTTGGTTTCCGGGCTCGCCCATGAAATTAACACACCCCTCGGTATTGCTGTAACGGCATCGAGCCACTGCACGAGTGAATTAAAACGGGTACAACAACTCTACCGGGATGAAGCCCTTAATGAAGAAGAGTTCGCACAATTTCTCGCAGGATTGGATGACGGATTGGATTTACTGAATGCCAACCTCAACCGCGCAGCGACTCTGGTACATAATTTCAAATTATCGGGTTCTATTCACAATGCCGATGAAGAAGAACAATTTGAGCTGCGCAGTTATATCGACCTTACGCTAAAAAGTTTGCAACCATTACTGAAAAAAAATCAGATCGATTGTGTGCTCTTACCGGGTACAGATATTCCCCTCAATAGCTACCCCGGCGCCATCGCCCAAATTATTACTAACCTGATCACCAACTCGATTCACCACGCTTTTCATCACACCACCGAAAAACAAATCCGTATTGAACTTACACAGACATCACAACAAACCCGTATTCGCTATCGCGATAACGGCTGCGGCATTGCCGAGGATATTCGTCCGAAAATTTTCGAGCCCTTTTTCACTACCGCGCGCCTTACCGGCGGCTCAGGCTTGGGGCTGTCAATTGTGTACAACTTAGTAACGCAGAAGTTGGGCGGGGATATTGTGCTGGATGACGATCAAAGCCAAGGCGCGGGATTTGAAATTCGCATTCCCAAGCCAGGTTCCGTCCCGCCCTCATCAGCTTGATAAATGCAGAGTTCAGCGCTATACCTTAAGCTGGTTCTCGTATCGTGTTTAATCCCCCCAGTATTCCGCAACGCCTCAAGGATCGCCTATGCCCGTTTCAACACCGTCGTTTTTTTTGGCTACCTGCATCGCGCTGGCCAGCACGGCGACGGTGGCCGACGATCGTTCGTTGGAAGATCTATTAACACTTTCACTCGAAGAATTAATGAATCTGGATGTGCAAGTCGGCGCCCGAACTGGCGACAAGCGCTTGCACAACCACAAGTTACCCGTGGATATTGTCACTGCCGATGATTTACGTCGTTCCGGCTACGGTGAATTGCCGAAGGTACTCAATCATTTAGTGTCTTCTTTCACTTATGAATTTGCGACTATCGATGACCTGACCGATCATGTACGCCCCTTTTCACTCAACGGATTGAAAGGCGATCAGGTGCTGGTATTGATCAACGGCAAACGCGTGCATCAGGGTGCCGTTATCGATGTGAATGACTCGCAGAATTTGGGTAGCTCCTCAGTAGACCTCAACCTGATTCCACTTGAAGCGATTGAACGCATCGAAATCCTGCGCGATGATGCTTCCGCGCAATACGGCTCCGATGCAATCGCGGGCGTGATCAATATTGTGTTGAAAAATAAACCGGTCAATGAGGCAGTTGTTACAACAGGGCAACGTCAGGCGGGCGACGGGGAATTATTTTCCGGCAGCTACAACTACGGCAACGAGACTCTGTTTGTCTCTGTGGAGTACAAACATAAATCCCATTCGAACACCTCGGGTTTAGATAGGCGCGACTATTACTTCAACGGTGACGCGCGCAACGGCGATTACCGCGTCACTCATATTTACGGTGATCCCGACGCGCAGAGTTTAAGCCTCACATTTAATGGCCAGAATTTTTTTGATAACAACCATCTCTACGCACAAGGCAAACTGGTTTACAAAGAGAGTGAGGCTGCCGGTTTTTTTCGGAGACCTTTGGATAACCGCACCATTCGCGCAATTTATCCCGATGGATTCTTACCTAAAATTGCCCCAAAACAGCAAGACCTCTTTACCACGCTCGGCTATCGCGAACAAAGCGATACTTATAGCTACGATATTTCCAACACCATCGGCTACAACAAAATGGACATTTATGTTGAGGATAGCCTCAACACCTCACTTGGGTTGAACACCCCCACTGATTTTAATTCCGGCAAACTCAGTTTTTGGCAAAATACCTTGAATGCCGACGCCACTCGTTTGCTCGCCTGGCCGGCCGATAACCCGCTCAATCTCGCTTACGGTGCAGAGTATCGCCATGAAGAAGCACGCATTGGCGCAGGCGAGTGGGCATCCTGGGTAGACGGATTAACGCCCATCATCGATGGCCCCAATCGCGGCGGCGATACTGTAGGCGGCGCCCAGCTTTATCCTGGATTTTCACCGGCCAATGCCAACCAATCCAGCCGCAATATTGTCGCCATCTACACAGAGGCCAATCACCAGGTTACGCAAAAATTGGAAACCAGTATTTCACTGCGCAATGAACACTATTCCGATTTCGGCAATACGCTGAACGGTAAATTGTCAATGAACTACATGCTCGCCGATAGTTTTAACATTCGCACCTCGGTATCTACCGGTTACCGCGCGCCTTCACTGCAACAAATGAGTTATTACCGCACAGCAACGAGCTACAAAGTAGAAACCAATGGCAGCGTTACCGCGCAAGAAAACGGCACATTTCCGGTGAGCAATGAAGTGGCACGCCTGTTAGGTGCGCAGGATTTAAATCCGGAAGAATCGCAGCGCACGAATATTGGCTTCACGTGGCAAACCACCAATGCACTGCAAATGAATTTGGATTTTTTCCAAATTAATATTGATGATCGAATTATTTTGTCAGGAGATATCAATAACACCACGATGATTCCTGAAGCAGCGCAAGATTATATGCGCACCAATAACATTTCATTTGCACGCTATTTTCTGAATGGGGTTGATACTCGCTCACTGGGTTTTGACGCATCAGTCAAATACAGGGCCTATGTTGGTCAAGATACCTTGGATTTTCATGCTCAATGGCATCATCAACAAACAAACATTAAATCACTTCATATTCCCAGCCAGCTGGCCCCTATCGCCAATCAGGTGTTTGACCGCTCGGAACAAGAGCGTATGAAGCACTATTTGCCCCAGGAAAAAGGCCTTGTTGCAGCAACCTACACGCACAAAGACTGGACGTTCACCACTCGCGTCAATTATTTCGGCAAAGTGCTCTATGTGAGTGACCCCAGCAACCCCGCTCAGGACCAATGGTTCGGCGCCAAGACCACATTTGATATGGATATCGCCTACCAACTCAGCACTCACAGCTCCCTCGCCCTTGGCAGCCACAATATGTTTGACACCCGCCCCGACACCCGCAACCCCAGCCCACCCTTTAACGGCGCGGGCAATATTTTCCCATACCGGGGCATTAGCCCGTTTGATTACACCGGGGCTTATTATTATTTACGGGCACAGATGGGCTTTTAACCTTTACCGCTAGTGATAAAGCTCCGATGCGCCCAGCACCGCTGGCATCTACTATCCTATCCGCATACAATTCCCACCTTTGCCGTTACTTGGTCAACTGCGACCTGAGAGCCATGAGTTCATCGCTAATTCCTGAACGCCCGCTGCTGATTTCGCCTTCCCTCGCCGCTACTATCGGGCTTGAGGAGGCCTGTATGTTGTCGATTTTGGGCGATATGGCGACCTATCTACCGCTCACCGCATCCAACGGGCGCGAGTGGCTGGATTTGGATGAGAGTTGGGTCAGTCGCAGCATGCCGTTTTGGACGGATTACGATGTGCAGCGCATCAGCCGCAACCTGAAAGATAAGGGCATTATCGCGCTGGCTTCCGCGCCCTATGTGGAAAGCCGTCGCCTGACGCTGGCGTTTGATGAAGCGAGCCAAGGCAGCAGCAATAACCTAGTTGCGACACCAGCGATCAATGCCGGTGCCAACCTGATCGCACCTTATTGGCAGCCAGATCAGGAATTGCTGCGGCAGATCGCCCAGCACAATATCCCTGCAGAATTTGTCCGTCAGCAGGTGCCGGAGTTTGTGACTTACTGGCGCGAGCGCGGTGAAACAAGTCACTCCTGGGGTGCAAAATTTTTAAAAGATGTGCTGCACAAATGGCGCAGTTATGAAACACAAATCGCCCGCCAAAAGCGTGAAGACAGCGAACGACAAGTGCGCGAGCGCGATACGGAATTTTTAAATCGCGATTTGGAAACAGCGATGCACAGCCAGTGGCGCCCGAGCAAAGATGCACTGGAAGTATTGGTCAAACACGCGAGTATCAGCCTCGCGTTTGTGGAAGATTCTATTCCGGAATTTGTGGTCTATTGGCAAGAGCGCGGCGACGTTGGCCGCACCTGGAACAGCAAATTTATCCAGCACGTCAAACGCCAGTGGATGCGCTACAACTCGGCGCTGGAACACGACACCGAACCCAAACGCATTCCCGATAATTGGCAGCCGAGTAAAGATGTTTACGATGTGCTTAAACTCGCCAATATCGATTTGAAATTTGCCCAGCAGCAAGTCGCTGAGTTTGTATTGTACTGGCGCGACAGCAATCAATTGCTTGCCAGTTGGAATACCAAATTTTTACAGCACGTGAAATTCCACTGGGCCAAACAACACGCATTAACAACCGTCAATTCGCAGCAGGTTAATCATGCAGGACAGCAACTCCCTCATTCATCAGGTCGCACAAGAGATAGCAGTCTCGCAGAACAGCTCAACGACCGCAGCTGGGCCAGCTGATTTCGCGCAGCCACAACGCGAGCAACCTGCACCGGGCGAAGGCCATATCGATGCAATTAATCAAGTGTTTGCGCTGTTTCGTATTAATTATCACAACCAGTATTACGCGGCGTTTAAAGACAATGAACTGCTCAATCAAGCGCGTCGCCTGTGGTTGAATTCGCTCGCACAATTTGCGCCAGAAACGATTTTGCGCGGCGCGCGCAAAGTGATTGAAGAGTCAGAGTATTTGCCCACACTGCACCGTATGATTCGCGCCTGTCAGGGTGAGCCAAGCAAATTCGGTTTGGTCGATGCGCATCAAGCCTACGTAGAAGCCTGCCGCGCTCCTAGCCCCAAAGCGGCTTACGCGTGGAGCCATGCGGCGGTGTACCACGCGGGCTGTGCAAGTGACTGGTATTTTTTAACCACCAATGCCGAGAAAGTCGCCTTTCCAATTTTTGAGCGGCACTATTTAAAACTCTGCGAGCGGGTGATGAACGGTGCGGAATTACCCGCACCCAATGTACCCGCGCTGCCCGAGACAATTGAACGGCCGCTCACTAAAGAAGAAAACGCAAAACGTATGGAAGAGTTGCGCAAACAACTCGATTTGTAATTCACAAGCAATTTTATTGTTACTTTTTGGATACACAGGTTTATGAACAAAAACGCATCACAGTGGCTACTGGGCTTTTTACTGGCCGCCTTTCCAATCGCGACATTAGTCTTGGTAGTCACGCTAATGTCCTCACCGCTACAAGATTTTTTTATCGATGAAGATGAACTCAGCAGCAGCACACTCTTGCCCGACTTTGCTGCTATCGATCAAACACCCGAGCGCAAAGCACAATTTCTCGACATGTTGCGCCCACTGGTCACCGAAAAAAATGGAAAATTATTAAAATCACGTGAACGTTTGTTAAAAATAAAAGCCGAATGGGATGCATCACAAACTATCTCCGGTGTGAATAAACGCAACCTCGAAAAATTGCGCGAAAAATTTCATGTGACTTACGAAACCTATCCAGATGATGCCAAAGCGGTTGATATCCTGCTATTGCGTGTCGATGCTATTCCACCGGCGATGGTAATGGCACAGGCAGCGGTAGAATCCGGCTGGGGCACCTCGCGTTTTGCTGAAGAGGCGCACAATTTGTTTGGCCACTGGTGCTATAAACCCGGCTGCGGCATAGTCCCCAGCAAGCGCCCCGCCGGCGCAAAACATGAAGTTAAGAAATTTAACAATGTGGAAGAGTCGATTACGGCATACTTCAACAATATCAACACCCATAACGCGTATCGCCCTTGGCGGCAGTTGCGCGCCCAGTTGCGCGATGCACCGCAACAATTTACCGGCAGTGCGATGGTGGCCGAATTGGGGAAATATTCAGGGCGCGGCAGCGCCTATATTCATGAATTGCGCACCGTTATTCGCAGCAACAATCTGGAATAATGCGCAACCACACCGCTAACAATCACGACAACATCACACAGCAAGGAAAACTTATGTGTAAACGATTGGCACTAATAATCAGCGCAATGAGCGGCCTCGTCAGCCTGGGCGCACAGGCAGACAGCCCACTGGCATTTCACGTATCAGGGCAAGGCGTCTATACCCAAGTCAAAGCCTCAGGGGAAAGCTTCTCCCCTTCGCTGTTCCAGCTCAAAGCAGATGTCGAATTTACCGATGGCTTGCTGGATGGCATCGGCTTACAAGGCATGGTCGCCGCACCGATGAGCGATGACAACGCAAATGCGTTAACGCTGGAGATTGCCCAGCAAAGCGGGGTCTATCTCACGCTGACCAATCCCGAAACCCAACCAGAAGATCTTAAAATCAGTGTGCTGCTCGGCTACGCATCAACCGACATTGAAACGCAATTGCCCCAGCTTGGCGATGCTGCGACCAACAAAGATACTTTTTCTGATTTCAGTTATGGCTTTACCCTGCAAGACCAAATTATCGAGGGCAAACCCTTTTACTGGACACTCGATTACATCCGCTATTACAAGGATGACAACTTACGTGTTGATGGCCTCGGCTTTGGAGTAACCTATGCGTTCTAACAATATTCCCTATTCACTTTTACTGACAGTGTGCGTGAGCACATTTGGACTGAGCGGTTGCGGCGGTGGTGACGGCGACAGCGGGCGCGTTGCACAAACCGTTGATGCAAGTAAAAACGGTGTCACCAAAATCGCGCTTGCCGACACAGACACTGATGGCTATGTGCACATCAAAGGCACGCTGCAATTTAATTTGATCGGCACCGATAGCACCGGTAAAGAATTTAACTTAAATGATAAAGCGACCTGGACTCTCAGTGACAAAAGCCTTGGCACCATTAAGAATGGTTTATTCACTGCGGCAGGAAAAACGGGAACAGGTTTAGTGCTGAGTTCATCCTACGCAGGACTGCCAACACAAACCCAGGACATTGTATTGTCCGATGCAAACCTGACCAAAATCGTTGTGTCTCATCCAACCAGCTCCGTTGACGTTTGCAAAAACACAACGTTTGTCTCAAAGACCACCTTCTCAGATGGAAAAAATTACGACTACCCACTGACCTGGTCGCTCGTCGATAGCGCAAGTTCCCAACTTGCGAGCTTTGCCGACGCTGCCAAACCTGAGCTCTCCACCAAAAAAAGTGGCGTGCTTAAAGTAATCGCACGCGGTAAAGATAACAGCGACAAAATCATCACATCAAATGAGCTGGAATTCACCGTCAGCAATACCCTGACCAAGCTCACCCTGACATCAAACAAAGCGCTTGAAATGCGCCAGGGTCAAACTGCGACATTGAAGGCAATGGGCGAATATGTCGGCTCGACATCAACAGATATCACCAAAAATGTTTCATTAACCAGTAGCAACACCGCGGCGTTAACAGTAAATGCATCAACCGGTGTTGTGACGGCAGTCAGCGGAAGTTTCAGCGGCACTGACGTTACTGTGACCGCCAGCTGCGATGGCATTCCGAGCACCTTGGTCATCAAAGTCACCAAACCAGAAATACTAAAAATGGAAATTGTTGGCCAGACCAGCACGACGGCAACGGAAGCACTTTCTGTATCCGTAGGTGGAAGCGTTGAGCCTAGAATAAAAGTGACCTATCCATCCAGCACGTCGATAGATCCTGAAATATATTCCGCAAAAAATACACTGTGGGAAATCACCAACACGCCCACGGGTTACGACTCAAGCAAAGTAACCTTGGACTCAACGACCGGCAAAGTAACGATCAACAGTTCGATGGCACTGAACACGAGCATATTGGTTACCCTCTCTGCCAAACTGCTGGATAGCGACAACAAAGTATTAACCGGTAGTGACGGCACTGAACTAAAAGACACCATTCAACTAACGATTAATCCGTAAAAATAAGGCGCTCCCATACTCTGGGAGCGCCTCTCTTGAATATCCGTTCCTGCGCTCAGATTGATTTAACTGACCCGCGTTTAAATCTAACGACTCATCAATCGCTGTAACTCCACCCGCCATTTTTATCCGTCGCCAACCACTGTTGGGTGTACCAGAAAAATCGCACTTTTTCACCCGTATAAGCTGTGCAGTTATAACGCGTGCGGCCAGATTTGAGTGGTTGTTTGGCTTGCACCCAGAGTTTGTTGTCAATAATGTCTGTGGTGATAGCTCCTTGCCCGGTGGCAAAGCAATTAATTTTTTCCAACAGATTAGTATCTTCCAGTTCCAAGACCAGCCAAGGTTTGTCGCCAGCTTTTACAATCAGGTTTTTCTGCTTATTTTTTTGATCGTCATAAAACGTTACCGCTTTTGTCGGCATTGGGCGGGTGTTGACTTTCATGATGAAATCGTCGAGTTCGGTGAAGCTCCCGCCAAATGGAAAACGTGGCACTGATTGCAAATCGCCTTTTTCATAGAGTGCGCCAGATTGCTGGC
>SXGR01478206.1_pt1 | contig 11751 bp, 11 predicted proteins | sample 3174711 | NCBI WGS metagenome assembly SXGR01 (sample SAMN11356860, study PRJNA531348) | freshwater metagenome | isolation source: freshwater sample F1-60 | place: China: Fuxian Lake, Yuxi | collected 2017-12-25
CGCTCGCGCCGCTCTTCATCATGTGGCTGGGGATCGGTTCGCAATCCAGGTTGGCATTTTCGGTATTCATCAGCATTTTTCCGATCATCATCGCCACGACCGCCGGCCTGTCAGCAGCCGATCCCAACGCGGTTCGGCTCTGCCGTTCGCTCACCGCGAGTGAGTGGCAGATCTTTACCAACATACGTTTCCCAAGCGCCCTGCCCTACATCTTCAGCGGCATGAAAATCGGCATCACGCTGTCGATCATCGGCGTGATCATCGGCGAGTTCATCACCTCGCAGCGGGGCCTTGGCTACCTGATCATTTTCGCCACCTCTCGGGCTGACACGGTGGTAGCGATGGCGGCCATCGTTGTCCTCTGCGCAAGTGGCCTCCTGCTCTACGGCGCCGTCGCGCTTGCTGAAAAACTCACCGACCGTCGCTACGGCGTGCCGCGCGGCTGATTTCTCGAACGGAGACTCCACCTTGGATCTGCAACTGACCGGCAAGACCGTGCTGATCACGGGCGCCTCAAAAGGTATTGGCCTTGCGGCCGCCCGCGCTTTCGCAGCTGAAGGCTGCCACCTGCACCTCACCGCGCGAAGCGGCGATGCGCTGGCTCAAACCCGGGACGAGCTTCAGTCCCGGCATGGTGTACGGGTCAGCGTGCATGTACTCGACATGGCTGACCACGCCCGCCTGGGGCAGTTGGCCGCCGACTGCGCCGACACCGACATCCTGATCAACAACGCGGGCGAAATTCCTTCGGGGCCAATCGAGTCGCTCGATGAAGCCATCTGGAAGCGCAGCTACGACGTCAAGCTCTTTGGCTACATGTTTCTCACCCGTCACCTTTACACGCGGATGAAAGCGCGCGGCAGCGGCGTGATCCTGAACGATATCGGTAATTCCGGCGAGAACTGGGACGCCAACTATGTGGCGGGCAGCACCGCAAACGCCGCTCTCATGGCTTTTACCAAGGCGCTGGGTGGCGTCAGTCTTGACTATGGCGTGCGCGTACTCGGTATAAATCCTGGTCCCGTGGATACCGAGCGGATGATCAAGATCAACAAGCGGCGCGCCATCGACGTCTATGGCGATGAATCAAAGTGGGACAGCCTGCATCAGCACTACCCAGGCCAGCGCGCTGCAAGCGCCGAGGAAATCGCTGATCTGATGTTGTTTCTGTGTTCACCACGCGCAGGCTACATAAGCGGCGCTATCGTCACGATCGACGGCGGCATTGCTGCCAAAGGCTCGATCATCAAGCCCAGGTTTGAACTTAAATGAATGCGCCCATGGCTCCCCGCGGATTTGATATCCGCAATCGTCACTTCGATACGCTGTTCAACACGCCGGGCCTGATGTGGCTGGGCCAGAACACCAATCACTTCCCGACAGCACCTGAAGTCCGGCAAGCCATGCTCGACTCAATCGCCGCCGAGGAGTATCACGCCTACGCCCCGCCTGCTGGCATGCAGGAACTTCGCGAGGGCATCCTCGACGATGTCGGACTGCCTGATCACAGCGTGATGGTGACCGATGGCGGGGTTGAAGCCCTCTATACGGTGTGTCGCAATCTGTGCCGGCCGGGCGATGAGTTCGTCACCACCGACCCGGGCTGGAAGTGGCCGATTCATTTCTCGCAGGCCGCGGGCGCCAAGGTGATCGAGATTCCCATCTATGATCCGGCGCGCAACTATCGCCTTCACGCCGAGCAGCTCGCCGCTGCCGTCACCGAACGTACACGCGCCATTTACCTCGTCGATCCGAACAACCCGCTTGGCATCTGCTACACCGATGCCGAACTGAAAGCGTTTACCGATATCGCTCGCAAGGTGGGCGCATATTTCATTCACGACACCACTTACCGGCATTTCGCGGACGCGCCTGGCCTGGCTGCGCGTCACTACCCCGAGCGCACGCTCACCATTTACAGCTTCTCAAAGTGGCTGGGACTGGCGGGGCTGCGGGTGGGAGCCATCATTTCCAATCCCGACCTGATCGAAGTCATGGCCGCCGCGCCGCCCAACAATCTGGGCTGCAATGTTATTTCACAGCGAGCGGCTATCGCTGGTCTTGCCATCAAGTCACGCTGGATGAACGACATTGGGCCGCGTCAACGCCGGAATCAGGCAGTCATCAAGGCCGCGGCCGACAAGATCCCTGGCCTTCATATTCCTGTGTATCCCTCGCAGGCAAACTTCATCGTGCTCGAGGTGATTGAAGCCGGCATCACGCCCGAAGCGTTGTGCATGGCCTATCGCGAGAAAAACATCATGATCCGCCAGGGTTCCTATCACACCCCTGCCTTTGGTCATCGGTTCGTCAAGATCAGCACCACGGTGCCTGAGGAGTGGGCCGACGCGCTCGCCGAGGCGCGTCCCGAAATGGTCGCCAAGGCCCGAACGATCAAATCGGTCGAGGCGCTCTTTTAATTGTCGCCCGGCCTCGTCTGACAGGAGATTTGCATGCCACGCATCACTACCACCGACGGCGTCGAGCTTCATGTCGAAGAAGCGGGACAGGGAACGCCGATTGTTTTTGTCCATGAGTTCGGCGGCGACCACCGCAGCTGGGAACCGCAGCTGCGATATTTTTCGCGTACGCATCGCTGCATCACTTATTCCGCGCGCGGCTATCCGCCCTCCGACGTACCGGCTGATGTGAAGGCCTATTCACAGATCCGTGCGGTCGAGGACATTCTGGATGTAATGAACGCCATGAGCGTGGATCGCGCGCATGTGATCGGTCTGTCAATGGGAGGCTTTGCAACCCTGCACTTCGGTCTTCACCATCCCGACCGTGCTCGTTCGCTGGTTGTGGCGGGCGCAGGCTATGGCGCAGAAAAGCAATACGAAGATTATTTTCGCGGGGTCTCACTCGAGGTGGCGCGTCAGTTTGAGGTGCAGGGGGCCGAGCAGTTCGCCCGTACCTACTCGATCGGCGCCTCGCGGGTGCAGTTTCAAAACAAGGACCCGCGTGGTTGGGCCGAGTTCGCCCGCTGGCTGGGCGAGCATTCGTCCCTGGGTTCGGCCAACACAATGCGAGGCGTACAGGCGCAGCGTCCCTCCATCTATGATCTTAAAGATCGACTCGCAGCGATGCCGCTTCCGACGCTCGTCGTGGTGGGCGATGAAGACGACCACTGCATTCAGCCGGGGGTGTTCATGAAAAAAACCATTCCGGCCTGTGGCCTCCTGATTCTCCCGAAGACCGGGCACACGCTTAATCTCGAAGAGCCTGATCACTTCAACCGGTTTACACTCGAGTTCATGCATGCGGTCGAGGCGGGTCGCTGGACCCCACGCGACCCACGCGCGCTGCCCTCCGAAATCATGAAGACCAACTGACCCACGCCGCCCCACCATGGCACTCAGTCAGGCGCCCAGCCAGGCGGTCAGCGAAGACCGACTGTGGAATCGCCATATGGCGCTTGCGCGTCACGGCGCCACCCCGCGCGGCGGGGTGAACCGGCAGGCGCTTTCTGCTGAAGATATCGAGGCTCGGCGAACGATGGTCGGCTGGGCCCGAGACATCGGCTGCTCAGTGTTTGGCGATGAACTCGGCAATTTTTTCATCCGTCTGGAGGGAAGTCGTCCCGACCTGCCACCGGTATTGACCGGTTCGCACCTAGACAGCCAACCCACCGGCGGGAAATTTGACGGTGTGTACGGCGTTCTCGCCGGGTTTGAGGTGTTGCAGGCGATCCGAGATACCGGGCAGGTACCACGCCGATCAATCGAGGTGGTGGCCTGGATGAACGAGGAGGGGTCACGATTCGCGCCCGGCATGATGGGATCAGCCGGCTTTGCCGGCGTCCGAAGCGTGGACGAGATCATCGCAGTGCACGACGCCCGGCAGCAGTCAGTCGCCGAGTCGCTCGCCGAGCTCGCTCTGGCGCTTCCCGATGTGCCCATGCGGCCCCTGTGCACCCCGGTTCACAGCTACATCGAGGCCCATATCGAGCAGGCGCCCGTGCTTGAGGCGCATGGGGTTCCGATTGGTGTCGTCACCGGTATTCAGGGCAAACGAACCTTCCGCGTCACCGTGACGGGCGAAGAATCTCATGCGGGAACCACGCCGCATCGCAGACGCCGCGACGCCCTGCTATCGGCCACCGGCATGGTGCAGGCGCTTGAGCGGCAGTGTTTCGACCCGCTCGACATCACCCGTTTTACCGTGGGTATGTTTCGTGTTGAACCGAATGCGCCGTCAGTGATTCCTGCGAAAGTCACCTTCTCAATCGATATTCGTCACGAATCTTCTGCAAGACTGGTTGAACTGGGTGATGCGGTTACGCCGTTGTGCCTCGCGCATGCCGGTCCGTGCGAAGTCAGGGTCGAAGAACTCTCGACCGCCATGTCGCTTGAGTTCCCGGAGTCGATTCGCAGCGAAATCGAGGCGGCCGCAAGTCGTCTTGGGCTCGGCCACATGCGGCTCCTGTCGGCTGCGGGACACGACGCCCGTTACCTGAATGATCACTGCGAAACCGGCATGATCTTCGTTCCGTGTCTGAAGGGCGTCAGTCACCACGAATCGGAGTCCGCCACGCCAGCCGATCTGATCGCGGGCGCGCGCGTCCTCGCCGAGGTGGTCTGGGCGCGCGCCAACGACGCCGACTGATCGATGGGTCTCGCGCATCGGCTCGCCTACCGAGCGCTGCGCCCGTTTTTGTTCTCGCTGGATGCTGAGCAGGCGCACGACCTCGTGATGTCGTGTCTGGCGAATGTCTCCCCCCTCGCCCGCAGACTGATGTCGCTAGCCCGGATCGATGATCCGGTGACCGTTGCTGGCCTATCCTTTCCTAACCGGGTGGGACTGGCGGCAGGTCTGGACAAAGAGGCGCGCGCCCTGCCTGCCCTGGCTGCGATGGGGTTTGGCTTCATCGAGGTCGGCAGCGTCGCGCCAAGAGGCGAGGTGTGGTCCGAGTCCCCCAGGATTCATCGTCTGCCGCAGGCGCAGGCACTCATCAACCGGATCGGTCTTCATCGCGGCGGGCTAGAACCATTCTGCGCGGCGCTCGCGCAGTGTTCCTGGCCGCTTGATCCGAGAGCGCCGGTACCGGTGCGCCTGGGTGTGAACCTGGCCTGCAATGCGGCCACCCTCGCCAGCGAAGCGGTCAGCGATTATTCGTCGGGACTGCAGGCCACCATCGCGTGGGCCGACTACTTCACGATCAATGTCTCGAACCCCAATGCGTCAAACCGGCATGTTCCTGACGCACGCCTGGCTCTGGAGCGGTGGCTGGAGGCGATCGACGAGGTGCGAGTCAACCTCGCCACCCAGACTAGCCGACGCCCCCCCGTATTCATGAAGATTTCGCCAGACTTGAGCGAGACGGCTGTTTATACACTCTGTGAGGCACTGCGCGCGCGCAGTGATAGAGTCAGCACGAACGGACTTCAGTGGGGCGTGATCGTTGCCAACACCAGCACCCGGCGCGACGCGGTCCGCGGTTTTCCCCAGGCGGAACGGGCGGGCGGGCTATCGGGGGCACCGTTGCGCGAACCGGTGAACCGATTGGTGGCACAGATGCGACGACAACTCGGGGGCGATATCGCGATCATCGGTGCAGGAGGTATTCTGAGCGGCGACGATGCACGCGAGCGAATCGAGGCAGGTGCTGATCTCGTACAGCTCTACACCGGACTCATCTATCGTGGCCCCGATCTGGTACACGAGGCTGCGGCTGCTCTGTGCGCGGTCCGATGACTGCAGCCGCACTCCGCCTTCTGGGACACCATGCGCGCTGGACGCTCCCAGTAGGCGTCTGCACCGGGATCGTGTTGCCTGCGCTCGCCGAGGCGTTACAGTCGCTGGTGCTGCCCGCCATGATAGGCATGATCACCGTGTCGCTCCTCAGGCTTGAGTGGAGCGCGTTGATGGCCGCATTGCGTCAGCCAGCCAAACTTAGACGCGTCACGATCTGCACCATGCTGATCTCACCGATAGCGGTGTGGCTGCTCGCGCGCACGGGTCTGATTCCCGAGTCGTTCACCGTGCTGTCAGTCCTGCAGGCGGCCTCCGCCCCAATCGGGTCAGCTGCTGCATTTGCCCTGTTTCTGGGTATCCCCGGACACCTGTGCATGGCGGGCACCGTGGTGATGACGCTGATGCTACCCCTCACGCTCACCGCGACCGCATCAATCCTGTTACCGAGCTTTGGCATTGAGGTGGACCTCGGTCAGTTTTTCGTTCGGGTCACCTTGTCGGCGCTTGCTCCGTTCGTCATCACATGGCTCGTGCGAAGGCTCGCGGGCGACGCGAGGCTTCGCGCGGTTGATGCTGAATTGGCTGGACTGAATGTGGTGCTGCTCGTGTTGTTTGCGATCGCAATCATGAATGGGGTCACCGAGACTTTCCTCGAGCGGCCTGCCTTCATTTTGGGACTGTTTGCGTGGTCATGGTTTGCAGCGGTGTTCTGGCATGGCGTGGGATATCTGCTGCTCCGAGCGCGGGGATTTGAGCAGGCGCTCTCGTCTTCGCTGTTGATGGGCAATCGCAATCTGGGGCTCACGCTCGCGGTGACAGCCGGCACGGCAGGCGAGGCGTTTCAGATGTATGCGGGGCTCGCGCAGATTCCGCTGTTTTGCGCACCGCTGCTGCTGTCCGGGGTGCTGCGCTTGCGGGAGGGTCGGCCGGGGCGGTAACCGGGGGCTTCGCTTTTTTCGGATGCGCGTCGGCCGGGGCGGGAGCCGTGCGGCGGATCGACTGGCTGCGCCGGCGCGTTCGCGCCGGTGCCCTCGGCGAGCAGACGCCGGGCGGAGGCGGACACAAACTCGCTCGCTGGCGCTCGCTCAAACATGTGTCCGCCTGGTGGGAAAGCGCATGCGCCTTCCCTCCCGCCCGACGCCCGCTCACCTCGGCTGGCCAGACTCACCGCCACCCGGCTCCCGCCCCGGCCTCGGCCACCCGCGTGACTTCGCGGTGGGAAAAGAAGCAGGGAGTGGCGTGCGAGGGCGGGGAGGCTGCGATGTCGTTCGTCGGGGAATTCGGGGCGTTTGCGCTCAAGGGTAATGTGATTGATCTGGCTGTTGGCGCGATCATCGACAGTACGTTCGGCAAGATTGTGGATGCCGCGGTCGGTGACCTGATCATGCCGGTTGTCGGCCTGGCGCTGGGCGGAATCGACTTCTCCAGCTACTATCTTCCGCAGATGAGCCGCCTGATCGCTTCGCGCAGCCACACACCGGCACACCCCACCCCCGAAGGCACACTCCTGCCGCGCGAAATTCGCGACCCCCTCACTCGTACCCCATGACCCCCTTCCCGCTTGCGCAACCCGTCCTGTCCACTATCCAGCGCGCAGCCCTTCCTGTCTTTTCCCACCGAGCGAAGCCCCCGGCCGACACGCATCCGGACAAGCGAAACCCCTTAGCGGTCGAGCGTAATCGCGATCTTCCCCACATGCGTATCGGCCTTCATGCGCTCGACCGCCTGCGGCAACTGCGCGAACGGAAACACCGCATCGGTCAAGGGCTTGAGCCGCCCGTCGCGAACCAGCGGCAGCATGTCGCGGATAAACCCGTCGATGGTCTGCGCACGCTGCTCCGCAGTCCGGTAGCGGTTGCTGACACCGAACAGCTTGAGGCGCCGGCTATGCAGATCGTCAACATCGATCTCGGCGCGCTTGATACCGTCAACATGCCCCACCTGGGCAAGTCTGCCCATGTAGGCAAGCGACTGCATCAGGGCATCGAACACCGAACCGCCAACATTGTTAATCGCAAGCTGAACGCCCTTGCCGCTGGTGAAGCGCTTGACCGCTTCAACAAAATCCGCCCCCCGGGTCACGATGCCTTCATCGAGCCCGATCCTACGTAACGCTTCGAGCTTGGCCGCCGAGCCCGACGTGCCAATGACCTTCGCGCCCAACGCCTTGCCGATCTGCAGACAGGCCACACCCACTCCGGATGCCACCGCGGTCACTAGCATGGTGTCGCCGGCTTTGAGCTCCCCGTTGGGGACGATCATGTCGTAGGCAACCGCGTACGCGATCGGAATGGAGCCCGCGTCGACCCAGTTCACGTTATCAGGTACCGGCATGGAATCGCGCTCATCAAGAATCGTACGCTCGGCGAACCCACCCGCTGCCCGGCCCATCACCCGATCACCCACGCGGTAACGTTTCACGCCCTCCCCCAGCATGCTCACCACGCCTGCAGCCTCCATGCCACAGCGCTTGACCTGAGCGGCGCCCTTCACCGCCACCACCCGGCTTCCGCCATGCAGAAACTCGCCGCGGTTGAGCGACGCTGCCATGACATCAATCTGTACCTGACCCGGTCCGGGAATAGGATCGGGTTGATCGGCAAGAATCAGCGCGAGCGAGCCCGCTTCAAGCATCCAGGCCTTCATCTCTCAAACTCCCTTGAATTGAGGTTTACGCTTTTCAGCAAATGCCTTTCGCCCTTCCTGATAGTCCTGGCTCGCGAAACACGTATCGGTCATCTGGCGAACACGGGCAACAGCCTCCGGCGCTTCACCTGCCGCCCAGGTCCGCATCGCAGCCTTCGCGGCGCGCACGGTGAGCGGCGCGCTCGCCGACAGCCACTGCAGATACTGGTTAGCCGTTTCATCGAGTTGTTCATCGGCCACCGAGCGATTGACAAACCCGAGCCGTGCAGCCTCGGGACCGTCGAACTGTCGGCCTGTAAAAACGATGTCGGCAGCGTGAGCCGAGGGCAGCACTTCCATCAGTCGGCGAACACTCTCGTAGCGAACGCCCAGGCCCAGCTTGGCTGCAGGCATGGCAAAGCGCGCCCGGTCGTTACAGAACCGCAGATCGCACGATGCTGCGAGGTAGAGCCCGCCCCCCATGCAAATTCCGCGAATCTTGGCGAGGGTGGGCTTGGCGGCTGCGAGCACAGCCGCGTAAGCGGTGTCTACGGCTTCGTTGTAGATGGTTGAAGCATCAAGCGTACCGCGCTTTTTTTCGAATTCGGAGATGTCGGCGCCGGATACGAACGCTTTCTCGCCGTCGCCTGCGAGCACGATCGCAAAGACTCCTGGATCCGCATCGAACCGCGCAATCGCCTGGGGTACTTCACACCACATTTCATAGGTGACCGCGTTGTGGCGCTCAAGGTTAGAAAAAACGATCCAGCCGATTCCGTCGGCCTGATGCACTTTCAAGGCTGCAGCCATTTGCTTCTCCAGTCATCACCAACAGGGAATACCGCCAATTACCGCACCCGGGTGGCCGGGTTTCAAATCATCTCGCAGCCAGTCCCGCATCCTTGACCACCTTGGCCCAGACCGCGGCTTCACGACGCATGGTGGCAGCCAGCGCATCCGGACCATCGGGCTTCGGCTCCATTCCATGGCCATGCAGCTGTTCAACCACATCAGACGACTTGAGCGTTGCCACCAACGCCTCGGTAAGCCGAACCCGGATGGGCAGGGGTGTTTTGACCGGCGCTACAAACGCATACCAGTTCACCGCGTCATAGCCTGCATAACCGCTTTCGGCAACCGTAGGCGTATCAGGAAGATCGCGCGCCCGCACGGCGCCGGTGGTGGCGAGCGCCCGAATACGGCTGCTACGGATATGCGGCAGCGCGCTGGGAAGCGATGCCATCACAGACGGTACCTGACCGCCCAGCAGGTCAGTCATCGCGGGGCCGCCTCCCTTGTAAGCAATATGCGCAATCTTGGTGCCCGCCATGGCATTCAGCAGTTCCCCCGCCAGGTGGCCCGCGCTGCCAATGCCCGAACTTCCGTAGCTGAGCCGGGTGCTGTCACTGCGAGCGAGCGCAAGGTACTCGGCGAGGGAACTGACCGGCACGCTGTTGTGAACCACCACAACATTCGGAAACACCACACCCATGGTGAGCGGCGCGTAATCACGCTCAACGTCATAGCTCACCTTTTGCATGTGAGGCGTGACGGCAAACGGCCCTACCGCTCCGAGCAGGATGGTGTAGCCATCAGGCGCGGCGGCGGCAAGCAGTTCCATCGCAACCACACCCCCACCGCCCGCGCGGTTTTCGACCACCACCTGCTGGCGAATCTGGTCTGCGAGCCGCTTGGCCACGATGCGCGCCGTAATATCGGTGCCGCCCCCAGGCGCGAATCCCACCAAAATTCGCAAGGTCCGCGATGGAAAGTCAGTGACGGCCTGCTGGGCTGCCGCCGAACCCGCAGCGCCTCCCAGCGATGCTCCCAACACCATCGTGATAAGGAATGTCAAAAGCTTTGAACCCGACATGCTCCCTCCGTTCTCCAACTATGGCGGCTACCGCCTGGCTCCAGGCGGAGTCAGGCCACGCTGCTATCCGATTACTTGTGCGGACGCCCCAATCGCCGCGCAAGACTCCACCGATGGACCTCGGAGGGCCCGTCATACACCCGGAAGGCCCGTACATCCCGGAAAATTCTGGAGACTTCGGTATCGGTGGTGAGCCCGAGTCCGCCCATGGCCTGCATGGAACGATCCACGATCCGGTAGATCGACTCCGAGCAGAGCACCTTTGCCATGCTGCTCTCGCGATTGCCGCGCCCGCCCTGATCGAGGAGCCACGCCGTGTGCCAGATCGCGAGGCGGGCGCTGTGCAGATCAAGTTCGTTATCGGCGAGTGCGAACCCCACGCCCTCATGATCGATCAGGCGCGATCCAAACGCCGTGCGGCGATTCGCATAGTCGACCGCGATGTCATGCGCCCGGCGCGCAGCCCCCAGCCAACGCATGCAATGGGTAAGGCGTGCTGGAACCAGCCGGACCTGCGCATACCGGAATCCACCCCCCACCTCGCCCAGCACGGCTGATTCGGGCACACGCAGGTTGTTCAACCGAACCTCCGCGTGACCACCACAGAAACTGGAATCGATCGAATCCAGCAGGCGCTCGATCGAGAACCCGAGCGCCGGCAAATCAGTCATGAACATGGTTGCGCCCACGTCCTGACCGTCGACGAGCGTGCGTGCCATGATGATCGCCATGCCGGCGCCCTCGGCGCCGGTGATCAGCCACTTGTGTCCGTTGATGACGAAGTCGCTTCCCTCGCGCTCTGCAACGGTCTGAAGCAGAGCAGGATCGCTGCCCGCACCTGGGGCAGGCTCGGTCATGCAGAAGCAGGACCGGATCTCGGCACTTGCGAGCCGCGACAGCCAGCGCGACTGCTGCGCCTCGGTGCCAACGATGCCCAGCAAATGCATATTGCCTTCATCGGGCGCCGCACAATGCATGGCGATCGGGCCCAGCATGGAGTAGCCCGATTCCTCGAACAGCACTGCGCGACCCACATGGCTTAGCGCCAGACCGCCCCAGCGCTCCTCGACCTGGGGTGCGAGAAGGCCCGCTTTTCGGGCCAGCGAATTCAGTTCGCGCCGAAGGCCGTCGGTTGGACCGTGCGCGGTGCGACGTTCATCTTTTTCGAACGGGATGACCTGCTCGCAGACGAAGTCACGCGTTCGATCGCGAAGCTCGGCGAGATCGGCGGGAATCGAAAAATCCATTCGGGGCTCCAACTGTCGGTACGAACGCGCACCGACCCCGAATCTATCGCAATGTGGGCCGGGAAGTCAGTTGACAGTCCTGATCCCGACTCGAACTGCCTGATCGACCGGTTGGCAAGCTACCCGTCTATACCGCGGTCAGCGCGGGCTCGCGCCCAACCGTGGATAGCGCTCAGGGTCGAAGAAGCTGCTTCCGGCAGCGTATATGCGACCAGGCGTCATGTCGGGCGGCGGCCCCGCTTCAGCCGAGCCCTCGAAGGTGAGTTCGAGTTGTACGCCACTGGGGTCATAGACAAACAACTGCCAGAG
>SXGR01572353.1_pt1 | contig 11751 bp, 7 predicted proteins | sample 3174711 | NCBI WGS metagenome assembly SXGR01 (sample SAMN11356860, study PRJNA531348) | freshwater metagenome | isolation source: freshwater sample F1-60 | place: China: Fuxian Lake, Yuxi | collected 2017-12-25
CGGCGAGGCGCTCCCGCTGCGCCGGATGCTGTGCGTCGGCCTCGGCGTCGGGCTGGCGGTCGGCATCGTCTGCCTGGTCGTGCCGCACGCCGCCGCAGCGGCCGTCGGCGCGGTGAGCGTGGCGAGCACCACCGTCGCCGTCCAGACCGGGAGCTGGTTGAAACGCGCCGCCCGCCGCTTCGGCCTGGTGAGTTGACCGGACTCGGCGGAAAGGGTTCAGTCGAATGAGCGCGTTCGGTGAAGGAAATCGGCCGGTCGAGTACGCGCCTTCGGGTGCGTGCGTCAGCCCGTGCGATACCCAGAATCGAACGCCACTCTCCGACCGAATCTCGTCCGCCAACTCCGACTTCGTGACGCTATTCCCGTACCCCTCAACCCCACGTCCCGGAGACCGCCGTGCTGTACCTGATCGCCGCCATCTTCTTCGCGCTGATGGTGTTCGACGCCGCCCGCGAGATGCCGTAGGTTCGCCCAACAGACTTTAACACAGGAGCCGTTGTGGCCAAGACCGTGGTGATCGACGAGATCCACGTGACGATCCGCGTCCCGAGTGACCTGCCCGAGGTCCGGGCCGCCGAGATCCACCGGGTGCTCACCGGCAAGGACTTCATGAACCGCTTGCGCCGGGCCGTACGAGCCGCTCTCCGGGTCTTCCCGGAATTGCAAGCGGTGCATCTGTCGCTGACCCGCTGACGTAGCCGAGTCGATGTCCGTCCCTCCACGCTCCCAACTGGGAACGGGTGGGACGGACATCAGCTCCATGCGTTACCGGGGAGGTGAACCGCGGGCCTTTTCTTTAGCCCTTGGGTGGCGCGCCGGCTCGGGTGTCGGACGAGTGATTGATATCAGCGCCAGAGGTGCCGCATCGGCCGGAGCGCACCGCCGGTGAGGAGGTGTTCCGGAGCCGGTGCGAGGTGCGCGTATTCGAGTGCCCGCTGGGCATCGGTCAAGGCGGTGGGGCGGGTTCCGCTGGGACCGCGGAACTCACTACCCGATCGGCCGGCAGCCGGCCGGGCTGGAAGTCCGCGGCCTGTGCAAGCGATGCAGACGCGCAAAGGCCCGCGAGACCGCAGAGGAGCACGAACGCGCATCGGTGTGCCTTCGGGGAGGGTCAGGTGAGTCCGGGAATCGGCTCGCCCTGCTCGACGCGGCGGAGCAGATCCTGGCGGATGTTCGGGAACAGCCGCAACTTCGTCGGGTCGAGCAGGGTCCGCAGCACGGTGGAGATCAGGTCCGCGGTCGTCACCGGCGTCGTAACCGGGCGACCGGCCTCGTGGTCAGATTTCCCGATCACCTGGCCCATCTTGAACCCGCCGCCGGCAAGAAACAGCGGGGCCAGAGTGGGCCAGTGGTCGCGCCCGCCCTTCGGGTTGATCTTCGGCGTGCGCCCCATCTCCCCGCACACGACCAGCAGGATCCGGTCCTCTAGCCCGCGCTCTTTCACGTCGTCGAGGAACGCGGACACGGCTCGATCTAGTTGCGGTCCGAAGCCTTCGAGCCCGGCCTTCACCCCCGGGTTCAGCCCCTCGTTGTGGAAGTCCCACCCGCAGTTCTCGACCATCACCAGCCCGGCCCCGGCCTCGCACAGCCGCCGGGCCAGCAGCATCTGTCGGCCGAGCATCGACGGCCGCCGCGGGAAATCGGGCAGGTTGAGGAAGTTCGGGCACGTCAGCGTGATGTCGCTCGTGTCGTACCGCTCGACGGTCTTCGGATCCTCGCGGTCGAGGCGGAACGCCTCCGCGACGCTCCCCTTGAGCACCGTGTACGCCTGATCGATGTAGGCGTCGTGGGCGGCGAACGCTCGGTCCGACTCCAGCCCACGGGTTGCGGTATCGAGTCCGCGGAGCAGTTCGCGGCGGTCCGCGGCGCGGTCGGCCGGGAGCCGCAGCTCCATGTTGTGGAGCAGAGGCGAGAAGGTGACGTCACCGTCCGGCTTCCGCTGCGGCCCGGTCGGCTTCGGTGGCTTGGTGATGACGCCCGCAGGGTTGAACGGGGCGTAGGCGTCGGGCAGGTCGCCGTGGGTGTTGCCGCGGAGAAAGTGCTCCTGCAGGAACTCCTTGTTGTTGCCGCTGTCGAGCACGATGTAGCTGGGCATCCCCGTGTTCGGGTGATTGGTGCCGCGCAGGTACGAGTACACCGACCCGGCGCTGGGCGGCGACAGTTTTGCATCGGTCCCGGTCAGCATCGCACGGACCCAGTTGTCCTGGTGGTCCTTGCACGGCGTCTGGAACGAGCGGACGACGGCGAGCCGGTTCGCACGCTCCGCCAGTTTCGGGAAGTGGCTGCCGAAAGCGATCCCGGGGAGCGCGGTCTTTGTCTCACCGAACATGGTGCGGACCTTGTCCGACGCGCCCGGCTTCGGGTCCCACGTCTCGGCCTGCGGCGGGCCACCGCCGAGCCACAGCCACACCACCGACTTGTCCCGCACCCACGGTTTGTCGCCCGGTTCGCCCCCGCGGAGCAGGCGCGGCAGGCTCAGCGTGCCCAGCCCGGCCGCGCCGACGCGCAGGAACGCGCGCCGCGAACAGCCATCGGAGTAGCCCGATCGAATTGTGAACATACGTCATTGCTCCGACGCCGAGGTGTTACTTGCGGCGCAGGTCCCAGCAGTAGATTCCGTCGGCCCCGCGGAGGAACAGTCGGCCTTCGACGACCGGGTGGCCGATCGGCATCTCGTAGCCGGTCGCGTCGTAGTGCGGGGTGTTCCACGGCTTGCCCATCGGCTTGAAGGTGTCGGCCGTGGTGCCGAGCATGAGCACGTCGTGGATGCTCCCGTGCTGGCTGTCCGGCTCGTGGAAGAACCGCCCTTCGGCGCAGTACCCGTGGCTCTCTTGGTCGGTCTTCGCGCCGTCGAAGCGGGCCAGCACCTTCCCGCTGTTCACGTCGAGCATCGCCGTACCGGCCTTGGTGCGAACAAAGGCGCGGTCCTTCCAGACGGGCGTCCCGGTCATGCCTTGGCTGACGAACCCGACCTTCTCCTCGCCCGTGTGTTGCCAGAGTTTCTTCGCACCCTCAGGTGTGATCTTCCAGCCGCTGGCGCGGCCGAGCAAGTTCTCGTCGCCGGGGCCGAGCGGTTCCTTCCCAGCGTTCAAGAGGAGAACGTCTCCCGCGACGGAGAGCGTCGATTCCTGCCGGCCCGTGTCGAGCGCCCACCGTTCCTTGCCGGTGAGCGGGTCGAGACAGCGGACCTTGCCGTCCACGTTGCCGCAAAGGACGGATTCGCCGCCCGCGTGAACCCAGCGCGTCGGGGTGGCGTGGTGGGCGAGGCACTTCGGCACCTGCCAAAGTTTCTTGCCGGTCGCGCCGTCGAACCCGATCAGCCCGCCCTGGAAGTCCGGGCACACCCACACGCCCGCGGCGAACGTAGAACCGTGGCAGTGCCCGCGGTTGATCCCGCCGAACGACTTCTTCTCAGCCAGTCCCTTCTTCTTGATCTCTTCGAGCTTTGTGTGTTCCGCGCCGAGGTCGCTCTCCCACACGATCTTGCCGGTGGTGGCGTCGAGGCAGTACACGCGGCACGTCGAACCGATCACGTAGACCCGACCGCCGAACACGGCGCCGGTGTGGTTGGTGATGATGCTTTTGTGGTCGGTCCAGTTCAACCCCTTGCCCTTGAACACCTGCTTCCACAGCGTCTTGCCGGTCCCGGCATCCACGCACAGCACCACGTCATCGGCCGACACGCGCCAGTAGTCCGGCGACCACGTGCCCGGCCCCAGGTCTCTCTTCTTCTGCTCCGCCGCGTCCACGACCTCGCCACTCGGGACGAAGAAACTGGCGAACACCTTCCCGTCTGCGACGAGTAGGCTCGCCGCCCCGCCGCCGGGCAGCGGGATGCCGCCACCGGAAGTCGCCTCGCCGCCATCCGCGAGCGGAATCTTGATGGGCTTGAAGTCCTTAAGCGAGATGCCGTGCCAGCCGTGGCCGCCGTACCGCGGGCTTTGAGCCGCGCCGGGCGGGGTCGGTTCCACGCTCTTCCACACCAGCCGCGCGTCCTTCAGGTCATCGACGAGCGTCAGCCCGCAGTCGGTGGCGCTGAAGTTGCTGTTCGGCCCCGGGTAGCACGGCCACGACGGGGCGTCCGCCCCGTGAGCGGGGCCGGCGAGCAGCACGACGAATGCGACGGCCAACGCGGATCGCAAGATGCGGGCGGGCATGAGATGCGGCCTTCTGGGGTGGGGTGCGTCACTTCTTGTAGTCGGCCTCGGTCTTCTCGGCGGCCCAGAACAGCGCCCGGGCCAGCATCACGCGGACGCTCTCCTGCGCCTCGATGTCGCGCGGGTCGTGGACCGTGTAGAACGTCCGCTGCTTCGTGTCCTTGTTGACCCGGCACCACGTCTGCGGCTCCTTCGACTCCTTCATCTCGATCAGCACGGTCACGTCATCGGCCACGAGCTTGTGCTTGTAACCGCGGTCGGTGAGGGTAAACTTCGTGAGCTCCGGCAGCCCCTTCACGGTCGGGTGATCGGCCGAGCCTTCCTTGATCTGCTGGACGCCGCCGTGGTGACCGGCGTACTCGCCGCCGAAGATTGCCCCGCCGTACTTTCCAACGTTCTCGACCCCCGGCACCGTGACGCCCTTCGGCAGCTTAAGGCCCATCGCGTGGTGCGACCGCCGGCCGCCCACCACCGGCTTGGTCGTCAGGAGCTTGAGGAGCAGTTCGGACTGCTTCTCGTTGAGGTTGACGTGGGTGAGCGCGGTGAAGATCACGTCCGCCTTCGCGGACTTGTCGAGGTCGGGGATCTCGGGCGGGTTGGCGTAGTAGGCCTTCCGCTCGGCCTCGGGCGTGTCCTTGGTCGGCTGGGGCGTCTTCGGCTCGATCCACGTCACCTCTACGCGGTACGACTTCTCCAGCCACTCGCGGAACGCCTCGAGCCCGGCCTTCCGGTCCCACGGCTCGATCGGGATCAGCATCGCCACCTTCAGCGGTGGCTTCTTGTCGTCGGCACGAGCGACGGAACTCACAAGCAGCGCCAGCAGGGTCAGTCCGAGAATGCGGAATCGCATGAATGTCTCCTCGCGGGGGTTCAATCGAGTCCCTTGAGCGGCCCGGTGCTGTCGCCCAGCCGCGGGGCCGGGGCGCCAACGCGGTCGAGCATCGACAGCCACAGGTTCGTGAGCGGGGTGTTCGCGGGGTAGCGGACGTGGCGACCCGGTTTGAGCGATCCGCCGCCCATGCCCGCGAGCAGGATCGGCAGGTCTTTGTGGTCGTGCCGGTCGCCGTCGCCCAGCGCGCATCCGTAAGCGACCATGCAGTTGTCGAGTAGCGTGCCGTCCCCCTCGCGCACGCTCTTCAGCCGCTCCAGAAGGGAGGCGAACTGCGTCGCGTGGTGCCGCTCGATCTTCAGGATCTGCTCGACCATGTCCGCCTTGCCGCCGTGGTGCGACAGGTCGTGGTGGGCGCCCTTCACGCCGAGTTCGGGGTACGACCGCACGCTTCCCTCGGCGTCGAAGATGAACGAGCAGACGCGGGTCACGTCGGCCCGGAAGGCGAGTACCATCAGGTCGCCCAGCAGCCGGACGTATTCGGCGAACTCCTCGGGGATCTTGTCGCCGGGCCAGACGGCTCCGTCGGGCAACTTCGGCACGGGCAGCGCCTCGGCGCGCTGGATGCGGCCCTCGATGTCGCGCACCGAACTCAGGTACTCGTCGATCTTGTGGCGGTCGTCAGTGCTGACCTTCCGCCCGAGTGCGGCCGCCTCATCCCCGACCGTGTCGAGGATGCTCCGCCGAGTGTCGGTCTTCTTCGGGTCGGGCGTGGCGCCGGTTCCGAACAGGCGGTCGAACACGGCGCGGGGCGAGGTCTCCGTGGGCAGCGGCTGTGTGGGGGACGCCCACGACAGGGTGCTGGTGAGCACGCACGGGAAGCCGTCGCAGAAGAACTTGCCGGTCCGCTGGGTGCCGATCTGGAGCGACGGTAGGCGGGTGAGGCGGCCGATCTTCGCGGCGGCGAACTGGTCGGCGGAGACGCCGCACCGGGCGTCCCGGCGCGGCTGGACGCCGGTGAGGAACGTTCCCATCGCCGGGGCGTGGTTGCCGCCGTCGTGACCGCCCTGCAGCGCCGCCAGCCCGGAGAGAACGGAGAAGTCCCCGCGGAACTTAGCCAGCGGTTTCAGGAGATCGGGCACCTCGTAGTCCGCACCCTCTGTCGCGGGCGTCCAGTGCTTCATCTGGATGCCGTTGGGTACATACACGAACGCCATCCGCACCGGCGGCTTCGGCGTCCCGCCGGCCGCGAACCCGCGCGGGGTCATCGCCTCGAGCCACGGCAGCGTGATGGTCGCGCCGATGCCGCGCAGGACCGTCCGCCGGGAGAGCGGTTCGTTCGACAACACGTTCACGGTTTGTCCCCCTTCGTCCCGCGGCGCAGGCGGAACGGGTCGCTCTTCGCCACTTCGAGAATCAGTGTCCGGAACCGGTAGTCGTCCTTCGCCACCGCGGCCGCGATGGCGTCCACGGTCGGGGCGTCGTAGTCCCCGAGGCCGCGGCCCAGCGCGTAGGTGAGCAGCTTCTCGGTCAGGCACCGGGCGAACCGGTCCTTCCGCTCGAGCAGGATCTTTCGCAGCCCGTCGGCACCCCGGAACTTCGTCCCGTCGGGCAGCTCGCCGGCGTCGTCGATCGGCTTCTTGCCGTCCGTCTCGCGGTACTGGCCCAGCACGTCGAACTTCTCCAGGGCGAAGCCGAGCGGGTCGATTTTGGCGTGACACGCGGCGCACGCGGCCTTGCTCCGGTGTAATTCGAGCCGTGCCCGCAGTGTCTCTCCCCGCGCCTTCGGGTCGGCGGGTTGCTCGAGTGGGGGCACGTCGGCCGGGGGCGGGGGCGGCGGGGAGCCGAGGACGTTCTCCAGTACCCAGATGCCGCGCTTGACCGGCGACGTGCGGTCCGGGGCGCTGATCATCGTCAGGACGCTGGCGTGGGTCAACACCCCGGCGCGCGGGCCGTCCGCCGGCAGCGCGACCTTTATGAACGCGTGCTCCGGGATCACGGCGTCCGACTTCTTCCCCCGGGCGTGCTGGCCCAGGCCGTAGAGCCGAGCCAGCCGGTCGTTGACGAACGTGTACCGGCCGTCGAGGAAGTCGGTGATCGGCCGGTTCTCCCGCAGCACGTGATCGAAGAAGAGGAGCGACTCGCGGGTCATCGACTCGCGCAGTCGCACCTCGAACTGGGGGCCGCGGCTCACGCGGGCGATGTTGGCGATCTCCAGCCACTGCGGGGCGAAGTTCTCGACGAAGGCGTCCGACTTCGGGTCGGCGAGCATCCGCTTCACCTGCGCGTCGAGCGTCTTCGAGAGTTCACCCTTCGACGCGAGAGCGAGCAGTTCCTCGTCGGGCATGCTGCTCCACAGGAAGTACGCGAGCCGACTGGCGAGGTGGTACTCCGAGACGGGGTGCGGTCCCTTCTCCCGCGGCCGGTCGTCGAGTTCGACGCGGAACAGGAAGTTCGGCGACACCAGGAGCGCCTGCAGACACGTCCCGATGGCCGCCTCGAACGTCTGACCGGCGGCGCGGGAGCGGTCGTACAGTTTGAGATACCGCTCGACCTCCTCGGCGGTCGCGGGTCGGCGGAAGGCCCGGCCGGCGAAGCGGGTCAGGATCTCGCTCGCCTGCTCGCGCGGCTTCGCCTTCGGGTCGCACGCCAGGATGCGCCGACGCCCCTCGGGCGGGTCGTCCATCGGGCCGATCAGGTCGATGGCGTGCAACTCCAAGCCGCGGAAGTTCTCCTTGTTCCCCCCATCGACGCGGGGTGGGAACGCGGCCTTCTTTGCCTTCAACTCCGCCGCGGGGTTGAGCAGCGCGAGGCTCACCCGGTGCTTGCCCTTCGTCAGGGTGACGGAGATCTCGAACTTCGTGTACGCGCCCTTCTCCGGCCACGCGAACGATACCCGCTTCAGTTCCTTCCCATCGACGCTCACCAGCACTTCCGCCGGCGGGTCGTCCTTCCGCAGCGGCTTGCCTTCGAGGCGCACGACGTAGTTGCCGTCCGCGGCCGGGCGGAAGGTCGCGGCGAGCAGGTCGGACGTGAACACCTGCACGCGGTACGGCACCTGGGTGTTCTTCGTGATGAACTGGGAGAACCCGACGCGGACGGTCGGCTCCTTCTTGCCCGTCGCCAGGGTGCGGCCGACGACGGCGGCCGACGACGGCTTCCGCCGCGTCGAGGTAGCGTTCGAGCAGGAGGGGCGAGAGGGAAAGGGCGTCGGCGTTGTTGTCGAACCCGTGGCTGGCGTCGTCGGCCGGGAAGTTGTCGGCCGGCTCGAACTCGATCATGCATAGGTCGCGGATCGTGTTGTTGTACTCGGCGCGGTTGAGTCGCCGGACGGTGGTGCGGCCGGGGTCGCGCGGCTTGCCGGCGTCGGCCCGGCGGAACGCAGCGCGGACCGCCTCGGCGAAGGCGTCCCGCTCGTCGGCGGTCGGCTGGGGTGCCCCCTTCGGCGGCATCTCGCCGTCGCGGACGGCCTTCACCGCGTTCGACCAGACCTTGCGCCCCGCGACCACTGCTGACTCGTCCGAGTACACGCTCAGGTCGAGGTCGCCCTTCTTCTTGGATCCGTCGTGGCACGACAGGCAGTATTTCTTGACGAACGCCGCGCCGGGGTGCGGGGCGTGCTCCGCGCGTGGCGACTTCGGCTGCGCCGCGACCGGCGCGGGGCGCACCGAAAACGCGCCGAGCAGGACGAGTCCGGCGAATGTGAGCAGGAGTGCGTACCTCAACGATCTCACGCGACGATCTCCTTCACCACCCACCTCTCCAGTCGGTCAGCCGTTCTCCGTCGAGGGATCGTCAGAACAGTTCCTCGATGACGCCGTTGTTCTCGACGGCGGCCTTGATGTCACGGTTGAGGTCGGGGCGGAGCCGGAGTTTGCCGAGGTCGAACAGCGAGTGCATGACGGTCGAGAACAGGTTCGCGGGCTTGTACACTTTCGTCGTGGGCTTCGACGCGGTCGCGTCCGACTTCCCGATCACCTGCCCGGTCTTGATCCCGCCGCCGGCGAGGATCAGTGGCGTGAGGTTCCCGTAGTGGTCGCGGCCGCCGTTCTTGTTGAGTTTCGGGGTCCGGCCCATCTCGCCGGTCACCACCAGCAGGATGCGATCCGAGAGGCCGCGCTGCTTCACGTCCTCCAGGAACGCGGCGACCGCGTGATCGACCTGCGGCGCGAGCCACTTCAGCCCCTCCATGTTCTTCGGGCTGTTGTTGTTCGCGTGCATGTCCCAACCGCAGTCCGAAACCGTGACGAACCCGCACCCGGCCTCGCACAACCGTCGGGCGAGCAGCATCTGCTTGCCGAGCAGGTTGGTCGCCCGCTTCATGTCGTGCCAGCGGGTCGCGTCCTCGAGCTTGAACAGCTTGCTCGTGTCGTACCGAGCGAGCGTCTTCGGGTCTTCCTTGCTCAGGTCGAACGCCTCGGTGACGCCGCGGGTGATGACGTCCACCGCCTGCTGCTGGTACTTGCCGGCCTGGGCGAGCGTCTCGTCCTTGTCCAGCCCGCGACGCAGGCCGTCGAGTTCCGTGAGGAGCTTCCGGCGGTCGTCGAACTGCTCGCGCGGGATCGTGAGACTCATCGACTGCTTGAGCTTCGAGCCGCCCGAAGGGCTAAACGCCTCGTACTGGGAGCCGAGCGTGCCGGTCTGCGTGAGCGTCGGCAGCGCGCCGGTCTCGAAATTGTTTTGCAGTTGCAGCCCCTCCTGAACCGCTTCGGGCAGCACGAGGACGTTCCGCGGCAGGCCGGTGCGCGGGTGGGTCGGGCCAGCGAGGTTCGCGTAGACGGCGCTCATCGCGGCCTTCGCCGCGTTGCCGCCGGTGGTGACCGCCTGGTAGGTGTGCCCGCCGTTGCCCGAGGCGAACGACCGGACGACGGCGAGTTCCTTCGCCATCGCGGCCATTTTCGGGAAGTGTTCGCTGAACGCGACGCCCGGCAGTGCGGTCGGAATCGTGTCGCCGAGGGTGCGGAACTCTTGCGGCGCGTCGGGCTTCGGATCCCACGTTTCGAGTTGCGTCGGGCCGCCCTGGAGGAACAGCAGGACCACCGACTTGTGTTCGGTCGCGAGGCTCTCGCCGGCCGCGGCCCGCGCGGCGAGAAGGTCCGCGAGCGACAACCCGGCCAGTCCCAGGCTCCCGACGCGGAGGAACTCGCGGCGAGTGCGGCCTTCGCAATTCCGGGCGTAACCGCGGTCGAAAATGGTGAGCATGGGGCACCGACGTGGGAGGGTGGGCGGGAGATCGCGAGTTGGCGCGGACAGCACCACTATTCAGAACCCCGCTCCCCGACCCACGCAGACACGAGCGATTCCGTCTGCCGGCCCCCGTCGCTGGGGTTCAGAGAATAACGCCTCCCATTCCGCCGTTCCGAGATGCGACTCCCAATGACCCGCTTCGCCTGGCTCCCGCTCGTGCTCGCCCCGGTTTTGTCGGCCGGTGAGGCGCCGAAGTCCGCGGTTCCCGCGGACCCGCATCGGGACACGGTCAAACCGTTCCTCGCCGCGCACTGCGTGAAGTGCCACGGGCCGGACAAGCAGTCCGGTGGTGTGCGCCTCGACGATCTTTCGGCTGATCCCGCGAAGGACATCGAGCGGTGGGCAGCCGTCGGCGAGCAGATCCGCGATGGCTTGATGCCCCCGGCGAAGGCGCCGCGCCCCGACGCCGCGAAGAGCCGCGCGGTGGTCGCGTGGGTGACCGAGAAGACCGGCGGCCGCGCCGCGAAGTTGCCCAACCAAGGGAACCTGATCCCGCACGAGTTGCTCTTCGGCAAACCGGCGAGCGCGGCCGAAGCACCCGCTCCGCGCGTGTGGCGGCTCAGCCCCGAGGGTTACATGGGGTTCGTTCAGGAGGTTGGGCGCGGGAAGATCGCCGGGTTGGTGCAGCCGTTCACGCTCGCCCCCGAACGCGGCATCAAGGACTTCGCCGGGCTGTACACCATCGACGAGCCGAGCACCGAGATTCTGATTCGCAACGCCGAGGCTATTGTCGAGGTGCAGACGACCCACGAAGTAAAAGACGGCAAGGTGCAAGGCAAGAACGGTTCGGTGCGCGAGTTCCTCACGCTCCTGGATCCGAAGGGCGAGCCCACTCCGGCGCAACTCGAGGCCGCCGTGCAGACGCAGTTCAAGATGGCTGTCGGCCGGGCCGCGACTGGGGACGAACTGAAGCGGTTTCTCGGCCTCTACGAGAAGTGCGTGAAGACCGGCGACCGGCCGGGGGCCGCGCGGACGATGCTTCAAGCAGTGCTGCTGAAGACCGACGCCCTGTACCGCTCCGAACTCGGCCGCGGGAGGTCCGACATCACCGGCCGGAAGATGCTCGCGCCGGAGGAACTCGCGGTCGCCGTCAGCCTCGCACTCGGCGACCGGCGCGACGCCGCTCTGCTGACTGCGGCGGTGAAGGGCGAACTGACCACGAAGGAACAGGTCGCGGTCCACGTTCGCCGACTGCTCGACTCGCCGCGCGAGAGCGACCGCACCCGCGTCCTGCGGTTCTTCCGCGAGTACTTCGAGTACGGCAACGCCCTCAACGTCTTCAAGGACAAGCCGAAGGAGTTCGTTCACCAGCCGGCGCAACTGGTTTCGGATACCGACCGGCTTGTGCTTTACGTCCTCGCAACCGACAAGGACGTGTTCCGCGAACTGCTTACCACCCCGAAATCGTTCGTCAACTACACCACCGCCAAGAACAAGCAGAAGGGCGGGATCGAGGAGCCGAAGCCGGCCGTCGTACTGAACCCGACCAACAACAAGGGGCAGAAGGGTCTCGAGTCC
>SXGR01058375.1_pt1 | contig 11750 bp, 10 predicted proteins | sample 3174711 | NCBI WGS metagenome assembly SXGR01 (sample SAMN11356860, study PRJNA531348) | freshwater metagenome | isolation source: freshwater sample F1-60 | place: China: Fuxian Lake, Yuxi | collected 2017-12-25
CCGACCGTCTCGCCGAGGCTTTCGCCGAAAAACTCCACGCCGATGTGCGCCGCATCTGGTACGCGCCGACCGAGTCGTTCAGCAACGTCGAGCTGATCGCCGAGCGCTACCGCGGCATCCGCCCGGCCTTCGGCTACCCGGCTTGCCCGAGCCACGCCGAGAAGCCGATCCTCTTCGAGCTGCTCGCGGCGCGCGGAATCGGCATGGAACTGACCGAAAGCTTTGCCATGACGCCAGCGGCCTCGGTGAGCGGACTCTACCTGCACGCGCCCGAGGCCACGTACTTCGACGTCGGCCGCATCGACCGCGAGCAACTCGAGGACTGGGCGCGCCGACGCGGCGTCGATGTGGGCGTTGCGGAAGCGTGGTTGCGCCCGAATTTGTGATTCGACCGGAGGCCCGCGCCTCCCCCGATCGCCCGCGGGGCGGGCCTGCGCGCGCCGTCGGCCTGGTCCACCAACTGGACGAAGTGGCCGGCATGGCTCTTCCGGCGAAGGTCCATGAGGCGAGGCAGGTCCGGCGGAACGCCGACACGGCGGCGGACGACATCGAGAGAGCAAGTCTTGCCTGCTGCGTTGATGGGCACCTGCCACGAATCTGTCCAGAGACCGACCGTCCCGACCACGTGATCCTTCGGTTCCGAATGGGGCAGGAAACTTGCTCAACCCGGCCCCGTGCGACACGCTTTGCTTCTGATCCTGGGCTTGGCCGTTCTGGTCGGTCTGGGCGGGTGTCATCTCGGCGCCAAGCGCCTCGCACGCGCACCCGAGCGCTGGATCCAGGAACAAGGTGGGATCGTGGCCGACGTAGATGTCGCCCCTCGCGCTCGCGTCGCCTGGCAAGCCGTGACACGCGAGCGCCGCGAGCCTCGGCTGCGTCTGCGGGTGCTCGCGGCGCCTAGCCTGTCCGCCTTCGCCTGGCCTAGCGGCGAAATTTTTCTGACAAGTGGTCTGGTGGACGCGCTCGATGACGACGAAATCACGGCTGCTCTGGCGCACGAAATCGGTCATCTCGAAGCGGAGGCCCTGAGCAGCGCGGCGCCGGGCTTCGCGGGACTTGCCAGCCGCGCCGGCTCCCTGTCGGCCGAGCACCGAGCCGATCTGTTCGGCCTCGATCTTCTCGAAGCGCGCCGCATTCCCGGTCAAGCCATGGTCGACATGCTCCGGAAGGTGCACGATCGAATGGTTCCGGGCTGCGCGACCCGTGCCGCGCTCGAAGACCGCATCCGCCTGCTGGAGGCGACCGCATCGCGCTGAGACGATCGCCCCACGTCACGCAGATGTCTACTGGACGGGGTAACGTCAGTCGTCTCGCAGTGAGACCGATCGGCTCGACGGCTCGCAACGCGTGATCGCCCCTTTGAGGCGATCACGTCAGCCGCATCGCGCTGAGACCGCAGGTCCGTAGCGAGCCGAGGGCCTACAGCTCAGTCCGTTCCCTTCATGGACTCCATGGAGCCCTCCATGGGCCGCACGACCAGATGCGAAGTCTTGCCGCCCTGCTTGCCGACACGGCTCGGGTGCCAGTGGCCCCCGCCGGGCTTCCCGATCGCCGTCTCAGCCTCCGTCTCGGCCGTCCCGGTGAGCGCGTGGGGCTCGGCCTGATGCTGCTTGCGCATCGCACCCAGCGCGCGCTCGTCCAGTCCACGCCGCGCGCCGCCGGGACCGGCGAATCCGACCAACGGAGTCGCCGCGACCAGTGCCGCTGCAGCCAACCCTACAAATGCCGACGCTCTCATGGTGTGTCCTCCTTCTCTGGATTTCGTTCCGTCTCCCACTCAAGAATACGCTGCGGGCAGGGCTACGTAACGGGGGGCTTGGTCCGGGCGGACGGCATTCTTGGTCGGGCGGAGGCAGCCTCGGTGAGACCGCCTGATCGCTCGTGTGCTGCTCGGGGAGATCACCTCCTACAGCGGCTTCCAGACCCGATAGGTTTGCACCCACGGCCCGCGCGCGCATGCGACGTCGCGCCACGCGCGGGCGCGCGCTAGGGAGTCACGGGCGTGGAGACGGCCCCCGGGGCCTTGGCTGGACCCAGCCGCGCGCAACCCGGACGCTGGCCGCGAGCGTTTGGTTGCCGGCAAGGCTGCGTCAGGACCTTCGTTAAATCCAAAATTGAAAGACCCGCTCTCCCATGACCCCCGATAGCGAGATCATTCCCCTGCCCATGGCCGACGACGCGGTGCTGGGCACGCCCCGGCGGGACGCGTCGCGCGCGGTCTGGGGCCTCGCCTGGCCGGTGATCCTGGCCATGCTCTCGGAGTCACTGGTGGCACTCGTCGATATGGTGATGGTGTCCCAGCTCGGCGCAACGGCGGTCGCGGCCGTCGGTACCGGTGGCCAGATTCTGAACGCCGTCTCGATCGTGATGTCGGCGGTCGGCACGGGGGCGCTCGCGATCGTCGCCCGCCACATCGGTGCGGGCGAGTCACGCGAAGCCTCGGCTGTCACCGGGCAGTCCATCGTCACCGCCGCGGCACTCGCCACCGCCGTCGTGGTGCCGATTGCCTTGCTCGCGCCCGCGCTGGTGGAGGCCTTCGGCGTCGAACCCGCCGTCGCCCGGCAGGGCGCGGCCTTCACGCGCCTGGTCCTGCTCTCGGCGGTGCCGGGCAGCGTTCTCTTCGTGATCGGCTCGGCCCTGCGCGGCGCCGGCGACACCCGCACCCCGCTTGCGATCAGCGTCATCGTCAATATCGTCAACGTGATCCTGAATTGGATCCTGATCTTCGGCCATCTCGGCTTCCCGGCGCTCGGCGTACGCGGCTCGGCGCTCGCCACCACCCTCGCCTTCACCACCGGTGCCGCGATCGCGCTCGGCCTCATGATGAGCCACCGGCTGAGGCTCGGCCTCTACACCCACGATCTCAGACCGCACCGCGAGACCATCCGGCGCGTGCTCAAGATCGGTACGCCCACCGCCCTCGAGCAGGCGCTGATGCAGATCGGGTTCTTCATCTACCTGGTCTTCGCTGTGCGCTACGGCACCGACGCCGTCGCGGCTTACTTCATCGGCGTCCGTATACTAGCCTTGTCGTTCCTGCCGGGCTTTGGCTTCGCGGCGGCGGCCTCGGCACTGGTCGGTCAGAGCCTGGGCGCGAACCAGCCCGACCACGCCCGGCGTGCCGGCTGGCTCGCCAGCGCCATGGCGGTCGTGCTGATGACTGCTGCCGGAATCCTGATCACCCTCGAGGCGGAACCAATCGCGCGCGTCTTCGTGAACAACCCGACGGTGGTCGCCAACACGGTGTCCTTCATTGTCATGCTCGGAATCGCGCAGCCCTTCATGGCACTCGACTCGACCTTGGGCGGCGCCCTGCGCGGCGCGGGCGACACCCGTTTTCCATTGTTGACGGTGCTGATCACCTTCTATGGCGTGCGCCTTGGGCTCTCGTGGCTGGTCGTGTCGATCGGTTCGCTCGGGCTCGCGTGGCTCTGGGCGACGTTGATCGGCGACTACGTGATGCGGGCGCTGCTCAAGGGCTGGCGCTTCCACACCGGGGCCTGGGCCACGATCCGGGTCTGAGCCCCCCGCGCCGGCGGGCCAGCCTTGTCGGCGAAGAGCCGCGGCGACTTCTCAAGAGTGGAGCGCGAGCGGCCGATGGCCGGACGGGCCCCCCGCAAGCGGTGTGCGCCGCACGGCCGGCGGGCCCGGCGCTCATGGAAGACGGACGGGCACAGCGGGCGGCACGGATGCGTGCCGAGATTCTGGCGACGCGCGACCTGCCCGCGCTGGCCCCGACGCTGACCCATCTCTTCGAGCTGCTGCACTCCGAGAGCGCGACGCCGCGCGAGCTCGCCACCGTGGTCGAGGCCGACCACGCACTGGCCGCGCGTGTGCTGCGCGCTGCCAACAGCGCTTTCTACGGACCGCGTAGCGGCGTCAGCAGCGTCTCGCGCGCGGTGATGGCGCTCGGGTGGAGCAAGATCGAGAGCCTCGCCATCGCCGTTGGTGTCTGGCACAATATTCTACCGCATCGAGCGGCCGAGCTGCGCCTGCTCTGGCGGCACGCAGTCCGTGTCGGGGCTGCCGCTCGCCTGATCGCACGCCGCACCGGCAAGCTCGGCTCCGACGAGGCCTTCACGGCCGGCCTCCTGCACGACATCGGCCGCGCCGTGTTGCTGCTCCGCCATCCCGAGCACGCTGCCCTCCTGCTCTCCACCGCCGGCGACGATCCAGCTCGCGAACGCGAGATACTTGATGTCGGCCACGATCAAGCCGGCGCCTGGCTCGCGGAGGCGTGGCGGCTGCCCGCGTCGGCGGTGGCCGCGATCGCGCACCACCACGCACCCACCGACCGCAGCCCCGCGACAACACCCGGTGTCGTCGCACTGGCCGAGAACTGGCTCAGGCACATCGAGCGTGCCGATGGCTCTGATCTCGGTGTGGCTCCCTGGCCCGACGACTTCGACACGCTCTCGCGCGAGCTGGGCGATCCCTTCGAGTTCCGCTCAGCTGTCTTCGAAGTGGCGGAGCCGCTCGAAACCCTTCTTGGCGAGATGCGCGGGTGACACCCGGGCGAGCCCTGCGTGCGGCTGCTCTCCGGTCTCCCGAAATCATGCGGGGAGAGATCCCCGGGTGACGCCCGAGCGAGCGCGATGCCTCGCCGCTGAACGCGAGCGGGAACGGGAGAGCATGGCCGAGCACCTGGCTCTCGCCGGAGCCGTGGCACAGCGCGCCAACCGCCCCATCGAGGAGCAGGCACGCCACCTCGCCGCCGATCTCGTGGCACGGCTTGGCTTCGAACATGCGGCCATCGGGATGCTCGCCAACACCCAGGGCGTCCGCATCGTGGGCAGCTTCAGCCAGAGCGAGCGCTTCGCCGACGAGGCCGCAGGCGGCCCGGTCGACCTGCTCGCTCTTTTGCAGGACGCGATCACCCGCACCGGACTCGTGCTCTGGGCTCCGCCCGGACCGGGTCACCGTATCCGCCCGCCGCGTCGTGCCGGCGTCGACTACGCGGCGGGAATCCCTCTGCGCCACGACGGCGCCCTCATCGGAGCCCTGGTCACGACCGACATCGTACCGCGCCGCTGGTCGCCGGCGGACCAACGCGCTCTCGAGAATCTGGCCGCGATCGCCGGTGCGGTACTCGGCGCGAGTGCGGCCGCCGCCGTGCGCGCCGATGGGCTCCCCCCTGTGTCCGTCAAGCGCATCTCACCGAGGTTCGCGCAGATCGACTCGCTCCACCCGGCAAGCTCAGGGGCGTACTGCGTGGCAAGCGCGCACGCCGACACGCCGCGGCCTGCGACTGCAGAGCCCGACCTGGCCGCACTGGCGAGGAGCGACCACGATGCTTTCTTCGGCCTCGTTTCGCACGAGTTACGCACACCGCTCGCCGCCGTCATGGGCCACCTCGAGATGCTCGACGACAACTGTGCGTCGATGAGTGACGACCAACGTCACCTTCTGGCCCGCGCCACCGACCAGTCGCGCCATCTCTGCCGGTTGGTCGAGGATCTGCTCTTTCTCGGCGACGCTGGCGGCGGCCGGGTCGATCTGGCGTGGCAAGAGACGCCGCTCGAGCCTCTCCTCGCGCGAGTCGTTGGCGCCTTGCCCCGTGCGCAGCGCAAAGGCGCACGCGACGCGCCATTCCGGTCGGTCAAGATCCCTGTCCATGGAGGCCCCACTGCAATCCACACCGATGCACGGCTACTCGAGCGCGCACTCTTCCACCTCGCAGCCGACCTTGCCGACCAGGCGACCAGCGCGCTTGTAGTCGAGACCCGCGTCGAGGGCACGGAACTGGTGGTCGGCATGGCGAGTGCCACCGCTGCTCACCAGCCTGTATCCCGCCGGGCACAACGTCCCGATCTCCTCAGCAACCGCTTCCGAACGGCGATCGTGCGGGCGTGTCTGAGCCTCCTCGGCGGGCGGCTGCAAATCTCCGGCCCGGCTGAGGCGCCTCGCGTCGAGATACGTATCCCAAACGCGGTCGAGGACCGCCAGCCGGCGCCATCTGGCAGCGGTTGCGACGATCGACACCGGGCGCGCAGAGATCGCGTCCTCGGATCGACGCGGCTGGACTCGGCGGGAGCGCGCCGCCTCCGCCCGCGCCAACAGAGCGGCGCCCGGCAAGGTCAGACCGTCAGGTAGCCGCCGTCGATCGCGAAGGCGTGGCCGGTGACGTAGCTCGCCTGCTCGCTCGCGAGAAAGAGCACCGCTGGTGCGACCTCTTCGGGCCGCCCGAAACGCCGCATCGGAATATGCGCCATCTGCTCGGCCTCGAGCGCCGGGATTGCGGCAACGATCTCGGTCATCGGGGTCAGGATCAGGCCGGGCGCGATTGCATTGACGCGGATACCGTCGCTGGCCCAGAGCATGGCCAGATTGCGGGTGAGCTGCAGCAGCCCGGCCTTGGCTGCGCCATAGCCCGGCACGAGCGGCACCGCCCGCCAGGCCGACATCGACACCAGATTGACGACGCTCGCCCCACCCCCGAGCCGGCTCGCCCGCAGTGCGGTGTGGCAGGCCTGGGTCAGGCGGAAAGCGCCGCCGAGATTGATCGCCAGCGCCTCGGCGAAGACCTCGGGCTGCCACTCGTCGCGGCCGCCGGGCAGGTTGGCGCCGGCGTTGTTGACCAGCACGTCCAACTCCTTGAAGGACGCGCCCAGAGCGGCCAACTCGTCACCCTCCGTCATCCGCGCACGGCGGTACTCGAGACCCTGGAGGTCGGTCTTATATTCCGTATGCGACGCCCGCGTACCGGTCACGACGACCTGCGCTCCTGCCGCGGCGAAGGAACATGCAATCGCGTGGCCGATGCCGCTCGTACCGCCGGTGACCAGAACGCGCGCGCCCGCAAAATCGAAACACGCCTGCCCACGCGGCGCCGCGGTCGTATCCCCGGGCGCGCTCATGCCCGCAGGCGCTCGATCTGCCGTCTGAGCCATGCCGTCTCCCAAAAGTTAACGCTCCTTGCGAGCAGCGCCTCGTGTGCCCCGAGCGCGACCACCCGCGCGTCTACGTGCGCGTTGTCGACCGACAGCACGATCTCGCTCAGCTGCAGTGCTTCCACCGTCTCGCCCGCCTCCAGGTGGCGCCGTGCGCGCGTCACCAGGGCCTCGGCCCCGGCCAACTCGACCAGATCCGCAAACGCCGCTGCGGGCGGCACGGGGTAGAGTTCGCTCGTCGAGCGATGGTGGAACCAGCCGGCGTAGTTCTCCCAGATGGCCCGCACGTTCCACGCCACCTTGCCGTAGCCCTGCCCTACGTCGAGTTCCGGCGGCAGCTCGATCGTACGCATCAGGGTGTGGACGTCACGTCCAGCATTCATGCCCTTGACGGTCTCGTCATGCAGGAAGAGGACGGCGTCGCGCAGGCGCACGAGCTCGCGCTGAATCAGCTCGCGGCCGCGGATAGGCTCAAAATGACCCGTGAGCAGGCACTCGGGCTCGAGTTGGCGCACCCGTTCGATCGAGTCCGCGACCTGCAGGGCATCGCGATAGCGGTCGCCCCGCATCGTCACGAGATTCGGAATGTGGCCGAACAGCGCGCCAAAGACGTTGCCGCAGAGACAGATGCGATCTGCCGGCAGCCAGACCACGATCGAGTCGGTGGTCTCGCCGCCAGGCGTCGAGAGAAGATCGAAGCTCCGGCCGCCGCAGACGAAGTGCAGCGTGTCCGCAAAGGTCGCTGTCGGCTCGGGTCGTGATTGCGCCGGCAGGTCTCCGGCGGAGCGACGCTTGGCATGTTCGAGCGCCGCCATGATGGCATGGAGCCAGGCGAACGCCGCGTTACGCGAGCGGAAGGCTTCGAGCCGCTCGTTGTCGTCGCGCCAGATTCCGAAATTCGCGTGCGCCACCACCTGTGTCGCCGGCTCGCGGAAGGTATCGACCCCGCCGACGTGATCGTAATGGCCCTGGGTCAGAACGATCCAACGTACCGGGCCGGAATCGACAGCGTCGAAGTTGGCCCGATGAACGCCCGCCTCGAAACCCATACCGGTGTTGACGATCACTCGCCCGGCCGGCGTCCGGATGAGATAGGCGTTCGACAGGCCCGGCGAGACCCAGATGTCGGGTCCGACCTCGGTCGCGCGCTCGGCCGAGGCCGGCTTGATCTCGTGCGCGCCCGGCCGCGAGCGATAGAGCGGTGGCATCTCGGGCACCGGCTAGCGCTAGCGCGTCTCGCGACCGCAGGTCAACCAAACCGGTGCGCACCGACAGCCCCCCTGCTGCATCCCTGCCGCGGTGCAGCACGACTGCCGCGCGGCGTCGATGTTCTGGCGGCCGTAGCGCCGGTCGATCACGCAGCATGGCCGCCGAGCGCGCCGCCTGCGCCGTGCAGCACTCCTAAGCGTCGTCGCTCAGCGTGATCATCACCTTGCCGCAGTCGCGCGAACCCTTGAGCAGCGCCAGTCCCTCATTGAAACGCTCGAGGGGGAAGCGGTGCGTGATGATCGGCGAGATGTCGCGCCGGCTCAGGAGATCGAGCGCATCCTCGAAGCGCGCAGGGTATTCCATCGCGCCGCGGATCGTGAGCTGCTTGATGAGAATCATGAGGAAGCTCGTCGGGATCGGTGCGTAATGCAGGGCCACGACCGCGAGCCGTGCGTGCGGCGCGGCATGGTCGATGATCTGACCGATCAGCGCCGACGCCCCCGAGGCCTCGATGTAAGCGCACGCCGCCGGCATCGGGCCGAACATCGATGGCACCGTCCCGTGCAGGGCGGCCAGTTGGGCCCAGATATCGTCAGTCGCCGGATCCAGTGCAGCGCGGACGCCCAGTTCGAGTGCCAGCTCGCGCCGACGCTGCGAGAGATCGACCGCAATTACGTCCCGGGCGCCCCGATCGAGGAGCGTCGCCACTGCCGCGAGCCCGATCGAACCGCAGCCGAAGACGACCACCTTGTCGCCGGCGACCACGTCGGCCTGCTCGACGGCATGCATCCCGACCGCGAGGGGCTCGGCGAACGCGGCGACGTCGAGCGGCAGGCCCTCGGGAACATCGAAGAGCCGACCGCCGCGTGCCGCCTCGCGAACGAGCAGCCGCGGCGCCAGCGCGCCCTCGGCGCCACCGTTGCCGATGCGACCGAGTTGATCATCACCGGGATGGATCACCACGCGCTGGCCCACGGTCAGATCCGAAACCTCGGCACCGACCCACTCGACAATACCGGCGGCCTCGTGGCCGAGGGGCATGGGGGCAGGGCCGGGTCCGGCCAGACCACCGAGTTCGATGTACTTGAGATCGCTGCCGCAAACGCCGCAGGCCGCGATCCGCACGACGGCATCGCGCGGCCCCGGGCACGGTGCCTCGACCTCGTCGAGTCGCACGTCGGCAGGTCCATGAATCCTGACTTGCTGCATCGTTCTCAAACCTCCGGCCGAACCCCGGGGAAGCGCTCGAAGTAGAACGCGAAGCGCTCGCGCACCGCGGCGGGTTTCAGTCCAAAATCACCTTCGAGATCATAGACGATCTGGCCGTGCGCCCCGCGTGGGTGCGCCTCCATGTAGGCGTCGAGCTCACGCCGTGCCGGGCGGGTCATCTCCATCCCCGCCATCGCATAGATACGCGCCACCATCGCGACGTCATCGCGCATGAACTCATGGAACTCGACGTCGATGGCATTCTCACCCGCGAATTGGTCGCGGTCGCGGACGAAGGCACGCAGCAGTCGTTCGACCCGGTCGGTCCAGTAGGTCGCGAGTTCGCCCAACCCGACCTCGTGACGGCGCACCCGATCGCCATAGCCCAGCATCGTGATCGCCGACTGGAGCACCGCGACCGGGTCGCGCAGCGTGAAAGCGAACGTCGCCTCGGGGAAAGTGCGGCGCAGCGGCCCGAGCCACTCGAGGTGCTGCGGCGTCTTGAGCACCCAGCGACGCGGCCCGCGCAGGAAGGTCAGCGCCTTCAGGATCCGCACCAGGTAGGCGTAGGACGCGTCCTGGTCGATCCCAAAGTAATAGTCCCGCCAGCCCGGCACGCGGGCGTGCCATTCGAGCGTGTAGCCGGCGAAGTCGAGATCGAGCAGCTCGCACTCCTCCTCGATCGCTTCGGGACGGCGGTCGTGCATGGCTCGGGTGATCGGCGCCATCGCTGTCTCGGCCTCGTAGTTTGCGAGTGCGCGAGCAAAGCGGCGGTCCAGGCCGTCGGGCCCCGGCCCCTCTCCGGGTGCGGGAAACGGCTCCTGACATTCCCACCAGGGCAGGGCGCGGAAGCGCCGGTCGGCGGCTATCAGGTTGACCAGATGGGTGGTGCCCGAGCGCGGCAGCCCGACCACGACGATGGGCGGCTCGAGCTCGATCGCCAGCGCCTCGGGGTAGCGCCCGAGAAAGTCCTCGAGCCTGAGCCGCGCGACGAGGAGCCCGACCAGACGCCGGCGCAAGATCAGCCGGCCGAGGCCCGTGAGGCCGGGGTCGCCCTCGATCGCGGCAAGCTGGGCCCGGAGCCGTGGCCGGAAAGCGTCTCTTCCGAAATCAGAGAGACCGGTCCGCTGGGCGGCCTCGGCCAGAAGTTCCTTCTCCTCGAAGCGGATCTCCTGGCTCGCGGCCCAGTCGAGCGCAGCTTTTTGCATCTCGCCAAGCCTGGGTTCCCTGAGGTCGTCGATCCGAATCGAAGTGCGTTGACTCACCGTTCTCCCGCCCGCTCGGACTCTCTTTCGATGCGCGGCCCGAACGCCCGAGCGCCCGGTCCCGCCCGCGCCAATCGGGTCGAGTGTCTGCCGGGCGGGCTATGCCAAGGCGGCGAATGTCGCAAGCAACGGCTGTCGCAGCGCATCCATCTTCAAGCGCGACTCCGCGCGGGCGCTGCAGCTCAAGATGGCACTGCTGTGGCACGTCGCAGCGCATCCATCTTCCTTCAAGCGTGACTCCGTGCCAGCCAGGCCGGGGCTGCCGCCCAGCTCTCGGGCGTGCCGACGTCGAAGCGCTCGCCGGCCATGCGATGCGCCCAGACGAGTCCTCTCCGGGCGAGCCAGCCGACAAAGTTGCCCGGTGCATCGGTATCCGGGGCGACGTTCAGAAAGGCGGGCAACTCGGCGAGCGCGTCCGCCGCGAAGATGTAGACCGGCGGACAGACCCATTCGCCACGCGGGTGGGGCGGCTTCTCCTCGAACTCGAGGATACGTCCCTCGTCGTCGAGTCGCGCCACACCCGAGCGTCGCCGTCGGGCCAGATCACGCTCACGCATGGCCAGCACCAGAGAGCGTGGTCGGCACCGGTAGTCGTCAAGGAATTCGGCGAAATCGAAGCGGAAGAGGTTGTCGCCGGCCGCCACCAGGAGTGGCGCCCCCGGACGAAAGGCCTCGACCGCCAGCGCCAGGTCACGCACCGCACCAAGTCGATTCGCGTTGCCGGTGGCCCCGTCGTCGAGGATGCGCCGGGGCGGATCGTCGACGGGCCGGGTCGTGGCCCAGGCCTCATACGCCGCGAAATGACGGGCGTTCGTCACGACCAGGATCTCGTCGATCTCGCCCGCCCGAACATCGCCCACGCCCGGAGAAGCGCCCGCGCCCTTCCCGCCGCCGTCCTGCTCCCGGCCTTCGCCGACGCTTGGCGAAGCGCGCTCTCCGGCCGTCCGCGCCTTGTCTCGGGGAGTCCCCCTCCCGCTGCAGCCCTCCCCGGCCGAGCCCTCGTCCCGATCGCGCCGAGGAGCGGCAGCGGCACCCCCGAGCAGGTCGTCCAGCAGACGATCGAGGAGACTGCGCCGCGCCGGCATTTCATGTCCTGGGATGCGGTCGCCGCCAGCGACATGCGGCTGACGCTCTCGCCGAACCGGCTCGACATCGGCCAGTTGCGCATCGCCGGCCC